>Ga0134127_10000177_pt1 | contig 75088 bp, 46 predicted proteins | sample KB31753_FD_96459 | JGI IMG/M metagenome (GOLD analysis project Ga0134127, IMG submission 96459) | Terrestrial soil microbial communities with excess Nitrogen fertilizer from Kellogg Biological Station, Michigan, USA - KB3-175-3 | ecosystem: Environmental > Terrestrial > Soil > Unclassified ... | reverse complement strand
GAGCGTGTGTCCCAACAGGCCGCGCGCCTGGAGGTCCCTCAATAACGCGGCGCACGGCTGATCGAGAATCGGCGCGTGGATGCTGTATTGGTCCTTGAGGGTTTTGTGGCCGTCCCAGTTGCCAACGCCTTCACCCATCGCGTAGGCGCCGTTGAACAATTGCACGAAACGCACGCCACGCTCGAGGAGCCGCCGGGCCAGCAAACAGTTCCGCGCGAAGCCGGCCTTCAGCTTGTTGCCGTCATTGACACCGTAGAGTTCGAGTGTCGAGCGGCTCTCGCCGCGAAAGTCGCCGACCTCCGCGGCGCTGAGCTGCATGCGCGCGGCCAATTCGTAGCTGGCGATGCGCGCCAACAAATCGCTGTCGTCCGGATGGCGGGCCAGATGACGCTCATTGAGCAGGTTCAGGAAGTCGCGCGTGCCGACCTCGGCTGCGGGCGTAATTTCCTTCGGCGTGGCGAGATTGGGTATGGGCTGATCGGCATTGAAAGCCGTGCCCTGGAAGACGGCCGGAAGGAAGCCCGCGTTCCAATGGTTCGGCCCGACCTGCGGCACGCCGCGCGGGTCCGGGATGGCGACGAACACCGGCAGGTCCACATTCTCGGTGCCCAGCGCGTAACTCACCCACGAACCCATGCTCGGGAAGCCGTCCAGGATGAACCCGGTGCTCATCTGGTTTTCGGCCGGGCCGTGCGTATTGGACTTCGCGGTCATGGAGTGGACGAAGCAGAGTTCGTCCGCCAGCTCCGCGAGGTGCGGCAGCATCTCGGAAATCATCTTGCCGCTCTGCCCGCGCGGCTTGAAGTCCCACAGCGGTTTGTTCAGCGCGCCGTTCTCGCCCTGGAACGTGACGAATTTTTCGCCGACGCCCGGCATCGGCTGGCCGTGACGCTTGACCAACTCGGGCTTGTAATCCCAGGTCTCCAAATGGCTGCACGCGCCGGAGCAGAAGATGACGAGAACGTTCCGCGCCGCCGGCTCGAAGTGCGGCGGACGCGACGCATATGGGCGCTCGGGCGACCATTGGGGTGTGATGGCCGCCTTGTTGGCTGCGAGAAGCTTTTGCTCTGCGAGTAACGAAACCAACGCCACGCCCCCCAGGCCCGTGCCGCCGAAGCGGAGGAAGTCGCGCCGGTTCAGCAACCAGCGGCCGGCGTGACTGAGCGGAGTGGGATGCATGCCTCGATCCGGTCTTACTTCGACGCCTTTTGCGGTGCAGGCGACTCCGCGATGAACCGCAGCGCTTCCTCGATGAGGATTTCGCCGGTCTTCTCCCCGAGACACGTGCGCGAGACGTAGCCGTAGACCTTGAAACTGCTCCAATCGACGCGGGTGAGGATGTAACCGAAAGCATCATTGGTGAGGCCAAAGAGCAGGTTATGCTCGCCTCGCATATTGCGCTTGAGGAAAAAGCCGATGTTCGGGAGCGCCTCGCCGGGGATGGTGAGGATCTGTGCGTTGCCGATATTCAGCAGGTTCAACTGCGTGCTCACCCGCGTAGTCTCCTTCGTTCCCAGCCCCAGAGGAGAGGCGGCCATCACGGCGCGCAACTCTGGCGAATCCACCGGGAACGATAGCCTGCGCGCTTCACAGTGGAGCATTGGCGACTTCTGCTCCGGCGTGTCCCGCACAATGCGCAGCGCCTCGTCGGCCAGTAACCGGCCAATGCGCTCGCACTCGGCCCAGGTGCGGGCGTCCTTGCCATCAGCGCTGCGGTTGTCAGCCGTCACCATGCCGCCTTGGGCGCTGTTCATAAAAATACCGGTGCCCCCGCCCTGCTCCAAAAGACGCGTGTAAAGCGGGCCTACGAGATCCGGGCTGCAAATCCCGACACCCGAGCCGAGCACCTCGGGATGCACGGCGTAATTCACGAGCGTGGCGAATGGCTTGCCGTCCGGGCCAAGCGCCTGGATGACATGGCAGCGCGGGTCGTAGAGACGTTCAGCGTAGTAGTTGTAGGCAATCTTCCCTTTCGCCTCGCCGGTGGCAATTCGCAGGCTGGCCGGTCGGAGATTTGTCGCGGCCTCATTGATGGCGTCGGCCATGCGAGAACAGACCGAGTCGAGATACTTCAAATCCGCTGCCGTCCCGCCCTTGCCGTCCGGGAAGCCATAGCAATCTGGTCCGCTGTGCGTGTGCGTTGCCCCAATCAAGATATTCTCCGGCGGGATGCCTTTGACCTGCGCGCGCGCCTTGTTCCCGAGCACGGACGGGAAGCCGAGAAAGTCGGCGCTGACGATGGCGATCTTCGTCGCCCCGTCCGACAGCACGAGCGCACGCACAGTGAGTTCACCTTCTTTGCGCGCAGCCGGCTTCGACGGCCCAATGCCTCCTGACACGGGCAACAACGGCTCCGGCGTGACAGTGCGCACGGCGATGCCGGCGCGGAACTCGGCGCGTGCAGAGGTTACGAGCGCGGTGAGCGCCAGCAGCAGGGCGGTGAATGCGAATCTGGGGAGCGGTGGGTTAATAAACATAAGCGAACTCGTTTGCGTTGAACAAAGCTCTGCAGAACGCAAGCAATCCCTGCTTTCGAATCAAGCCGGCAGCGGCGTTCACTTCCTCCCGCGATGGCTCGTGTCCGAACGCCAGTGTAAAGGCTCGAAGAACCTGCGCCTTCGCTTCCTCGCCGGCCTCACTCCGCAACCGCTCGGCGAAATAACCCGCTTGCTGCATCATGAAACTGCTGTTGAGCAGGTTCAACGCCTGTAGGGGAGTCGTGCTGCGCGAACGCCGCGGGGCAATCTGCCCGCCGTCAGGACAATCGAACGCGCCAAAGACTCCGTCGGGCCGCTGTCGCACTATCGTGCCGTAAATCATTCGGCGAAACGTGTCGGGCGTCCATTCGCGGCGCGGGGTGTAAACACGGACGTAATTATCATTCGGCTCAAAGAAGCTGAAGCCCGGCCCGCCCATTTTGAGGTCGAGCTTGCCGCTGACTGCCAGAATGGCATCGCGCAATGGCTCCGCCTCAAGTCGTCGCGGCGGATAGCGCCACAGCCATCGGGAACCGGCATCCACGGCCAGGCATTCCTTCCGCGGCGCGCTGGACTGTTTGTAGGTGGCGCTGGTGACGATGAGACGGTGGAGGTGTTTCATGCTCCATGGAGTTGAGAGGAGTTTGTGCTGAGAGTTAAGAGGGAGTTGAGAAATGGGGGCGGGGCTTCTCTCAACTCTCAACTCCAACCTGCTCTCAACTGGATTCATCAATTCCGCCGCCAGCCAGTCCAGCAGCTCCGGGTGCGTTGGCCGTCCGCCGTTGCGGCCGAAATCGCTCGGCGTGTTCACCAACCCTTCGCCAAAGTGATATTGCCAAAGCCGATTCACGATGACGCGGGCCGTGAGTGGATTCCCTGGGTCCGTGATCCACTCCGCCAGGGCAAGGCGTCGACTCTGGTTCGCCGTGAGGTTTGTAGGTGCCGACGTGAGGAGGCGGACGTCCGTCCGTTCACCATTGACTCTCTCCGCCTTCTCACGTCGGCGGCTATGGGCGGTGGCCGTGTCGAATTTCAGTGGGATGACCCTCAACGCCCCTGCGTTGACCTCCTCGCGCTTCTGCATCGGATCCCCGCGATGCAGGCGATACGTCGGGTCCGGTTCGACCTGGAATGTGCCGCCGTAGATCATAGGCACCTTCGTCAACTCGGCGATGCGGGACTCGAGTTCAGTCCGCTCGGCGTCGAGCTCCTTCGCCTGGGCCGCCTGCTCGGATGAAAGCTCCACGCGAATCGCAGGCGCTGTTGCTTTTCTGCCGGCCACGTACGGCAGCCGATCGAGTGCCGAAGCGACCAACCGCCACTCGTTCGAGCCCGTAGACACTTCGATTCGGTAATCCAATACCAGGCGGTCTGAGAATTTCTGCTCCCGATCGCGGCCCCAGACAATGCGGTTGATCGTTGCGGCCTCGGGAAACTCCAATTCGACCCAGCCCTTTCCGCGCTCGTTCGAAATCCAACTCCGGCTATTGCCGAGTTTGCCATCGTTGAGATGTTCGAGCCGGTGAATATCCGAGTTCGGATAAACGCTGGAGGCGCTCGCCTTGGCGCCCGCGCTCGCGAGGGCGACGTTTCGCGGCTGCGGGTCGGTGGTGTAAACCTCCAGTTCGTCAATGCACGGCTCGGCGTCGGTGGTCTTGGCCGTCGTGAATCGGAGTCGTCGGACGGTCACTGGGGCGATGCGCTCGACGTTGCGACGAGGGTTGACCGGTGCGCGGAGATGGTTCGTGTGGACGACGCCGGCCTGCGCCAGCGGTTCCAATTCTTCCAACTGCCGCTCGACCTCCGCGAGTTGGGCGCGACGGGCCGACAACTCCTGTTCCTTCGATTCGGTGTCGCGCGTCTTGAGCTTGCGCTCGCCGTGCCGCACGCCTTCGAACACGGCCTTGATGGCGTAGTAATCGGTCTGGGGAATCGGGTCGAACTTGTGATCGTGGCAGCGGGCGCAGCCAACCGTCAGCCCGAGGAACGCGCTTCCCGCAGTGCTCACGATGTCGTGCAACTCGTCGGCGCGCTGGTTGGCCGTGAGCACCGGGTCGGGGCTTTTCACCTGGTCGTCCGGCCCGGCGACGAGAAAGCCGGTTGCGGCGTCCTCGCCGAATACGTCGCCCGCGAGTTGCTCGAGAATGAACCGATCGTAAGGCTTGTCCTCGTTGAAGGAGCGGATGACATAGTCGCGATACGGCCAGGCGTTGGGCCTGGGCGTGTTGACTTCGAACCCGGTCGTCTCGGCGAACCTTACGACATCCAGCCAATGCCGCGCCCAGCGTTCGCCGTAGCGCGGCGACGCCAGCAACTTGTCCACCAGCCGCTCGTAGGCACCGGGAGATTTGTCCGATTCAAACGCACGCACCCCTTCGGGCGTCGGTGGCACGCCGATGAGATCAAAGTAAAGCCGCCGTGTGAGCGTGCGCCGGTCAGCTTCCGGCGACAGGCTCAGGCGCTGAGTGGCAAGCTTGTCGACGATGAAGGCGTCAATGGGGTTGGTGACGCGTGAAGCGTGAAGGGTGACGGGCAGGGACGGACGCACGACAGGTTGGAAACTCCAGTGCTTCGCCGGCGCGTCGGCCGCGACGGCATCGAATGCAAGCCCCAGCCATGCCCACAATGCCACCCCTTCTGCGATCCGCATCCACGCGGCGCGGCTACGCTGGACTGAGTCAACCGGCATTTGGCCGCGAGTCTGGGCCGAATCGCGCGCCTTTGCCAACTCAACTTCGCGGTCGAGATTGCTCGAGATTGCTCGGCACAAGGCGGATCCAAGTTTCTTTGCAGGGGACAACTGGCCCCACGGTCTCACCCATTGTTGGCCCCTTGCAAAAACTGGGATGCGCCCGATTGCACGGGCGCCAAGTCGCCTGCCGAAAGCGCGGACAAGTCCAGAGCAGTTGCGGCTTCGCCGCGTGCCTTACCATCAGCGCGTCTCTTCGTCGGTGGGTTTGGCGCTCTTGCGGGCGGCGAGGACTTTGCGGGAGGGCCTGTAGTTGGCGACAAACTCCTTGCGGAACGCGGCGAATGTTCCGGAGGCGAGGTGCGCGCGAATGTCCGCCATGAGCTTTAGAAACATGTAGGAGTTGTGGACGCTCAACATCCGCAGACCGAGGATTTCATTCACGTTCAGCAAGTGACGCAAATAGGCCCGTGTGAACCGCCGGCAGGCGAAGCATTCGCACCCAGGCTCGATCGGGCCAAACTCCTCTTTGGCCCAGCCGGCTTTCAGACTAATCATCCCCTGGCGCGTGAAGGCGCTGCCATTGCGGGCGACGCGCGTTGGGATGACACAATCGAACATGTCGACGCCCCGCGCGACCAATTCGACCAGTTGCGCGGGCGTGCCAAGACCCATCGCATAACGGGGCAGGTCGCTGGGCAAGTGTGGGACCGTCGCCTCAATCGCCTTGAACATCTCCGCCTCGGGCTCGCCCACACTGACTCCGCCGATCGCGTAGCCATCGAACTGGAGCGCCGTGATGGCTTTCGCGCACTCTTCCCGCAACGCAGGGTGCGCGCCGCCCTGGACGATGCCGAAGACCTTTTGCCCCGCGGCGCGCGGCTGTTCGCGACATTCGCCCGCCCAACGAATCGTCCGTTCCACGGCGGCGCGCACGTCCCGGACGCCGGCTGTGTGTGGCGGACAATCGTCGAACACCATCGCGATGTCACTGTCCAAGGTGCATTGAATGGCCATCGCTTCCTTCGGTCCCAGGAACAGCAACGAGCCGTCGAGATGCGAGCGAAATTCGACGCCGTGGGGCCGAATCTTCCGAATCTTCGACAGGCTGAAGACCTGGAACCCACCGCTGTCGGTGAGGATCGGCTTGTGCCAATTCATGAATCCGTGCAAGCCGCCGGCCTTGGTCAGGATTTCCAATCCAGGCCGGATGTAGAGATGATAGGTATTTCCGAGAATGATCTGGGTGCCGATCTCGTCCAGTTCGCGAGGGTCCAGTGCCTTCACGCTGGCTTGGGTGCCGACGGGCATGAAGACAGGCGTGTCAACGACGCCGTGTGCCGTCTTCAGCCGTCCGAGGCGGGCCTGGGAGGAAGGATCTGTCTTGAGCAGTTCGAACACGGGCCGGGAGCGTGTTGCGTGCTGCGGGTTGCGTCAAGCAACAGCGTGGCACCTTGGACAACCATCAGCTGATCTTCCACTTCCTCTGACTCTTCTCTTAGGAGCAAGAGAACCGACAGCCCACGCTTGCGCGGGGAGGCGTCAGTTTGCGGGCTTGATAATTACTTCGTCAGGCGGCTCGGGATCGCCCAGCGAAAGAAGACATTCGCGAAGTTCATTCAACGCCAGGCGCGTTTCCTGGAACCGTTCAGCCAGCGCGTTGAAGATCCCGTCCAGTTCGTAACGCCGTGCCAGCCGATGGTCGCTGGCCGCGCGGAAATTCGAGCGCCCAAGGTCTTCCAGGTAAGAGAGGCCGGGGGCACCGCGCCGTTCGGCACGGAAGCGGACGCGGTCGGGAAATACGCCCGAGAGAAACAAGGAATGGTTGCCGATGTGCGCCCGGATGTAGAACCGAGTCGTGTCGTCCACGGCTTCCAGCGCCCCCAGCATGTCCACGAAATAGTCCAGTGGCTGAGGCTGGCCCTTGATCATGCAGCGCGTGCGCTCGATTTGCGAAAACTCCGCCAGCACCGCCGCCACGTAATCGGCCATCGGCCGGTCTGCCAACCCGGAGCGGCGAAAAGTGTGGCGCACCAGCACGTAAAAGTAGAAGTGGGTCGAGATGCGCAGGCAGCTCCGGTGCTCAAGCACGGCGCGCAGAAGCCGTTCGTCGTCAAGGATCAGGTCCCGGCTATGCTCATCCGCCAGCAACTGGAGGAGGGAATCAGGGTCGTTCAGCTTGGTCCCGAGGGTTTCGACGATGAATTGAAGGTCCGCGGCCGTAAACTGGACCCGGCAATTAGGCTGTATGACGGTCATCATTGCGCCTGTGAATGTTATCGGCTCCGTCCGCCATTGACTTAAGATACGTCCCAAACGGCCAGCGCGCAACTAGCCTGCGTAACGGGCTCGGCGCGCAGTCGGGCAAAATGCGCTGGCCCCTTCCCGCAAGCTGCCCTAACCTCTGCTAGACATGTTCAGAAATAATCCCCTGGGTTCGATCTTGGTTTGCGTGCTGTTTCTTCTGGCACTTGCGTCGTGCTGGATTGCGGTGGTCTACCACTTCTCGACCAAGGAGGCGTACGAACTCATGGTCCGCAACAAAGGCGCTGTGCAAACGAGAGCAGAGATGCAGAAGTTGGTGAACGATACGCTCGAGTACAGCAGGACCCATCCGGATATTCATCCGCTCCTCCGCCAGTTCAACCTCCAGCCTCGGCCGCCGTTAGCGCAGCCGCCGCCCCCCCGGCCGGCCCCTTGAGTCATGGATTTTCCCCCGCCAGAGAACGAAGAGAACGAAGCCCGCGCATCGCTTCCGCAGCAGTCCGTGGACGGCCAATCGCTGGCCATGCTGGAGTTGCAGCAACAAGCCCAGGATTTGAAGCGCCTGTTCAACGCGACCTTTGTCGCTCTCATCGTGATGACCCTTGGTGTGAATCTTTTCATGGCCAAGGTGGCGCGCGTGGTGACTCGGGACCTCAAGGCAAATCGGCCTCTTTGGCTTCAAGAAATCGAGCAGTTTCGAAAAAACGACGAGCCTGAGATTCGCAAGTTCATGGCGGAGCTTCACCTCTACGCCGCTTCGCACCGGGATTTTCAAACCAACATCCTCGAGCGCTACCGTTCCACCATGCCGCAGTACTACAGCGTGCCCGCAGTGGTTACATCCCGCGACCTCCCCGCTTCCCGGCCGGCCCCATAGCCCCGCCTTTCAGCTGCCCGTCCCCTGCCCCGCCGTCAGCAGTTTCACACCGCACTGGGCGCAGAAACACGCCTGGGCCTGGCTGGGCGCCCGGCATGCCGAGCACTCGACTTGCGAGCGTTTCGCCCGGTCGCCGATGATGAGGTTCCGGATGTAGGGAATCCAGGTAAACAAGTACGCGAAGATGAAAACCGAATCTCGCTTATGGATTCCGTAAATGAGCAGGCAGCCCGAGCCCGCCATGCTCAACCACCAGAACGCCGATGGCACAACCACCCGCTTTTGCCGTTCTGTCGCCCACCACTGCACGAAGAAGCGCGACGTGAACAGCGCGTTGCCCAGCCAGCCGAGCGCCTTCCAAAAGTCCCAATGAATGCCGAGGAACTTTCCGTCGACCACCACCGAAGCGAGATTCCAGTCCATAGGCCGGGGAGTAAACCTTCATGCCGCCGGGGCTGACAAGTCGGGATGTGCGTTCAGATTCCACTAGGCAATGCTGGTTCGTCTGCTAGGCTGCGCGTGAAACTCAACCCCACGTGGAAACTTCTATGACGCTCCGGCGAACTCTTTCCGGCGCGGGCATCGCGATGGCCTGCGCGTTGTTCGATTCTTTTCTGCACCCCCTTGGCGCGGCGCCGCTGCCGATTGTCAAAGGCGTCGAAGCCCAACCGCTGGCCGCGCAGGTCAGCCGCGTGACCGAAGCGCTGGCCTACCTCGGCGAACCCTTGCCGGCCACGGAACTCGAGGCGCTCAACGCCGCGGCAAAAGCTGGCGACGCCGAGAAAATCCAGGGCCTGCTCGATCCACACTGCCTCTTCGGCGTGAACATCAATCCCGAGATGCGCGTGAAGGTGCAGCAAGGCGAAGCGAAGCCCGAGTTGGTCGAACAGGGCTGGCGGCACTTCCTAGTCAAGGTCGCCAATGAATCGGGTGCAACCTCCGAATTGCAAGCCGTCAGTCCGAACGCCGTGTCGGTCTTCGAGTCCGGCAGCGCCAAAAACGTCTCCGACAACTTTTTCCGCCCGAAAGGCAAAACCCCTCCGCTGACCGACGCGAACCAACTTTGGCTCGACTTGCAAATGTTCGACAAGCAGCCGATGCAGAAGGCCCTGAGCGGGCTCGCGGTGGATTACCGCGTCATCCAACTCTACAGCCGCGATGCCGGCAAGCGCGAAGGAAAGTTCTCGTTCAACATCGGCCAGGGGACGCAAGACCTGGGATTTCGCAACGAGGTGGACGTGTTGTTCACCAGCGCGCCGGCTTATCCGGTGACCTTGCGTGTCCGCGACGAGAACGGCCAGGCTACCACAGCCGCGTTCCTCATCCGGGACGCCCAGCAACGCGTCTATCCCTCCCAGGCCAAGCGGCTCGCGCCGGACTTCGCCTTTCATCCGCAGATTTATCGCGCCAATGGTGAGACGCTCAAGCTGCCCGCCGGCAATTACACGGTGGAATTCGCGCGCGGACCGGAGTCGCTTACGCAGACAAGAAAAGTCACAGTCGATGCGAGCACGCGCGAAGCGTCCTTTCAGGTCGACCGCTGGATTGACCCTTCGAAGTCTGGCTGGTGGTCGGGCGACCACCACATCCACGCCGCCGGCTGCGCGCATTACACCAAGCCGAGCGAAGGCGTCCACGCCCCGGATATGATGCGCCATTGCCTGGGAGAAGACTTGAAAGTGGGCGCGAATCTGACCTGGGGACCGTGCTTCGATTATCAGAAGCAGTTCTTTTGCGGCACCGTGGACAAGGTTTCGCAGTATCCGTATCTCCTCCGCTACGATGTCGAGGTGAGCGGCTTCGGCTCGCATCAAAGCGGACACCTGGTATTGTTGCGGCTCAAGGAGCAGATTTATCCGGGGGGCGATTCCGACAAGCACTGGCCCAAGCTCTGCCTCAACACTCTGCGTTGGGCCAAGAAACAGGGCGCTGTTTGCGGACCGGCGCACTCCGGCTGGGGCTTGAAAGTGGACGGCGACACGCTGCCAACCTACCAGGTGCCGCCTTTCGACGGCATCGGCGCGAACGAATACATCGTCGATGTCACCCATCAAGTGCCCGGCCCGGACGGCAAACTCGTGCCCGCGGTGGATTTCATCTCGCTGGTGGACACGCCACCGATCTGGGAACTGAACATCTGGTACCACACACTCAATGCCGGCTTCCGCACGCGGGGCAGCGGCGAAACCGATTTCCCCTGTATCTACGGCGAGCGCGTCGGGTTGGGGCGCAGCTACGTCAAGCTGGAGGGCAAACTGGACTACGACGCCTGGTGCGAAGGCATCCGGCGCGGACGCAATTATGTCAGTGACGGCCACAGCCACTTGATGGACTTCGCCGCAGCGAGCATCCAGACCCCCAACGAACGCGGGCCTGCAGCGACCGTGTCCATGGGCGAAGGCACTGGCGAACTAAAGCTCGGCAAGCCCGGCAGGATCCACCTTACGGCAAAGGTTGCTGCCCGCCTCAACGAACAGCCAACTAAAGGCGCCAACTATGGCCGCTACTACTGGCACCTGGAGAAAGCGCGCCTGGGCGGCACGCGTGAAGTGCCGCTGGAAGTCATCGTCAATGGCCAGTCGGTGATTCGCAAGACCCTCACGGCTGACGGCAAGCTGCAGGACGTCTCGTTCGACGTGGACGTGCCCCGGAGCAGCTGGGTGGCGCTGCGCATCCTGCCCAGCTCGCACACCAATCCCATTTTCGTGCTGGTGGATGGCAAGCCCATTCGCGCCTCTCGCAAGAGCGTCGACTGGTGCCTCAAATCCGTCGACCAGTGCTGGTCGAACAAGAAGCAATTCATCAAGCAGGATGAAATGAAGGACGCCGAGGAGGCCTACGAGCACGCCCGCGTGACTTACAAGAACTTGCTCGCTCAGTGCGAGGTGGATTGAGGACGGGGTGCCGACGGCGAATGACGAATGTCAATCGTCCTGCGGCTCACTCCACCGCGCGCTTGCGAATGTAGGCGTGCGTGGCGTGGCCGAAGAATAAGTCGGCAGCTTCCATCAAGGTCTCGCTGAGCGTCGGGTGCGGATGGACGGTTTCAGCCAAATCGCGCGCCGTCGCGCCCATCTCGATGGCGAGGGTCCCCTCGGCGATCAGTTCCCCTGCTCCGTGGCCGACGATGCCAACGCCCAGAATGCGTTCGCTCTCCGGATCGATGATCAGCTTCGTCAGCCCGTCGATGCGATCGAACGTGAGCGCCCGGCCTGAAGCGCCCCAGGGGAACTTCACAATCTCCACCTTGCGGCCTTGCGCGGCGGCCTCCGCTTCAGTGAGGCCTGCCCAAGCGACTTCCGGGTCCGTGAACACCACCGCGGGAACGATCACGTGGTCCCACGCGCTCGCTTCTCCGCACATGGCTTCGACCGCCACGCGAGCTTCTTTGTGGGCCTTGTGAGCCAGCAGCACGCCGCCCGCAATATCGCCGATGGCGCTGATGGCGGGATCGGTGGTTTCCAGGCGCGCGTTGACCTTGATGAAACCCTTGTCGTCGCGCTCGACCTTCGTGTTTTCCAGGCCGAGGTCGGCGGCGTTCGGCACACGGCCGACACTGACGAGGACGCGGTCGTAGAGTTCCTCCTTCAGCACGCCGCTTCCGTCATCGACGACGACTTTGATCTGCTTTCCGACCGTCGACAGCTTCGCAACCTTTGTTTTCAAGCGAAGTTGCTTGAAGGCCTTCTCGGCGAACTTCACGACAGGCCGGGCGAGATCGGCATCGGCGCCCGTGAGTACGGAGTCGAGCGCTTCGACAACAGTGACGCGGCTCCCCAGCCGGGCAAACACGGTGCCCAATTCCATCCCAATATAGCCCCCGCCAATCACGAGCAGTTCGGCCGGAACGTCTTCGATCTCGAGCGCCTCGGTGGAGGTCATGATACGCGGGTTGCCCAGGTCGAAAGCCTTCGGCAGGGCCGGTTTTGAGCCGACGGCGACGATCGCTTTGTCGAACTGAATGAACTGCTGCCCGGCTTCGGTCTCCACGCGCAAAGTGCGGGAGTCCTCGAAGTAACCGCGCCCATGCATGACCTGGACGCCGCGGCGTTGGGCGAGTCCGGCAACACCCTGGGCGAGCTTGGTGAGGATGGATTCCTTCCACGCGCGCAGTTTGGCCAGGTCGAGTTGCGGCGGCGCGAAGGTGATGCCGCGGGCAGGCGAGTCATGTGCCTCGGCGATCAATTCGGTGGCGTGGAGCAGCGCCTTGGAGGGAATGCAACCGCGGTTGAGGCAGACGCCGCCAAGGCGTTTGTCCTGCTCGACGAGAATCACTTTCTTGCCGAGATCCGAGGCGTAGAACGCCGCGGCGTAGCCGCCAGGCCCGGCGCCGACAACAACCAGCTCCGTCTTAATTGGGTCCATACTCATTTCAAGTCCGCGGCGGTGAAGGAATCGAATGCCGCTAGCAAATCCACCGTGAATCGCGCCGCCGTGCCGCCGTCGATCAGGCGATGGTCGTACGAAATCGCAATGGGCATCATCAGCCTTTGCTGGACTTGTTTGTCCTTCACGACTGCTTTCAGCGCGCCTTTACCGAGCCCGAGGATCGCGACCTCCGGTTTATTCACAATGGGCGTGAAGTGCGCGCCGCCAATGCCGCCCTGATTCGAAATCGTAAAAGTCCCACCGCGCATCTCGTCGAGTGACACTTTCCGATCTCGAGCTTTGTCGGCCAAGTCCTGCACCTCTTTGGAAAGTTGGAACAAGGATTTCTTGTCCACGTCCCGGATGACGGGCACGAGCAATCCCTGCTCCGTGTCGACAGCCAGGCCGATATGGAAATAGTCCTTGAAGACCACTTCGTCGGTGGCTTCGTCGAGACTGGCATTGAAGATGGGATGCTTCTTGAGCGCGGCAAAGACTGCCTTGAGCGCGAAGCTGGTGAGCGTGAGCCGGGCGCCACGCTTTTCGTAATCCGCAGCGAATTGTTTCCGCAACTCCATCAGCGCGGTGATGTCCGCTTCATCGAATTGGGTGACGTGGGGGATGGAATTCCAGTTCTCGGTCATGCGCCGCGCGATGGTCTTGCGCAACGGCGACAGGGACTTCTTGCTAACTGGACCCCACTTGGAAAAATCGACCGGTTCCGCAGCGGGCTTCGCGCCCGCGCCAGGAGCCGCCTTGGGCTGGGCGGCAAGGGCGTGGAGCCGCGCGATGTAGCCGCGCAGGTCGGCCATCACGACGCGGCCTCCACTCTCGCTGCCGCGCACGCGTCGCAGATCGATGCCCAGTTCGCGCGCGATGCGGCGGATTTCGGGTGACGCTGGAGGAACCGGGCCGTCGGGGGGCGGCTCGAGAACAGCCTCGGTCACGGCGGGTGCCGGTGGAGCTGCCGCTGCCGCGACGGTGGCTGGCTTGACGGCGGGTTTCGGTGCAACGGAAGCCGGCGGGCTCCCAGCAGGAGCGCCGGCTTCCTGTAGCGTCAGCAGGGTCTGGCCGACGGCGACGCGGTCGCCTTCCTTCACGCGGATTTGGCCGACGACACCCGCGGCGGGCGCGGGGATGGGCGCGACGGCTTTCTCATTCTCCAGTTCGAGAATGGTCTGGCCTTTGTCAACGGCGTCACCCTCTTTGACGAGGATGCTGACAATCGTGCCGCCTTCGGCGCTTTCACCCAGCTTGGGCAATTTGACGTCCATACGATGTGCTGCCGGGCGACAGGCTCCGGCGACTAAAAAACCGGCGCAATGGGCCGGTCGAACAAGAGGGCGCGAGTGTAGGCAAGCCGGACGCCTTGCCAAGCGCAATGTGGGCGCACCGCCTGCACACTTCCATGTCTGTGCCGGATTTAGTTCCTGAGCCTGTGGTATGCCGACAGGCGTCGCCCTTTCTCCCTCTCCCCTCAAAGGGGAGAGGGCCGGGGTGAGGGTGAGGCGGTTCGTTTGGCGTGCGTACGAAGCCGCTTCATTGCGGCAGCGCGAATCGGCGAGTTTCCAGACACCGCCGCAATCGGGCGCCCAGCCACGCCGCGAGTGCGACTTGCACGGCCGAGCCCGATAGCAATCCGGGTAGGTAGGCGCGATTCCAGTACCACGGCTCCGTCAAAACACCATTTGCCTGGCTGAACGTCGCCAGTAGAGCCAGGGCCGCAGCAAGGACCACCGAGATGCCTGGCGAACCCGCCCGCCTCCAACGGAGCAGCGCCAGGGCGCCTGCGCCGGCCAGGATCCCAAAGATTGTATGCCAATAGAATGGCATGATGCCGGACGAAGGATCCATCGGAATGAATACCCACACTCCAAGCGCCGCCAGCCACGGCACCCCGATGACGGTCACCACCGTCCAGAAGAGCGCGACCACGAACACGCGACAACGCAGTGAGAAGTAGAGTCCAACCACCGGCAAGGTGAGCAGAGTGATCAAGAAGCACGCGACGACTTGCAATTCCATTTTCATGAGACGTCCGAAATAAAAGGAACGCTCCACCGCCTGGACCAACCACAGCCACACCCCGAAGATCAATGCTGCCGCCGGAAGGAATTGCCCCACGATGCTCCGCACGCGACCGCCCACAATTTGCTGAATCGACAGCGGAGAGACCAGGAGCAGTTCGATGACGCCGGTCTCACGTTCCCGGCGCAAGCTCCCGGCCGCCGTAAGAGCCACGTTGCCGATAAGGATCCAGGCCAGAAACATGCTCAACGCACTGAAACCATCCGCATTAAACACCCGCGACCCCAGCATCCAGCTCATCAGCGATATGATGACCGCCAGCCAACTCCAGGTGACCAGCCGAGCCTGCCACGTGCGCCGTTCGAGCCAGCCGACCGGGTTCCGCTCCAGCACACGTCGCATCCAGCGGCGATAGAAGCCAAGTCCGTACGCGGGTGTAAATAGCTCCTTTTCGACCCTCTCTCGCGCGGCGGACTTCGGGCGTTCCCGCGCGGCATGCTTCATGCCCAGTGCCGCCAAAAAGGCGACGAAGCAAAAGACCACAATTGAAGCCAGAGCGATGACCGCCAGAACTACCAACCACGGGTCCAGTTGCGCACCCCCGAACCGGTTATTGATCCAACGCACGACTTCATTCGAACCGAAGATGCCGGCCCAACCTATTCTCATCCAGTATTCAAACCCAAACCCTGACTGTCCGCGCGGGAAGGCGACGCTCACCACGCGCGCCAGCCCGGCCCCATGCACGTGAAGCAGCACTACAAATGCGCTCAGTCCGAGGATGACCGCCCAGACCAGCGCTCGCGTCATCGTGCGACTGAACGAGGAGGCCAACAGCCCCGCAGCCAGCGCCCAGCAGAGCGCACTGAAGTCGATCAAGACCGCCGCCAACGCCTCCCGCCAGCCGAGCCCGCCCATCACAAACGGCACCACGAGCACCGGCACGGCGGCCAGCATCACGGCCGCCGCGCGCAACCCGTGCGCCAGGCCCTTGGCCAGAACCACCTCAACCGGCTTGAGCGGCGTCAGGAACAGCAGCCCCAGCGTCCCTTCCCGCCGTTCGCGGCTGATCGAGTCCGCCGTCATGAGCAATGCGACGATCCAGATCGCGACAAACAACGTGGCGTGCATCTTCTGGAAGAGTGCCTGGCCCACCATGTTGCCCAAGCCGCGATCCAGAAAATAGATCAGGCCCGCGCCCATCAACGACACGCCGCCTGCCACGCGCAACCAGTACGTGAAAGGGCTGCGCGATTCCGCCCGCAATTCGCGCGCGATAACGGGCAACAGGGTCATGCGACTCTCGGTGCTTCCGATTGGACAGCGAGCAGCCCTGGCCGTGCCGCTCCACCCAGTGCGGGCGCGTCCCCCGACGCCAGCCGGCGCAGTTCGCGCGACAAGGCCCGCTTCGCCCGGACCGCCAACCCCCATGACAGCACGATCGACAGCAGCGCCCAGATAATAAACATCCCCGCAATGTAGTCATCGTGGATGGCCCCCGCGAATCCCAGGAGGACAAAGATGAAGACGGCGACCCAGGGCCCGAGCATGATGCGCCCCAGCGTCGTCATCACCGTCCGGTGATGCCGCCGGCCGTCCAGCGCCGCTCGCATCCCGACCCACCCAATCGCGTTGAAGTCCACGAACAACAACACCGCCCCACCCAGTAGAATCAACGAAAAGGTCGCGATGGCGTCCACCGGCATGGTCAGCGAGCCGGAGGTCATGACGAACACCATCAGAACGTTCATCGCCGCCAGCATCACCAGCAACCATCCGAACTGCCGGCGCAGCGCCGCCCATTGTCCGTCCAGGATGGTCCAGGGTTCGACCGGGGACACCAGCAGCAGCTCCAATGCGCCGCTCCGGCGGTCTTCACAAAAGCGCCGGCTGGCTTGCATGGCGATCATGCCCTTCACAATCAGGTGCAGGCCGAACGTGATGAGAAAGCAAGTGACGAAACATTCGTCGCGGTTGCCACGCCGTCCGCCAATGGCTAGAAAACAGAACAGGAGCCAAACCATGGCGACGAGGACGAAGAAGCACCGTCCGAGCGCCTTGGGAAAGGGCTCCCGCATCGCAAGCCAGCGGTACGGATTCATGGCCCCGACAGCGTTGGTCCAGCGGCGCAAGGCGCTGTGCCGGGCGGCGGCCCGCGTGCGTCCTTTTGTCACCGTCTGGCGGGCCTGCCACAAACGGGGCAGCACCCAGCAGGTGGCCGCGAGCATGCCGAGTGAGAGTGCGGCCAATGTCGCCATCGAAATCCAGTAGTACGTTGCGACTCTCGGAAACGCAAAGCGGCCTGGCCGCGAAAGCATGAACGCGCCGATCGGGCTGGGAAGAAGGAGCCCTTCCATTCTTCGAATCCGGAGCACTTCCTCGAAGGTGAACCAGAGCAGTGTCAGCCCTCCGGTGAGCGCGGCCATCACCGCGAAACTCACGAGCATCGCGTTGCGAGTCTCCTCGCACAGGGCCGACGCGAGCATCCCGGCCGCCAGGGAAAGCAGGAGCGTCACGCCGAGCACCAGCGCCATGCGGACGAACTCACCCAGGGTCGTGCCCCCCAGCAACAGCGGCAATCCCAGCATCGGCACGATGGCCATCAAGGCGTACACGGCCGTCACCGAGTTGGCAACCAGCTTGCCGAACACGACGTCGAAACCCCGCAGGTCGGTGAGGAACAGCAGGCCGAGCGTCCCGTCACGCCGCTCCGAGCAGAGGCAGTCCGCCGTGAGAAATACTCCCGCCACCAAACTAAAGGCGAAGCCGAGCACGCTCGTAGCCATGAAAAGCATCTGGCCCATTTGCACCGTGCTCATCCTGCGCTGCGCGCCGAGGAGCAGCACGAAACCGATGACAATCACTGTCAGCGCGGCGAAGAACCGGGTCCATTGCGTCGCTTTGCGGCGGGCGGCCACACGGAGTTCGCGTTCGACCACGGGGAGGAAAGTCATACGCGCACCAGCGGTGGGTCAGGGAGTTTGGGTGGGACCGGCATGGGTGGCGGAGGGGGTGTGGGCACTTTCCTCCGGACCACCGCCAGGCCTGCGGCCCGGGCGACCGTGGCACGAAAGTTCCCCGTTAGCTTTCGCCAGGCGATAATGAAGAACACGACATCCACCGCGGCCCCGAATACTCCAGTGACGAGAGGCGGAACCCAAAACGGGAAGCGGCCTGAAGTGGTTGGCACAAAACTGGCCATCAAATAAAGCGCTCCCTGAACGAACATCAGCACAATCCACGGCAGCACGTAAACGAACACCATCGTTTTGAGCAACGCCAGGTTCGGCTTGCGCGTGATGACGCCCATCCACATCCCGAAGAACGCCAAGGCCACCGAGCCGGTAACGAATCGAAGCAGCGCCGAGACCAGCGAAACCACTTGTTGGAGGACCAAGTCGTCGAAGAACTGCGCCCCAGGGGTCGCTGCGACCTTCCCAGTCATGTTCAAGTACGACACCAACTGTCCTATGCCCACCGCGGCCTTGGCACAGAACACTATCAGCGCCGGTCCCACGAACATCCCCGCCAGCGCCCAGATTTGCCCGCGCACGATGTCTCGAGCGGGCAATGGTGTGGCCAACACAAGCTCGAGCACCCCCGTGCGTGTGGCGTCGACGAAAAACCGGCTCGCCTGCGACGCCAGCCAGACCGCGAAGACGACGGACATCAGGATCATTGCCCCGTAGCCCAGCCCCAGCGCCAAGTCCGGGCTCCAGTTGAAGCAAACAATCGTCGCGTAAAGCGCCCCAACGAGCACGAAGACAATAAGGATGACGCGGGACACCCATGGGCTTCGCGCCGCCAGCCAGCGGACCGGATTCCCCTCGAACAACCGCCGTCTCCGCGCTGCCTTCGTCCCCGCGGAAGCGAAGGGCCAGCGCCGCGGCCCTGGCGACTGGCCGCGCATTAATTTTTCGTGCCACGCCCGCGGCGCGATGAAGCACGCCGCCGCCAGCGCCAGCCATCCAATCCCGTGCGTGATCCCCAACGCGGGCCAGAACGTGCTGTAGCGCGACCCGCCCAGTTCGAGCATGGCGTGGGTGGGAGAAGCCAGTGAGAATCGCGGTACGAAACGGGACGGGTTCCATCCCGAAATCCAATGGTCGAACATCGGGAACAATCCAAACACCAGCAGGCAAAGCAACAACGTGGCACTCATCGACCGTTGCGCATCACGAGTCAGGGACGAGACGAACATCCCCAGCGCCAGTGAGAAAAACAGCGTGTTCGCCAGCACCAGCGCCAGCCGCCAGAACTCGAATCCTGTCACGCCACCCATCAACAACGACAGCCCAATGACGGGCAATGCTGCGACCAGCCCGTAAGTGCCCCGCAGGGAACAGGCGACCAACTTGCCCAGCACCACATCGAACCCGCGCAGGTCCGTCAAAAACAGAAGCCCGAGCGTCCCTTCCCGTTTCTCCTCGCTCAGCGTGTCCGAGGCCAGGAACACGCCGGCGCACGCTGCGGCGATGAAGCTCAGCCAACTGAGAATCCCGAACACGATTTGCCCGAGCTGCGGGCCGAAGCCGCCTCGCGAAATGCCCGACAGCGTCAGTATCCCCGCGATAATGATCATGCCCAAGCCCGCGGCAACCACACGGCTCCAGTAAGTGGGCCATTTTCGCGCCGCCACACGCAATTCGCGTTCTACTATTGGCAGCAAAGTCATACGGATTTAGGTGGCCAGATAGAACATGGAAGTCATGAGTATGAAATCTGTTGTTGGTGAGACTCCGCTCCCGTTGCACGCGCACGCATAGGCGCAGGATAAAAGAACGGCTACCTACCGCAAGGCGGAGCTTCGGCCCCTTTGAGCTTTGAGCTTTGAGCTTTGAGCTTATGCTCGCGCCGTGCATCTGGCCCACCTGCGTCTTCGCGATTTCCGCAATTACTCGCGGCTGGATGTGGATTTCGCCCCGGGTTTCCATCTCCTGCTGGGCGACAACGCGCAGGGCAAGACCAACCTGCTCGAAGCCATTTATCTCATGGCCACGCTTCGCTCCTTCCGCGGCGTGGGCAGCGCGCAGATGGTCCGGCACGGGCAGAAGGGCTACTTCGTCGGCGGCCACGTCATGGCCCAGGGGGAGCACGACATCAAACTTTATTGGTCGGCCCGAGAGCGCAACCTCGGGCTGGACGGCCAGCCGGTGCGACGGCTTTCGGACTACCTCGGCGCGCTGCGAGCCGTGGTGTTCTGCACCGAAGACCTCCACTTGATAAAGGGCACGGGACGAAGCCGGCGGCGGTTCCTGGACCTGCTGCTGTCGCAAACGCACACGGCCTACCTGCCGTTTCTCCAGCGTTACGCCCAGGCGTTGCGTTCGCGAAATGCGTTGCTCAAGCAAAGGGTGATCGACCCTGTGTTGTTGGACAGCTTTTCCAGGGAACTCGTGACGCTGGGCTCGGAGATTACGAAGTTGCGCCACGAAGTGGTGCCGCGTGTGTCGCCCCTCGTGCGATTGGCGTATCGGCGTATCGCGAGCGACGCCGAGGAACTGCGGCTGGAATATCAGCCGGGCGTAAAGCAGGACTTCGCCGTGGAACTGGCGCAGTCCTCGGCGCGCGAACGGGCGCAGCGCGTGACGCTCGTAGGGCCGCATCGGGACGAAGTGTCGCTGTTGCTGAACGAAAAGCCCGTGGCGCAATTCGCCAGCGAAGGCCAGAAGCGCACGCTGGCCATCGCGCTCAAGATGGCGCAGGCGGAGTATCTTTGCGGCTTGCACGGAGCCCCGCCGGTGTTGTTGATAGACGACGTGATGGGCGAGCTGGATTTGAAGCGGCGGAGCGGTTTGCTGCCGCTGCTCGAACGATCGCACCAGGCGCGCGGCCAGGTGTTCATGACCTGCACGGAGGAGAATTGGCCAAGGGAGCTGGGCCGGGAATTGATGAGATGGACCGTGCGAGACGGGACGTTGCGACGGGCGGAGGAGAATTCAAAATGAAGAATGGTACCTGGCCAGGACGATTCACTGGAGCGCGAACAAGGTTTTGGACTCGTCTTTGGTGGGCACGATTGCACGTTTCGAGCAAGGGCTTCTGCCGGTCGGTCGGCCTCTGGCTGATCTTCACCAGCTTCCTGGCCACCGCCGCCGAGCCCAAGCCGCTGTTGAACGCGCACGCGCACAATGACTATGAGCATGCCCGGCCGTTGCTGGATGCGCTGGACCGTGGGTTTTGCAGCATCGAAGCCGACATTTGGCTGGTGGAGGGCCAATTGCTCGTCGCTCACGACCGGAGCGAGACCAAGCCCGGTAGAACCTTGCAGGCGCTCTATCTCGACCCGCTCCAGGCACGCGTGAAACAGAACGGCGGTCGCGTCTACGCCGGGGGTCCTTCGCTCACGCTGATGATCGACGTGAAGTCGGGCGCAACGGGCACCTGGCTCGCCCTGAGCACGGCATTGAAACCCTACGCATCGATGCTTACCCGTTTCCGGCGCGAAGGAGTCGAGACCGGCGCTGTGACCGTCATCATTTCCGGTAATCGCGCGAGGGACTTGATGGCGTCGGATACGAACCGGCTGGCGGGCTTCGACGGGCGGTTGGCCGATCTGGAGTCCGACGCGCCGGCGCACTTCATCCCGCTGGTGAGCGATCAGTGGCTGCGGATTTCGAACTGGCGCGGCGGCGGCAAGCCGATTCCAGCACTGGATGAACTCAAGCTGCGCCAGGTCGTTTCAAAGGCACATGCGCAAGGCAGGCGAATCCGGTTCTGGGGAGCGCCCGACACGCCCGAAGTGTGGGAGATTTTCCAAAAGGCGGGCGTGGATTTGCTCAATGCCGATGATCTCGATGGGTTGAAGGACTTCCTGCTGAAGCCGTAACGCCTACCCAGTTTGAACGGCCGCGCTCAGCCCGAAAGCGTCCAACGGCCGGCCTTGCGAAACCGGCTGACGAAGGTCGCGTAGTTCATGCCGGTCAGGACGTAGGTCTTGTTGCCCTGCCGCCAACTGGCCGTCTTCCAGGCACCGCACTTCTCAAAGTCCGGCGCGCCGACCGGCGGGAGGTCCGAGAAGGGTGCCTTGTCGAACACGTAGAGATGCAGGTGCCGCGCCCCTTCGCTGAGACAGACCAGGGAGATTCTTCGGTTTTCATATTCGAAAATGCGCGCGCCATGCAGCCGGGCGCCAGCTAACGCCGTCGGAAGGGCAAAGTCGCCAGCCGCCTTGTTGGTCGACAGCCAAGTGCGAATCGTCGCCAGATCGTTCGTCTCCAGATCCAGGTGCGGATCGCCCGCCCAATTTTCAGTGACGAGTTGCTGGCGGAACGCCGCAAAGCCGCTCGCGTAATGGTTGATGACGTAGAAGCCGCCTGCCAGCAGCAAGACAACCGCAGCAGCAGCAGCAGCCGTTGCGCGCCAATCCTGCCAGAAATGCGGCCTCACAATCTTGAAACCGGCAAGGATGGATTGCTTGAGATCCGCCGGCACGGGAATTGAATTGATCCCGGCGGTCATCGTGGTGTCGAGGGTGCGCTGGCGTTCGAGCAACCGGGCGAGTTCGGGATCTTGCGCGGCCAGGCGGAGGGCCTCAGCCATGCGCGGGTCGGAGTCGTCCCGCCCATTGGGGCGGACGGCTCCCAGGATTTGTTTGGCTTCGTCGCGAGTCATACAGATCGAGGGGTTGTCACCGGCAGCGGCACCCCATTGGGGCCGCGAACCTCGAGCAGTTCCCGCAGCAGCGCGCGCCCACGAGAGAGGCGCGACATGACGGTGCCGATGGGGATGCCGAGGATTTCGGCGATTTCAAGATAGGAGTGGTCTTCAAGGTAAAAAAGCGCGAGCGGGGCGCGGTAGGTTTCATTCAACTGTACCAGCGCGGCCCGGGCGGCGGCGGCGTCCATCTTCGAGGGCGCTTCAGGTTCGAGGACGGGCAACTCGTGTTCGGCGGCCCCGGATTCGACCTCGGGATAGCGATTGAGCCGCCGGCGCCTATCGACAAAAGAGCGGTAGAGCGTCGTAAAGAGCCACGATTTCGCCTTGGAGACGTCGCGCAACTGGCGGGCCTTGGCCGCCAGTTCATGGAAAGTATCCTGCGTGAGGTCGCACGCATCCGCCTCGCTCCGGGCAAGACTGAAGGCAAAGCGATAAAGTGGCTCGTAATAACGATTCACGATGTCCTCAAAGGTCTGTGGGTCCAACGTCATGCCGGCGTCGAAACGGTGCCACGGAGCGTGAGCGTTGGCAACTGCTCGGCGCCGCTCAGGCGTCTGGGCTCTTAAGGTGTCATGTAGTGTAAGGCGCCGTTAGTTTCTCCGCGATATACGAACAAAGCGCGAGCCTGAGGGGTGGTAACCGAGGCGATGCTGCCGTCCAGGAAAGCCATGTTGCCGCTACCCCCGTGGCCGAAATTGGACTGAGGCTGCCAGCCTGCAACCGTCGATTCGTGCAAGACTTCGCGAACGGGGGCGATGCCGGAGGAACAAGTCGATGCGGGCCCGTCGTAAGATAGGTGGCGGTCGCTCAGCAGGATATACTCGGCGCAGTTTTCGTAGGACAGGTTGCCGTTGACGTACCCCGCGTCGACCCAAAGCGTGTAGCTGACCGCTTGGTTCCGGTAACTCGCGTTGAGGAAGCCCATGTCGCCCTTATCGCTCCAGTCGCCGGCAGGCTTTCGCAATCGGTCGGAGGGACAAACAAGAGCCTTTGGGCTTTCGAGTTGGTTGGAGACCCAGGCAAACTGAAACCACACTTGGTTCTCCAAACCGAGCCAACTGGGTGGCGTGACGCCGGCAGGCCACGAAGAAAGCGTTCCGGGGACTTGGGTGCCTCCGCTCCAGAATGGGGTCCAAAAAGGAAGGTTTCGCTGATCTTGATCGTGCACCCACACGACGTATGCAAGGCTGGCTTGTTTCAAGTTGTTAACGCAGGAACTCCGAAGAACGCACCCGCGATTGCGGTATCCCGTTGGAAGGAGCAGCACTGCAAGAACCACGATGACTGCAAGCACACTGACCACCTCGATGATGGTGAAGGCGCGTCTTCGATGGAGGGAGTCTGTTTGCACAAATACAGTGTTGCTGAGCCGGTCTCGCTGTTCCCGCAACTGTTCGTTAGGTGAGACGCCACGCAGGGGCGGTTATTCCACATGAGGGATTTTACGTTTGGGAAACATGCACGCGCCCGTTATCTCGGTAGTCGCCTCTCTGCGAGGAACATACGTACAAGGGAGCTTTCCTTTTCGGCACTGAACTCAGTTCGATTTGGCCGGCTCCTTCTCAAACGGCCACCGCTTCGTTCGCCACGCCCAAAGGGCGTAAGCGGCGACACCCAACCAGACGACCACCTGGGAGTATTGAATTCGGTCTGCACCGGAAGTCGCGTACAGAAAGCCCCACCCACAAAACGCGACCAAGGCTGGTATCGGGTAGAGCCACATCCGGAAGGGCCGTTCCATCTGCGGCTCCATTCGCCGCAGCCAGATCAGCGCGCCGATCTGCCCGACAAACTGGACGAGTATTCGGGTCGCGAGGAGGGCCTCGATGACATTCTGGAGCTTAAAAAAGCTGAACGCAATGGAGAGCCCGCCGATGAGCAGCAACGACACGTGGGGAAAATTCTCGGTCGGATGAAGCCGCGCGAACATGCGAAAGAAGTTTCCATCCTTTGCCGCCGCGTACGGGATGCGCGAGTAACCCAGCAACAGCGCGAAGCAGGAGCCGAACGCCGTCCACAGCACCAAGGCGGTGAACACCTTCGCGACGCCCCCGCCGTAGAGCTTCTCGACAAACATCGAGACGACCGGTGGAGGCGGGTCGGGCAGGTCTTCAATCCGCGGTGCGACAAACTCCTGCCACGGCACAACGCTGATGATCGAGAGGTTCATCGTGACGTAAATGGCCGCGACCGCCAACAGACTGAACAAGACCGACCTGGGAATCACACGGCCGGGGTCCTTCACTTCGTCGCCGAGGAAGCAAACATCGTAATAGCCCAGATAGTCGTACATGCCGACCCTCGATGCCGCACCCAGACCGAAAAGAAACCCGGTCGAAAAATGGAACGCGCCTGGCTCGAAAGTGAATACACGCTGCGCGTCGAAGTGGAACACCCCCGAGATGACGACCACGCCCACGGTCAGCAGCGTGCCGGCCCAGAGGGCCACCGTAATCTTTCCGAGCGCCGTGATCTTGCGGTAGAGCAATGCGATGGCCAGAAGGCCCACCACGATGACGAGCAATCCTTCCTCCCATGGGCCCATCCCAGGCCACAGGTATTTCATGTATTGCTTGAACCCGATGTAACCCGAAGCAATCTCCAGCGGCCCGCTGAGAATGAACTGCCAGACGAACAGGAACGCCATGGCCCGGCCCAGCGTGTGCCGGCCGAACCCGTCACGCAGATAAACGTAGCTGCCGCCGGAACCGGGCATGGCGGCGCCCAATTCGCTCCACACGAGCCCGTCGCAAGCGGCGATGCCCAGGGCGACAAACCAGCCCACCATCGCCTGCGGCCCATGCATCGCCGTCATGAGGGCCGGGATGGTGACGAACGGCCCCACGCCGATCATGTTCGTCATGTTCAGCGCCGTGGCTTCGAGCAGCCCAAGGCGCCGGAGCAGATGCGGCTCAGGGGTCGGGGCAGACATCAGGCGATGGCGACGAATTGCAAAGGTTCCTCGGCGTTTTTAATCGTACGACCCGTAAGCTCAAAGCTCAAAGTTCAAGACAAACGGTGCATCCAGTTTCTTGCATGGAACAGCTGGCCGGCTCACCCCTTACCCCAGCCCTCCCCGTTAGCAACCCGTTCAAAACTGTAGCGGCGCTCTGCGCGCCGAACAAGTTGCACATTCTGGCCCGATTTCGTCGGTCACAGACCGCCGCTACAATCGCGCTTGGAGTTTTTGAACGGGCTGCAGGGGAGCGCGAACGGACGCCCAAACCATGACGAAAGCATTCTCCGCGCTTTGCTGCCTCGTGCACTCGATGGCGCAAACCTACCGTGCGCGACTGAATGCTTTAGCCATTGTAGCGGTGACTCTTGAAGCTTGGTCCACTTTGTTTTGAACTTTGACCAAGTTCGCCCCTCACTTCCCCCCATCGCGTATGAACCGCGAGATGCGCTTCGCCGTCGGGTCCTCGTCGTGCGTGAACGCGACCATCTCCATGATGTGGTTCTCTTTGGGCGTGTAATACAGTTCGGATGCAACCCCCGAGCGGCGCAACGCCGCGTGAAACAGTTTGGCCTGCGCCGGCAGCATCGGGTAATCCCACTCGCAATAGGTCACCAGGAACGGCGGCGCGGGCGACTTTACGAAGAACTGCGGCGAGGCATCCAGGCGCACGTCGCGGTCCACGCCAAACACCCGGGCCAAGGCGTCGCCGATGTCGAGGTTGTAGACGCCGCTGAGCGATACGACCCCGCGGATGAGCGCCGGCGTGAGGCCATAGGGCTTGAGAAACCGCTCGTTGAACGTGATGAGCGACGTCAGGTGCCCGCCCGCCGAATGGCCGCCGATGAAAATCCGATTCGTGTCGCCCCCGTAGTCGGCGATGTGCCTCACCGTCCACGCCAACGCCGCGGCCGTATCCTCGGCCTGCGCAGGCCATGGGTTTTTAGGCGCCAGCCGGTAGCTCGGGATGACCGTCAGGATGCCGTCCTTCGCGAAGCGATGCCCAAACGGTGGAAACCAGGACTTGTCGCCCTCGCTCCACGCCCCGCCGTGAACGAACAGAAACACCGGCGCCGGGGCGTTCGTTTTCGGAAGGTAGAGATCGAGGCGTTGCTTCGCCTGAGCGCCCTGCTCAGGGGCGACGTAGGGAATGTCCTTCTTGACCTCGACGCCAGGTGCATCAACGGCGTTGGGCAACCGAAGGGAAAAGATCGAATGTTCCTCGAGGTAGACCGGGTTCGAGTAAATCCACGGGCGCTCCTCTCCGGCGACTTCGAGCCACGCTTCCAGTCGATAGGCGCCGGGCTTCTTGGCCTTATAGCTGAGGTTCGTGCCATTGGCCTGCGCGACCACCGCACCGCCGTGAATGAGCCTCAAGTGCGCCGGTATCGGCGTGAGCGCCATCAACCGCGTGCCGCCCAGCAACGGCGCCTTGTCGCCCATCGGGTAGACGCCGTAGTTGTTGACGGCGCCAAAGGCGAAGCTGGTCGGGTCCGCCAGCCAATCGTGCGACACGTAGCAATGGCCATCGCGCAAGGCGTGCCGCACCTCGGGCTCGGTCAGTTCTTTGGCCAGGATGTGCGTCGAGAGATTCCGAAAGCTGACCGCGTAGGGATCGAAGGTGACCCCGTTGTGAATGACGTTCTGGTGCGCGTCGTTCGCCCCGATGCCGGTGACGCACCCCTTGCGCAGTTCGCGATCCCATTTTGCGAATATCTCGGCTCGATAATCGCAGCCGGCGGCGAACACTTCGTCGGGATACTTCTGGAAGTCCTGCACGAGTTGCCGCCAGCGGTTGGTGTCGCCGAGGGCGCGGCGCAGGTATTCGCTCATGTCAGGGTCGAGCTTCTGGTCGGAATGCCGGTTGCAAATCTCCATCCCGGCAAACCCTTTCAGCTCGGCGTCGTAACGTTCCTCGACGTGCGTGAGGAACTTCAACGCGCCTTCCTGCCGGGGCTTGCCGGCCGGGTCGAATTCGGGAAAGCGCAGCTTGCCATCGTCGTCCTCGGACCCCGCCATGAAGAGCACGCCGTCGCGCATCCCGCGCCAGGTTTGCGGCAGGGGGCCGCGATGGTCGGTGAACATCACAATGCGAACGCCGGTTTGCTTCGCTGCGGCCAGCACCTCGGCGCGGATGCCTTTCGTGTGGTCGGAGTCTTCGGCGTGAACGTGGATGACGGCGCGGAAATCCTGGAGCGCACCGACGTCCATCACGGGAGAACGCACCTTGGCGAACTGCTCGCGCGCCTCATGCGTGGCCTTGAGTCGCGCCGACTCGAGGCGCTGCCCGGCCGTGAACCGGACGGCGTTGGTCTCCGCGCGAACGCCGACGGCGAACGCAACCAGCAGCGCGACAGACCAGGTACGGTCCCATTTCATGCTCGCACTGTAACCCGATTGGGCGCTCCGGCAAGGGGGCAACGCACCGCTACCGTGTTCAGATCGCGCGTTCACGCCGCCTCACGTGGGCACAGGCCACTCGCCTGTGCCGTCGGACAGCCGCCCGAGACGGATCGCCCTCGCTGAGATTGCCTTGCTGCATGCGTGCGTCCATCCCATTCCGCTCGGCGGCTCGCCGAGCGCGGCGGGCCGGTGGCCCGCGCCACACACTGAACTCGCCGCACTTCTGGCGCCGGCGTCACACGGATCAGCTTATTTGGACGGCCGCCTCGAATGGCGATGCCTGCACAGGCGGCGGCTCGGAGGGCGCGGCCGGCGGAGGTGCAACAGGAGCGGCTGGCGCAGGGGGCGCGACCGACTCAATGTCGTCGATGCGGTACCGCTTCTTTTGACCGTCCATGTCGAACTCGACTTCCTCGCCGACTTTTTTGTTCATCAGCGCCTGCGCCAGCGGGCTGAGGTAGCTCAGGATGCCTTTCTCGGGCTCGGTGTCCCACGCGCCGAGGATCGTGTAATTCTCGGGATGATTGGCCAGAACTTCCGTGACGCGCACGCGCGTGCCAGGACTGACCGCCTCCGTGCGGGCGCCGGCGAAGTCCGTGCCGCGGGCGCGCACGAGCTGTTGCTCCAGCTCGCTCTTGCGGCGCATGAGGATTTTCTGCATTTCCTTGGCCGCCTTGTATTCGTGGTTCTCGCGCAAGTCGCCGTAGCTTCTCGCGACAGCGATCTCCCTGTAATTGGCTGGAATCCGTTTTTGCACCAGTTCGGTGTATTCGCTCTGCCGTTTTTCCAGGCTGCCCCAGGAGACCAGCAGCGTGCTGTCCTGCTTGCTCTGTTCGCCGGAGATGAGCGACTGCACGGACGGGTAGGCCTTGACGATGCGGGCCAGCAGCGAACGCTTGTCCATGTCGTCGAAGCAGGGAGAGAGTTGGAGCGCGCGTGTGAGGTCCTTGATCACCTCGAAGTCCGCCGAGGCGATGAGTTCGACGAGCAAATCCTGGTCGTCGAGGATGTAGTCGCGAAGCTTGTTGGACTTCTTTTCGTTGAACTGATCGCGTTCCATCGCCGTCAGCATCGCGCGGAAGACTTCCGGCCCGAGGATGTCCGCAAAGGAATCGGAGCGCTCCTTGGCCAGCCAGAGCAGCAACTCGGAGTTGGCCGTGTGTCGGCTGATGAACGCCGCCAGGGTGTCCTTGAGCGGTTGCAGCTTGCCCTCCTCAATGAGGATGTCCACACACTCGCCAACGATCTTCGCCGGGACGCCGTTAATCGTCGCGAGCAGCGCTTCGTGCCAGAGGTTCGGGTTGACCTCCTTGAACGATTGGAGCACGCGTTGATGTTTGGCCACGGGGACACTCTCAAGAATCGTGCTCAGACGCACCTCGGGGGTCCAGATGGTCGACGAAGTCAATTCCCCTTCGACGGGCGCAGCCAGTCCAGCCGCCTGCCGGATGTCGTCGCGCACGAAGATCCCTTCCAGCGCCACGCCGGGTTGCGTGCGCTGGTGCGAGACGATGTCGGTATTCAGCGCAGCGATAAGCTCGGTCGCCACGGCAACCTTCTCGGGGAGGTCGGGGAAACTCTTGAGGGCCTCGGTCGCACTGAGGGTCTTCGCCTTGAGCCCCTTGGCGTCGCGAAACTCCGCGAGCAACCGGCTGGTGAGCGTAACTTCCTGGGCCTGGTAGGTGATTACCTCGGACTTCTTCATGGGCACCTTAAAGTGGCCATCCTTCCGCAATTCCGTCCGGGCGACCTCCCACCATTTCTTCCAGTCGTCCCGGATGACATCCGGCACCAGCAGTTGCATGATTTGGTCGAGCGTCGCCTTTCCGCCGTAACTCTCGAGCACGACCTTGATGAGGTCCAGGTGGTGCAGTGCGGCCATCTGGCGCAAACCCTCGAGGTCCGCCGCCTTGCGGGCCAGGATGTGGGTCGGCGGGATCGGCTTGAGCGACTCCGCCGCGAAGCTCAGGTCCATCGTGTGGCCCGGCTTGTTGTGGAAGTCGATCGTAAACCGCGCGAAGACCGTATCCACCGTCTTGATCTTCCCGAAGCCCCAGCTGCGGTGAATGCAGTAGCCGCTCTGGGTCAGCGCGACCAGCCCTTCGATGTGCTTGATTGCGATCTTGTTCGCTGCGGCCAGTTTCTCAAATTCTTCTCTCATAATCAGTGCGCTATAAACTCGATTTGCAATTGCGCGACTGGCATTATGAACCGGTGACTGTGGAAAAACCAAGAGAAATTGCCATGGAGGTCCTCCAGCGCCACGCCGAGGGTTCGGAGCGCGCAGACACGCTGCTCGACGAGGCCCTCCTTCGCGCCGGTCCCGGTCTTTCGGCCGCCGACCGCGGGCTGGCTCGTGAGCTCGCATTCGGCGTGCTCCGGTGGCAGGCGACGCTCGACTGGCTCATCGCCGGCCGCACCCATCGCCGTACTCAGAAGGCCGCCCTTCAGATTCTCCTTCGCCTCGGGCTTTACCAGCTGTTTTGGCTGGACCGCATCCCCGACCACGCCGCCGTGCACGAGACCGTCGAGTTGGGCAAGCGCCTGGGCTTCGGCGCGCAATCCGGCTTTTTGAACGCGGTCCTGCGCGGCTGCGTGCGCGAACGCGGCGCGCTTTGCCGCCAGCTCGAGGAACTCAAGGCCCGCGAGCCGCACCTCGGCTTTTCGCACCCGCAATGGTTGTGCGACCGCTGGGCCGCCCGCTGGGGGAACGACAAACTGCTCGCGCTGCTCGAGTGGAACAACACACCCCCGCACACGTTTATCCGCGTCAACACACTGCGCGCCACGCCGGAACAGCTCGCCGCCCAGTTCGAGAAGGAAGGAGTACTTTTCACGCCGCGTGCTTACGAGTGGGTGCCGGAGAACTTCTCGTTCGAACTGCGCGAACATCCACTCCTGACTTCCCTGCCGAGTTTTCAGCAAGGGCTCTTTTACGTGCAGGATCCCAGCACGCTCCTTGCCCCGAGCCTGCTCGACCCCCAGCCCGGCCAGCGTCTGCTCGACCTCTGCGCCGCGCCCGGCGGCAAGACCACACTGCTGGCCCAGTTCCTGCGCAACCAAGGCGAGGTGGTCGCCGAAGATACGGACCCGAATCGCATGAAACTACTCGTCGAAAACTGCGCGCGCCTCGGTGTGACGTGCGTGGAGACATTGCCGGGTATATCCAATGGTAGCGTCCCCGCCGGCACGGATGCCGGCGCTCCCAGCGCGCAGTTCGACGGCGTCCTCGTGGACGTTCCTTGCTCGAACACGGGAGTGCTTCGCCGGCGCGTCGATGTGCGTTGGCGCATTCAACCCGCAGAAATCGAGCGCCTCCGGAAACTCCAACTCGGCCTCCTGTCCCGCGCCGCCGGTCGCGTGAAACCCGGCGGCGCCCTGGTCTATTCCACCTGCTCGCTGGAACCGGAGGAAAACGAGAACGTGGTTGAGCAATTCCTCACCGAAGCCAAACGATTCAGGCTCGAGCGTCAGCGGCAGTTGCTCCCGTTCGCCAACCAGGTCGACGGGGCATACGTTGCGCGCCTGCGCGCGGACTGAAGACGCTCCTGTCCGGCCACGTAAAGAGGCGGCGGGAGGTGCGCCTCTCTCAGGGGCCTGTTCGCGAATCAAATCTTGGGACGCATCCGTGCACCGCCCCGAGGCGCGGCCTTCAGGCCTGCAGGCTTTGAACGATCCAGCGGCATAAACGCCGCGCTCCGTCTTGCGGCACGCCGGAATGAGCTTGCGGGCGGATCGGATTCCTGCGAATCAGGTGGACGCTCAAACCGTGGAAGGGTGGCTGAGTGGTTAAAGGCACCTGACTCGAAATCAGGCGTAGTCGAAAGGCTACCGGGGGTTCGAATCCCTCCCCTTCCGCCATTCGTCATAATTAATTTATCTACAACATATTATGGGCTATTGCAGGTATGCCGTTGGAGGGAATTCACAATGAAAAAACGGCGATGTCGCCGAATGAAATGAACTCGGCGCGGTCGGCGGTCGGATAGAGGCAGACGTCGCGGGGCGTTGTTATCGGCGCAGGCGGAAGAATGCGGCCGATCCACTGGCGGGTAGCGTGACAGTGTTCACGCCGTTGTTGAGCACGGGCCCGTCGCCTACCGGGCTCCAGACCGCGCCGCCGAAAGCGGTTGTAGTCTCGAGGTTGTAGCCCAGGATGTTCGGCCAACTCACGAGCACATTGCCGGCACTGGCGCGGACAGAAAGAACCGGCAGAACCACCGGTACCGTCTCGCCAAAAAGCCGCATCTCACCGACCTGAATGCGATCACCGCCCACCGGAGGGCCAAATGTGATCCGGTAGTGCGCGAAGGCGGTTGTGTTCGAGGACGTCGAGAACTCCTGAATCTGCAGATTGGAAGTCGGCGCTACGGGCGACACCGTGGCGAGGTTGGTGTAAGTAATCCCATCCAAGGAACCGGCCACCGTGACATTGCTGGGACGGCGTTGCGGGAAGGTGAAATCGTCCGCCGCACCGATCACCTCAAAGCCTTTGAGCACGGTCGCGCCCGCCGCGGGGGTGATGTCAACAATGGTGTTGCTGTTCGTGAGCGGAGCGACTTCGAGTTTGTGAATGCCGTCGAGTTGCCGATCGAAGAGCGAGCGGACGCCGCGCACATCGACAGCGCCGGGGGGCAACGTGATGCTGATAACATCGTTCGTCGAAGTGATTTCGCCATGGTAGAGAAACTCAGCCTCCGCAATCTGCATCGAGTTCGCGGTGGCCGCGTTCGAAACAGTCGGAAACAAGACGCGATAGTGGCCGAATGCATTCGTGTTGGAGAAAGCGAAGGACTGAACGAAGTGCCGCGTGGAAAAAGCGGGCACGGCGTTGGAGGTGATGCGGGTGAAGTTGGTGCCGTCGTTCGAGCCTTCCAAAACAAAGCTCGACGGGTCGCGTTCTGGCGCATCTTCGGCGCTGATGAGCGTGAGCGCGCGTACGGGGCGTTTGCCAATCGGCGTGATAGTCAGGCCCGTGTTGAGCTTGTCGAAGTTGAGATATTTGTTCGTCACCGTGTTGTCGATGGCGTTGGCGACACCCTGACCGACCGGCGAGTTCGCAGATGTGGCCGCAATCGTATCGCCAGGAATAGACGCTTCGATGAGCGCCGATGCCGCCGTCGCCGTACCCACGCCGCTGACGTTGACGCTGAATGGGTTTTCATCGCCATCGTTACTGGCGAGGTTCACCACCGCGTTGCGCGTCCCCGGCGCGGAAGGCGCGAAGGTTACGGTGAAAGTCGTCGTGGTCTCCGGTGCCAGCGTCGTCGCGCCGAGTGAGCCAAGAACAAAATCGCCCGTGTTCGCACCGGTCTTCGTCAAGGCCAGCCCAGTAAGGTTGGCCGTCCCGATGTTTTTAACGGTGAAAGTTTGCGCCGCGCTGCTGCTGCCGACCAGCGTATTCGCAAACACGTTTGTGCCCACGTTGTCCGTCCGAGCGGAGCCCGCATTCGTAGTGGCGCCAGTAAAGACAGCAATCTCAGGCGCGGCGACCCCTGTGCCCTGAATGCTGAAGTTGAAAGGATTTTCGTTTGCGTCGTTGTTGCTGAAACTGAGCGTGGCGCCGCGCAGGCCAGCGGCGCTGGGATCAAATCTGACGGAAAAAGTGGTGCTGCCGCCCGGAGCGACATTCGCCGCCGGAGCTGCGGTAACGGTGAAATCCGCTGCATGTGTGCCGCCGACCGTGACGCTGCCTACAGTGAGAGATCCATTGCCGCTGTTGGCGATGGTGAAGGTCCGCACCAGAGTATCGCTCGGAGTGCCGACGCTGCCAAAATCGGTGTGGTCGGCGACGCTTGGCGTGGTGTCGCCGTCGGTGATGTTGGCGCTATTCCCCGACACCGCGATCTCCGGGGCAAGAATGAAGCCGGCGATCGTCTCCACCAGGCCGTTGCCACCGTTGTTGCCGCCTGCGACGACGCGAGCGCGGGCTCGGATCTGCCCACTGGCGGGCAAGGTTAAACCGGTTCGCTGCCATCCGCCACTGATGCGTGTGCCAGACCCGAGCAAGGTGTAAGTAGCTCCGCCATCGACCGACAACTCGAACGTGACCTGATGCGTTTCAGGCGACGCACCGCCCCGCAGCCATTGCACACGACTGGCGCTGCTCACGGTCAGGCTCTGGGTGGCTGGGTTGTTCGTGAGGCGCGCGAAATTCGTGCGACCGGCGCCACCCACATTGGTGAAACTGCCCCCCACGAGAATTTTTCCATCGGCTTGCAGGCTGGCGCAGTTGACAGCCTCGAGGTTGCCACGCGCGGCCGGATTGAACGCGTTGTCCAGGCTGGCGTCTGAGTTGAGCCGGGCAATATGCAGACGCTGGACGGCATCGATCGTGGTAAAATCTCCCCCGATGAGAATTTTCCCGTCGGTCTGCAGGCCGACGCTCCAGATGCGGGCGTCGATAGGCGGAGTCCAAAACATGTCAGCAACTCCGGTCGAACTGAACAGCGCGAGGCGACTGCCAACGCCGCTGCTGAAACTGCCGGCGGCAATTATGTTCCCGTCCGGCTGCACTGCCACGCTCAGGACACTCGCGCTGCTGATCTCAGTCGCGTTAAAACTGGAATCAAGCGAGCCATTCGCATTCAGCCGGGCGAGGTATGGCCGTGACGCTCCTCCCACCGTATTGAACGCTCCGCCGATGACGATCTTCCCGTCGTCCTGAAGCGCCGCGCAGAGGACCGAGCCATCCACGGAAGAGCTGAACGAATTGTCGAAGGAACCATCGGGATTCAGCCGCCCAATGCGTTCGACCGTGAAGAATCCGGAAAGATATGTGAACTGACCTGAGAGGAGGATTTTTCCATCCGGCAGGACGTTGATAGTGTGAACAGGTAATTCCGTTTCGGGACTAAAGCCGGTGTCCAGAGAACCGTTGGCATTGACCCGCGCGATGTGTCTCCGCGTCACGCCGCCAACCGCGTCAAAAAGGCCGCCGATTAAGATCTTTCCGTCCGGCTGCACCGCGATGGTGTAAACATTGTTGTTCGGGCCGGCATTGAAACCGGCGTCGAGCGAACCATCGGCATTCAGGCGCGCGATGAAAGGCCGACTTGCACCATCTACCACACCGAAGAATCCGCCAATGAGGATTTTCCCGTCCGGCTGCACGGCGGTGCACAGGACGGTGGCGCCTACGTTTGGATCGAAACCCGGCTCCGCATCCCCCGCCGCGGCATAGGAGTTTTGCACGAGGGACACGAACAGTGCGGTGATTACGATTGCCCAAGCCTTTCCGATTCCGTGATGGTTGAAATAACGCATAAGTGTTCACTCGAACTGAACAGGGAAACTTTTGATTCCTTTCGCGGAACTTGAAAAAAAGGTTTCTTTCCCATGGCCGCGCGTCGGCAGTCGCAGCCATTCGGAAATGCAAAAGGAATGAGCGGCTCTCCGCCGAGAGCCGCTACGAGGCACTGCTGGCGATGGCCGCGCTTACTTCCGCAGGCGGAAAAAGCCCATGGGTTCGCTCATCGGAAACGTGACGGTGTTCACACCGTTGCTTGCGACAGGAGCGATGCCAACCAAAGTCCAGTTCGTGTCGGAGAGTGAGTTATTCGAATGGAGGCTGTAGCCCGGACTGTTCGGCCAGCTTACCAACACGTTATTGCCGCTCGCTCGAATGGAGAGCACCGGCGGTGCGGCGGCCACTTCACCAAAGAGCCGCATTTCGCCGACCTGAATGCGGTCGCCGCTCACCGGCGGTCCGAAAGTGATTCGATAGCGCGCGAAGGCCGTCGCGTTCGACGAGGTCGAAAATTCCTGGATCTGCAAGTTGGAGGTCGGCGCGGCGGGCGACACCGTGGCGAGGTTGGTGTAAGTAATGCCATCCAAGGAACCGGCCACCGTGACATTGTTGGGACGGCGTTGCGGGAAGGTGAAATCGTCCGCCGCACCGATCAGCTCAAAGCCTTTGAGCACGCTGGCGCCCGCAGCGGGGATGATGTCAACGACGGTGTTGCTGTTGGTGAGCGGAGCGACTTCGAGTTTGTGAATGTCGTCGAGTTGCCGGTCGAAGAGCGAGCCGACGCCGCGCACATCGACTGCGCCGGCGGGTAACGTGATGCTGACGGCATCATTGGGAGACGTGATCTCCTGGTTGTAGAGCAACTCCACTTCGGCAATCTGCATGGAATTCGCGGCTCCGGGGTTCGAAATGGTCGGGAACAGCAGGCGATAGTGATTAAACACATTCGTGTTCGCAACGGCAAACGACTGAATGAAGTTGCGCGCGGGAAACTCCGGAACCGCATTGGACGCGATGCGCGTGAAGTTGGTCCCATCGTTCGAGCCCTCCAGCAGGAAGCTTGACGGATCGCGGTCGGGTTCATCTTCGGCGCTGATGAGGGTGAGCGCACTCACAGGGACTTTGCCAAACGGCGTGATGGTCAGGCCAGTGTTGAGCTTGTCGAAGTTGAGGTACTTGCTCGTGACGTCGTTGTCGATGGCCTTCGACGGCCCCTGAACTGCGGGAGAATTGGCGGATGTCGCTGTGACTAAATCACCCGGAATCGAGGCGTCCACGTTGACGCAGACGTTGACGGAGAGGAGCGCTTCGGAACTAAACACATTCGTAAAGTTTTTCGCGGCGCGAGCGCGGTAAGCTGTTCCGTCATTGGCAGCCGTCACGGGTGCGGTCGCGAAGTTGGAGCTAGTGGCGCCGGGAATATTCAAGGGAACATCCACAAACGTGGACGCGCCCGGAAGTTTGTATTGCCACCGATAGCTGGCGGTCGGCCCGGCAAAGACGGTGAATCGCGCGGTGCCTCCGACACACGCGCTGGCGTCAACGGGGTGCTGCGCGATCTGCAAGGGAGTAGCCGTTCCAGTAACCCGGATTCTGAACGGGTTTTCGTCTGTATCGTTGCTCGCGATTCGGATCAACGCCGCGCGCACCCCTTCTCCCTGTGGGTTGAAAGTCACTTCAAAGGTCACCGTTGCGTTGGGGGCGAGGGTGTTCATGCTCAAGGTCGAGACTGGGTAATCAGCCGCAAAATTGCCCGTCCTGTCCACGAAAAGGCCCGTTAGATCGGCGTCACCCACATTCTTGATGGTGAAAATGGCGGTGCTGGAGTATCCCATCGCCGTGACCGGGAAAGTGTACACGTCATTGTCGATACGGGCGGCGCCGGCATTGGTCGTATTGCCCGTAAAAACGGCTATCTCCGGCCCCGCAGCCGACGCTTGACTCGGTGCAGCGAGCACAGCGCCCGCAATCGCCACCAGGAGAACGCAGCACAAAAACGACGACCGAAGCCCGGCCGACCCATGATTCTTGAGATTGGAGTGACGCATAAGTTTTCACTCCAGCTAAACAGGGAAAGTCCGGGTTCCTTTCGCCCGAAACTGAATTTCCTTTACCTCCGAGGCGCAAAGGCGCAGAGCCACTGACAAAGGCAAGCATCGTCCGAAAGCAAACAGCAGCTCTCTGTCGAGAGCCGCTGCGCCATCGTTGTGCAACCGGATGGCCACGTTCGCGCCACTCACTGGCGAAGATTACTGCGACTGGAGCCGGAAGAACGCCGCGTTGTTCGATCCTGCAAAATGGAACTCCAGCTTCCCATCGCCGTTGATCATCGCGGTGGAACCCGGCCCATTCATCGGGAAGGCCACAAAGTTCGAGAGGTTGGTTGCAAGGCTGACCGCCTGCTGAATTCCGATGGTGAGTTTGAACAGACCGTTGGTCGGGTTTTTTTGGAGCAGTGGTCCGTCCACTTTCAACGCCTGGATTTGATTCGAGGTGTAGAGTCCGTAAGTGTTGGGTGAGTTGAGCACATTGCTTTGTCCGGCGGCGACGCCTAGCGTGTAGAGCTGTGGACCGACAGCCACGGATTGATCCGCTGAGACATTGGTGCCGTAATAATTCCTGGCCACCCAGCGGTAATGCCACGCCAACCCCGGCGCGAGGCCGGTCAATAACTGGTTTACGGGCACGTCATTGACTCCCGCCGGAACAATCTGCGGCGCAGTCGCCTGGCCGTAACTGGGGTAAGGACCATACTGCACCCAGACGGTGGCCGGGACCTGGCTGGAGTTCGGTTTCACGCTGGCGCTGACGTTCACCCTCCCCAACTGGGTCAGCGGATCGAGCGTGACGCTTCCGGCGCTCACGGAAGTGATGACGGGAGCATTCCCAGCCTCAACCTCAAACGCGCCGATGTCCACATGCGCGCCGACCCGGCGGGCAAAACCTGTCCCACGCTGGTCGGTGGCAAAGGAGTTGGTGACGGAGTCGTCGCCGGCATCAATGGCCGGGCTGCCCCCTTGGGGTGCGAAGGTCCAGGTGGGGCCGCCGCGATCCTGAAGCGGACCAAGCCGCGGATCGAGGGGAGATGTGGCTGTGCCTTTCAGGTCACCGCCGGCGCTGAAGCCGGTACTCCCATTGGTCGCCCCGACCAGGTTGTGCCCTCGGGAAGAAAAGGCGCCGACCACGTCGGAGTTGGTGGCGCTTGCCGCAAGGTCGGGAGCAAGATTGCCGGCGATCAAGCAATTGAGTGGCGTGCAATTAGTGCCGGTCGCTGTATTGTAAATGCCTCCCCCCTGGGACAGGCCATCCGCTCCAGGGCCTATCGGGCCGCTGCCGCCGCGTCCCTGGAAGACACTATTCGCGGAAATCGTGTTCTGATTGAGTGTCAACGGGCCAGTGTTGTAGATGCCGCCACCCAGGGCGTCAGCGCCTGCCCCTCCACGCGCGGAGTCGGGACTGCCGCCGTTGCCACCGACTGCGGTATTTTGCCCAAACGAGTTTTGGTCAGCGTGGCATAGCCAGCGTTGTAGAGTCCACCGCCGAGTGCCGGGCCGCCAGGATTGTCGAGTGTGCTTCGACCATCGCCGCCCCCCACGTCATTGTTCTGAAGCGTGCATCGATTCAGCGTCAGTCGGCCGAGGTTGTAGATGCCGGCGCCTGCGCCAGTGCCGCCAGTGCCGGAAGGCGCGCCAAGGGCGCCAAGGGCGCTGTTACTTGAGACCAGACATTCGGTAAGCGTCGCTGTGCCGACGTTGTAGATGCCGCCGCCGGTGCCGGAGGCTCCTGAAGCACCGCTGGCTCCATTATTTGAGATCTGGCACCTGAGGAGCGTCGCCGTGCCGGCGTTATAGAACCCACCGCAATTGGCGCCATTGGCGGATGAGACCTGGTTCCCTTGGATAGTACAGTTGGTGAGCGTCAAACTGCAATTCGTGAAATTGTAGATGCCCGCGCCGCTTTGGAAATACGCCACTCGTCCACCAGAGATGTCCAAGGATTTCAGAACCACCGTAGCGTTGTTCGAAATCATCAGAACGCGCGAAGCGTTGTTGCCGGAAATGGTGACTCGGTCAGCCAGTGCTGAGGCGTCAATGGTCAGATTATTCTGAATCAAGAGTTGACCGTTGGTCAGTGTGATAGTTGCATCCGAAAGGTTGGTGGCGAACGTAATGACACCTCCCGGCAGAGTCAGGGCGACGGCGCTCCGCAGGGAGCCCATCCCGTCGTCGTTTACCCTTGTCACAACATTCGATAGCGGGGTCGAACTTACCCACTGTGCGCCATTACGGAGCGTGCCGTTGTAGGCCGCGCCGGTGGCCGTGGCACTGTTGGTGGCCACCGTGCCGCTGGAACTGTTGAGCTTGTAGTAAAGGAGCAAGCCGGCTTCGTTGCCGACCAGCGACGTGCTGAGACTGGCTTGAATCTGCGCCTGCGAGCGGACGGTATTCCAGACCCGAAACTCATTGAGCCGGCCGTTGAAGAAATAGCCGCTGAGGCCCCCAATGCCCAGTTCGTAGCTGCCACGCACAAATGGCGTCATGCCCACCTTGCTCGAAGCGAGCACGCCATTGGTGTAGATGCGCATGGCATTGCCGCTCTGGCTGGCCACGAGCGCGTAGTGCATCCAGTTGCCGATCGTGCCCGGCGGATTGGGCATGGTGTGACGGCCGCCCGAGGAGAGAACATTCCCGAAGTCCCAATAGGTCGTCCCATTGTTGAAGCTGATCAGGGCGTCGAACTGGTTGGTGGACTGGAGCGGCGAAAGCATGAAGGCGGATTGCTGGTCGAGCGCGTTGGCGTTGGCCCAGAACTCGACGGTCACTTCGTTGGTCGGCGCAATCGCCCCAAAGTTGGTGACGGAGACGTATTGGTTGACGCCGTTGAATGAAAGCGCATTGCCGGAAGATGACTGCGCCCGGGCGGGCAGAAGGGCAAACGTCACCAGCAAGGCGGTCCAAAGCGAGTGTAAGAGCAAGGTTTGCATAAGCATTTCACCATTCATGAACAGGGAGATTTTGAACTCCTTTCGCGCGTGATAAAGAATTCTTGCGGCTGCTGAACCGAGAGCAGTCCTCCGGCGGCTTTGGATGTTGAGCGCGAACGATCTGGGTGGAGGCGATGATGCGCAGCGAAATCACCTGCGCGGCGGGCGGCTGCGATCGAGAGCGGTTTGAAGGCGTTTCTTCAGCCCGGCATCATCGGGATTTTTCTGCATGAGCCATTGCAAATGAAACGCAGCGGTGAACCACGCCCCGCGTCGTTCGGCGGCGATGGCGTTTTCAGCGTGCCATCGCAGGAGGTCTTCGGCGGAGGGCAGCGCTGTGTCGTCCGCCTGCAGCATCGAAAATCTCGCGGCCAGTTCCACGGCGGTGAGCGGCGTAGCGGCCTTTGAAACGTCTGCGCAAAAACCACTTTGGCACTCCGCAAGAATCTGCAGCTTTTCCAGCCGTAGATCCTGGGGAACCAGCGTGAGGCTCCAGATGAGCTGTTGGGCGGCGCCTCCGACACTGGCGAAAAGCCGGGTGTCGCCGGGCGTGAAGCAGATGAGGCGCGCCTGACCGCCCACTTGCACCGGTGGCGCGATTACTTCGCCGCGTGCGACGTCCCACAGGCGGATCATTCCGTCCGCGCAAGCCGTAGCGAGCACGCGGTCGTCACGGCTGAACAGCAGGCTTCCAATGGCTCCGTTGTGCCGCAATACACCGATGACCGGATGGCTGTCGCTGACCCGCCAAATGCGCACGACATTGTCTTTGCCGGCCGTCGCTACAAGGTCCCCGGCTGATGAGAACACAGCGTTGGCGACCCCGTCTGCGTGACGAAGCGGTGCCGCCACAGGCCGAAGCGAAGGCAATTCATAAATTTGCGCCCTCGCCGGTTCGATCGATTCGCTCGTGAACGCCACGAGCAGCTTTTTGCTGTCAGGACCGAGGCGCACGTCCGCGAGGATCTCCCGATCCCCAACCCGAATCGTTCCAAGCATCGTTCCCGTTTTCGCGTCCCAAACGGTGACGGAAGTAACTCCGTTCGCAGCGATCCAGCGTCCGTCCACGCTCCAATACACTTTGACGGTCGGTTCACCTCGATTCAGCGTTTCACCGATGGGCCCGCCGTCAGCAGTGCTCCAACGTTGCAAGAGTCCATTCTGCATCATGGTCAAGAACTCGGTTCCGTCGTGCCTGAAAACGATGGCGCGGACGTTGCGAGCGGCCGGATGGGCGCTAGCGCGGATTTCATGAACCACTTCGTGGGTGGAAGCATCCCAAATGCGGACGCCATTGGGGCCGAAGGCTCCGCTGATAAATCGTCCGCTCGGGTCTGCGGAGAAGTGCGACTCATTGGGCAGCGTATTCCACGGCTGGCCGATTTCAGCGCCGGTTTGGAGATCGTAAACGTGCAGTGTACCCACCGCATCTTCCAGGACGATTCGCCGTCCGTCTTCCGTATGCGTAACGCGGCGCATCGCTTCGCTGCTGGGGAGAAAAGGTCGGGCTCCGTTCTGCAAATCCCACACCTGCACCACACCTTCGACGTCACCCACCGCGAGAAGGCGGCTGTCAGGACTGAACGCCACCGTTTCAATCAACGTCGAATGATGAATCGCGGGAAACACCGGCGCGTGGTCTTCCGCCCGCACGACTCGCAATTGGTAATCGAATCCCGCCGTCGCCAGCCGTCCCCCATCAGGACTGAACACAACTTTGTTGGCGCCGCTTTCATGAGTCATCGGCAGGCCGAACGGTTGGCCGGTCTCGGTCTCCCACACGCGTGCGTGAGTGCCAAAGCCGGCGGTGGCGAATTGCCGGCCATCCGGCGCAAAATTCATTTCGTAGGGGAGATTGCCGGCCGGCACGGAACTGGTGACAACGCCGGTGGCCCAATCCACCACCTGCACCTTTCCAGTCGCATTCACGAGCAACTGCTCGCCGTCCAGGCTGAAACGGGGCAGGAGATTCGATGAAGCGACGATCGGCGTTTCGTTCAGGCGCTCGCCCGTGCGAATGTCCCAGCGCCACGCCTCGTTTTTCTCGTGTCCGGTGAGGAGCTGTTGGCTATCGGGCGAAAACATCAGCCAGATGCAACGGGTGGCATTGGTGACCTGAATCCCGGCCTCTGTCCACAAGTCGGCATCCCACCATCGCACCCTTTCGCCGCCCATGGCGAAGAGCTTGCCGTCGGGACTGAACGCAGCCGCTTCGCTGCTGTCGGTAATCGCTTCGACCGGTTGAAAAGTTTTCGCTTCGATATTCCACAAACAGGCAAAAGGCGGTTCCGTGAAGCACTCCAACACTTGCGAGCCACCCGGCTTGATGAAGCTCGCGCGGTGCTTTCGGCCATTCACATTGGGATGCGGCACGGGCTGGCGAGTCGACAAGTCCCAGACACGCGGTTCGCCGGAACGCAGCACCGCGAGCAAACGTTGTCCGTCGGACGAGAACTGCAATTGCACCGGAGTTCCGCCCGCGTCCCAAAGGCGCACGAGGCGCGGCGAAAGTTGCAGTGCCGCGGACAAACGCTCGCGGACCACCCGCTGACTCGCGCTGTCATTGCTCTCCAGCTTCAACACCTCAATCAGCGGAAGCATCCCCATGAATGCATCACCGCGCGCATTCAGCGCTGCGCTTTCGCGCAGATGCTGGCTGATGAGCCGCTGCCGGCTCTCCGCTTCACTCGACAACGCTTTGCTTTCGCTCGCCAGCGCTTTGTTGCGCGCGCGGCTCAAACGCACGTTGAACGCCAGGGAAACAGACGTGAGCACGACCAGTGCGGCCACTGCCGTGACGATCAGCGCTGCCCTGGCCGGGTCGCGCCGCACCCACTTGCGGAGGCGCTGCGTGCGCGTGCTTGGCTTGGCCACGATCGTTTCGGCGCGCAGCGCCCGTTCCAGATCATCGGCCAACTGTTCCGCCGTCTGGTAGCGCAACGAGGGCTCCTTCTCCAAGGACTTAAGGCAAATCGCGTCGAGGTCAGCGTGGAGAGCGTTCGTGAGTGTTGAACCGCCACGTGCCTTGGCAATGTGGACACGCGAAGGAGGCAATGGATCTTCCTCGGCAATTCTCCGCAGAAGAACGTGAACGTTGGCGTCCTGAAACGGCGGGCGTCCCGTCAGCATTTCGTAAAGCACCGCGCCCAGGCCATAAACATCCACTGCCGTCGTTACATCGCGGGCTTTGCCAGTGGCCTGCTCCGGAGACATGTAAGAGGGCGTGCCCATCACGATGTCAGATTGTGTGAGCGCGGCGTCGCTTTCCATGACCTTGGCCAATCCAAAATCGGTCAGGTGCGGCGCGCCTTGCGCGTCGAGCAGAATATTGTTCGGCTTGAGGTCGCGATGAAGTATGCCGCGCTGGTGCGCGTGATGGACGGCCCGCGCGATTCTCGCCATCAACGCCGCCGCCTTTTCCGGCGGCATGGCCTTGCCCGCGAGGAACTGCGCCAGCGTCGGCCCTTCGATGAGGCGCATGGAAAAGAAATGCCAGGTGCCGTGCTGCCCCACCTCGTAAATTGGAACAATATTGGGATGTTCCAACTTGGCCGCGGCCTGAGCTTCTGTGCGGAAGCGTTCGACGGCTGCAGGTGAGGCAAGTTCGCCGGTCGCGATCATTTTTAACGCCACGGTGCGGTCGGGACGTTTCTGACGCGCGCGATAAACGATGCCCATGCCACCGCGGGCAATCTCGGACAGCAATTCGTAGCCGCCAAACTCGCGTGGCCGCTCTTTGGCTGCCGGCTGCGGCGTTGCGTCTGGAGGGGCGTCTGCCAGCATCGCCGCAAGGAGGCATTTTCGACACAATCCACGCGGTGCGTCAGGGGCAAGCGGGAGTCCACACTTCGGGCAGACTCCCGTTACTTGTGAATGCGCATTCAACTTCTGAGACGCTTAACAGAAAATTTCGGCAATCCTTTCGCGAAACGTTCGAATATTCTTTAGTCCACCAGCACCGACAGCAAATGGCGTAGTTCCTCGTCCACATCCTCGGGCTTCTCCACCGTGTTCGCCACTTCCTCCAACAACAGGGCTCGAAACCGTCCACGCAGCCGGTGAATGGCTGACGTGACCGCCGACGCCGAAATTCCCAATTGCGCCGCGGCGGCGTCGTAGGACACCGCGCCTTTGTCTTCCAGGAGAAAGCCTTTGAGGACTTCGAACCGTTTTTCCTCGCTCTCTCTCGCCAGACGTTCGACGACGGAATCAATCAGTGTTTGGGCCCAACGCCGTTCAAAAAGGGTTTCGGGAGTGACGCTGTCCGCGGGCTCGTACTGGTAACGCTTTTCCGCCACCACTTCGTCGAACGAAACGGCCTTCGCGCCACCGCCACGCCGTTGGGCCTTGGATTTTTCCCATTCGTTGGTGAGGAAATTCGCCATCGAGGTGAGCAAAAAGGTGCGGAACTTTCCCAGACTGGAATCAACGAATCGGAGGCCGCGCTTTTCCAGGAAGCGGGCAAAGAACGCCTGGGTCAGGTCGCTTGCGTCCTCGTGGGTGTGCCCTTTGCGTCGAACAAAAACGTAGAGCGGATACCAATACGTCTGGCACAACCGTTCCAGCGCCGAAGCGGCTTCCGGCGACTGGCTGTCCCCGGCCCGCACCACAACGGACCAGTGGGTCGTCGCAAACACCCCAGCCGGCTGGCCCGACGATTCGGACGGCTGTTCAGGCGGAATCACTGGAGAAAGGATGCCTAAAGCCGCGAAATCTTAAAGCGGCATTTCGCGGTCAAACTTACATCTTAGGGATCAGCAGTGTCAGCCAGGAATGCATTATGGATTCCCCACAGTTCGACCTTCGGTAGTTGGCTCCTTGAACGGGTCAAGTCCTAAAACCTGAACGAGCCGGGCCAGCCATTTTCGGTCTGGGGTTGTTCGACCGTTCTCCCAATTCTCTATCGTGCGCTTGCTAAAGCCCATCACCCTTGCACACTCCGCTTGCGTAAGCCCTAGTACCGACCTTCTCATCCGTAGGGACTGGCCGACGGAGCGCAATGCCACATGATATGCACAAGTGTCTGAACGGACGGCGCTTAAGCTCAGATGGCAAAAAGGGCGCATACCCCCCCTTCCGCCAGCTTCGGCCTGTTCATTCGGCCGGCTTCAGCGTCACTCAATTCTCCAGCCTCGAGGCCATCGTGATGGTCGTATTGAGCAGCCGGGAAATGGGACAACCGGTTTTGGCTGCATTCGCCGCGGACGTGAACTTTGCCGCGTCCGCGTTTGGGATTCGGGCAGCCACATCGAGATGAATCTGAGTGATCGTCCAACCGGCTTCGAGCCGCTCCAGCGTCACGGTGGCCGTGGTGTGAATGGATTCTGGAGCAAGATTGGCCTTGCCCAATTCGGCCGACAGGGCCATCGAGAAGCAGCCGGCGTGCGCGGCAGCGATGAGTTCCTCGGGATTAGTGCCTCGGACATTTTCGAAGCGCGTGCTGAATGAGTAAGGTGTCTGCGACAAGACGGCGCTTTCGGTCGAGACGAGGCCTTTGCCCGTTTTGAGGTCTCCCTGCCAGATGGCGGATGCGGATCGTTTCATAGGATCTCAAGTCAGCTTACTCCTCACCGTCGTAGTAATCCAGCGGCTCGCCGCGAAAGACCCGGCGTTCGGGCGAGCGGACCATCCATTTCTTGCCGTCCGGGTAATAGACGGATTCGCCGATGGGATTGTCCGCGACGACGTAGAGAACGAGGTCCTCGGTGCCGTCGTTGATGAGTTGGTGCGGTTCGTTGGGCTTGAAGAGGAACGCGTCGCCGGGGCCGATAGCCGTTTTGCCTTCACTGTGACGCACGAGTCCCTGGCCGGAGATGACGTGATAGAATTCCCATTGCGCGCTGTGAAGGTGGTACGGATAAGGCGTCTTGCCAGCTGCGATGCGGAGGATTTCGACATCGAATGGATGGCGCTGCATCAGGTCGGTCGAACGCGGCTGGCGGCCGAGCGCTTCGGAGATTCCCTTGCCAAAGCCCGCGAATTTGCCCTTGGGCGAGGACCAGGTTTCCTCCTTGAGTTCGTGGCTGTTGACCTTCTTCATTGTTACTCGAGCTCGCTGACGCGGACGCGTTTGCGGTCGCGACAAGCTTCGACGTGCTTGCGCAGTTCGTCGCGAAGCGAAGCGGCGTTGCGGAGGCCCTCCAGGTTCACGATGGGATTGGCGTCGTCCGAGGTGGAAACGACGATATTGCCCAGGCCGAACAGCCGCTGCCAGAAGGGCTCGACCAATTTGTAGTCGGTCACACGGTAGAGTTCAACTTCGTCGGTTTTTCGGGAAAATACGCCCGTGGCAATCCTGATCCGCTGCGTCGTGATCGTGTAGCGGCGACAGCGGTTCTGCATCCACCGGGCGATGCCGTAAACGAGCGGCACGACGAGCACGGAGAGAATTCCGCACAGCAGGTAGATGGGGAAGTTGAGCCATTGCGAGGAACTACCTTCCCAGATTGTTTTTTCGTCGTCCATAGGACCGCGCCAGCCGGATGGTTCGGGCATTTCGAGTGCGTGTGCAAGGCATTTGTCGGGCCCCTTCGGGCGCAGCTTGTGGGTGGTACCGTGCCATCGGCCGGTCACTCAACCGGGACTCTTCCTGGCTCAGTAAAATGGGTTCAACACGTCGTGCCGTCCGGCGCGGATGCTGTGGGCGATGGCCTGTGTGATGAACTCCTTGGCTCGCGAAACGGCCCGCGCCAACCCCAGCCCGCGAGCCAGTCCGGCGGTGATTGCGGCGGAGAAGGTGCAACCCGTCCCATGCGTCGAAACGCCCCGCACGAAAGGCGCGCTCAACAACAATTCCGTCCGGCCATCGAAGAAAATGTCGACAGCCTCGCGGCCGCCGCGCAGATGCCCGCCTTTGACCAGGGCCGCACAGCCGAAACGCTCGTGGAGCGTTCGCGCGGCCCGCCGGAGGTCTTCCACCGACCTGAGGCGCGTCGAGAGCAATCGCTCCGCCTCGCCCAGATTGGGCGTGACGAGCGCGGCGCGCGGGAGCAGTTCCCGCTGAAGGATTTTCTCGGCGCCGGCACTCAGCAATCGTGCGCCGCTGGTAGCCAGCATCACCGGATCGACGACGAGCGGCGGGCGGCCGTGACATTTGAAAAAATCAGCGACGACACGGATAAGTGGAGCGCCGAAGAGCATGCCCGTCTTGCAGGCGGCGGGAGGTAGTTCGTCAAACACGGCCTCAATCTGGGCTCGCAGCATTGCCGGAGTTACGGCTTCAACAGCGCGGACGCCCAACGGGTTTTGCGCAGTAAGGCAGGCGACGGCGCTCGCGCCGTGGACGCGCAAGGCGGCGAAGGTCTTGAGGTCCGCCTGCACGCCCGCTCCGCCGCCGCTGTCCGAGCCGGCGATGGTCAGAGCGACAGGCCATTGAGGGCGTAGGCGCAAATCAGGTTTGGACACGGAGGTCGTCCGGACGATTCCTCTCCCTTAGGGAGAGGCCGGGGTGAGAATTCTCCCACTATTACTTCGCGCCTTGAACCCCTGAATCGCGGTAGGGACGCGCTGCCGCGCGTCCAGGCCGACCAGCAGGTCAGCCTACCGGGGTTCATGGAAAGGCAAAATGGGCACCAGTCTCGACCCGTGTTCCAAACAGTTTTGTGCCCCTGCGCGCCTGGTTTTCAAGTTTGAACTTTGAAGTGCCGCGTCCATAGTAAAGTCATGGACAAAGGCAAAGTCGCGGAACTGCTGGTCGAAATCGGCACGCTTCTGGAGCTCAAAGGCGAGAACCCGTTCAAGACCCGCGCCTACTCGAACGCGGCCCGCGCACTCGAGAACCTCACCGAACCGCTCGAAAAGGTGGTCGCGGAAGATCGCCTGGGAGAGATCTCCGGCATTGGCGAGAGCATCCAGAAGAAGGTGACCGAATTGGTCACGACGGGCGGCCTGAAATATTACGACGAGCTCAAGGAAACGGTGCCCGCCGGACTGGTCGAGATGCTGCAAATCCCCGGCATGGGCCCGAAGAAGGTCAAGGCGCTCCACGACAAACTGGGCATCGAATCCATTGACCAATTGGAAGCGGCCTGCAAGGACGGCAAGGTCGCGACGCTCGACGGATTCGGCGAGAAAACGCAAAACAAGATCCTGGAGGGCATCGCCCACAAGCGCACCTTTGCGGCGCGGCACCATTTGCACGACGCGCTCGAAGTCGCGGAGCCCGTGCTGGAGCGACTGCGCGGGCATCCGGACGTCATTCGGTGCAGCACGGGCGGCAGCTTGCGGCGCTGGCGCGAAACGATTGGCGACGTGGATTTCCTCGCCTCGTCGAAAAAGCCGGTGGAGGTGCTGGATTTTTTCACCACGCAGCCGGGGGTGCTCAGCGTGAGCGCCAAAGGGGAAACGAAAGCGAGCGTGATTCTCCAGGGCGGCATCCAGGCGGACCTGCGGGTTGTGTCGGACGTGGAGTACCCCTTCGCCCTGGCCTATTTCACGGGGAGCAAGGAACACAATATCGTGATGCGCCAACGCGCCATTGCCCGCGGGCTGCGCCTGAATGAGTACGGCCTTTTCCGTTCGAAGGAGGAAACGCGCGATCCGACGTTGCGCCTGCCCTGCAAGACGGAGGAGGACATTTTCGCCGAGTTGGGCCTGGCGTACGTTCCGCCGGAACTTCGAGAGGATCACGGCGAGTTCGCCGCAGCCGAACAAGGCGCGCTGCCGAAACTGGTCGAGTGGACCGACCTCAGAGGCGCGCTGCACAACCACTCCACCTGGAGCGACGGCCACCAGACTCTGGAGGAGGTGGCCGCGTACGCGCAAGACCTCGGGCTGGGATACTGGGCGGTGACGGACCATTCGCGATCCTCGTTTCAGGCGCACGGCCTGGAGCCACCGCGGTTGCGCGAGCAACTGAAGGCGATTGCCGGGATCAACAAACAACTGGAAGACGAAGCGAAGGACTTCCGCCTCCTGACGGGCAGCGAAGTGGACATCCTCGCGGAAGGCCGGCTTGACTTCGAGGACGACCTGCTGGCCGAACTCGACGTGGTGGTGGCGAGCGTTCACGCGGGTTTTTCGAAGGACGAGGCGGAAATGACGCGTCGGATCATCAAAGCGATCCAGAACCCCTTCGTCCACACGCTTGGGCACATGACCGGCCGGCTGCTCCTCGAGCGGGAGGGCTATGCAGTCAATGCGCAGGCAGTCATCGACGCCTGCGCCGAGACCGGTACGTGGATTGAACTCAATTGCAATCCGTGGCGTTTCGACATGGATTGGCGCCACTGGCAGTACGCCAGGAGCAAGGGCGTAAAGTGCGTCATCAACCCCGACGCGCACCGGCGGGAGCACTTTGGTTTCCTGCGCCTGGGCGCCGGAGTGGCGCGCAAGGGCTGGCTGGAGAAGACGGACGTGATCAATACGCAGCCTTTGAAGGAATTGATGAAGGTGCTCGGGAAGAAACGCGGCCGATCGGGAAAGTAGAGCAGCCCGCGACCTCACGGTCGCAGCTGCGCCTTACAACATCACCAACTCACGGGCAGAGGCATCTTTCCCCCGAACTTGTTCGTGTAGAATAGCTGCTTGCGGGCCGAGCCAAACTCGTGCACCAGGCGGGTGAGCTTCACGTCGTAACAGCAGTATTCGGCGATATCGAGCAACCGGCCCTCTTTGAACCAGCGCAGCGCCTGCATGCCGTCGGAGGTTTTTTCCAGCCCCATCGTCGCATGGGCAATCGAATCCAAAGTGAGCCGATGGGGCAGTGTCTTCCGGATTTCAGCAAGCAGGTCCAGGGTGGGTAGCTGACGGAGATCGAAGACGGTATAGCCGTGCAAGACCTCGTAGTCGAAGCCGAGGTTGTTAAAGCCCACGACGAGGTCGGCCCGCCGCAGGTCGTGGAGGAGTGCGTCGACATGCCCCTCGCCATAAATGCGGTAATCGCCCCGTGCCGTGCTGTAGGTGACCCCAATGCTCATGCGCATTTGGTTGACCTTCTCCCAGCCACCCACTTCTTCCGCGGATTTCTGGGTTTCCAAATCGAAGTAGACGATATTCTTCATGCGGTCGGCGCTGGAACGAATCCGGGTGATTGTAGAAATGCTTCACCGGGGTGGCAAAGGAATTGACGCGACCGTTCCGCGTTAACGCATGCCATCTTCTTGCACGAACGATAGACCTAGACTAGCCACTCCTTTCCATGAGCCGAGGATAGTAGGACAGGCTTCCAGCCTGTCTCCCGGGCTTCCAGCCCCAGTTCCTTCCGCGGGCAGGATGCCCGTGGAGACAGGCTGGAAGCCCGTCCCACTACATCGCTCCGGTTCGTGGTTCCAATGTGCGTTCAGAATTGGAGGTCGGGGCTCCCCATGAACCCCGGTAGGTAGGGCCGACCTGCTGGTCGGCCTGGACGCGCGGCAGCGCGTCCCTACCGCGGTTCGGGGTTCAAGGCGCGAAGTAATGGTTGGGAGAATTCTCACCCCGGCCCTCTCCCCGTTGAGGGAGAGGGAGCGCGACGAACGACCGTGTGAGTCAAACCTCACTCGCCGCGCTGGGGACGTTCGTGTTGAACGTCGCGAACCTATGGCTGCTGTCTCAATCGGTAGAACCGCGCAGGGAACGTCGGCGTCACAGTGTGCGGACTCACGGAATTGGGGACGTCATTATACGGACCTCGCGGCAGCGCGGCCTGCTGAAGCACATAAGCCGGGTTATTCCACGACAACTTCACGTTCGCGCCGCTGCGCTCGATGCGCAGACGCGCGGACGTGCCCGTCGGCGGAGCGATGCCGACCAAAGCGAGATCGAACGCGCCATCGCTGGTGTCCGGCCGGTCCTGGTGAAGTTCAACGGCGAGAACGTTCTGGCCATCCAGCAATAGGCTGGAGGAGGCAGTGATGTTTGTGGGCGCGTAGAACAATTCGTTGGTGCCACCCACATTGACGTTGGCACGAGTCAAGTTGGTGATCACTCCCGGTGGCATGTTCATGCGGAAGATTTCGGTGCCGTTCAGGTAGGCCACCACTCCATCGTCGCGCAGAACCTGGAACGCCAGGTTTGTAAAGTCGCCCGCACCGACAACATTGAAGACGTGCCGGAAGTAGGCGGTGATATGGCGGTTGAGGTTCGTGCCGCTATTGATGGTTGTTCGCGGCAGACCGCTGACCCCCAACGTGCCGTAACCCAGGATCCCCGGGCCGAATTTCCAGCTCGAATCATCGAAGCCGGCCGATCGCCAGTTCGATGCCGGGGCGGTGTTCGTGTCGTAGTAGTGCCACACCGAGCCGGTCGCCACGAGGGTCGTGAAAACGGGCGACGGGAGGATCGTGACGCTCACAGGAGCGGAAGTCCTGCTGAGACCGGTGGAGTCAATGGCCGTGGCGCGCAGGGAATGGACCCCTGGGGCGAGAAGCGGGCTGGCCGAAGCCATACCGACAACATCGACTGCGTTGGTCCCGACTGGATTGGGCCCATCGAGGAACACCACGGAACTGATCGGGCTGTCCACATCGGTCACCGTTACCGCCAGCGTGATGTTGGTGGGGCCGAGGAACGTCGCGCCGTTGGCCGGCGCGGTCAGGGTCACCATGGGCGCCGCTGGAAGCACATTCGGCAGCAACTCCAGATCGAAGCTGACGTCGCTACTGGTCAAGTTTGCCTGGTGAATCTCCACGGCCAGCACGTTGACGCCCGAGGTCAGCAAACCAGGGCTGACTTGCACGCCGTGAAATGCATCATCGTCCAACGCCAACTCGGCCGTATTCGTGACGCCAACCGGGCCGGGCATCATGTTGTTGCGAAGCACCTCCGTGCCATTCAGGTAGACAATTGCGCCATCATCGCGTTGGACACGTGCGACCAGATTGCTGTAAGCCGACGGATTCCCGACAGTGAACGAGTGACGAAAGTAAAACGTGATTACCTTGTTGGACAACGAGTCGTACTCGCGCAGCACAGTGGCTTCGTCGCCGTCTCCGTAGCCAAACTGCGCCGTGCCCGTTGGCCAGGAGCCGTCGGCAAAGGCCGTACCCTTCCACCCGGCGCCAGGGTCGGACCCGTCGTCGAGATACTTCCACGCAGCGTGCCGCGGCACCAGGAATGGCAGGACCGAAATCGCAACGGGCGCCGAAGTCGAGCTGACGCCGGTGATGTCCGTCGCGACGGCCGTGATCGAGTAAGCGCCGGTTGAAACCCCCATCCACGGCAAAACGAAGTTGGCGTTGGTCGGCGTGGTAACCGTTCCAAGCTGCGTCCAGCCGTCGTAAAACTCCACCGATGCGACGGTGCCGTCGATATCGGACGCGTTTGCGATCAAAGCGAAGTTCGCTGCACCGATGGTTTCATTGTTGATGGGCGAGACCATGCTTACCGTGGGGGCTTGAAACGACACGTTGCCCAGGAGTTCCAGATCGAACGACACATCCGAACTGTCAAGGGAACGCTGGTGCACTTCGACAGCCAGTTGATTGTCGCCAGTGGTGAGCAGTGACAGGCTGACGGGACCGGCGAAGATGTTGCTCCCATCATCCGACGCATTTGCCGCAGCGAACGTGCTGGCATTCGCGGGGCCGGGGGGCATGTTGCTTCGGAAGATCTCGACCTCGTTGAGATAGACGATCGCCCCGTCATCCCGGCGGAGGCGCACCATCAAGTTGCTGAATGCAGAGGGGTCCGGCGTGGTGAAGCGATGCCGGAAGTAAAACGTAATGTTGGTGACTCCCGCCACGTTGGTGCGGGCGATCGTCGTCGCCTCGTCGCCGTCCCCGAATCCCAGTTGAGCGGGACCGCTGAGCCAGCTGAAATCGTTGTACAGCAGCGCCGTCCAAGTGCCCGGCACAGTCCCCTGGTCGTAGTACTTCCACACAGTCCCCGTGCTCACCAGCGAAGTTTGCGCTGAGGCCTGGAACAGGTATGAAAGCACCGCTGCGGCCAGGATGATCACCCGGCTGACTTTGCTTGCCATATCAGTGGTATCGACTGCATTCGAGCCTCGCGCCCTGTTTACGCACATAGTCCATCTGCGAGGTTGATTACACCAAGGACGATTGAGATTGGATATTCTTAACCACAATTAGCTCCAAAAGGCAACTCCGGAATCTGCGTCCCGACAGGTATTTGCCCTTGCTTATTTTTTACATTTAATGGGACCGCCGTTTGGCGGCGGTTACTGAGTGGCCAACTCCAATTCCTTGATGGCTCTGTAAATGCGCTCCGCGATCTGCCGTTGACGGTCGGGTGATTCCACCTTCCGGCCATCCGAGTCGCGAACGTAAAACGTATCCACCGCCGCGCCCTTTTCGGTCGTGATCTTCGCCAGGGAGATGTCCAGACCGAGGGCGTTCAAGGCCTGGGAGATGGCGAACAGCAGGCCCAAATGATCTTCGGTTTCGACATCGATCGCGGTCCGGTCCTCGGACATCGTATTGTCAAACAGAATGCGCGTGCGGATGCGCTCCCCGGGCAGGCTGTGGTAGAGCGGCCGGACGGCCTTCTGCCGGGCGATGAGCGCGCGGAAATCCAGTGGCTCGCCGGTCAGCGCCTTTTTGAGCACGCTTTCGAAGCGCTCGCGGCCTTCACGGCCGACCAACCCGCCTCCATGGGCCTCCGTCACGTAGTAGGTGTCCAGCACGATGCCGTCGGTGCGGCTGAAAATCTGGGCCGAAAGGATGTTCAATCCTGCTGCGCTGAGCGATCCGCAAACCGTGCTGAACAGCCCGGTGCGGTCCCAAGTGCATATTTTCACGGTCGTATACCCCCGATCCGGCTCGTTCTGCCATGCGATGACGGGCTCGAGCGCCTTGTCATCCACCGCGATTTGCATGTGCATGAACCGGTGGGCCAGCGCCAAATCGGCAAACACCTCGCGAGCGGTGTGGATCTGGAAATAGCGCGACGGCAGCGCCCCGAAGTGGGCTTCCACTTCGTCCCCGCCGAAGGTGCGGGGCACGATCGTATTGACTTCCTCCGCCAGCAGTTCGCGCTGACGTTCCGCGACCCGGATGAATTCCGTCGCGCCCGTCAGAAGCTTCATCGTTTTGTGGTAGAGGGCCCAAAGCAGCGTGTCCTTGAATCCGTTCCAGAGCGTGGCGCTGGTCGCCATGGAATCGACGAAGGTGAGGACAGCCAGCATGCGAAGGTTGTCCGCCGTCTGCACCACGCCCGCAAAATGCCGAATGACGGCTGAGTCCTCCAGGTCCCGGCGCTGGGAGACCATCGCCATGGCCAGGTGTTGTTCGACCAGCAGGCACAGCGCGTGCGTCGTTGCCCCGTCGAGCTGGAGTCGGCGCGCCACGCGTTGCGCGTTTTGACGGCTGGCCTCGGAATGGTCTCCGGAATGCTCGGCCTTGCCCGAATCGTGCAGCAACAGCGCCAGGGCCAGGACAAACGGCCGTTCCACATTGCGCAAGGCTTCCGCGTAGCGGGCCAGCGATTCGTCCTGCGACTCGAATACCCGGTCCAATTGCGCCAGGCACATCAGCGTGTGTTCGTCCGCCGTGTACTGGTGGTAGAACTCATGCTGCACCAGGCAGGTGAGCCTGCCGAACTCGGGGATGTACTTTCCGAGGAGCCCGACTTCGTGCATGGCGCGCAGGGTTGGCGCCACGTTGCCGGGTTGGCTGAGAATCTCCATGAACGTTTCGCGCACGTGTTCATCATCCAGGAACGTCCGCTCCACGAGCCGCAAGTCGCGCCGAATCATCTGCTCCAAATCCGGGTGAAGCTTCAGTCCGCGCTGTTGCGCGTGCAGGAACACCCGCATCAGCCGGCGCGGCGAGTCCTTGAAGACGCGCGGGGACGAGGGATGAATCTGCCCTTCCTCGAACCGAAACCCATCGATGGTTTGCGGGGGCGGCCTCTTGAACGCCGCAGGCAGGAATCGGCTGAAGTCCGGCAACCGACTGGGGCGCGGCAGGAGCGCCAGGCGCTCCTCGAGCGTCCGGGTTGTCAGGAAAATGCAGCGCATGTGGCTGTAGAGGTCGCGCATGAACTCCTCCAGACGCCGACTGGCGGAAGGAGCCTTGTAGCCAAGCCGCGTGGCGACAGAGGGCTGGAGCGCCTTGGTGAGCACTTCATAGGGCCGGTTGGGTGTCGGAGAGAGATCGTGCATCTCGTTGCGCACGCTGAGCAGAAAATCATACGCCGCCTCAAGCTGCCGGCGCTCGGCGGAGGTGATGAACTCGCGCTGTTCCATCTCCTCCAGCGAGGGCGTGCGGTACTTGAAGAAGGCCATCCAGCTCAGGTTCTGGTAATCGCGCAGCCCGCCGCAGCCGTTTTTGATGTTGGGTTCCTGCATCGTGGCGGAATTGCCGAACTTCGCGCGTCGTTCGGACTGGTCCTTCATTCGCGCCGCGATGTAGTCCTCTTCGTGGCCCGAAACGCATTTGGCCAGCACGGTCTTTTGCAGCTTCTCGAAGAGGCTCTCATCGCCGACAACGAGCCGCGCTTCGATGAGCGACGTTTTGGTCTCCATGCTCTTGGGATCGCTGCGGCTGTTGGCGGCCTCGGCCGTCTCGGCCGGCGTGCGCACAGAGTGGCCCGGCTTGAAACCCAGGTCCCAGAGCGTGGTCAGCACCGCATCCATGATGCGGGCCAGTTGAGGCATGGCCCGCGCGCCAACGGCGACCTGCCCCAGGTGGAGGAAAGTAATGTCAACGTCGCTCAAGGGATTCAATTCGCCGCGCCCATAACCGCCCAGCGCCACGATCGCCAGGGGCGGAAACTCCTTTTGCGCCTGGGGTGAGAGGCTCCCTTTGGCGTGGTCCCAAAGGGTGCGGATGAGCACGTCCACCAGCAACGCGCGCGCCCGGCAAACTTCGCGCCCGCCAGCGCCTGCGTTCTGGAGCAGGCGCACCTGGTGCTTCATCAACTTGACGACCTTCCGGTATTCGGCGAGGTGGGACCCCGGTTCGAGGCCCTTCAGTCGAAGCGCCAGGGATTCAAATTTTTCCTGCAACGTCCGCATCGGCGCGGAAAGTTACGGTAATGTGGGGGGAAGGCAAGGAGTCAGCGGACGGGGCGTAGTGGCACGGCAGAGGGGAAAACGAGAAAAGTGGAAAACGGGAGTGGCAAAGGCAACAAATGCCGTTCTCCGCATCAGCCGGCTTTCTAGTTTTCTCGTTTCTCCCTTTCCGCTACCGCTCACCCGCCGCCCACGCGCGCCAGGTCGCGGGCATTTTCCTCGAACGCCGCCTTGATGGCATCTTCGCCGCTCAAGCCTTGCTGCGTGGCTTTCTTGAGGGCGTTGAGCACGCGCTTGTAGTCCTTCGGCATCACCTTCACGAACATGCCGGAGTACTTTTCCCAATGCGCCAGCACTTTCGCGGCTCGCTGGCTCTTGGTGTACTCGGCGTGACGCAGGATCATCTGGCGGACGGACTCGGCTTCCTCGGCGTCCTCGAACTTCTCGAGACCGACCATCTGCTTGTTGCAACGCGCGGCGAAGTCGCCTCGCTCGTCAAGAATGTAAGCGACGCCCCCGCTCATGCCGGCAGCGAAGTTGCGGCCGGTCGGGCCCAGCACGACGACCTTGCCGCCGGTCATGTACTCGCAGCCATGGTCGCCGATGGCTTCGACGACCGCGTTGACGCCGGAATTGCGGACCGCGAAACGTTCGCCGGCCATGCCGCGGATGAACACCTCGCCGCTCGTCGCGCCGTAGAGCGCGACGTTGCCGGTGATGATGTTCTCCTCAGGTGTGAACGTGCTCCCCTCCGGCGGGTAGAGGATAATTCGGCCCCCGCTCAGGCCTTTGCCCAAATAATCGTTGGCGTCGCCCTCCAGAATCCACGTGATGCCCCTGGGCATGAACGCGCCGAAGCTTTGACCGGCGCTCCCTTTGAAGTGAATCCGGATAGTGTCGTCCGGCAGCGCGTCGGGACCGTGACGGCGCGTGACTTCTCCGCCGAGGATGGTGCCAACGACGCGGTTGATGTTCCTAATCGTGAGCGTCGCACGCACAGGCTCCTTCCGCTCCAGCGCCGGCTTGCACAGTCCGAGGAGCGTCGTGTTGTCGAGTGCCTTGTCCAACCCATGGTCCTGCGGGATCTGGCAGAAGCGGCCGACCTCGGGGCCGACGTCGGGTTGGTAAAGAATCTTGCTGAAGTCCAGTCCTCGGGCCTTCCAATGCTCGATGGCCTTGCGCGGCTCGAGGTAATCGGTGCGGCCGATCATTTCATTGACCGTCCGGAAGCCCAATTGCGCCATGATCTCGCGCAGTTCCGTTGCGATGAAGCGCATGAAATTCACGACGTCCTCCGGCCGGCCGGCGAACTTGGCGCGCAATTGCGGGTCCTGCGTGGCCACGCCCACCGGGCAGGTGTCCAAATGGCAAACGCGCATCAGGATGCAGCCCATTGACACGAGGGGCGCGGTGGCGAAACCAAACTCTTCGGCGCCGAGCAGGGCGGCGATGGCGACATCCCGGCCGGTCTTCAACTGGCCGTCGGTCTCGACGACGATGCGCGAGCGCAGATTGTTCAGCACGAGCGTCTGGTGCGTTTCAGCCAGGCCCAGTTCCCACGGAATGCCGGCGTGCTTGATCGAAGTTTGCGGCGAGGCGCCCGTGCCGCCGTCGTAACCGGAGATGAGCACCACGTCCGAATGGGCCTTGGCCACACCCGCGGCAATGGTCCCGACGCCCACCTCGGCGACGAGCTTCACGCTGATGCGAGCGCGATGATTGGAGTTCTTGAGGTCGTGGATGAGTTCCGCAAGGTCTTCAATCGAATAAATGTCGTGATGCGGCGGCGGCGAGATGAGCCCGACACCGGGTGTGGCGTGACGCACTTTGGCAATCCATGGCCAAACTTTCTTGCCAGGCAACTGGCCGCCTTCGCCGGGCTTGGCGCCCTGGGCCATCTTAATCTGGAGTTCCTTGGCGTGGACGAGGTAGTTGCTCGTCACGCCGAACCGGCCGCTGGCGACCTGCTTGATGGCCGAGTTCTTCGAGTCGCCATTGGGCTCGAGCTTGTAACGCTCGGGATCTTCGCCCCCTTCGCCCGTGTTGCTCTTGCCGCCGATGCGGTTCATGGCGATGGCCAGCGTCTCGTGGGCTTCCTTGGAAATCGAGCCGTAGCTCATCGCGCCGGACTTGAATCGCTTCATGATGCTCTCAACCGGCTCGACTTCCTCGAGCGGCACGGGCGTCCCCGGCTTGAATTCGAGCAGGCCACGAAGCGTGTAATGCTCACGGAGTTGGTCGTCGACGAGCTTCGAATATTGCTTGAAGACGTTGTAATTCCCCGTGCGGACCGAGTTCTGGAGCTTGTGGACAGTCTGCGGGTTGAACAGGTGCAATTCCCCTCCCGCCCGCCACTGATACTGGCCCCCCACGTCCAGCGTATGGCCGTTGACAGGCCGGTCGGGAAACGCGCGGCGATGGCGCAATTCCACTTCCCGCGCCAGCACGTCCAGGCCGACGCCTTCGACGCGGCTGGGAGTCCACGTGAAATACTTGTCGATGACTTCGTTGTTGAGGCCGATCGCCTCGAAGATTTGCGCGCCGCGGTAGCTCTGGATGGTGCTGATGCCCATCTTCGACGTGACCTTGACGACGCCCTTGATCGCCGCCTTGGCGAAGTTTTTGCAGGCGGTCTTATGGTCGATGTCCTTGAGCAGGCCTTCCCGGATCAAGTCGTCGAGCGTCTCGAAAGCCAGGTAAGGATTCACCGCGCCAACGCCGTAGCCAATGAGCAGTGAGAAGTGATGCACCTCGCGCGGTTCGCCCGATTCCAGCACCAGCCCGACGCGCGTGCGGGTGCCGTTGCGAATGAGATGGTGATGCAGCCCGCTGACCGCCAGCAACGACGGGATGGCGGCATGGTCATGGTCGATGCCGCGATCGGACAGGATGAGGATGTTGATGCCTTCGGCAATGGCCTTATCCGCGGCGGCGAAGACGTTCTCCATCGCCCGCTCAAGGCTGGTCGCGCCGCCCGCCACCTCGTAGAGGATGGGCAGCGTGACCGATTTATAGCCCGGCGTACTGAGGTGCCGCAGCTTGGCCAGTTCCTCATTGGTGAGGATCGGCGACTTCAGTTCGATGAGGTGACAGCTCTCCGGCTGGGGGCGCAGCAGGTTTTTCTCCGAACCGATCGTCGTTTCCGCGGACGTGACAATTTCCTCGCGAATGCAGTCGATGGGCGGGTTGGTGACCTGCGCGAAAAGCTGTTTGAAGTAATTGAAGAGCGGCTGCGATTTGTCGGACAGCACGGCCAGGGGCGTATCGGTGCCCATCGAACCGACCGCCTCGACGCCGTCGCGGGCCATCGGAGCCATGAGAATCCGCAAGTCCTCGAAGCTGTAGCCGAAGGCCTGTTGGCGCTGGAGCACTGTATCGTGGTCCGGTTCGTGGATGTGCGGAGGCTCCGGCAGCGATGCCAGCTCGATCATGTGCTGTTCAATCCACTGGCGGTAGGGATGCTCGCCGGCCAGCGTGTTCTTGATTTCGTCGTCGCCCACAATCCGGCCTGCCTCGGTGTCGACGAAGAAAATGCGGCCTGGCTGAAGGCGCCCCTTGAGCGCCACTTTTTCCGGCGGCACATCCAGGACGCCGGCTTCGGAGGCCATGATGACCATGTCGTCCTTCGTCACGTAGTAGCGGGAGGGCCGGAGCCCGTTGCGGTCGAGCACCGCGCCAATTTTCTTGCCGTCCGTGAACGCAATCGACGCCGGACCGTCCCACGGTTCCATGAGACAGGAGTGGAACTCGTAGAACGCCTTCTTTTCGTCGCTCATCGACTCGTGATTGGTCCACGGCTCGGGGATCATCATCATGACCGCGTGCGGCAGGGACCGGCCGGCCAGCACGAGCAACTCGAGGCAGTTGTCGAACATCGCGGAGTCGGAGCCATCCGTGTTGATGATCGGAAAAAGCTTCGGCAGATCGTCTCCGAACAATTCGCTGGCCATCATCGACTGCCGGGCGCGCATCCAGTTGATGTTTCCGCGCAGCGTGTTGATTTCGCCGTTGTGCGCCAGGTAGCGGTAAGGGTGGCTGCGTTCCCAGCTTGGGAACGTATTGGTCGAGAACCGGGAATGCACCAGCGCCAGCGCCGATTCCATCGCGGGATGCCGCAGGTCGGGGTAGTACTGCTCCAACTGCACGGGCATCAACATGCCTTTGTAGATGCACGTCTTGTAGGAGAGGCTGGACACGTAAAAGAAATGCCCGCCCGCGAACCGTCCCGAATAACGAATGGCGTTTTCGGCGCGCTTGCGGATGACGTAAAGCTTGCGCTCGAAGGCCATGTCGTCGGAAAGCTTGCCACTGCGTCCGATGAACACCTGCCGCATGCACGGTTCGCTGGCCTTGGCTGTTTCGCCCAAGGGGTCGTTGCAGGTCGGCACCGTCCGCCAGCCCAGCACGCGCTGGCCTTCCTCGGCGACGAGTTGCTCGAAGGCCTGTTCACATTCGCGGCGTTCGTCCGCTTCGGGCGGCAGGTACAACATGCCCACGCCGTATTCCTTTTCGCCCGGCAGCGCCACACCGGCTTCCTTCGAGGCGAGTTTCAGGAACTCGTGCGGCATCTGGAGCAGAATGCCCGCCCCGTCGCCCGTGTTGGCCTCGCAGCCGCAGGCGCCGCGATGGTCGAGGTTGATCAGGATCTCCAGTGCGTTGCGAACGATGGAGTGGGATCTGCGTCCCTTGATGTTGACCACGAACCCGACACCACAGGCGTCGTGCTCGAAGGCGGGATCGTAAAGGCCCTGTTTTTCGGGAGGGCGGCGGAGAATCCGCCGGCCTCCACTCGGTGCGACAATGCTTGCGCTCATCAATCGGGTGCGAATGGAACTGGTTCGCGTCGTCTTGCCATCATATTGTTAGCAAATCCCCGGGCGGCTGCAATAATTCATTATGGAAATCTTTGGCCGCCACCACACTGCACGGCTACGGCGGCAGTCGCGTTATGCCATTGCGCGGGCAATCGCGTTCCACCAGCAGTCGTGCAATTCGGCAACAACGGCCGAAAACTCACCCGTTGCGGCCTTGATCACGAGTTGGTCCCCGCCGACCGTCCCAATGCGGGCGGCCGGTACGCCGAGGAGTTTCGCCCGTTCGACGACCTTCACGGCATCGAGGGCTTTGGCGGTGATAACGACGCGGCTCTGCGTTTCACCAAAGAGGAACGCGTCCAGGCGGGCCTCTTTGAACGCGGTAAGGTCGATCTGCGCGCCGATGAGACGAGGTGTTTCGCGGGCCAACTGCTGGCTGATGCAACACTCGGCCAGCGCCACCGCCAAACCGCCTTCGCTGCAATCATGCGCGCTCTTGATGCCGCCCGCCTGGATCAGACCGAGCAGTGTCGTGTGCAGTGTGCGAGCGACATCGAGGTCGCAGCGCGGCGGCGAACCGGTCTTCCGGCCGTGCATGAGCTGCAAATAAGCCGAGCCGCCGAGGCCCTGGAGGGGATCCTCAGTGTCCATTGGTGATCCCAGCAGGATCACCGCGTCCCCATCGTCCTTGAACCATTGCGTCGTGACATGCTCGGCTTTCTCGATGAGGCCGACCACTGCGACGGTGGGCGTGGGATCAATCGGGCCCGCCGGACTTTGGTTGTAGAGGGAGCAATTGCCGCCCGTGACAGGCGCATCGAACGCGCGGCACGCTTCGGCCACGCCTCGCACCGATTCCTTGATCTGCCAGAACAGCTCCGGCTGGAGCGGGCTGGGCATGTTCAGATTATCCGTAACTCCAAGAGGAGCGGCGCCAGCGCAAGCCAGGTTACGGCAGGCCTCTGTGACCGCGATTTTGCCCCCTTCGTACGGGTCGAGATACACGTAGGCGCCGTTGCAATCCACGGTCATGGCGATGAACTTCTCCGGCGTGGTTCGTGTTGCATGTTGCGTGGAATCCGGGTCGGGTAGTGGAGCAGGCGTCTCGCCTGTCTCCGCGGGCGTCCCGCCCGCGTAGGTTCTCGCGGGCGAGACGCCCGCGCCGACAGCCGAGACGGCTGCCCCACTACTTTGGCGGTATTGAGATAGGCCAGACTCGGGCAGTGAGTCCCCCTTGATGCGCAAGACCGCGGCGTCGCTGCCAGGGCAGACGACGGTTCCATCGCGCACCATGTGGTCGTACTGGCGGTAAACCCAGTTCTTCGACGCGATGCTGGGCCACGCGAGCAGCCGCTTCAAGTCGTCCATCGGTGTCCGGCAATCGGCGATGCCGTCCATCCGAAACGCGCGTACTTCCTTCAAGTAAGCCGGCTCCTGCGCTTCGCGTTGATAGACCGGCGCTTCATCGGTGAGTTTCTTGGCTGGAATGTCCGCGACGACGCGGCCGTTGTGGCGCACGACCATGCGACCGGTATCGGTGACCGTGCCGATCTGGGCCCACGGCAAGTCCCACTTGTCGAAGATGCGCTTGACCTCCTCTTCGCGGCCTTTGGTCACGATGATCAGCATGCGCTCCTGCGATTCGGAGAGCATAATCTCGTAGCTCGTCATGCCCGGCGCCCGCTGTGGGACCTTGTTCAACTCGATTTCGATTCCCGTCCCGGCACGCGCTGCGGTTTCGCACGTCGAACAGGTCAGCCCCGCCGCGCCCATGTCCTGGATGCCGGCCACGGCTCCCGTGGCAAGCAGTTCGAGGCATGCTTCGCACACGAGCTTCTCCATGAAAGGGTCGCCCACTTGCACGGCGCCGCGTTGTTGCTGCGCGGATTCATCAGTCAAATCCTGCGACGCGAACGCCGCGCCCGCGAGCCCATCCCGGCCAGTGGCTGGCCCGACGTAGAAAACCGGATTACCGATGCCCCGGGCGGCTCCGCGCACGATTTGTTCATGGCGCAGCACTCCGAGACAGAACGCGTTCACGAGCGGGTTGCCTTCGTAACTCTTGTCGAAGTAAACCTCGCCAGCGAGGGTCGGAATGCCGAAGCAATTGCCGTAATGGGCGATGCCGCTGACGACGCCGCTGAACAAACGGCGGTTGTTGAGTACTGCCTGGGGCGGTTCCGTCCGCGGCGGTTCACTGGGGGCGCTCACTTCCACAGTAATGGGTCCGAACCGAAGCGAATTGACCGCGCAAACCGGCCGGGCGCCCATAGTGAAGATGTCGCGCACGATGCCACCGACGCCCGTCGCCGCGCCCTGGAAGGGCTCGACGGCGCTGGGATGGTTGTGCGACTCGATTTTGAAGGCGATGGCCAGTCCGTCGCCGATGTCGATGATTCCGGCGTTCTCCTCGCCCGCGCCGACGAGAATCTTCGGGGACTTCGTCGGGAAGGTTTTCAGCAACGGGCGGGTATTCTTGTACGAGCAATGTTCGCTCCACATCACCGAGAAGATGCCCAGTTCCGTATACGTCGGATCACGGCCGAGGATCGTCCGGATGCGGGCGAACTCTTCAGGCGTCAGGTTGTGTTGTTGGACCAACTGCGGTGTGATGGCTGGCTCGGTCATGGTTCAAGTGGTCGAATCCAAATCGCTTCGCCAGAATGCGGCCTCCTCCGGAGCCAGACAAGTCGTTTGACGATGCCCCCTCCCGCGTGTAGAACCGCAGCGCCCATGACAAAGCGTGCCAAGTACCATCGAATCCTCCTCAAGCTCAGCGGCGAAGCCCTGGGCGGCGAGCGCGGCGTCGGGATCAGTCCCGGAGCCGTGCGCGACATGGCCTTGCAGATTCAGGAGGTCCGGGAACTGGGCGTGCAAGTGGTCATTGTCATTGGCGGCGGGAACATTTACCGCGGCCTCTCCGGCAGCGCGGGCGGCATCGAGCGGGCCACGGGCGATTACATGGGCATGCTGGCCACCGTAATCAACTCGCTGGCCCTCCAGGATGCCCTCGAAAAACTCGGCGTCGCCACTCGCGTGCAAAGCGCCATCACGATGCCGCAAGTCGCCGAGCCATTTATTCGCCGCCGCGCGGTGCGCCACCTGGAAAAAGGACGCGTGGTCATCTTCGGCGGCGGCACGGGCAACCCGTTCTTCTCTACCGACACGGCCGCCGCGCTGCGCGCCAACGAAATCGGCGCCGAAGTCATTCTCAAGGCCACCAAGGTCGACGGCATTTACGACTGCGATCCGAAGAAACATTCGAAGGCCAAACGGTACGACCAGATTTCCTACCAGGAAGCCCTGCTCAAGCGGCTCACGGTCATGGATTCGACCGCTTTCTCGATGTGCCAGGACAATAAGATGCCGATTATCGTATTCGACCTGTTCAAGCCCCACAACCTTCGCAGCGTCATCCTCGGGGAGAAAGTCGGGACGGTCGTTACCGGCTGAGCAGACGCGAAACAAACTTGACTGCGGAGCGCCCGTCTCGACTCTGGTATGTCCCTAGCGATTCAGCGTTACTAATCTCCCAGGAGCTTTTGCTGGATTGTTTTCGGATCCTGTCTGAGGTCCATGATTGCGCCAACGACGATTCTCTTGGGTTGGACTTCGTAGAAAATGCCGTAGGGAAGTCTCGGATCAGCATCCGCCGGTACCGGCCACCATAGACTGGAGCAATCTCGGGATGCTGACGCAAGAGGGTCAAGGCCGCATCCAGGTGCCGCATGAACACTTCGCCGCGCCCTGCTTGGAACCCCTCATACCGATTGAAGGCGGTTTGGATGTCCTGGTCGGCCTGAAGAAGCAGAATGAGGTCGGTCATCGCGGTGAGCCGAGTATCCGCTCCCGAACGGCCTCCCACGTGGTAAACTCCTCCGGATGCTCGCGGAAGTGCTCCATCCGCCTATCCAACTCCGCGATAATCTCCCGCGAGACGGGCACCTCTGATGGATGCGCCTCAAGGTCGTTCCACAGTTCCGAGACAAACAGCAACTTCTCGGATGGCGTCAGTCGCCGCACTTCTGGAAACTTCTCAAGCATCATGCTCCGAGCATAACAATTATCCACCGTTTGGCAATGGACGATTGGTGCCAACCCGCGGACGGGCGCATCCGGCCCGAGCCTAAGCGAACGTTGGTCGGCAAACTTGGACCTCGCCGACTGGGCAGTCGGCAAGACAGCAGGCAAGGCTGTCTGCTCACTTTGGTCGCAGCTCTGCCGCACCGGGAGAAAGGTGATTCAGGGAAAAAGCCCGCGCACCCGCTTTGCGTCGTGGACCCGTCGCAGGCCCAGCGCGAGCGCCGCAGTGCGCATGGTGACCTTGTTTTTCTTGCTGAAGTTGAGCGTCTGCGTGAACGCACTTTCGAGAATGCGGAACAACTTGTCGACGACTTCGGTCTCGGTCCAGAAGAAGCTCTGCAAATCCTGTACCCACTCGAAGTAGCTCACGACCACTCCGCCCGCATTGCACAGAATGTCCGGAATGACGAAGATCTCAGACCGCTTGTCGAGGATGATATCGGCCTCGGGAGTCGTCGGGCCGTTGGCGCCTTCGGCGAGGATGCGACACTGGATCTTGGGGGCGTTGTCCGCGGTGATTTGCCGCTCCATCGCGGCAGGCTCGAGGATGTCGCACGGCGTGACGAGCAACTGCGCATTGGTGATGGCCTCCGCGCCGGGGAAGCCTTCGACCGTGTGCGTGCGAGCGACGTGCTGTTCGAGCGCGCGCAGGTCCAGGCCGGCCGCGTTGAAAACACCGCCGCGGGCGTCGCTCACGGCAATGATCTTCACGCCGTACCGGGCAAGTGAGAACGCAGCGACCGAGCCGACATTGCCGAACCCCTGCACGATCGCAGTGGACTTTCCAGCGTCGAGCCCCAGCACGTCCATCGTGCGGTTGGCCAGATAACCGATGCCGCGGCCGGTCGCTTCACGCCGGCCGACCGAGCCCCCCAGCAATACCGGCTTGCCCGTAACGACACCCGGCACGCTGAAGCCCATGTGAGTCGAGTACGTGTCCATCATCCAGGCCATGACTTGTTCGTTGGTGCCGAGATCGGGCGCGGGGATGTCGATCTGCGGCCCGATGAAAGGGATGATCTCCTGTGTGAAGCGGCGAGTGACCCGCTCCAGTTCCGTCGTGGAAAGCCTGCCCGGATCGCAGGCGACACCGCCTTTGGCGCCGCCGTAAGGCAAGTTGCACAGGGCGCACTTCCAACTCATCCACATGGCCAGCGCGGCGACTTCGCCGAGCGCCACGTCGGGATGATAACGGATGCCGCCCTTGGTCGGGCCCAGCGTGAGGTGATGCTGCACGCGGTAGCCCATGAAGACCTCGGTGCGGCCATCGTCGCGGTGAATCGGGATGGCAACGGAAACCGAGCGTTTGGGAAACTTGAGCCGGTCGCGATCGTCGGCGGGAATCTGAAGGTAATCGGCCACCAGATCGAACTGCTGGCAAGCCATGCGAAAGGTCGGATGGTCGTAGACGTTCACGCGGCGACGCTAGCGGGAAGGCGGCGGTTCGGGAATCACGAACGCAAGGTAGCGTCGAAATTGGGACCCCAACATCAAAGCAGCTTTTCCAACTCCCGATGATTCACTTTCCCCGTGCCCAGCTTTGGGATCTCCTTCAGGAAACGCACTTCGCGCGGCGCGTACAGGTTCGGCAAGCCACGTCCGCGCAGTGCGGAGCGGATTTCGTCCAGTTGCAGCTTGGGCTCGTTCGTTGCCGCAATCAGCACTTCGCCCTTGTCGGCGTCCGGCCGGCTTACAACGGCGACCTGGCAGCGCAAACCGTAGTGCGGGAACGCCCCGGCCAAGGCGTCTTCCACCGCAGTGAGACTCACCATTTCACCACTGATCTTGGCGAAGCGTTTCAAGCGGCCGAGAATGAACACGAACCGTTCCTCGTCGATCCTCACAATGTCGCCGGTATCATACCAGCCCCCGAGCTTCTGGAACTTCGCGTTCGCGTCCGGGTTCACGTAACCGCGCATCACATTGGGACCGCGCACGAACAGTCGTCCGCCTTCCGTGACGCCTTCGACCGGCTCGAGCTTGTAGTCCATCGCCGGCATGAGGCGACCTGCCGAGCCGTACTTCGGCGCCAGGGGCGTGTTCACACTGACGCAAGGGCTGCACTCGGTCGCGCCGTAGCCTTCGAGCACGCACACCCCGAAGCGCTGCGCCCAGGTGGCCGCCGTCGCGGCCTGGAGCTTTTCCGCGGCGGCAAACAAGTAGCGCAAGCTCCGGAAATCCTGCGGATGCGCCTTGCGGGCGTAGCCGTTGAGAAACGTGTTCGTCGCCAGCAGAATCGTGCAGTCGCCATGATAGAACACGGTCGGCACGAGGCGGTAGTGCAGCGGCGAAGGATAGAGCAGCACGCTGCACCCGCGCACCATCGGCAGCAACGTGCCGACCGCCAGCCCGAAGCTGTGGAACAACGGCAGAGCGGTGAAGAAGCGATCCCAATCCTGAAGATCACACACGGCGAGCATCTGGCGGATGTTCGAGAGGATGTTGGCGTGCGTCAGCTCGACCCCCTTGGGGGTGCCTTCCGAACCGCTCGTGAACAGGACGACGGCGGTGTCGTCGGCGGATTGTGGATTGCGGATTGCCGATTGCGGATGAAAGCGCGTGCGAACGAGACCGGCGAGTTTCTCCGCGAACCCGCTGCTGGCGCGCAGGTCTTCGAGATAAAGGAATTGCAGGCCCGCGTCGTGGAGCGGGCCGAGCTTGAGCCGGGCTTGCTCGATGAAGGCGCGGGACGTGACGATGTGCTTCAGGCCCGCGAGCGACGCGCAGGTCAGCATCGTCGCCGCGCCTTGCGAGTAATTGAGCATCGCGGGCACGCGGCCGGATTCCCACAGTGCCATGACCAGGACCGGCGTGGCATTGACGTTGGGGAGCAGCACCCCGACGCGCTTCTGTTCGGCCGGCAGCACGCGATCGAGCCGGCGGCTGAGGAGATCCGCGCCCAGGAGCATGCGGCGGTAATTCATGGCTCCCCGCGCATCCAACAACACTTGATGACGAGGTCGAATGCGAGAGGCGGCGACGATGGCCTCGGGGAGCGTGCGCGGGCCGAATTCCATTTCGACGGCAAACTGCTGCTCGACCATCCGGTCCCGCAGCCAATTCGTGAAATGGGTGCGCGATTGCGCCGTGCTCAAGTGTTCCAGCCGGGGCGGAGTGAGCACGGCGCTGAAGTGGGCGGAGACCCGCGGGAAGAGCTTCTTCTTGTCGCGATTGGATGAAAATGGAAGCCGGTGCGCGCCGCGCAGGTAGCACGTGATGACTTTGGCCTGTGTTTTGTGCAGCAGAAAACCGGTGCCATCGAAGAGTTTCATGAGCGTGCCGGTGCGCGAGAGCCGGCCCTCGGCAAACAGCGCGAGCCGGCCATTGCCCGCAAGGAACTCGGCCATGCGCTTCACTGCATAAGGCGAACTTGGGTCGATGGGGAACGTCCGCCGGTTGAGCATGATCTTGCGGTGAATCCAGCTCGTTTCGGCGGAGATGCTCGATACGACGCACTTCCAATCCTTGTCCACACAAACGTAGAGGAACAGCCAGTCCAGCCACGAGACGTGGTTCGGGACGAGCAGCACGGGCCCGGGTGTGTCTAACACTTCCGTGTTGTAGGCCTTGAAACCCCAGCACAGCCGGACGAACCAGCGGAGAAGTCGCCGCATCATGGTCTTTCGGTGGCTCCCTGTGCCGCCAGCCCAAAGATGGCTGGCGCGTTCAACGCTTTGGCCGCGGGCGCCAACACCCGATTCATCGGGCGGGTTCTGTTGTCCATGAGCCGGAGTTTGAGGGCAAGCCTCGATCTATCACCTGAAATGGGAATGCGCTCATCATGAATCCGCGACGCACCCTGCGAAGCCACGGCGGATGCGGGCCTCGTCCAGTTGCTTGCCGATGAACACGAGCTGGCTCACCTTGCGCTCGCCCACGTTCCAGAGCCGGTCGGGCCGCGCGTCGAACATCATCTGAACCCCTTGGAAGATGACGCGCTTGGGCTGGCCTTTGATTTGCAGGATTCCCTTGCTGCGATAAATCTTCTCGCCCATCTCGCGAATCACTTCGCTGAGCCAGTCCTCGACCTTCTTCAAGTCCAGGGGGCGGTCGTCGCTTATGTAGAAGGAGGTCACGCTCTCGTCATGGTGTCCGTGAAGGTGCCCGTGCCCTTCTTCATGTTCGCAATGGCCGTGGGCGTGGTCGCAGTGCGAGTGATCCTGCTCGTCCTGTTCCAGCCGGGGCGGTTGCGAGGTGGAAGCCGGGAGGGCCATGCCGGCGTTCAGGTCGCGCGCGCGGATATTGAGCAGGCGTGCGGGCTCGATTTGCGAGTTGGTCGTGCGATGAATGACCGCCAGCGAATTCATTCTGCGCAGCCGGGCCTCGACGCGCTCGGCATCGGCCGGCGATACCAGGTCCATCTTGTTCACCAGGAGCACATCTGCAAACGCGATCTGCTGCGCCGGCTCGGGGGCTTCATCGAGTTCCTTGTCGACGTGGCGCGCGTCCACAACCGTCACGATGCCGTCAAGGCGCAGCCGTTCGGCCAATTCGCTGGCCATGAAGGTGTGGGCGACTGGACCGGGGTCCGCCAGCCCGGTCGTCTCGATGAGCACGTAATCGAAGCGTTTCTGACGCCGGAACAAATCGGCCAGGCTCTTGACGAGATCGCCTCGCACGCGGCAGCACAGGCAGCCGTTGTTCAATTCTAGGATCTCCTCGTCCACGCCCACGACGATCTGGTTGTCGATGCTCACTTCGCTGAATTCGTTGAGGATGACGGCACATTTGTAGCCGTGCTTCGTCGAAAGCAGGTGGTTAAGCAAGGTGGTCTTGCCCGCTCCGAGGAACCCGGTGAGGACTGTCACCGGGATAAGTTCTGACTTCGTCATGCCGGGTATTTTGACAGCTTTCCGGAGAATGACAGGAATTTTTTTGGGCTTGCCGCAGAGGGACTGGAAGTGCGGCCACGCCGCGCGGCTTGTCGCTCAGAACTCGTTGGGATCCGCGCAGTGGGCTTCCACAGTGGGCTTCCTTCTCTATTCCCTCACTTCTTCCGCGTATACGTCATCTCCATCACCTTGGATTTTGCGCCCAGCCCTACGTCGTGAATTTCAAACACGTGCTTGTCGGCGCTGAGGACGCGGTGAACGAACTTGACTGGCTTGTCCTTTTCGCCGGTGGCCGGCTCATCCATCTTGCCGTGGTAAGTGAACACTTTGCCGGCGGCGTCGAACGTGCCTTCGGCGGTGTACATCGCGGTGCCAAGTGAATCGATCCAGAAGGTGACGTACTTTTTCTTGAAGTTGTCGTAGCCGGTGATGCCCAGGCCGGTCATCGGCATGCCCATCATCTCGCCGGTCACGTCGCTCTGGAGGAATCGGTCGCCAAGTATCCACTTCGTGCTCGATTTGCCCTTGGACTCGGTCGGTGCATCCACGCCAGGCATCCAGGCTTTCGTCGTGAGGTCCCATTCGCCGGCTTGCGAGTCGAGGGCCTTGTGGGCCGCGCCAGGGGTGGCGGCAGCCATCCATCGTTTCGTCATTTCCTCCTCGCTGATGGCCGGGGCGCCTTTGCCTGGCTTGGCCTCCTTTTTGTCCTGTGCAAGGAGAAAACCGGCGAAGAGGACGGAGAGCAGCGCGAAAACGCCCAGGCTGAAGAATCGGAGAGGCTTCATTGAGTATCCTTTGGTTATGAGTTCAGCCGTCTTTAGCCCGCTGCCCCTCGTATGGCAAGGCGATTTGTACGACAGGGCGATTTGCACGACTGTCTGTACGGTCTGGGTTGCCAGACGAGCCCCGAAGCGATATTGGTTTGGAGTGAACGCGCCGAAGCCGAACCCTGATGGCCTGCCGCCCCTGCCACGGAACGCTTGCATCGCAAGCCTGTCCCACGCTCCCCGGTGCAAACGCTTCGACACCTCCGCCCCTGACGTTACGCCATGAGTTTCCTGGCGCCGCTCTTTCTGCTCGGCGCGGCCGCGCTCGCGCTGCCGATCCTCTTCCATCTGATCCGCCGCAGCTCGCGCGAAAAGATCACGTTCAGCTCGCTGATGTTCCTCCAGCAAACGCCGCCGCGCCTGACGCGCAAAAGCCGGCTGGAACACATCCTTCTACTGCTGCTCCGTTGCCTGGTGTTATGCCTGTTGGCGCTGGGCTTCGCGCGGCCATTCCTGCAACGGCCCTTATCGGCGGACCCGTCCGCGGGCGCCGGCGCGCGTGTCGTCATCCTGGTGGATGTCAGCGCCAGCATGCGGCGTGAAGGTTTGTGGGCGGACGCCCGCTCCCGCGCCGAACGCGCGCTACGGGACACAGGTCCCGCGGATGCGGTGACGCTCGCCGTGTTCGACCAAAGGTCCCGCACCCTCGTGAACTTCGAGCAATGGGCGGCGGCGTCTCCAGGCGAGCGCGCCGCGCTGGCGTCGCAGCGTTTGGGTGAAGTGACCCCAGGTTGGGGCGGCACCCACCTGGGCCATGCGTTGCTCAACGCCGTGGAACTCATCGAGGAACAGACCACCGGCCCGGCCCCAACCCCCGCCGCGCGCCGAATTGTCCTCGTCACCGACTTGCAGGAGGGCGCGCACGTCGAGGGACTGCAAGGCTTCGAGTGGCCGCGCGGCATCGAGGTCGTGCTCGAACAGGTCAAGGCGCGGCGTCCTACCAATGCGGGACTGCAGCTTGTCTCCAGCCAGGAGGAGACCGAGAAAGCCGCGCGCGACGAGGAACTGCGCGTGCGCGTCACTTCGTCCGCGGGCTCAAAGCGCGAGCAGTTCCGGCTGGGCTGGGCGCGGCCCGCCTCGAAGGAGTTGGCCGGCGCGGCGATGGATGTTTACGTGCCCCCCGGCCAAAGCCGGGTCTTGACTGCGCCAAAACCACCGACGAACTCGCCCGCCGAGCGCTTGCTGCTCGTGGGGGACGATGAGGACTTTGACAACACCGCGTTCGTCACTGCGGCGGAACCGGAGCAGGTCAACGTCCTGTTTCTCGGGCGTGACGAGGAGAAGGATCCCGCACAGCTGCTCTATTATGTTCGTCGCGCATTTCAGGAAACGCGGCGCCGGACGCTGCGCGTCGTCGTGCGGCCCGCGAACGCGCCGTTGCTTCTCCGCGAGGGTGAGCCGGCGCCGTTGTTTGTCGTCAGCGATCCATTGGGACCGGAGCAAACCACGCGCCTGCACGCCGCAGTGACCAATGGCGCCACCGCTCTCTTCGTGATGAAGTCTCCCTCCCTGGCGGACACGCTGGCGCAAGTTGCGGGCGTCGGAACCGTACCCTCCGAGGAGGTTTCAGGTGACGGCTACGCGCTGCTGGGGGAAATCGACTTTCAGCATCCGCTCTTCGCGCCATTCGCCGACCCGCGCTACAGCGACTTCGCGAAGATTCACTTCTGGAAGCACCGTCGTGTGGACACGGCCGCGTTGCCCGGCGCGCGAGTGCTCGCAAAGTTCGACAAGGGCGACCCCGCCATCGTCCAGGTGCCGCTGGGCCGCGGCTCGTTGTTGCTCTTCACATCGGGCTGGGCCCCGGCCGACAGCCAGTTGGCGCTGTCCACGAAGTTCGTGCCTCTGCTTTACTCGATGCTCGAGCTGTCCGGCGCCACGGGCGTGCGGACCAGCCAGTTTACAGTGGGCGACCCCGTGCCGCTGGGCCCGACGAACGGTGCTTCCGCCACGCTCGTGCGCCGCCCCGATGGCCGCCAGACTCCGGCCCCTTCGGGAGGCCGTTTCACCGACACGGAACTGCCCGGCATCTACACGGTTTCCTCCGGGTCAGTCACTCAACGCTTCGCCGTGAATCTCGACCCGGCTGAAAGCCGCACCGAACCGATGCTTCTGGAAACCCTGGACCGGCTCGGTGTGCCCTTCAAGGCCCCGCCACCCGTCGTCGCGGCCCAAGCCGCCGCCCGGGCGCGACTCCACGCCGCGGACCTCGAACAAAGGCAGAAGCTGTGGCGCTGGCTGCTGGTTGCCGCGCTGTTGGTGTTGGTGATGGAAACCTTCGTGGCAGGACGGTTGACCCGAGGTTCGTCGGCTCCAGCTGAGGCATAAGCTCCTCCACACGCCGAATCAAGGAGGCCGGGACTGCGCCGGCAGAGCGCAGCGACGACGGCGCTTTGGCTACAGTCGATCCTGGCCACACGATCCAAAGCGGTGCCGCGCTTCGCTTGCCACCGCAGTCCATATTTGTCGCGTTCCTACCGGCGCGCCGACTTCAGCAGCTCCGATTTCCCAAACAGAATCACCGCCTGGCCGACGGGCGGCATCGCGGCGTAAGATAGCATGTCGCCCTTCCACTCGGGCAATCCCGTCAGCGCCACGGACCGAAGCAGCGCTTCGGCGAGCGCCTTGTCCCCATTCACCGCTGCCGCTGCGATGGCAAAGCCGCTGGCCGACGGGCCAAAGCCGAGCACCAGCGGGCCGCTGTCGATGTCGGCCCGTCCGGGAGCGCGCTCCGGGAATTCGCGCACGGCGGCAAGTCCAAAGAGTTCGCGGACGAATTCTCGCTTCGCACGTCGATACTGGTCCGCCGCAAAGTCCGCAGAGATGTCGGGAAGGAAATGGAGCCCATACATCGTTGAGATTCCACGCGGTCCCTGCAGTGGCCTCTGGTTTTCTCCGTCGACGTAGGTCGCGAAAAGGCCGGTTTGACTATCCAGGAAATGCTTCTGAGTGATTTTGACGAAACGCTCCCGCGCCGGCGCGGTGTTCGAGCCAAACTGCCGGTCGAACCGCGCCAGTGCGGACAGGGCCGGAAGGTTGTCCGATATCCACCACATGTCTCGATAGGATTTCAGGACCCCGGAATCACTCCTTGCGAAGGCTGCCTGGAGCCCGCCCGCCACGCGCTGAATCAAGGCGTCGAATCGAGAATCGCCAGAGACTTCGCGATGGCGAAGGCAGAGGTTCAGAAAATGACCATGGACGAACACGGCCACGTTGGTTTGGCTTGTTCCAAACGGAGGACCGAAGTGCGGAGCGACGAATCCGCTCAACCGCGGCGTTTGCAGCGCTTCGATCAGCCAGCGCATCTCGTCCAGAGCGTCCGGGCGGATGACCGGATCGGCGGCAGCCAGATTGGCGCAGGCGTATCCAAAATACGCAAAGGCCATGAACGGCCACTCCGCCTCGGCGATGTTCCCTGACCAGCCGTCCGTGATGACTGCCGGGCCGCTCAGATCATTCGTACGGAGATTATGGCGAAGGTAGCCAAATTCAGCGCGAAAGGCTTGAAGTGAGAACAGGGGAATCGCTGTCCCAGCCTCATTGGACACGCGGAACGCGGGAAGGATGGAGAACTCGGCTCCTGCATCGAGCTGGGACTTTCCGCCCGGCTCCGCTCCTTGGACCAGCAGGGCCGGAAGCAACAGGATTCCGACGAATCGCGGTCGTTGCACGTCTGCGACTACGCTAGTCCAGCGTCCGCAATGTGGCAATTGGCCTGGTCGCAGGGCTGAAAGCCCGCCATGTCATAGCTTGGGGTGAACCCCAGGATGGGCGCAAATCGACCTCGCGCGCTGTAAGCGCGGCACAAACCGCCGTTGGATTGTTTCGGCCTTACAGGCCTTCGGCAATTTCGGGATACCTGACCTGGGCCTCCGCTCTGCTCGCTCCAGCCCAGGCTGTAATCTTGCGGGCCTTCAGCCCTCGGAGAAAGCGACGGAGATCTGACGGCGCGTACCTTTCCACGGAATTGTCCGACGATGCCTCGGCCGGAGCGCGGCCTTAATTTGGTGGATACAGGTCTATGATAAGATCCAAGTTTAGTTCACCCAAACGTCGGAGCAATTCGGCATCCAGTGCCACGGATCCCTGGCCGTGTTCCGAACTGAACATGCAAAAGACATCCAAGGGATCGATTCGATGACGGATGCCTGCAAGTGGCTCGCGATTCAATTCGACTACCTTAAGCAGACTCTCGATGTGTTCGTGAAGTTCGCACGTATCAGGGAGGCCCGAATCGTAGATCCAGACGCTCTTCTCGAACACGCTGCTTTTTGGATTTCGCTTACTGCGGAGTTCCCCTTTGAACCTCTGTTTTGTCGGTGCCACGCCCAATGCGTCCGAGATGAACTTCAAATCTGTCTCATCTGTAAGGCTCTCAACGATGCGCTTGTAGTCTTGTCGTCCATTGCTGGTTCGTCAGCTCCCTGGCTGACTCACGCCAGCAACTTCGTCACCACTTCACCGTGCACGTCCGTGAGGCGGAAGTCCCGGCCCTGGAAACGGTAGGTGAGCTTCGTGTGGTCGAAGCCGAGCAACTGCAGAATCGTCGCGTGCAGGTCGTGGACGTGGACGCGGTCTTCGGTCGGGGAGAAGCCCAGTTCGTCGGTCTCGCCGATGACGCGGCCGGCGGGGACGCCACCGCCGGCGAGCCACATCGTGAACGCGTCGACGTGGTGGTT
>Ga0134127_10000176_pt1 | contig 75152 bp, 67 predicted proteins | sample KB31753_FD_96459 | JGI IMG/M metagenome (GOLD analysis project Ga0134127, IMG submission 96459) | Terrestrial soil microbial communities with excess Nitrogen fertilizer from Kellogg Biological Station, Michigan, USA - KB3-175-3 | ecosystem: Environmental > Terrestrial > Soil > Unclassified ... | reverse complement strand
GTGCTACTCGTGACCGACTCGTAAGCTAGATGGGCAGGTGCGCGAGGCGGGTCCTGCGGCCCCAGATCCAGTGCACCAGCGCGCGGCTGCCGACCACCGACGTGAACAGCGAGGTGAGAATGCCGAGCGTCATGACGATGGCGAAGCTGCGGATCGTGCCGGTGCCGAACGCGAACAGCACGACGCCGGCGATGAGCGTCGTCACGTTCGAGTCTGCGATCGTCGCGAACGCTTTCTCGAAGCCCGCGTTGATCGCCGCGAGCGGCGAATTGCCTGCGCGCAGCTCCTCGCGGATGCGCTCGTAGATCAGGATGTTCGCGTCGACGGCGATACCGAGGTGAAACACGACGGCCGCGATGCCGGGCAACGACAGCGATGCCTGCAGCAGCGACAGGAGACCCACCGTCAGCACGAGGTTCGCCGCCAGCACTGCATTGGCGATCCAGCCGAACCCACGGTAGTACATCGCCATGAAGGCGAACGTCAGGAGCAGGCCGACTGCCAGCGCATGCCAGCCGCGCTTGATGTTGTCCGCGCCGAGGGTCGGACCGACCGAACGCTGCTCGACGATGGTCTGCGGCGCTGCCAACGCGCCGGAGCGCAACAGCAGCGCCAGCTCGCGAGCTTCGTTCGCCTGCAAGCCGGTGATGCGGAAGCTCGACGACAGCACGCTCTGAATCGTCGCGGCGCTGATGACGTCCTCTTCGGTACAGATCTGCCCGCTGCGCACGCCTTTGCACTGCTCGCCTTCGGCGAGCTGCTTCTTGGCGATGTACACGACGGCCATGCGCTTGCCGACGTTGTCGCGCGTTGCGTTGAGCATCGACTGGCCGCCGCGCGCATCGAGCTTCACGTTGACCTGCGGCTGGCCTTCCTGGAACGAGGAGCTCGCGTCCGTCAGCTGCTCGCCGGTCGCGATGACGTCGCGCTTGAGGAGGATCGGGCGGCCATTGCGCTCCTTATAGAGCTTCGAGCCGATCGGAATGCGCTTGTTGCTCTCGGCCTCGTACGGGTTGTTGGTCTCGTCGACCAGGCGGAACTCGAGGGTCGCGGTCGCACCGAGCACGCGGATCGCCTCGTTCGGATCCTGCACGCCCGGCAGCTGCACGACGATGCGGTTCGCGGCCTGGCGCGTCACGATCGGCTCGGCGATGCCGAGCTCGTCGACGCGATTGCGCAGCGTCGTGATGTTCTGCTCGATGGCAACGTCCTGGCGGCGCTTGAGCTCGGCGGGCGTCATGCGCATCTCGACGTACGAGCCATCCGCCTCTGTACCCGAGGTCAGCTGCAGGCTTCCGTCCGGCGCCTTCAAGGTATCCAGCGCGGCTTGCAGATCGGACGGGTTGCGCAGGACGACGCGCACGAATTCCTTGCCGGCAGAGTCCTTGCCCGAAGTGACCGCGCCGTACGGAATACGCTTGTCGCGCAGACTGGTGCGCACGTCGCGCTCCATTCGCTCCACGGCCTGCGCCAGCGCGCCCTGGACGTCGACCTCGTACACGAAGTGCACGCCGCCGCGCAGGTCGAGGCCGAGGCTCATCGGCTTCAGGCCGACGCGCCGCATCCATTGCGGCGTGCGAGGCACGCTCGACAAGGCGACGAGATAGTCGCCCGAAGTGCCCTTGACGATGGCTTCGCGCGCCCCGGCTTGCTGCTGCGGGTCGGCGAAGCGCAGCACCAGCCGATCCTTCTCGAGGTAGGAGGCCTCCGGCGCGACCTTCTGTGCCTGGAGCACACCGAGCACGCGCTGCTGTGCAGCCGCGTCCATCGCGACCCGGTCGTTGCGCGACAGCTGCAACGCGGGACCTTCACCGAAGACGTTCGGGAGCGCGAACAGCGTGCCGACCACCACGACGATGATGACCAGCCAATACTTCCAGCGGGAGAAGTGATACATGGAGAGTTGAGCGAATTTCCGACGTCAGAGGCTCTTCAGCGTGCCCTTGGGCAGCACCTGCGCGACAGTGGCGCGCTGGATCTTGACGTTCACGCCGTCGGCGATCTCCAGCGTCAGGTATTGCTCGCCCAGCTGCGTGACCTTGCCCAGGATGCCGCCGCTGGTGGCGACCTCCGCCCCCACCTCCAGCGCCGCGATCAGGGCCCGGTGCTCCTTGGCGCGCTTGGTCTGCGGGCGGATCAGCAGGAAATAGAACACCACGAACATCAGGATCAGGAACGGGATCTGCATCAGCGCGCCGGATTGCCCGGAAGCGCCGCTCTGTGCCTGTGCGGCAGCGGTGGAAATCAGCCAGTCCATAGTGGGAACCCTGAGAAAAGAGCGGCGCATTATACACAGGCGCTGCCGGCCCATGGTGGGTGCAGGAATGTACACTCTGCGCACCCAAAGCCCAGGCGGGGTGCGTGCCCTCCATGAGTTCCAGCCAAGTCCTCGTCATCTTCCTGCTCATCCTCCTCAACGGCTTTTTCGTCCTGTCGGAGATGGCTCTGGTGTCGGCCAAGCGCTCCCGGCTGCAGACCGCTGCAGAGCAGGGCGTGAGCGGCGCGAAGTCGGCAATCGCGCTGCTGGAGGACCCCACCACGCTGCTCTCGGCGATCCAGATCGGCATCACCTTGATCACGATCTTCACCGGTTTGTACGGCGGCGAAACCTTCGCCGGACCGCTGGCCGAGAAGCTCACCTCCTATGGCGTACCGGTGCAGTACACGACGGAGCTCGCCAAAGGCATCGTGGTGCTGATCATCACGTTCGTCACGCTCATCGTCGGCGAGGTCGTGCCGAAGCGGGTCGCGCTGCTGCACGCCGAGGCGCTGGCGCTGCGGGTCGCGCCACTCATGCGCGTGCTTGCCCGCATCACGGCCCCAGCGGTCTGGCTGCTGCGCGTCGCGGTCAATGCGTTCCTCAAGATCCTGCCGGTTTCCGCTGCTCCCCAGGGAGCAGTCACCGAAGACGACGTGCGTGCGCTCGTCGCCGAAGGCACGCGAGCGGGCGTGTTTCTCGCTTCCGAGCGCCGGCTGGTCGAAGGCGTGCTGGCGCTGGCCGACCGCAAGGTCGGCTCGATCATGATTCCGCGGCAGGACATCATCTGGCTCGACATCGACGAGCCGATCCAGGCGGTGTGGCAGCAGGCGAAGTCCAGCGGCCACGCGCGCTTCCTGGTGGCACGCGAGAAGTTCGAGAACCTGCTCGGCATGATCACGCTCGCGAATCTCAGCGAGGCCGTGCACCGCGGCGTACTCGATCCGGACCGCGACCTCGAGCCGCCGCTGCACATCCCGGATTCGATCTCGGTGCTGCAATTGCTGGATCAGTTCCAGCGCTCGAGCACGCACCTCGCAGTGGTGACGGACGAGTATGGGGAGATCGAGGGCATCACCACGCCGATCGACATTCTCAAAGCGATCGCCGGCGAGCTGCCGGAGCTCGGCAGCCGCGAGCGCCCGGAAGCGCTGCAACGCGAGGACAGCTCATGGCTGGTCGACGGTCATCTGCCGATCGAAGAGCTGCAGCGGCGGCTGAATCGCCGCGACATGGTCGGCCGCGACTATCACACCGTCGCGGGTTTCGTGCTGGCGCGCCTGGGCCGCATCCCGAAGGCCGGCGACACCCTGACGTGGCGCGACCTGAAGGTTGAAATCATGGACATGGACGGCGTGCGGATCGACAAGATCCTGCTCTCGAAAACCGAGAAGCGGCCGGCAGATAACTTGTAGGTCGGGCTTTAGCCCGACTCCGACGAAGGCGCAGCCACTTCCTTCTGCTGATGCTCCTCCAGCCACTCGCGCCAGATCGCGAGCGACACCGCGAGCAGCACCGGCCCGATGAACAGCCCCACCAGCCCGAACGCCAGCACGCCGCCGAGCACGCCGAACACCACGAGCAGGAACGGCATGCGCGTCGCGTTGGAGATGACCATCGGCCTGACGAGGTTGTCCACCCAGCTGACCACCAGCAAACCCCACACCAGCAGAAAAATGCCGTGCCCCAGGTTGCCGTTGACGAGCATCCACAACGTCAGGCTGCCCCACACCAGCGGCGCGCCGAACGGAATCAATGCGATCAACACCGTGATCGCGCCCATCAGAACCGGCGCCTCGACGCCGGCGAAGAAGTAGCCGATGCCCGCGACCGTGCCCTGCGCGATCGCGCCGAGAATCAGCGCGTACACCACCGCCTGCGTGGTCGCGCCGATCGCATCGAGATAGTCGTGCACGCGCGGCCCGAGAATTCCTTCGAGAATCGCGCGCGCCTCGCGCACCAGCCGCGGCCCGTCGCGCAGCAGGAAGAACATCGAGAGCACGGCGAAGAACAGCTTCGCGACATTGCGCCCGACGCCGCCGATCAGCTTCGACATTTCGACGGACGACTGCTCCAGCGTCAGCACCAGCTGCTCGCGAATCGCAGTCGGATCGGCTGAGAGCTGCTCCAGCATGTTCTGCGCCCACGCGCCGATCCACGGCAGCTCGCGCAGCGCCGGCGGCAGCGAAGGTTGCGACGCGAGGAACGTCTGCACCTTCGCGTAGGCGTTAACAGCCTCGACGCGCACCATCAGGATCAACCACACGAGCGGCACGACAATGGCCGCCGTCACGAGCAGCGTCGTCAGCAGCGATGCCAGACCGTTGCGCCCGCGCACAGCTCGCACGAGGCGCTGCTGCAGCGGCCAGCTCACGTACGCCAGGATGCCGCCCCAGATCAGCGGCACGATGAACGGGCGCAGCACACTGAACGTGAGCAGCACGATTCCGAGAATCAGTGCCGCGACGAGAATGCGTCGAAACCAGGGTGCGGTCGGAAGATCGGCGAGCATGCTGTGCGCGTCAGTCGCTTTGGGTCCGGCGGGCGTAGAACTCGGCCACGAATGCGTCGAACCGTCGTTGTTCGAGCGCCGCACGCATGGACTGCATCAGGGACAGATACTGGTGGAGATTATGAATGGTGCCGAGGCGCGCGGCCAGAATCTCGCCGCACTTGTCGAGGTGTCGCAGATAGGCGCGGCTGTAGTTGCAGCATGTGTAGCACGAACAGGCCGGGTCGAGCGGCGCGGTATCGGACTCATAGCGCGCGTTGCGGATCTTCAGCACGCCGGTCGACGTGAACAAATGACCGTTGCGCGCATGCCGGGTCGGCATGACGCAGTCGAACATGTCCATGCCGCGGCGAACCGCCTCGACCAGGTCCTCGGGCGTGCCGACGCCCATCAGATAACGCGGCCGGTCCGTGGGCAGGTGCGGCTCGATCGCATCGAGCATTTTCTCGCGTTCTTCTTTCGACTCGCCGACGGCCAGACCGCCGACCGCGTAGCCGTCGAAGCCGATACCCCGCAGACCGGCGAGCGATTCCTGCCGCAAGCCCGGAAACATCCCGCCCTGCACGATGCCAAACAGCGCGTGTGGATTCTGCAAGCGCTCGAACTCCGCGCGGCTGCGCTCGGCCCAGCGCAACGACAACTCCATCGACTTGCGCGCTTCTTCCTCCGTCGCCGGATACGGCGTGCACTCGTCGAAGATCATCGCGATGTCGGCGTCCAGGTCGCGCTGCACTTGCATCGAGCGCTCCGGCGTCAATAGCACCGCGTCGCCGTTGACCGGCGAGCGGAAGCTGACGCCCTCCTCCGTGATCTTGCGCAGCGTCGCGAGACTGAACACCTGGAAGCCGCCCGAGTCGGTCAGGATCGGCCGCTCCCAGTGCATGAAGCGATGCAGGCCGCCGTGCGCACGCACCACGTCCATGCCCGGCCGCAGCATCAAGTGGAACGTATTACCGAGCACGATCTGTGCGCCGTTCTCGGTCAACTCCTCCGGCGTCATCGCTTTCACGGTGCCGTACGTGCCGACCGGCATGAACGCCGGAGTCTCCACGTCGCCGCGGGCAAACGACATGCGGCCGCGGCGCGCGCGACCGTCGGTAGTCATCAGCTCGAACTTCATGCGCGCTCCAGGAACATCGCGTCGCCGTAGCTGAAGAACCGATACCGCTCGCTCACCGCATGTCGATAGGCCTGCATGACTGCATCGTAGCCTCCAAACGCGCACACGAGCATCAGCAATGTCGACTCCGGCAGGTGGAAGTTGGTGACGAGGGCATCGACCGCCGCAAAGCGAAAGCCAGGCGTGATGAACAGCCGCGTCTCGCCGGAGAATGGCGCGAGTCGCCCGCCCTGCGCGGCGGATTCGAGACTTCGAACCACGGTCGTGCCTACTGCAATGACTCGTCCTCCCGCAGCGCGCGTGCGCTCGATCGCCGCGCACACGTCGGCACTCACCGTCACGCGCTCTGCATGCATGCGATGCTCTGCGAGATTGTCGACACGAACCGGTTGGAAAGTCCCCGCGCCGACGTGCAACGTCACGAACGCCGAGCTCACTCCCATCTCGCGACAGCGCGCGAGCATCGCTTCGTCGAAATGCAAACCCGCGGTGGGTGCAGCGACTGCACCCGGCTCGCGCGCATAGACCGTCTGATAGCGAGTTGCGTCGTCCGCCTCCGGTGCACGCGCGATGTAAGGCGGAAGCGGCATCGCTCCGTACTGCTCGAAGTAAGGCAGCGGGTCGGTACTGAGCTCCAGTTCGAACAGATCGTCGCGACGACCGATGAACTGAGCTTGCACGCCGCCCGGCAACGATATCGGCACGTCGCTGCGCAGCGGCTTGCTCGCGTGCGCATGCGCGAGGATGCGACGCCCTTCGAGGACTCGCTCCAGCAGGATCTCCACTTGCCCGCCTGTCGGTTTGCTGCCGAGAACGCGCGCCGGGATCACCCGCGTATCGTTGCAGACGAGCAGATCGCCCGCGCGCAGCAGCGCTGGCAGATCCGTGAAACGCAGATCGTGCAGGCGCGCCGTCGCGCGCTCCAAATGCAGCAAGCGGCTCCCCGATCTTTCGATCGGAGGCCGCTGTGCAATCAGATCTTCAGGCAGGTCGTAGGCGAAGTCGGCGCGCCGCATTGCGCGCGCACGGTAGACTACACGGGCTCATCCGGCAACGGCGGCACGGGCATCGTCATCGGACCCGGACCATCGACCCGGATGCCGGGAACGCCTGGCATTGCAGGGATCGCCTCGATCACTCCCTCGGGTGCATAGCGCAGGCCGCGCTCGAAGCGCGCGCCGTCGAAACGCTTCTCCCACCCATCCTCCGGCACGGTGACCTCGAACGACATGCGCTTCTTCGTGCGCAGGATATTGAGCTTCAGTTTCTCGCCGGCCTGGTACGACGACAGGATCCGCAGTGCGTGCGATGGACTCGCCGGCACGCGTCCGTCGATGTCGACGATCACATCGCCGTCTTCGAGTTTCAGGCGGCTGTCGTCCGGCGCGCGGACCACCAGCAGACCGGTCTCGGTGCCGAAGTATTGGCCGAGCTTCGGCGTCATCGGCACCAGCTCGGCCGAGCCGAACACGCCCTCGCCGCGCATGAACACGAAGTTCGGCATGCGCGGCATCGGCCCGATGCCTGCCGCAGGCGGGACCGGCATCGAGAAGAAGTGATCCTTGAGCGCCTGCGCGACCAGGCTGGCCTTCACGACTTTGTTGTCACGTCGATAGCTCAGCGCGATGGTGTCGCCCGGCTTCACCTTGCGCATCTCGCCCAGCAGTTGCTCGCGTGCGGACTCGTCGTCAGTGCTCTTGAGCGTCTTGCCATTGATCTCGGTGAGGACGTCGCCCGCTTTCAGACCGGCACGTTCCGCCGCGCCGCCCGGGCTGACACTGACCACTTCGACACCGCCGCCCTTCACGTCGTCGTTCGGTCCCAGGTTGATGCCCAGGACCGCGCGCGGCGGACCGCCCATCACTCTGCCGAACGTGCGCGTGTACGGCACGACGTCGTCGGATAGAGAGATGCTGAGATTCGCCACTTCGCGCGCAGCATCGTCGAGCCGCTTGCGCGCATCGGCGAGCCGGCGCTCCAGTGCCGCCTGCGTCTTCGCGTCGGTGTCTGCTGACTTCGTGTCCTGCTCGGCCGCGCCGGCGCTCGTGGCAAAAGCCAGCAGCGCGGCAAGCGTCAGCACGGCGAATACCTCGGGTCGGTTGCTCATTGCGATGCTCCTGTCGAATGCGATCAGAAAGAAACTCCGCCTTCGGCGTAGCGCACCTTCACCAGCGAATCCATCAACTCGACGCGCTCGCGCCACAGGCGCCGCGTCTGTTCCTCGTTCAGGCCGCTGTCCGGTGCGTCGGACAGCTGAAAATCCAGCCACTGAATGCGTTGCTCGATCGTGTCGATCATCGCAGCGGTCGACACGCGCTCGATGCGCGGCCGCACCGGGAGCTTCTGCAACAGACCTTCGAGCTGCTGCGACCGTGCGACCAGCTCCGGCACGCGTGCGGTCTCGATGACATCCGTCGGCGGGTTCGGGTGTTCGACCGGCTCGACTTTGCGCCCGGCGAACGGCGGCTCAGTCTGATCGCGCAGCGCGATGAAGAAGATCGTAGTCAGCGACACGAACGCCAACGCGGCGACCAGACGCGCCGACACGACGCGGCGCCGAGCCGTGACCGGTCGCGCCGTCGCGCGCTGGATTTCCTGGAACGACGACGGCGCATCGAGTTGCGGCAGAGACTGCAACTGCGCTCGCGTCTCGCGCAGCTTGCGCAGCTCGGCCGAACAACGCGCGCACTCTGCCACGTGCGCCGCTGTCGCGGCATCCGCGGGCTCGCCGTCGCGCAAGCTCAGCAAATGGTCGATAGATGCGTGCATGGCAAGGACTCGGACTCGGGATCGAGCAACTCACGCAGGCGCTGGTGCGCGCGCGCGAGCTGCGACTTGGAAAAGCTGGCAGTGCGACCCATCAGTCGTGCGATTTCTCCGTGCGTGTAACCTTCGACGTCGTGCAACCACACGACCGTGCGCGTCAGCGGCGGCAACGAAGCAAGGGCGAGCTCGACATCGTTGCGAGCTTGCACTTGAGCATCCGGCCCCGACGCGGCGTCGATTAATAAGTCGGCGATCGGCTCATTCTCGTCCGCATCGAGATAGGCAAAGCTGCGATGCCACGGCGAGCGCAGATACATCAGACATTTGTTCACAGCAATCGCGCGCACCCAGCCGCCGAACGCGCCATCGCCGGAGTAACTGCGCAAGCTGCGCAGGATCTCGATGAAAGTGTCCTGGAACAGCTCGTCCGCAATCGCCGGCCGCGCAATCAAACGCCGGATCAACGAATACACGGGCCGCTGGTAGGAGCGGTAGATCGTCTCCTTAGCGCGGAGGTCGCCGTCGCAGGCCGCGCTGATCATCTCCGCCGTGACTTCTGTTCCCGCGAATTGCGACATGTTGCAGCTTAGATGCTGCTGTTCAGGAAAAGGTCGCAGGAACTCGATAGCAGATGCAATCAGCGCGCTAACTGATTGAACGGATTGGGAGTGAGATCTGGATGGTGCCCGAGGTCGGAGTCGAACCGACACGCTTTTAACGGCGGCGGATTTTCGTACCACTTCGGCTTTCGCCGCGCCGCGCGGGATCGCCCGCGGGTTCGTGGTCTGGAGCACGCCTTCACCATAGCCTTTTGGCCGTAGGTGCCCGCCGTCTGCTCTCTACACCTTCCCCTGTTCGGGGCTTGGCTCGGCATCAGCTCGAGTTACTACTCAGGGCCTTCACCGAGTTTGACGGGCTTCACCTCGGGGATTTCTCCGCGAGGGCTCAAGTTGTGTTATCTGAGTCCGCTGCGTCTACCAATTCCGCCACTCGGGCATCGAGGGGGATCAACCAGGGTGCGGGAGTATAGAGGCGGCAGCGTCGGACTCAAAGCCTGTCTGGAAATGATCCATCAGCGTCGGCCACAGCAGCGCGCCGCGGGACGAGGCGCATCTAGCATCGCGGACAGACTTAAGTGACCGGCACTCTCGGCGCCTGGTTAGTGTTCATCGCCCTATCCCCGGATGTGCACTACGCCAGGCGGCCGATTCACCTCACTCAAGTTTTCATCATGACCAGATACACACATATCGCATGTGCTGCAGTGTTGCTCGCCACGCAGACCGCAGCCGCCGAGCGCGCGACGCGCGACCTGCAGGGAATCTGGACGGGAGGAACGCTGACTCCGCTCGAGCGGCCACCGGACCATGCCGACAAGCCGCTGCTGACGCAGGCTGAGATGGCGGACCAGCAGCGGCTGCTCACCGAGAAGTTCTGGGCATCCGGCCACAAGATGGGCGAGGTCGGACGCGACAACGATGCGTTTCTCGACGACGAGCTCAGCGTGCTGCCGACGGGACAGACTTCCCTCATCGTGGATCCGCCTGACGGCCACTTGCCGCTGCGTCCCGAGATCGAAGCGCGGCGTCAGGCGAACCTCACCCGCTTCGACTCCTACGAGACCATGAGTCAGTGGGATCGCTGCATCAGCCGCGGTCCGACCGAGCTGTTCTCGGTCAACTACAACAATGCCTATCAGATCATCCAGACGGACACGCACGTCGTGATCCACTCCGAGATGATTCATGAGGCGCGCATCATCCCGCTGCAGGGCGCGCACGCCGACGCGAGGGTTCGCGGCTGGAACGGCGACTCCCGCGGCCACTGGGAAGGAGACACGCTCGTCGTCGAGAGCAGCAACTTCAACGGCAAGGGATGGATTGCGACAGGCCGCAACTGGGGCCGACTGTACGGCGTGCCGTCCACGGAGCAGCTGCGCATCACGGAGCGCTTCACGCGCATGGACGCGAAGACGCTCCGCTATCAGGTCACAGTCGAAGATCCGGAAATCTACACGGCGCCCTGGACGCTCTCATACCCGCTGACCCTCGACAACGACTACCGCATCTACGAGTACGCGTGCCATGAAGGCAATCAGGCAATCGAGCTCATTCTGCGCGGTGCGCGGACGCAGGAGCGTGCAGCCGGAGGATAAACGTCTCTACTGTGAAAGTAGCCTACGCATGGTGTGCTCGAGCCGCGCTACGTGGACGTTTCTGTCCACGACTCGGCCTTGCTTGTCGAGCAGGAATGCCGCCGGAATGCCCTGCACGCCGAAGCGTTGCGCGAGCTCGCTGGTTCGGTAGTGGCCGTCGCCCGGGAAGTACTGCGGCCATCGTATGTTTTCCCTCGCCAGCAACGCGGCCAGCTTTTCCTGGTCGGCCGGCTCGTCCAATGAAACACCGACGATCTGCAGACCGCGACCGCGATACTTATCATGCAGCGCCTTCAACCGCGGCAGCTCCTTCATGCAGGTCGAGCACCAGGTAGCCCAGAATTCGAGCAACACGACGTGACCGCGCAGGTCCTGCATATCGACGATGCGACCGTCCAGTGCGGTGAAGCGCAGCTGTACCGGCTCACTTACCGGCTCCGGCTGTCGGAGCAGCAAAGCGCCGAGAGCCAGAACGAGGCAGATCAAGCCAGACACCAGGAGAGCTCGTCGACGCTTCATCGCATCTTCCGTCACGCGAGGCGCGACCAGGCGCGAGCCGCAAGCGTGGACGCGCCAATCGCGAGCACGCACCAGCCGACGCCCAAGCCGCAAACGACGCCGAGCAGTCCGAAGCGAACGGCCGCGACTGAGCACACTGCCGAGAGCGCCACGGTGAACCAGCCGAGGATGCTCAGCAACGTTAGTTCGCGCGTCGAACCAAGCGCGCTGACCACTGCGCTCATCACTGCTTCCCAGATCCGCACGAGACCCGTGAGGATCACGACCAGTACGAGCCCCGATGTGACTTCGTAGCGCCCGGAGAGGAAGCGCTCAGTCAGCCACGGCAACAACAGCAGGATCGCCAGTGCGGCAAGTAGTGCCATGGCCGCGAGTAGCGAGCCTTCGGCGGCGATCAGCCGTAACGCGGCCGATTTGCGTCTGCAGCTGCGCAGGCGCGGCGCCAGCGAGTAGCCAGCACCGACCTGCAGCATTCGAAACGCGGACCCGGCGATGACCGCGACCACGGAGTACGTGGCGAGCTCGCGCAGCGGCAGCAGTGCTCCGATCAATAGACGATCGAGCTGAAACAGCAGATTGCCTGCCAGCATGAGACCGGCCGCACTCAGGCCTTCTGCCAGCCATTGGCCCCGCGCGAGAGGTACGACGACTGACTCCTGCGGCTCCTCTCTCGCCAGCCACAGACCGAAACTGGTAACAGCCAGATAGCCGATCACCAAAACTGCAACCACAGTGGTCGCCTGCGTCCGCTCGAGCAGAAATACGACGGGCACGCACGCGAGCAACAGCCAGTTATGACTCTGCGTCAGCGTCAATGAGACGCCAAAACGTTCGCGCGATTGGAAGAAGGCGCCCGCGACTCGGTCGAGCGCCGCGAGGATGATAGCGGCAGCGAGTAGCAGTGCGAGTGCGGTCGACAGATCGTAGAACCCACGTGCAACCCATGCTGCGACGAGGCCCGCTGCCGCGGCACCTGCCGTGCAAATCGCGAGCAGCCTCGGCGTCACACTCCAGCGATGCCGGTTGATGAGCGTCGGAACGCCAGCCACGCCGAACGCAGCGCCGACCTGGATCAGCGACAGCACCAGACTGACTCTGCCGAACTCTGGACCGGAAAGCGCACGCGCCAACAGCAAGTTGGCAAGCGCAAATCCCACGCCGCCGAGACCGAGGGCAACAGCGCTGCGCAGTGCCGGCGAGCGCGTGCTCTGGCGCGCAAACGTGATCAGCAACGGCAGTGCGCGCTCCACGGCTTACGCCCTCATGGCATCGATCACCGCGGCACGAGGCTCAGGTCGCCGAGCCACGGCGACGGCGCCGCTTCCGCTGCGAGCGGCTGCGGACAGCGTCCGCGGTTGTCGAGATAAATCTCCGCCCAGATCTCGGTGACGATGGCTGTCCAGAGCCGCATCGCCGCCTCCGGATGATGCGAGTGCTTGCATGCGCGACGGATGCGCTCGATATCGGCCAGCTCGAAGAAGCCGCGGCGCCTGACGCGCTCGGCGCTCAAGTAACGATCTGCGAGCTGCTGCAGCGTGCGGGCGAACTCCCCGCCCTGTCGCATTCGCATCAGCTCCTTCGGCGCGTTGCGCAGTTTCTCGCTCATCAGCGGACGCATCGCCTGCCGCAGGATGTACTTCTGCTGTCCGCGCTTGATTTTCAGGTGCCCAGGCATCGTGAAGGCAAACTGGATCACCGCCTTGTCCAGGAATGGCGAACCGTAGTCCAGCGCGTGAGCCTGGAACGGACGCTCGATGCGCGCGAGCGTGCGGCTTGTCGGCTCCTGCCCGTCGAGCATCAGGCAGCGATTGATGAACTCGTAGCCGGGATCGGCCACCAGCTCCGGCTCGAACGCTCGCTGACAGTTGATGACTGCGGGCGCCGGCGGAAGCCCGCCGCGGTAGTACAGCATCGTCATCAGGCGCGCGAGCGGGCGCGACGAATGCTCGCCCGTCTGTGTGGCTTCGAAGAAGGCCAGCAGATCTTTGCGGATGAAGGGCAGCACTTCCGCCATCCACAGCACCTTGTGACGCGGCATGCCGCCGAACAGCAAGTCCGCGCCCATTCCCGTGAGCAGGCAGTCGAAGCCGCGCTCACGGGCGAGCTTCGCGATCGACAGGTACTGGAACGTCTCGCTGCGACCGATCGGATTCTCCAGGTGCCAGACAGCGACAGGCAGTCGCGATAGCAGCTCGGCACTCTCCACGACCAACGGCTCGTGCTTGCCCTGCAGACACTCCATCACGTGAGCCGCACGCTTGATCTCGGGATCCTCTGCATGCTCGCCGGCGGTGAACGCGATGATCTCGGCGCTCGGCGCACATTGGCGTGCGAGGAACGCCGTGCTCATCGAATCGATGCCGCCGCTCAGCGCAAGTCCTATGCGCGAACGGCCCGCGACCAGCGGAGTCGTTGCACGCTGCAATACTCGCCGCAGCTGTTCGCAAGCCTGCTCTTCCGTCATCGGATCGACGACCAACCGGATGTCGGGCATGCGGTCGTCGCCTGCGATCGTGCCATCGCGCCGGATGCGCAGGACGCTGCCAGGAGGGACGGGCGACACGTCGGCGAGCAAGGTCTTGCCCGCAGGCATCGCCTTGTACATCTGCAAGCAGCGCAGTGCGTCCAGGTCCGCGCGCGCGGGAACATCGTGGATGGCGAGCAGCGCTTTGTACTCGGTCGCGAACGCGATGCCGCCGGGGAAGCGACACAAGTGCAGAGGCTTCAGGCCAAGGAAGTCGCGAGCGAGCAGCAGCTCCTGGGCGGCGTTGTTCCAGGCTGCGAGCGTGAACGGAAACGTCAGCCGCTCGTCGAGCTCCTCTGCAGCGCGCGAATGCAACAGGCTATCGACTACGCGTTGCGTCGATCCTGGAAACAATCCCTCGGGCGCGTCGATCACGATCGAGAACTGTCGTTCGAATCGCGGCGATGCATTGCCGCTCCCGACCTGACCGAGGTAGACCTGCGGCGCGACCTCGCTCCACGCCACCTTGCCGCCCCGATGCGCGAGGCGGCGGCCCATTTCCTCCAGCTCGGGTGCAGTGACTGCGCCGATCACGCCGAATACAGCCGCCATGGAAAAACTCCGTTCGTTGCTTTTATCAGGCAGCTCGCTCGCGCGGCGCCTCCACATATCCGGCGTTGCAATACCAGGCAAACGTGTCGCGCACGCCGGCGTCGAACGGGATCGCGGGCTCGAACCCCAGCAACGCGCGGGCCTTGTCGGTGCGGAAGGACAGCGACTTGCGCAAGAAATCCATCCGGAACAGCGTCAACCGTAGCGAGCGAGTGGGAATTCCCATGATCTGCTCGATCGTTCTGAGCATGTCGCGGCTCGTGATCGGGCTCGCGCCGGCGAGGACGAACGTCTCGCCCTTCGCAGCAGGATGCTCGACAGCAAGCAGCAACGCCTGCGCCAGGTCGCGCACGTGAATCGGCTGGTGCAGGTTGCGAGGAGCACCCAGGATCGGCAACAACCCGCGGCGCGCGGCCTCGAACGACTTCAGCAGCCGCAGATCCTCCGGGCCATACGCCTCACCGATTCGCGCGATGGAGATTTCGAGACGGTCGCTGAAGGAGCGCGCCACTTTCTCGGCTGCTGCCTTGGACTCGCCGTGAGCATCGTCGGGCGCGATCGGCGTGTCTTCAGTGAGTGCCGACTCTCCGGCTGAGCCGTACACTGCGATCGAGCTGCCATACACAAATCGCCGGACGCTCGCGCGTACGCAACTCTCCAGCAGCAGCTGCGTACCCTCGACGTTGACGTCGAAGAAATAGGAGTCAGGAATACCGGCCGCGCGCCGTGCAGCTCCGAGGTGCACGACCGCCTCGCAGCCCTGAACCAGCCGCCTGGCGAACGCTGGCACGCGCAACGATCCATCGACGATCGCAATGCCCTCGTCTGCCAGCCGATCCGCGCGCTGTTGCTCGATCGCAGTGTTGAGGAGTCCGGTGGCGACAACGTCGTGACCGTGATCGCGCGCCGCACGCACCAGCTGAGAGCCGATGAAACCCGTTGCCCCGGTTACCAATAGTCGCATGGACTTCTACATTGGAATTGCTACAGCTGTGGTAGTAATTCCCGGGGGCCCGAAGTGTTCCGACTACATAATTAGTTCACTGTGCGTCTGGCTCAGCCTGTACGCCGTGAAAAATTGACACGATCAAGGATCATTCGCTGGCGCCCTCGCGCGTTGCACCGGGCTTGCGACCGTGTCTCTCCGCTTCGCGCGCGCCCGCGAGAATTCCCGGCAACGCATAGTTGCCTTCGTGGCAGGCGTACTCATAGAGCGGCTGGTCGATCGCATTGAGCGGCACCTGGCCGCCCCACGACTGCGTGAAGATCTCCGGATCCTCGACCGTGAACTCATAGAGGATCGTGCGTGGACCGGTGCGCTTGAAGCGCTCGATCACCTTGAGGTTCTCGCTCGATGGCACGTAGCGATAGCTGCCGCCGCCACCGATAGAAATGTATTGCTCCTTGCGCAGACGCGAGGTCTCGACCACGAGCGTGTCGCCCTCCCAGTGGCCGATTGAGTGTCCCATCCACGGGCGCAGGCCGGCAGGCAGCGGCTTGTTGTCGAGGTGAATGAGCCGGACGTCGTGCGGCATCTCGACCAGGATCATCACTGTGTCCGCGGTCTGCACGATTTGGTAATTGCTGTTGTACATCACCGGCAGCATCGGCGGTCCGGATGCATTGCCGAACGCGAGCAGACAGCGCTCGCCGAGCGGTCGCTGTTCGGGTCCGTCGTACCCGCGTCGCTCGGCCGCGCTCACCAACTTCTGCGCCTCGGGCAGCAATGTGGGCACGCGCCCTTGGGGCGGATCGACGATCAGCGAGCTGCGATGCTCGCCGTTGACGATCGCCACCTGCGTGCCGAAGTCCGCCCAGAACATGTTGTAGCCGCCGACTGCTTGTCCGGCGCGCTGCACTTCGTTGGGATCGCTCGGCGCGCTCGCCGCTTCCATCCGTTGCGCCATCTGATGTTCCATCGCCGTCGCTTCCGCTGCGGACAGCACGAGTTTGTCGCCGAGCGACGCCGGCCGCTCGACCGGTGTCAGCGTCGCATTGGTCCAGAAGCCTTGCAGGTCGGGCTGGCCCTCGCTGGTACGAGGTACCTGGTACTTATCGGCGTACACGGGCGCCGAAGCGAGCAGAACGAACCCGGCGCTGACGATCAGACACACGGTCCGCGATTTCGACGAGTGGATTGCGGCGCTCATGAGCGCGATCATACGCGCCGCTCTGTCAATGAGCGTCAGGAGGCCCAGTCATGAAATCGCACGTTCACACCACCGCCCTGTCCGCGCTGCTGCTCCTCGGAACGAGTCTCGCCTTCGCCGGCGACTCCAAGGTCACGCTGACCGGCAGCGAAGAAGTGCCCGCGGTGCAGACTACAGCGACCGGGGCGGGAACGATCACCGTCGGTGCCGACAAGTCCGTCAGCGGCACCGTCACGACCAAAGGCATCGACGGCATCGCCGCGCACATTCATCAGGCTGCCGCCGGCAAGAATGGTCCACCGATCGTCGCGCTGGAAAAAACTGCAGACGGGTGGAGCGTGCCGAAGGGCTCGAAGCTCACCGACGAGCAACTCGCGGCCTACAAGGCCGGCGAGCTGTACGTAAACGTGCACAGCGCCGCGCACAAGGGCGGCGAGATTCGCGCCCAGCTCAAGCCGTAGCGTCACCGTACGGCGGGTGCCAGCTCCGGAAAGACTTTCGAGACTTTGCTGAGCAGGTACTCGCCGTAGGTGCCTTGCATCGCGTGCGGGTCGATGCGATCCCAGCGCACGTTCGTGTGCGGCTGGCGCGTGTCCGGCAGAACGTTTGGCAGCGGCGCGAGTTTCGCGTCGAACGAAGGATCGAGGAACAGCACCATCGACAGCCGCTCGCGTGCGCTCAGGTTTTTCGCGCGATGCAGGGCCGAGAGATAACGTCCGTTGGTCAGCCGCTCCAGCATGTCGCCGACATTGCAGACCAGTGAGTCGGCGAGCGGCGGCACGTCGAGCCAGCGATCGCGGTTCGACACCTGCAGGCCGCCGACCTCGTCCTGCTGCAGCAGTGTCAGCAACCCGTAGTCGGTGTGCGCGCCGACACCCCACCCTTCGCGCGCAGCTGCGTCGGGCGGGTAGCGGAAGATTCTGAACAGCACCGTCGGATCCGCGGTGAACTGACGTCGAAAGTAGTCGCGATCGAGCTGCAGGCCTTCAGCCATCAGCGACAACACTTGTTGACCGACATTCTCGAGCGCGCTGATGTACTCGAGCACGCTGCCACGAAAGTTCGGGACGTCGGGAAACAGGTTTCGCCCGTGCATCGGCGTGCCGGCGCGCACGCGCGGGTCGCTGTCATCGAGCTCGGTGCCGAAGTAGAGGCCTTCTTTGAGATCCGGTTGTCCCGACGTGAGCTCGCCGCCGACTGGAAAATAGCCGCGCCAGGCGCGACCGCCGCGCGACATGTGGATCTGCATCTTCTCCGCCTGGTCGCGCGCGAAGAACTCGCGCGCGAGCGTCAGCAGGCCGTCTGTCCTTCGCGCATCGACCGGGTGGCCGACGAGATAGAAGAACCCGAACTCGCTGCAGGCGAGGTCGAGTTGTCGCGCAAGTGCCGCGCGAGCTGCCGCGCCCTCCCCCGCGCGACGCAGATCGATGATGGGCAGCGAAGTGCTCATGCGCAGCAGAATAGCAGCTCGCCGCGCGTTTACTGTATTCGTCCGCGCGCGTACCATCCGCGCCCCATGCTGATCAGCAGCGTCGTCTACCAGAACGGCCGCAAGCTCGCCGACATCGAGCCGCAGGACATTCATCGTTACCTGGCCCAGCCCGACTGCTTCGTCTGGGTCGCATTGCTCGAGCCCGATGCGGCCACGCTGGAGCTGATGCAGGCGGAGTTCGACCTGCATCCGCTCGCCGTCGAGGACGCGCGCCACGGCCATCAGCGGCCGAAGATCGAGGAGTACGGCGACGTGCTCTTCGTCGTGCTGCACATGATCGAGACCGGCGAGACGGAGCTGCGCGTCGGCGAGGTCGACGTGTTCGTCGGACGCAACTTCATACTGTCGGTGCGCACCGGCGTCGAGAAAGGGTTCCGTGACGTTCGCGCGCGCGCCGAGCGCGAGCCCGAGCTGCTACGTCGCGGCCCTGGCTACGTTCTGTATGCACTGATGGACGCAGTGGTGGACCGCTACTTCCCGATCCTGCAGACGATCGAGGTCGACCTCGAGCGCATCGAGGAAGAGATCTTCGCGGCAACCTCACCGCGCGCGAACATCGAAGCACTGTATGTACTGAAGCAGCGGCTGATGGCGTTCCGCCATGCCGTCGGCCCGCTGCTGGAAAGCCTGGGCAACATCACCGGCGCGCGCGTGCCGGGAGTGTGCGGCGGCATGCAGGAGTACTTTCGCGACATCGCGGATCATCTGCAGCGTCTCAACCAGACGATCGAGTCGATCCGCGACACCGCTTCGACCGCGATCTCCGTGAACCTCTCGATGATCACGCTGCAGGAAAGCGAGAACATGAAACGTCTCGCCGCCTACGCTGCGCTCATCGCGGTGCCGACCCTCATCGTCGGCATCTATGGCATGAACTTCGACTACATGCCGGAACTGCGCTGGCACTACGGCTACGCCCTCGTCTGGGGACTCATGGCCGCAATCGACGGCTACATCTTCTATCGGCTGCGCAAGGCGCGCTGGTTGTAAGAACAGAGCACGAGCTGCGCGCTCTGCGCAGAAATTGCAACGTTCTCGGGAAAAATCTGCACCCGTGCGCTGAGCCGGGCCGCATAGCTCCCGATCGTGTAATCGGTGCATGCCCGACGTCGCCCATTGGCCAAGTTTTTCCGCATCGGCCAGCGAAAATTAAGATCGCTTCGTAATTGCATTACTGGCATAGCGGGTGCACCGCAGGACGAAGTTACAGCGATCGCGGAGCGGACCTCGGTGGAGACCTCGCGGGTATGCCTGGTCACGGAGATCTTCCATCCCGAAGATCAAGGCGGCCAGGGCCGACAAGCGTTCGCGCTTGCCCGGCGCTTGCGCGCGCACGGCGCTGTCGTCTCGGTTGCGACGCGCCGCAACTTCGCCGCTTCCACCGCAGGCGAAGTGCTCGAAGGCATCCGCATCACACGGCTGCCGCCCACCGGCCTCTACAAAGGCAAAGGTTGGCGAGCCGTGCCGCCGACTCTGCTGTTCCTGGCGATGCTGTTCGTGCATCTCGTGCGCCGGCGCGACAGCTACGACATCATCCTCGTGCAGGGCGTGAAAGCGGTGCTGATGCCAACGCTCTTGGCCGCGCGGCTGCTCGGCAAGCGCTGCATCGTCAAGGTCGACGCCGTGGCCGAGCTCGAACAGGAGCTCACTCCGGAGAGCCTCGCGCGGATGAAGCTGCGCGAAGGCGCGACGATCGTGCGGCTGTGGGCGCGCCTGCGCGACGGGCTCCTACGTCGAGCGCACGCGGCCGTTGCAATCTCGTCCGAAATTGAAGCCGCACTCAAGCGACGCCTCGGCGACAGCGCTCGCGTCGTGCGCATTCCCAATGGACTGGAGCTCGACGACAACGTCTCGTGCGATCGCCAGCAGCTCCGTCGACGCCTCACGCTGCCGGACGGTCTGCTGACGATCTACACGGGCAGACTCGCGCGCGCCAAAGGCTTGCTGATGCTGCTCGAAGTCTGGGCTCGCATCGCCCGCGAGCATCCGGACGCGCACCTGGTGCTGGTGGGCAGCGGCGATCGCTCGTTCGACGGCTGCGAGCAGGAATTGCGCCAGTACGTGTGCTGCAATGGTCTCGAATCGCGCGTGACGTTCACCGGCCACGTCGAGAACGTCGCTGACTATCTGCACGCCGGCGATCTGTTCGTCTCGTGCAGCGACAGCGAAGGGTTCGGGCTATCGCTGGTCGAAGCGATGGCCGCAGGACTGCCCGCGGTGTCGACGACGGTCGGCGTGGCGCCGGAAGTGATTCGCCACGGTCACAACGGTTGGCTCGTTCCGGTGCGCGATCCCACGGCGTTGTGGGCGGCGCTGCATCAAGCGATCGAGCAACGCGCTACGCTGCCGTCGATCGGCGCCGCGGCCCGCCGCGCCGTCGCCGGCCGTTTCCACATAGACGAGGTCGCCCGCCGCTGTCTCGATCTCTTCCGCGAAGTGCGGCAGGCAAGCGCAGGCGCGGTATCGAGCCCCGCCGGCATCGTTGCCGCGACCTCGACGCTGCGACGGAATGCGTCGTGGCTGCTCGTCGGCCGCGTCGGCGCCGACCTGCTGAACTTCGTACTGTTCCTGATCGTGTCGCGACAGTTCGGGCCGCACGGCATGGGCATCTATGCCTATGGCTTCGCGATCGCAGGATTCATCTATTCGGCGACGACGCTCGGCATCGACGAGTACGGCATCCGCGAGTACACGCGGCGCCCCGCCGATCGCCGCTCGGCCTTGCTGGCCGATTTGCTCGGGTCGCAGACCTGCATCGCCGTCGTCGCCGTCGTCGCGCTGGCCGCGTACCTGTTCGCGACCTCGCCGACCGCCGAAGTCCTGACGATCATCCTCGCGTTGACGGCGTATCAGCTCTGCTCCGCATTCGCCAGCACCTTGTTCGTACCGGCGATGGCGGAGCAGCGCATGGCTTGGCCAGCGCTGGTAACCCTGCTGTGCCGCGGCCTCGGGCTCGCGATCGCTGCGCCGCTGATCCTGATTGCAAATGCGCCGCTGCATCTCGCGACACTTGCTGTCGCGATCTCCGGCGTGTTGACCACACTACTGGCTGCCGTATCCGCGAGAGAACACGGAGCGACTCTGTGGCCGCACGTCTCGCTGCAAACGCTGCGACAGAACGTACGCACGCTCTGGTCTTTCGCGGCCACCGACATGATGAGCCAGGTATTCACGCGCATCGGCGTGATCGCGCTGACGCTGCTCGTCAGTGAGCGGGCGGCAGGCGTCTACGCCGCTGGCCTCAAGCTGGTGGAGATGGCCTGTCTGCCGTTGTTGTTCCTCGGCCGCGCCGCCTACCCCGGCCTGAGCCGCGCTTTCCGCGAGCCGCGCGAGTTCGGGCGCATGAGCCGCCAAGCACTCGCGTGGGGCTTTGTGATTGCGGCGCTGAGCGCTATCGCGCTCGCAGTCGCGACGCCTTCGCTGCTGGTCCCGATGCTCGGTGCGGGTTTCGCCGGAACCGAACCGGTGATGACGGCGATGGCGGCGCTGATGTTCGTACAGGGCATCGAGATCGTGCTCGGCCGCCTGCTGCTCTCGGCCAATCTCAACGTCGCGCGGGCGGCTTGGACGAGCATCGGAGCGTGCGCATGTGTCGCGCTGACGCTCGCGACGACAGGTACGCACGGTATCGAAGCAGCCATTGCGTCGGTGGTGCTGTCCTATCTGCTGGTCAACGCGCTCAGTGCAGCGACCCTGCAAGGTGTCCTGAGGCGCCGGCCGCTCACCCACGCGACCGACCCCGTCGACTCACAGCCGGAGGTGCAGCGTCCATGAATGCGCTCACGAAGGTCATGCTCAAGCGCTTGAGCCGCGCAGCGCGTCCATACCTCAAGTCTTCCGGACTGCTGCAGGTGTCCGGCGTCTACAACCGCTCTGCCCTCGTGTGGGAGCCGGGCGCCGAGCGCGTGGTCGTGCTCGCGCCGCACATGGACGATGAAACGATCGGTTGCGGCGGGACACTCGCTCTGCACGCGCAGCGGGGCGCGAGCATCACCGTGGTCTTCCTGACCGACGGCCGCTACGGCAGCAGCAAGCTCTCGACTCTGCCGCGCGAGCAACGCGAACAGGAACAGCTGCGACTCATCGAAACGCGCAAGCACGAAGCGCGTCTTGCGCTCGCGGAGCTGGGCATCGAAGAGATGCTGTGCCTCGATGCCGAAGATGGCACGTTGCAGTCAGCGGCAGTCCCGGCTCAGCAACTGCGCGCGATCCTGAGCGGGCGGCGTCCGCATCTGGTGTATCTGCCTTTCTATCTCGAAGAGCATGCGGATCACCGCGCCACCAGCAAGGTCCTGCTGGATGCGGTCGCCGGCACCGACCTGCAGTTCCAGTGCTTCGGCTACGAAGTGTGGACCCCGCTGTTCCCGAATTGCCTGGTACGCATCGACCGGACGATGCCGCTGAAGAAGGAAGCGCTGTCGCAGTACGCCAGCCAGCTCGCCGAAGCCGACTACCTGCACGCGTGCGTCGGCCTGAACGCGCATCGCTCGGCCGGACTGCTCGATGCGCGCAACGGCTACGCCGAAGCGTTCCATGTCTCGTCGCTCGCCGAGTATCGCGAGCTCTACAACACCTACTGCGGGTCGAGGTAGATCATGCGCCTGGGAATCATGCTGCGGCATTTCGATCAGCACGAAGGCGGCGTAAAGGTTTACACGCGCGAGCTGATGAACGCGATCGTGGCCGGCAACACCCGCCACGAAATCGTCATGCTTTACCGCAATCGCAAGCGCCTCGGCACCTACGCCGGCATCGACAACGTCAGCGAGGTGCTGCTGGAGGGCGGTCCGATCGTCTACTGGGACCAGGTCAAGGTGCCGCGGGCCGTACGTGAGCTCGGCATCGATGTACTGTTCAACCCGAAGTACTCGATTCCGCTCAGCGTTCACTGCGCCACCGCCTGGGTCTGCCACGGCCTCGACTGGTACGTGATGCCGCAGGCGTCGCGCTGGATCGACCGGCTCAATCACCGCCTGCTGATTCCGCAATATGCCGCGAAGAGCGACGCCGTCATCGCCGTGTCCGAAACCACTCGCGAGCACGTCATGAAGTATCTGAGCGTGCCCGGCGAGCGGGTGCACACTGTGTATTCGGGATTGAGCGATGCTTTCCACCGGTCGCTGGAGCAACGGCAACTCGATGAAACGCGTAAGCGCTTCAACTTGCCGGCGCGCTTCCTGCTCTACTGTGGCGCTGTCTATCCGCCCAAGAACTTCACGCGACTGATCCGCGCGTACGCCAAGGTCGGGCCCGCTCGCGCCGTGCCGCTCGTGATCGCCGGCGGCAGCAATCGCTTCCTGTCGGCGAACGAGCTGCTCGAACCGCAACGCCAGGGCATCAGCGACTGGGTCCACTGGATCGGCTGGCTGGACAACGCCGACTTGCCTGCCGTGTACCGCCTCGCTGAGGGTCTGCTGCTGCCGTCTCTCTACGAGTCGGTCGGAATGCCGGTCATGGAAGCGATGGCGAGCGGCTGCCCGACGCTCACCGCGAATCGCTATGGGACGCTCGAGCTCGCGGAGGGCGCCGCGCTGCTCGTCGATCCCGACTCGATCGAGGACATTGCAGGGGGCATCGTCCGCCTGCTGGAAGATCAGCAACTGCGCGCCAGGTTGCGCAGCGCCGGCGCGGAGCGCGCGCAGCGCTTTACCTGGCAGCGAACTGCGGCCGAAGTGATGGATGTGCTCGAATCGCTGCCGCGCACCCGGAGCACGCGGACCACTGATGCCCCGGCCGAGGCAATGCAACCGCACGCCTCATAACGGCGATAGGACAGCGGCGGCGATGAGCGTTTAAGCTTGCGGACGGCACTCAAGTCCACGAGCTCAGCGTCATCGATGAAGTTCTGCCCCGCCTGCGCCCAACCGGTCGAACTGAAGGTCCCGGAAGGCGACCACCTGCCCCGCGCCGTCTGCACGGCCTGCGGGACGATTCACTATGAGAATCCGCGGATCATCGCCGGCTGCGTCATCGAAGTAGACACCCGGATCCTCATGTGCAAGCGGGCGATCGAGCCGCGCCACGGGTTCTGGACGATTCCCGCGGGCTTCATGGAGAACGGCGAGTCCGTGCAGCAGGCCGCGGCCCGCGAGGCGATGGAGGAAGCGCTCGCGCACGTACAGATCGGGTCGCTGCTCGCGATCGTCAGCGTGCTGCGTGCTCACCAGGTCCACATCATGTTCCGCGCCCGGCTCGATCCCGAGCATCCGCAGTTCGGCATCGGGCCGGAGAGTCTCGAATCGCAGCTGTACGCCGAGTCCGAAATTCCGTGGCCCGAGGTCGCGTTTCTCAGCGTCGAGTTCGCGCTGCGCCGCTTCCTCGAAGACCGCCGCAACGGCGTGGAACGGCTGCATTTCCGCACCATCGACTGGCGGGACGGCAAACTGGTGACCACCGATGGCTGATGGCACAATGCACGCCCCCCAGCGGAGTAGCCGATGACGTTCGTAGTCACTGAAGCCTGCATCAAGTGCAAATACACGGACTGCGTCGAGGTGTGTCCGGTCGATTGCTTCCACGAAGGTCCGAACTTCCTGGTGATCGATCCGGACGAGTGCATCGACTGCACGCTGTGCGAGCCCGAGTGCCCGGTCGAGGCGATCTTCTCGGAAGAGGAGCTGCCGGCCGGACAGGAGCAGTTTCGTCAGCTCAATGCGGAGCTTGCCAAGGACTGGCCGGTGATCACCGAGAAGAAGGCGGCGCCGCCGGATGCCAAGGAGTGGGAAGGCAAGGCGGACAAGGCGAAATTGCTGGAAAGGTGAACCTTCGGGTACCAAGGAGGCGTTTGTGGCGACACGATTCCATCTCGTCCCTTGCGCAGCCGTTCTTGTACTGTCCCAGCCGGCAATTGCGGCCGAGGACACGCTCCAGCACTCGCAGCTGATTCTCCTTCACCAGCCGGCGCCGCGCGCCAGCCAGGTATCGCCGGAAACCGAGTGGGAGGGCATGCTGAGATTCGAGCAGCAGCAGGCACGCACTCTCTACGAACAGCTCTTCGCGGACCTTCAGTTCACGCAAACGCAGAGCGAGGCGTTGACGCGCTTGATCGCGGAGCACAGCACACTGACCGCAGACTGGTGGGCAGGTAGTGGCCGGCATTTCGCGCCGAATCCCCAGCGGGCGCGTGAAGTGCTGTCGCAGATCGAGCAGTTGCTCGGGCCGGCGGGTTTTCGAGAGTTCGAAAAGTATCGGGGCACGCGGGTCGAGCGGTTTCAGCTCGACCGCCTGGCCGAGCTCCTCATGGCCGTCGGGTATCCCTTGACGAGCGAGCAGTCATCGCAGCTCGTGTCGATCATGAGAGCCGCGCGCGGCGACCATCTGGAGCTCTCGCCGAACTCGGATGAGTTCGATCAGCGAATCAAACCACGCTTCGATGCAGTGCTTACAGTCGAGCAGCGCGAGTCTGCCGAACTGTACTTCTCCGTCCGAGCCGAGCGGCGTCACAACTCGCCCGCGTTCGGCCGTTCAGCGGACTGATCAAGACCCTTTCTTCTGCTTGGTTTCGAACTCTTCCAGCGATTTGACCAGGTCCGCGGGCGGCAGGTAGCCGCCGATGTACTGGCCGTTCGGTGCGAAGATCGCGGGCGTGCCGCGCACGCCGAGGTCTTCGCCCATCTGGTATTGCTTGGCGATCGGAGTCGCGCCGCAGTTCGGCGCTTTCACGGCCTGGCCGAGCTTCGCCTGCGTGATCGCAGTCTGACGATCCTTCGCGCACCACACAGCTTCCATCTTGTGCCAGTCCTCCGTGTCCGGGCCCGCGCGCGGATAGGCGGCGTAACGCACGCGCACCCCGAGCTTGGTGAGCTGATCGATCTGGCTGTGGAGCTTGCGGCAGTATCCGCACTCGACGTCGGTGAACACCGTGATCGTGTGCTTCACGACCTGCGGCGAGAACACGATGAGGTCACGGTCGTCCAGCGTGGCGAGCAGCTTGACCCGCGCGGCCGCGCGGCCCTGCTCGGTGATATTGGTGCGCGAGTCGATCTCGAACATGTCGCCGGCGATGATGTATTTGCCGTCGGCGCTGATGTACGCCATATCGGCGCCCATCGGCAGCTGATACACGCCGGGAATCGGCGAGGGCTGCACATCCTCGACGTTGGTCCCGGGGAATTTCTTGGCGATCAGCGCGCGCGGGTCGGTTTGCTTGCCTGCATCCGGCTGTTTGGCGGCATCGGCCTGTTTGGCGCCGGACTGGGCCGGCTCGGCCGCTAGCACGGATGCACAGAGCATGACGGAGAAGATTCCCGTCAATGCACGAGAGAAGAGCTTGTTCATGACGGCCTTTCGCTTGGGCGCTGAGCGCCCGCCTGCCTCATTCGACGCCGGAGGGGACCAACGGTTCAGAAGTCTAGCAGAGCCGGCGAGACGGACGGCTTTCAGCCGCGCGGATGGTGCTGAGCGTGGAGCTCTTTCATGCGCTCGCGCGCGACGTGGGTATATATCTGCGTCGTGGACAGGTCGCTGTGGCCCAGCAGCATCTGCACCACGCGCAAGTCGGCGCCGTGGTTCAGCAGGTGCGTGGCAAACGCGTGCCGCAGAGTATGCGGCGACAGCGCCTTCGCAACGCCGGCCTTCTGCGCGTAGCGCTTGATGATGTGCCAGAAAGCCTGGCGCGTCATGCGGTCGCCGCGGCGCGTCGGGAACAGATATTCGGTCTGCCGCTCCAGCAGGATCTCGAGCCGCGGCCCGCTCATGAACTTCTGCAGCCAGCCGACAGCTTCCTCGCCGAGCGGGATCAGGCGCTCGCGGTCGCCCTTGCCGACGATGCGCAGCACGCCCTGATTCATGTTGACCTGGCTCGACTTGAGGTTCACCAGCTCCGACACGCGCAGGCCAGTGGCGTACAGCACTTCGAGCATCGAGCGGTCGCGATTGCCGAGCGGATCGTCGATCTCCGGCGCGGCGAGCAGCGACTCGACTTCCTCTTCGGTGAGCGACTTCGGCAGCGAGCGGCCGATCTTCGGCATCGCGATCTGCGCGGTCGGATCTTCCTTGATCGCGCCCTCGCGGATCAGATAACGGTAATAGCGGCGGAAGCTGGACAGCTGGCGCGCCGTCGAGCGCGGCCGCGCGCCGGCTTCGACGCGAAAAGCGATGAATGCGAGTACGTCTGCGCGCTTGGCGGCGAGACTGGAGCAGCCGCGGCCTTGCAGCCAGCGGTCGAGCGCCGTCAGATCGGCGCGATAGGCCGAGAGCGTGTTCGGCGACAGGCCGCGCTCCATCCAGACGGCATCGAGAAACCGATCGATCGACGCCAGCGACGGCGTATCGGGCGTGTCTTCGGTCCTCGAGTAAACTGACGCTTTCGTAACGGTGCTCATCACGTTCAGGTCAAACGCCGGAGCCAGCCGGATGCCGACCCCGTTCCTGCGGTGCCTGCAGTATGCAAAGGGGGGTGGGGGTAGGACGTGACAGTTATCACAGAACCCCGGTACGGTTGACATAAAGAGAAGCAGTTCACAGAAACCGGACCCCTGTTTTCGGCATCACACCGCATCCTGAGCATTCCCGACCCAATGGCTTCACCCCTCAAGCGCGGCCTCCTCGGCTTGCTGGAGATCGTTTACGGTCTGTACGCCGCCACAGCCTTTTTGGTTTGCGGCCTGTTGGCTTTTGCGCTCGTCGTGCTGCCGCTGGGGATCACAGCACGGCGCCACATGGCGCACTTCGCGGCGCAGGCCTTTTTCCGACTTGCCGGCATGCCGGTGCGCATGATCGATACCGCGCATCTGCCGTCCGGGCCCTGTGTAGTCGTCGCGAATCACGCAAGTTATCTGGACGGCGTCGTGCTGAAGGCCGCCCTGCCGGCGCGCTTCTCGTTCGTAATCAAAAAAGAGGTCGCGGGCGTCCCGCTTGCCGGCTTCGTGCTGCGGCGGATCGGCTCTGAATTCGTGGACCGCTTCAATCGCCACGCCGGCGGCATGGACGCACGGCGCTTGTTCAAGGCGGCGGAAACGGGCCAGGCACTGGCATTTTTTCCCGAGGGGACGTTCCTCGCGGAGCCGGGGCTCGGCAAGTTTCACACCGGCGCGTTTGCGATCGCTGCGCGCGCGGAGTTGCCGATCGTGCCGATCGCGATCCGCGGCACTCGCCATATCCTGCCGAGCGGCCGGATCCTGCCGCGGCCGGGACGCATTCACGTCCAAGTACTCCCGCCGCTCGCGCCGCTCGCGGGCGTCGATCACACGATCGCGACCGCGCAGACCCGCGATCAGGCGCGGCAGCGCATTCTCACCGCGCTGGACGAGCCGGACCTTGCGGAGACGGATGGCGTTGCAGCGCTGCAGGCGCGCCGTCCCTGACCATGTCCAGTTGAAATGACGCCCAGCCGCAGCAATTGTTGGCCGGGCCCCCGGACCGCTTGTAGGATCACGCCATGAGTGAAGACATCTATATCGTTGCCGCACGTCGCACCCCCATCGGTTCCTTCCAGGGCGTATTGAGCGCGCTGAGCGCGCCGCAGCTGGGCGCCGCCGCCGCTCAGGCCGCGATCAAGGACAGCGGCCTCGATGCCGCACAGATCGACGAGACGATTTTCGGCTGCGTGCTCATGGCCGGCATCGGCCAGGCGCCCGGACGTCAGGCAGCGCTCGCAGCCGGCGTGCCGCAAAAGGTGCCGGCGACGACCGTGAACAAGATGTGCGGATCCGGCCTGAAAGCCGTGATGCTGGCAGCGGATCAGATTCGCGCGGGCTCCGCTCAGGTCGTGCTCGCCGGCGGCATCGAGTCGATGACCAACGCGCCTTACCTCCTTCCTAAGGCGCGCGCGGGCCTGCGCATGGGTCACGCGCAGCTGATCGATCACATGTTCTTCGACGGCCTGCAGAGCCCGTTCGACGGCAACATGATGGGTTACTTCGCCGACGCGACCGCCAAGAAATACGGCTTCACGCGCGGGCAGCAGGATGAGTTCGCGGCCGAGTCGGTGCGGCGCGCGGTGGCGGCAGTCGAGAAGGGTTACTTCGACGCCGAGGTCGCTGCGGTGACCGTGCAGGACCGCAAGGGCGAGCGCGTCGTAGCGAAGGATGAAACCCCGTTCACGTGCGACATCGCGAAGATTCCCAACCTGAAACCGGCTTTCAACAAGGACGGCACCGTAACGGCCGCCAGCTCCTCATCGATCTCGGACGGCGCGGCCGCGCTGGTCGTGGTGAGCGCCGACAAGGTGCGCGCGAGCAGTCTGAAGCCGTTGGCACGCATCGTCGCGCACGCCAGCTACGCGCAGGCGCCGGAGTGGTTCACGACCGCGCCCGTCGGCGCAGTCCAGGCGGTGCTCGCCAAGACCGGCTGGAACGCGAACCAGGTGGATCTGTATGAGATCAACGAGGCATTCGCTGTCGTGGCCATGGCCGCGATCCACGACCTGAAGCTCGATCACGCTCGAGTCAACGTCAATGGCGGCGCGTGCGCGCTCGGACATCCGATCGGCGCGACCGGCGCACGCATTCTCACGACGCTGGTGCACGCTCTGAAGCGCCGCGGCGGCAAGCGAGGGATCGCGACGCTGTGCATCGGCGGCGGTGAAGCGACGGCTGTTGCGATCGAGTTGGTGTAGCCCTAGTTCACACCGAGATCGGTGTATCCGGCGAAATGCCGGCGAGCTCGTACCCGCGCTGGAAGTCGCGGACGTGCTTCGACATCCACTTGCGCGCCTCGTCCGCGTTCTTGTCCTTCACAGCGGCGATGATTTTGCGCTGCGCGTCTGCGATGCGCTGACGCGCCTGCGGGACCGTGTCGATCATGCGTGCCAGTGACGGCGCGAGCGCGTCGGTCAGCGACTGCTTCGCCAGCACCAGCACCTGATTACGCGACGCGGCGCCCATCGCTTGGAAGAACTCCGCTACCACATCGACGGCGTGCGGATCGTCCTTCGGCCACGTCCGAAACGCCTCAGCAGCCTGCGCCAGTGCGTCGAGATCCGCCTGGGTGCGCCGAGTCGCCGCAAACGCCGCAACTTCGGGCTCGATCACCATCATCGCTTCCCAGACATCCACGAACGTGACGTCGTGCAGCACCAGCGCGTGCCGCATCCCCGAGGCGACCTTCGCCGCGAGCGGCCGGCTCACGATCATTCGTTTCGCACCGGGCGGGCGGGTCACGAGCCCCGCGCTCTCCAGCTGCCGCAGTGCCTCCCGTACCGTCGAGCGGTGCACCCGGAACTGCTGGGCGAGCTCGATCTCTCCCGGCAGCACGTCGCCGTCGCGCAGCGAGCGCGACAGGATCTTGGCCTCGATGGCCGACGACACCCGGATGTAGGCCGGCTCGCGCTCCACGGGATCGAACAGCGGCGCTTCGGCAGCGACGGCCGAGTTGGCCCCTGCTGCGCTGCGCCGCGTCCGGGCGGGAGGTTTGCGGTGGTTGGTATTCATGGCCTGGGTATTGATCAGATCTGTCGGATTGTCGGACAATAGGACAACTTTCACAAGCCTGCCCAGATGGAGCACTCGCCGATGCAGGACTTCGACTTCGGACTCGGGGAAGACATCGACACCTTGCGCGCCACCGTGGCGAAGTTTGCCGCGGAACGCATCGCGCCGCTCGCCGCCGACATCGACCGGGACAACCGCTTCCCGCGCGAGCTGTGGCCGGAGCTCGGCGATCTCGGCCTGCTCGGCATCACGGTCGAAGAGGAGCAAGGCGGCACTGGCCTCGGCTACCTCGCGCACGTCGTTGCGATGGAGGAGATCAGCCGCGCTTCAGCCGCTGTCGGCCTCTCGTACGGCGCGCACTCGAACCTGTGCGTGAACCAGATGCGCCGCTGGGGCAACGCCGCGCAGAAAGCAAAATACCTGCCGAAGCTGATGTCCGGCGAGCACGTCGGCGCGCTCGCGATGAGCGAGCCCGGCGCGGGCTCGGACGTCATCGGCATGCGCACGCGCGCCGAGAAGCGCGGCGACGGCTACGTGCTCAACGGCAGCAAGATGTGGATCACCAACGGCCCGGAAGCCGACGTCGCGATCATCTACGCCACGCTCGATCCGCAGCTCGGCCCGAAGGGCGTCACCGCATTCATCGTCGAGCGCGGCACGCCCGGCTTCAGCACCGCGCAGAAGCTCGACAAGCTCGGCATGCGCGGCTCCGACACGTGCGAGCTGGTCTTCAAGGATTGCGCGATTCCGGCCGCGAACCTGCTCCACAAGGAAGGCTTCGGCGCGCAGGTGCTGATGAGCGGCCTCGACTACGAGCGCGTCGTGCTGGCTGGCGGCTCGCTCGGCATCATGCGCGCGTGCATGGACCTGGTGCTGCCGTACGTGCATGAGCGCAAGCAGTTCGGCAAGCCCGTCGGCACGTTCCAGCTGATGCAGGCCAAGATCGCCGACATGTACACCACCATGAACGCTTGCCGCGCCTACGTGTATTCGGTCGCGGCGGCCTGCGATCGCGGCCGGGTGACGCGCTTCGACGCGGCCGGCTGTATCCTGCAGGCTTCCGAGCGCGCGACCTGGATGGCACTCGAGGCGATCCAGGCGCTCGGCGGCAACGGCTACATCAACGACTTCCCAGCCGGCCGGCTGCTGCGCGATGCCAAGCTCTACGAGATCGGCGCGGGCACGAGCGAGATCCGCCGCATGCTGATCGGACGGGAAATCTTCGAGGCGACTGCATGATTCCGACGCGGGTGGATCCGAACTCCGAGGCCTTTCACACCAACGCTTCCTACATGCGCGCGCTCGCCGATGAGCTGAAGCAGCGCATGGCGATCGCGGCCGAAGGCGGCGGCGAAGATGCGCGGCGCAAGCACGCCGAGCGCGGCAAGCTCCTGCCGCGCGATCGCGTGAGCACCCTCCTCGACCCGGGCACGCCGTTCCTCGAGCTGTCGCCGCTCGCCGCGGACGGCATGTACGACGGCGGTGCACCTGCGGCCGGCGTGATCACCGGCATCGGCCGCATCCACGGCTCCGAAGTCGTCGTCATCGCGAACGATGCGACGGTCAAGGGCGGCACCTACTTCCCGATGACGGTGAAGAAGCACCTACGCGCCCAGGAGATCGCGGCGGAGAATCATCTGCCGTGCGTCTATCTGGTCGATTCCGGCGGCGCGTTCCTGCCGTTGCAGGACGAGGTTTTCCCGGACCGCGAGCACTTCGGCCGCATCTTCTACAACCAAGCGCGGCTTTCCGCTGCAGGTATCACCCAGCTCGCGGTCGTGATGGGCTCGTGCACTGCTGGCGGTGCGTACGTGCCGGCGATGTGCGATGAAGCGATCATCGTCAAGAAGCAGGGAACGATCTTTCTCGGCGGCCCGCCGCTGGTGCGTGCAGCGACCGGCGAAGTCGTCGACGCCGAGTCGCTCGGCGGCGGAGACGTACACACGCGCATCTCCGGTGTCGCCGATATCCTGGCCGACAACGACCAGCACGCGTTGGCGCTGGCGCGCGACGCCGTGAAGCACCTCGCACGCGAACACAAGCCGTGGCTGCCGCGGCAGGAAGTGCGCGAGCCGGTGCACAACGTGGAAGATCTCTACGGCATCATCCCGCGCGACACGCGCTATCCGTACGATGTGCGCGAGATCATCGCGCGCATCGTCGATGCATCGGAGTTCCACGAGTTCAAGCCGCTGTACGGCAAGACCATCGTGTGCGGCTTTGCGCATCTGTACGGCTATCCGGTCGCGATCGTCGCCAACAACGGCATCCTGTTCTCGGAGACCGCGCTCAAGGCCGCTCACTTCATCCAGCTCGCCAATCGCCGCGGCGTGCCGCTGATCTTCCTGCAGAACATCACCGGCTTCATGGTCGGCAAGAAGGTCGAGCACGGCGGCATCGCGAAGGACGGCGCGAAGATGGTGAACGCGGTCGCCTCCTCGCGCGTGCCGAAGTACACGGTGATCATCGGCGGCTCGTTCGGCGCCGGTAACTATGCGATGTGCGGCCGCGCCTATTCGCCACGCATGATGTGGACGTGGCCGAACGCGCGCATTTCCGTCATGGGCGGCGAGCAGGCAGCGCAGGTACTCGCAACTGTGCGCAGCGACGGCATGAAGGCACGCAACCAGACATGGCCGGATGAGGAACGCCAGGCGTTCATGAGCGAGATCCGTGGACAGTACGAAGCGCAGGGCAATCCGTACTACGCGACAGCGCGGCTATGGGATGATGGCGTCATCGATCCGATCGACACGCGCCGCGTGCTCGGCCAGGCGATCAGCGCCGCGATGCGCGGGCCGAAGCCGGGAGTAGAGCGCTACGGCGTGTTCCGAATGTAAGTGACCGCATGCAGGTGACGCGGCGATGCCTCTCATCACTACCAATGTCGATGCGCGTGGCGTGGCGACGCTGACGCTGAATCGTCCCGACAAGCACAACGCCCTCGACGGCGCGACCGTGCAGGAACTGCACGCGGCGCTCACGGCTCTTGGCGCGGACGCGCAGGTCCGCGTCGTCGTCGTGACCGGGGCAGGTGCCAGTTTCTGTGCCGGCGCCGATATCGCTCACATGCGTTCGATGATGGGCGCGACGGAGCAGCAGAACGTCGACGATGCCCTGCTCCTGGCCCGCTGCCTGCGCACGCTCGATGAGCTCGACAAGCCCGTCATCGCACGCGTCAACGGCAACGTCTATGGCGGCGGCGTCGGTCTGGTCGCGTGCGCGGATATCGCCATCGGCGTGGACGGTGCGAAGTTCGCGCTGACGGAGGTTCGCCTCGGGATCGTCCCCGCCGTGATCTCGCCGTACGTCGTCGCGGCGATCGGCAATCGACATGCACGACGTCTGTTCCTGACCGCGACACCTTTCGATGCGCCGGAGGCGCGCAGCATCGGACTTCTGCACTTCACGGCGACTGCAGAGCAGCTCGATGCGACGGTCGAGGCCCAGGTCGATCAGCTGCTGCGGGGCGGGCCCGAGGCGCTGCGCGCGGCGAAGAAGCTCGTGCGCCGGATGGCACAGCTCGGCGATCGGGAAGCATTGGCAGAGGAAACGGCGCGGCTGCTGGCACGGCTGCGCGTGAGTCCGGAGGGCCGCGAAGGGCTGTCCGCCTTCCTGGAGCGCCGCAAACCGGGCTGGCACGCGGAGAAATGAGATAAGATTTCGCGCCTTATGCAGCTCGAGAACAAGCTCGTCGTCGTCACCGGCGCCGGCCGTGGAATCGGCCGGGCCATGGCCCTCGCCTTCGCGCAGAAGCGTTCGGATGTCGCACTGCTCGACCTGAACCAAACCGATCTCGACCGCACGCGTGAGCTGTGCGAGGCGGAGTCGGTGCGCTGCCGGACCTATCTTTGCAATGTGACGCGCGAAGAGGACGTGTCGAACACACTAGATGGCGTCGTGCGCGACTTCGGCCGCCTGGACGTGATGATCAACAACGCCGGCATCACCAAAGACGCGTTGCTCGTGAAAGTTCAGGACGGCAAAGTCGTCGGCAAGATGTCGCTCGATCAATGGCGCGCGGTCATCGACGTGAACCTGACGGGCGTGTTCCTCGGCGCGCGCGAAGCTTCGCAACGCATGATCGGCCTCGGCAACGGCGGCGTGATCATCAGCACCTCGAGCATCTCGCGCTCGGGCAACATGGGGCAGTCGAACTACTCCGCGAGCAAGGCCGGGGTCGTGGCGATGACGGTGGTGTGGGCGAAAGAGCTGGCACGCTACGGGATCCGCACTGGCGCGATCGCGCCGGGCTTTACCCGCACCGAGATCCTCGACGCGATGAAGCCCGAGATGATCGAGCGCGCCCTCAATGCGGTGCCGCTCAAGCGCATGGCCGAGCCGGCCGAGATGGCGCACGCGGCGGTGTTCATTGCCGAGAACGATTATTTTTCCGGGCGCGTCATCGAAGTGGATGGCGCGCAGAGACTTTGAGGGGAATCCGACGATGAAATCGAATCAGATCCGCGCCGTCATCACCGGCGGCGCCTCCGGGCTCGGTAACGCGGTCGCACAGCGGTTGGTAAGCGCTGGCGCGCAGGTCACGTTGATCGACGTGCAGGAAGCCGCCGGTCAGGCGGCTGCCAAGGCGCTCGGCGCCGCTGCCCGTTTCCAGAAGGTCGACGTCACGAACGAGGCCGCCTTGACGACAGCGATGGCGCAGGCGCACAGCGATATGGGCGGCTTGAACGTCGCTGTCAATTGCGCAGGCATTGGCTGGCCGCGCCGCATGGTCAACAAGGAAGGTCCGATGCCCGGCGAGATCTTCCGCAAGGTCATCGAGGTGAACCTCGTCGGCACTCTGCTGGTGTCGAAGTCGGCCGCAGGTGTGATGGTCAACAACACGCCTAACGAAGAAGGAGAGCGCGGTGTCATCGTGATGACGGCCTCCGTCGCGGCCTTCGACGGTCAGATCGGCCAGGTCCCCTACTCCGCTTCCAAAGGCGGCATCGTCGGCATGACGCTGCCGATGGCGCGCGACCTCGCCGGCAACGGCATCCGCGTCATGACCATCGCACCGGGCGTCTTTAAGACGCCGATGGTCGCGGCACTGTCGCAGGAAGTGCAGGACTCCCTTGGCAAGCAGGTGCCTTTCCCGTCGCGCCTCGGCCGGCCTGAAGAATACGCGGCGCTGGTCGCACACATCTGCGAGAACAGCATGCTCAACGGCGAATGCATCCGCCTCGACGGCGCGATCCGCATGGCACCGAAGTGAGAGCGCCCGCATGAATGATCGCGAGGTGATGGAGTACGACATCGTCGTCGTCGGCGCGGGCCCGGCGGGCCTCGCCTGCGCGATCCGCCTGAAGCAGCTCAAGCCGGACACGAACATCTGCGTGCTCGAAAAGGCCTCCGCTGTCGGCGCACATTCGCTTTCGGGCGCCGTGCTCGAACCCGCCGCGCTGGAGAAGCTGCTGCCGAACTGGCGCAGCGAATACACCGGCATGAAGGTGCCCGCGGCCGAGGACGACGTGCGGCTGATGACGAAAACCGGCTCGGTCAAGCTGCCGGGCTGGGCGATCAAGCTTTCGCCGATGCACAACCACGGTAACTTCATCATCTCGCTGGGACAGCTCACACCGTGGCTGGCACAGCAGGCGGAGAAGCTCGGCATCGACATCTTCCCGGGCTTCGCGGCTGCCGAGCCGGTGTTCGACGAGCAAGGCGCGGTCAAGGGCGTACGCATCGGCGACATGGGCCTCAACAAAGACGGCACCCCGGGCCCGAACTACACGCCGGGCGTGGAAATCCATGCACGCACGACCGTGGTCGCGGAGGGCTCGCGCGGCTCGCTCGCCAAGCAGCTGATCGCGAAGTTCAACCTGCGCGAGGGCGCCGATCCGCCGACGTTCGGCCTCGGCTTCAAGGAGCTGTGGCAGTTGCCGCCCGGGCGCGTCAAGCCCGGCCGCATCGAGCACGCCTTCGGCTGGCCGCTCGACACCGGCACCTACGGCGGCAGCTTCCTGTATCACCTCGATCAGGATCGCGTGTACGTCGGGTATGTCGTCGGCCTGAACTATCGGGATCCGCGCTTCAAGCCGTTCGAGGCGTTTCAGCAGTTCAAGGCGCATCCGCGCATCAAGCCGCTGCTCGAAGGCGGCGAAATTCTCGCGGCCGGCGCGCGCACGATTGCAGCGGGCGGTTACCAATCGCTGCCGAAACTGGAAATGCCGGGCGCGCTGCTCATCGGCGATGCCGCCGGCACGCTGAACGTTTTCAAGATCAAGGGCATTCACCAGGCGATCCGCTCCGGCGCGCTCGCCGCCGAGCACCTGGCAGAGGCCGGCAAGCCCGCCGGCTACGATGCGCGCTGGCGTGCCTCCGAAGGGCATCGCGAGCTGCGGTCGATCCGCAACTTCAAGCCGGCCTTCAAGCGTGGCTTGTACTTCGCGATGTTCAACGCCGGCATCGATTCAATACTGAAGGGACACGTGCCCTGGACGATGCACAACTCGGCCGATTGGTCGGAGCTGCAGAAGCTGGACGAATACGTGTCGCCCGACCGCGGCTGGGTCGAGCGCTCGCTGCCGCCGCGCGACCGTCTCGCGTCGGTGTTCTTCGCCGGCAACGTGCACGACGAGGCACAGCCGGTGCACCTCAAGGTGCAGGACACATCCATCTGCGTCACTCGCTGCACCAAGGAATACGGCAATCCGTGCGAGAACTTCTGCCCCGCCGGCGTGTACGAGATGGTTGCCGACGGCCAGGGCGGGCGGCGGTTGCAGATCAACGCAGCCAACTGCGTGCACTGCAAGGCGTGCGACATCAAGGACCCGTACGAGATCATCAACTGGACGACGCCGGAAGGCGGCTCCGGGCCGAACTATCAAAATCTATAAGAAGCAGCTGTAGCCGCCCATGGAGCCGATCTGGTCGCCCTCGCCGGAGCGCATCGCTCGCACGCAGCTGACGCGTTTCATGCGTTTCGTGCGCGAGCGTCATCGCGCGCCGGTGCCCGACTACGCGGCGCTGCATCGCTGGTCGATCGAATTCCCGGAAAACTTCTGGAGCGCGCTGTGGGACTTCTGCGAGATCCGCGCGCAAACGCGCGCCACGCAGATTCTCGCGGACGGCAATCGCATGCCCGGCGCCCGCTGGTTCATCGACGCGCGCCTCAACTACGCGGAAAATCTCCTGCGCCGCGACGGCAACACTGCGGCGATCATCTTTCGTAACGAGCGCGGGCAGCGTCGCGAACTATCATGGGCACAGCTGCGCCGCGAGACCGCGCGTATCGCTGACGGCTTGCGCGCCGCCGGGGTGCAGCCGGGCGATCGCGTCGCAGCTTACCTGCCGAACATTCCCGAGACAGTGATCGCGATGCTCGCCGCGACCAGCATCGGCGCCGTCTTCTCGTCCTGCTCGCCGGACTTCGGTTTGAGCGGCGTGCTGGACCGCTTCGGCCAGATCACTCCGAAGGTCCTGTTCGCGGCCGACGGCTATCGCTACGCGGGCAAGACGCTCGACTGCATGGAGACGATCCGTGCGGTCAAGGAGAAGATCGCGAGCATCGAGTGCGTCGTGCTCGTGCCCTGTTTGAACGAGCGACCTGCGCTCGACACGATCGGCAGCGCCGTCGCGTTCGCGCAGTTCGGTGACTCCACCGCGCCGCTGTCATTCGAGCAGCTGCCGTTCGACCATCCGGCTTTCATTCTGTATACCTCCGGAACGACCGGCGTGCCGAAGTGCATCGTGCACAGCGCGGGCGGCGCGCTGCTGCAGCAGATGAAGGAGCACATCCTGCATTCCGACATGGGGCCGGACGATCGCTTCTTCTACTACACGACGTGCGGCTGGGTCATGTGGAATGGGCTCGCCAGCGGACTCGCGACCGGTGCCACCATCGTGCTGTTCGACGGCGCACCGCTGCAGCCCGATCCGCGCGTTCTCTGGCGCATGGCTCACGACGAGCGCATCACGATCTTCGGGACCAGCCCTCGGTTCCTTGTCGCTGGCGAGCAGGCGGACATCCGCCCGCGCTGCGAGTTCGAGCTGAGCGCGCTGCGCACGATCATCTCGACCGGCGCGCCGCTCAATCCGCCGAGCTATCGCTACGTCTATCGCGAAGTGAAACCGGATGTGCTGCTCGCCTCGATCAGCGGCGGCACCGACCCGATGGCGTGCTTCGGCAGCGGCTGCCCGATTCAACCCGTGTACGAAGGCGAGCTGCAGGCGCTCAGCCTCGGCATGAAGACCGAAATCTACGACGATGCCGGCAAGCCTCTGGTCGGCGAACAGGGCGAGCTCGTCTGCAGCGCACCCTTCCCTTCCGTGCCGATCGGTTTCTGGGGCGACACCGACGGCTCGCGTTTTCACGGCACGTACTTCGCGCGCTACCCGAACGTCTGGTGGCACGGCGATCTCGCGACCATCACCTCACGCGGCGGATTGGTCGTGCACGGCCGCTCCGACGCAGTGCTGAATCCCGGCGGCGTGCGCATCGGCACTGCGGAGATCTATCGCCAGGTCGAGAAGATCGAAGAAGTCGCCGAGTCGATCGCCATCGCACAGCAGTGGCAAGACGATGTCCGCATCGTGCTGTTCGTCCGCTTGCGCGAGGGATCGACGCTCGACGAGGGGCTGCGCGACAAGATCCGCACCGCGATCCGCGGCAACACGACGCCGCGTCACGTGCCTGCGCGCATCGTGCAGGTGCCGGATCTGCCGCGCACGATCAACGGCAAGCTGGTCGAGCTGGCGGTCCGCGACGTGGTGCACAACCGGGCGGTGAAGAACCTGGATGCGCTCGCGAATCCGCAGGCGCTCGATTACTTCAAAGATCTGCCCGAGCTCCAGGCGTGAAGGTCGTCGAGCTTTACGAGCGCGAGTGCGCTCGCCTGGGATACAAGCCCGATCCCGCGCAACAGCAGGTCGTCGCAGCTTTCGACGGGCTGCGCGAGCGCTTGATCGCTGCCAAGCCCAAGCGGCTGCTCGGCAAAAAGCTCCTCGGCGGCCTGCTTTCGGGCGGCAAGCTGCACGAGCTGCAGCGCGGCCTGTACGTGTGGGGCGGCGTCGGCCGCGGCAAGACCTGGCTGATGGACCTGTTCTTCCAGAGCCTGCCGTTCCGCGACAAGCAGCGCAGCCACTTCCACCGCTTCATGCAGTCGGTGCACGACGAGCTGAAGAAATACCAGGAGCAGACGAATCCGCTCGATCGAGTGGCCGACCGGTTGGCGCAGAAGACGCGCGTGCTGTGCTTCGACGAGCTATTCGTTACGGACATCGCCGATGCGATGTTGCTCGGCAACTTGTTTCGCGGTTTGTTCGAGCGCGGCGTTACGCTAGTGGCGACGTCGAACGTGCCGCCCGACGATCTCTACAAAGAAGGCCTGCAGCGTGCGCGCTTCGTGCCGGCAATCCGCGCGGTCAAAGAACATACGCAAGTCGTGCACATGGACGGCGGCGCCGACTACCGTCTGCGTCTGCTCGAGCGCGCACACACCTGGTTCGATGCGCGCGAGGCAGCGACTCCGGCGGACCTCGAAAAGCTATTCGACGCGATCGCCGCCGAGCCCGGCGCGACCGACACGACGCTCATCCTCAATCATCGCCGGCTGCGCGCGCATCGCCACGCTGACGGTGCTATCTGGTTCGCGTTCAAGGAGCTGTGCGACGGTCCGCGCGGCCAGGCCGACTACATCGAGATCGCGCGCTGCTACCACACGGTGTTCCTCACCGACGTGCCGGTGCTCGGCCCCGACGCCGAGAACGCCGCGCGGCGCTTCATCTCGCTGGTCGACGAGTTCTACGATCGCGCAGTGAAGCTGGTGGTTTCCGCGGTCGCGCCCGTGCCCGAGCTGTATCGCGGCTCGAAGCTCAACTTCGAGTTCGAGCGCACCAAGAGCCGGTTGATCGAAATGCAGTCGCAGGACTACCTGTCACGCCCGCATCAGGCGTAGGCCCGGTGCACTCCAAACTGCGCCTTGGTGCGGGCCTCCGCGCTCTCCAGCGCTCGCGCTGCACCGGCAGTGTCGCCATTGAGATCCATCGAGCGTGCCGTCAGCTGCCAGTTGAACGGGCTCGACGGCTTGAGCTGCGTACGTTCTGCGATCAGCGCCCGCGCGAGCCGGCCGTGACGGGCACGCAGCGCTGCTTCGACGAGCGTGAGGTGAATGAGATCGCGCTGCGCATGGCTGCCGCCGAAGCGATTGGCGATCGTGCGAATCGGCTGCAACAGCGCGATAGTGTCGCCATAGCGACCGGCAGCGAACGCCACAACGGCACGTGCCAGCGGCAATCCAACGTCGCGCGTCATCATTGCGTTCGTGTCGGAGCCGACGGCCTTGCGCTCCATCGCAACAATCGTCCGCTGCGCCAGGTCGGTGCGGCCGGCGGCCGTGAACGCCATCACCGCGTGCGCATCGTTGAACGCGTAGTACGAATGCTCCGCGAGCGGTTCCCAGGACGCGGCCAGCTTCTGCCAGCGGTCGCCGACATTTGCCGAGCGCAGTTCCAGGCGCCACAGCAGCGCTGTCGCGTCGATCATCTCCAGCGGCACCTCTGAGGGCGTCGCGCGAATCCGCTGATCGTACAGCTCGAGCACGCGATCGTAGTTGCCCGATTCGAGATGGAACAGCGCGAGATGCCACCAGTTGTGGAACGCGAAGCCATTGTTCACCGACCAGTCGTTCTCACGCGTGACGAGCCACTCGACGCCGTCGCGCAACCGGCCCTGCATCTCCATCACATGCGTGACCGCGTGGACCGCCCACGCGTCGCGCCGATTGACGTCGAGTGCACGCCGGCCGACATCCTCCGCTCGCGAGTACAACGCGGTCTCCTCCAGCCCGAACGCGTACATCCCGAGCACGAAGCCGTACCCCGGCATGCTGGTGTCCCAGGTCGGCAGCACCTGCGCGAGCCGGTCGCGCAGCATCGAGGAAGCGCCGAGAAAGAAGTCGCCGACATGAGCCACCTGCAACGCCAGCAGGTCGTGCGGATAGTCCAGCAGTATCTCGCCGTAGCGCTGAATCGAGCCCGCAAAATCTCCCTGCAGCCACGCACGCGCGGCAGCGGCATGAGCACGCTCGCGCTCGACGGCGCGCCGCCCCAGCGCCTCGATGGCCTCGACGCTCTCCGTCAGCATCGGCACGGCGCCGCGATCGGTTGCCATGACAGCCAGCCCGGCGCGCAGGCAGTGGCCCATGGCGAAGGTCGGATCGGCGTCCAGCGCCTTCTGGATCGTCGCCAGCGGGTCGAGCTGGTAGCTCAGTGACAGCTCCAATGCCTGCTCGTATTGCTGCAGGGAAACACTACTGGGGGCCGAAGTGGGGCAGCCGCGGGCATCTGTGAGCATGAATCCTCCGGTAGGTGATACGCGGGAGGAACTCTAGGTAGCGCCCGTGAGGGGTAAGTCTCGACAGTCGTGAAAAATACGTGAAAATGGGCGTCTGAATTTTATATTCCAGAAGCGGGCCCGGGGAACCTCCCTTGAACGAATTGAATCTGCAGGTTCTCGGCGCATTCCGCGTGCAGGACGCTGCGGGCACCGAGATTCGCATAGCGTCACGTAAAGGCCGCGCGCTGCTGGCCTACCTGGCGATGCGCCCGGGCGAATCGCACAGCCGCGACCGGCTCGCGACATTGCTGTGGGAAGATGCCGACGAGGAGCTCGCGCGCACCAGCTTGCGTCAGGCACTCGCAGCCTTGCGCAAGTCATTGCCCACCGACGCGCACAAGGGGCTGCTCGCCGATACCGAATCTGTCGGCATCGATCCTGCGGTCGTGCACAGCGATCTGCATGCATTTCGTCGCGCGCTCGTTGCTGGCACGCGTACCGCACTCCAAGAGGCGATGACGCACTATCGCGGCGATCTGCTCGACGGCTTCGACGCGCGCTCGACCGCCTTCGACGAATGGCTGGCGAGCGAGCGCATGACATTGCGCAAGCAGTTGAGCGACGCGCTCAACAAGCTTGCCGAGCTATGCGTCGCGAACGGTGACAGCGAAGGCGCGCTCGCGGCGTCGACCAAGCTGGTCACGCTCGAACCGCTCAACGAAGCGGCGCATCGCATGGTCATGGAGCAGCACGCCAAGCGCAACGCGTATGCGGAGGCACTGCGCCAGTATCGCGTATGTCGCGACGTACTCCGACGCGAGCTCGACGTGTCGCCAGAGCCGGCGACCGAGCAGCTCTATCGCGACCTGATGAAGCGACGTCGCGCCGCGCTCGGCAACGTCGATGCCGAAGACGCAGCGCTCGACGAGACAGGGGCGCACGAAGTTCCGCGCGTCAGCGAGCCCGTTGCACCGGTCGAGCTGCGGCCGCAGTTGCTCGATGCGACGATCCTGGTCGCGCGTCTGGAAGGCATGCTGGAGCTGGAAGCCCAGCTCGATCCCGAAGAGGCGCACACGCTCGCGACGCAATTCCATCGTCGCGTGCACGAAGCAGTCACGGAGTTCGGCGGCCGCGCCGATCGGCGCGTTGGCAGCAACGTGCTCGCAGTGTTCGGCATTCCAACTGCATACGGGAACGAGCCCGAGCGCGCGGCGCAGGCTGCGCTGGCTTTGCAGTGCACGGTGGCCAGCACGCCCTGGCCCGTCGCCAACTCGCTGGCGCTGCGGATCGGCATCGCACAAGGTCAGGTTCTGTGCGGCGCCGAGATTTTTCCGTTGACGGGTCGGCCCACGCACATCGCCCACACGCTTGCGGCGCGCGCGGGAGATGGCGAAATCCTGATCTCGGAAGAGTTGCGCGCGTCCCTGGGTGAGCGCATCAGCGGCACGCGCGCTGCGAGCGGACAGCCCGGTAGTGCGGAGCCGGTCGAAGCCTGGAGCTTGCAGGGACTGCGCAGCGACATCGGTCCCGGCGCGCAACCGTTCGTCGGCCGGCGACCCGAGCTCGCGATGATTCTCGCAGCGCTCGACCGGTGCACGAACAGTCGGCACGGGCGCGCGATCGTCGTGCGCGGCGAAGCCGGCATCGGCAAGACCAGCCTCGTGAATGCGATTCGCGGTGCTGCACGCGAGCGCAGCGTCGCAGTGCACTCCGCACAGGTTTTCGACTTCGGCCAATCGCCCGGCCGGCGCCCCATCACAGCGCTTGCGTTGAGCCTGCTCGGCCTGGGTGCGGATGCGTCGCCGACCGAACGGGCCGCCGCCGTCCGGCGCGCGATGTTGGGACGCAATGCGGTCGATCAAATCATCTTCCTCAGCGATCTCATCGACGCGCCGGTCGATGCAGAGCTGGCCGCGCTCGAGAAGGCGATGGAGATTGCGACGCGTCAGCGCGGCCGCGCGTTGGCTCTCGCGCAGTTGATCGAATCGGCCGTGCAGCGCGGGCCGCAGCTGCTGGTCGTCGAGGACGTCCATTGGGCCGACACCGACGAACTGGCGCGCTTCGGCGAGATCGCCGCGGTCGTCGCGAATTGCCAGATCCTGTTCATCATGACGACCCGGCCCGAAGGCGATCCGATCAACGCCAGCTGGCGCGCGCGTGCGCGCGGCTGTCCGGTCACGACCGTCGACCTCGCGCCGCTCGCAGAAGACGAAGCACAGGAGCTCGCCGCGCATTTTCCGGAATTACCGCAAGAGATGGTCGCGGCCTGCATCCAGCGCGCCGACGGACATCCACTGTTCCTCGATCAACTGCTGCGCGCCGCGCGAGCAGGACACGAGCTGTTGCCAGGCTCGGTAAGATCGATCGTACTGGCGCGAGCCGCGCGCTTGTCCGGTCGCGATCACGCCGCTTTGCAGGCAACTGCAGTTCTCGGACATCGCGCCGCATTGACCGCCCTGCGCCGCGTGCTCAATGACGACGACTACGATCCGACTCCGCTGACCGAGACGGCGCTGGTGCGCTTCAACGGCGTCGACCTCGAGTTCGTCCACGCCCTCTTCCGCGACGCCATCTATGAGTCGACGCTGAAATCGCAGCGGCGTGAGCTGCATCGCACCGCCGCCGAATGGTATGCGACCGGCGATCAAGCGCTGCGCGCCGACCACCTCGCTGCTGCGGACGACGAGCGCGCAACGGCGGCCTATCTGGAAGCATCGATGGCGGAGCAATCAGCCCTGCGCTTCGAGCGCGCGCTCGTTCTGGTTAACAAGGCGAGCGCGCTCGCGCGTGAGCCGATCCTGCTGCACAAGAGCAGCGTTCTGCTCGGCGAGCTGCTGCTGCAGCTCGGCCGCACGCACGACGCGTTGACCGCCTATCGCGAGGCGCTGGACTTCGCGATCGATCAGCACGGCCATGGCAGCGCGTGGATCGGCATCGCGTCGGCATTGCGGATCATGGATCGATACGAGGAAGCGCTCGAAGCGCTGGAGCACGCCGAGGGCGCGCTCGGCGACTCGGCCGACCTCGAGACGCGCGCTCGCATTCACACGCTGCGCGGTAACTTGTGCTTCCCGCTCGGCAGGTTGGATGCGTGCATGCAGGCGCACGAGCAGGCGCATCGCTTCGCCCTGCAAGCGCAGTCGCACGTCGAGATCGCGCGCGCTTTGAGCGGCCTGGGCGATGCTTACTATCAGCGCGGCAAGATCCTGACCGCCCGCCAGCACTTCGCTCAGTGCATCAAGGAAGCGCGCGATCACGATCTGGTGGGCGTACTGCTGTCGAACCTGCCGATGCTGGCGGTCACGAACACATATTGCGGCGACGTGGCAGCGAGCGGTGAGTATTGCCGCGAGGGCCTCGATCTCGCGCGGCGCGTCGGCGACGTGCGCGGCGAATTGCTCGTGCACCTCACGATGGCGAGTGGCTTGCTGCCGCAGGCGCAGCTCGACGAGTGTCGCAATCATGCAAGGCAGGCGCTGAAGCTCGCACAGCAGCTCGGTGCGCGCCGCTTTGAGGCTGAATGCATGGGTTACGTCGCGCAGACGATCATGCCGGAAGATCCGGCGCAGGCGCTGCAAATGACCAAGGAAGCGCTGCGTCTCGGACGCGAGACCGGCATGTCGTACTGCGGACCCGTGCTGCTCAGCATCGTGGCCCGGCTGACGCCGAGAGGCCCCGAGCGCGCCAGCGCGCTGGCGGAAGCCGAGCAGCTGCTCGCCGCCGGCTGCGTGAGTCACAGCTATTTCGAGTTCTACGGCAATGCGATCGAGGCCGGCCTGGAGGATCGCGACTGGCCGTCGGTCCGCAAGTACGCCGACGGCTTGCAGAGTTACACGTCGGGCGAGCCGCTGCCGTGGACCGACATGCTCATCAGGCGAGCGCGGTTGTTGGCGGATGCGGGTGAGAAAGCGCTGAGTGGGCAGACACGTGCTGGATTGGAAGCGGTGCGAGAGGAATGTCGGCGGATGAAGGCCGGCTTGGCGCTGGTGGCGGTTGAGAGGGTGTTGTCGGGCTGAAGCCCGACCTACAGCGCATCTACAAGGTCAGGATTTGACGCACCGTGCGTCCCTCGGAGAGGCGATCGAAGCCTTCGTTGAGCTGATCGAGCGCGATGTGCTCGCTGAGCAGGCGATCGATCGGCAAGCGCCCTGCCCGGTAGAGATCGATGTAGCGCGGGATGTCGCGCGCCGGGTCGCAGCTACCGAGATAGCTGCCTTTGATCGTGCGCTCCTCGGCAACGATGCCCACGTGCGGAATCGAGAACAGGTGTTTCGGGTTCGACAATCCCGCCGTCACGGTCGTCCCACCGCGCCGCGTCGCCGTATAGGCAAGCTCCATCGCTTTGACTGATCCCGCCATCTCGAAAGCGTAGTGCACGCCGCCGCGCGTGAGATCCCTGATCTGCTCGAGTGCGTGCGGGTCGCCGGCATTGATCGTGTGCGTTGCGCCCATGGTGCGCGCGAGCGCGAGCTTGTGGTCGCTGAGATCGCAAGCAATCACGATCGAGGCTTCCGTCAGACGCGTTCCGAGCAGAGCTGCGAGCCCGACGCCGCCGAGCCCGATCACCGCGATGCTCGAACCGCGATGCGGCTGCACGGTATTCGTCACTGCACCGACACCGGTCATCACCGCGCAACCGAACACCGCGGCTTCGTCGAACGGCAGCGCGTTATCGACCTTGACCAGTGACTGCCGCACCGTCATCGCGTGCTCGGCGAAAGCCGAGACCCCGAGATGATGATTGATGATCGCGCCGGCGCGACGCATGCGCTGCGCGCCGCCCAGCAACGTGCCGGTGGAGTTCGCCTTGAACCCGGGCTCGCACAAAGCAGGCCGGCCGCTCGTGCACGGCTCGCAACTGCCGCAGCAGGGAACGAAGGCCGTCACGACGTGATCGCCGGGCCGCAGGTCGCGCACGCCCGCACCAACTTCCGCGACTTCGCCGGCGCCCTCGTGGCCGATGATCATCGGCATCGGCCGCGGGCGATCGCCGTTGATCACGGAAAGATCGGAGTGGCACAGGCCCGCGGCGCGCATGCGGACCAGCACTTCGCCCGGGCCGGGCGGATCGAAATCGATCTCCTCGATCGTGAGCGGGCGGGAGTGTGAGTAGGGCCGAGGGCGGCCCACCTCGGTGAGAACTGCGGCGCGGGTTTTCATTTGTGCGCGGGATTGTCGGGCTGAAGCCCGACCTACAGGGTGCTACACGAAGTTCGCGGGAGTTTTTGACTTGATTTCGTCGGCGGTGACGCCGGGGGCGCGCTCGATGAGCTTGAAGGGCGACTTGCGGTCGGGACGCGCAAACACCGCAAGGTCGGTGATCAGCATGTCGACGACGTTCGCGCCGGTGAGCGGCAGCTCGCAGCGCGGCTTGAACTTCGGCGCGCCGTCCTTCGACGTGTGCTCCATGACGACCACCACGCGTTTGACGCCTGCGACCAGGTCCATCGCGCCGCCCATGCCCTTCACCATCTTGCCGGGCACCATCCAGTTCGCGAGATCGCCCGACTCGCTGACCTCCATGCCGCCGAGGATCGACAGGTCGATGTGGCCGCCGCGGATCATGCCGAAGCTGTCGGACGAGGAGAAATACGAGGAGATCGGCAGCTCGGTGATGGTCTGCTTGCCGGCGTTGATCAGGTCTGGATCTTCCTCGCCCTCGTACGGAAACGGCCCCATGCCGAGCATGCCGTTCTCCGACTGCAGCACGACTTTCATGCCGGCCGGAATGTAGTTCGCGACCAGCGTCGGGATGCCGATGCCGAGGTTGACGTAGAAGCCGTCGTGCAGCTCGCGCGCGGCGCGCTCGGCCAATTGCTCGCGGGTCCAGCCCATTCTCTCTTCCTCCGCGAAAAGCGCCTCGGCGACTTTTCGCCAATTAACAGCGCAGCGAAAGCCACGCCTTTCGCAAGCGGTTACCCGCGCTTGCGCACAGTGCGGTGCTCGATCGATTTCAGATAGCTCGCGCCCTGGATGATCCGCTGCACGAAGATGCCGGGCGTGTGAATGCCGTCGGGATCGAGCTCGCCGGCCTCGACCAGATGCTCGACCTCGGCGACGGTGACGCGGCCGGCGCTGGCCATCATCGGATTGAAGTTGCGCGCCGTCTTGCGATACACGAGGTTGCCCTCGGTGTCGCCCTTCCACGCCTTCACCAGCGACAGGTCGGAGGTCAGGCCGGTTTCGAGCACGTAGGTCTCGCCGTTCACGACCCGCGTCTCCTTGCCTTCGGCGACCAGCGTGCCTGCGCCGGTCTTGGTGTAGAAGCCGTAGATGCCCGCGCCGCCGGCGCGGATACGCTCGGCGAGCGTGCCCTGCGGATTGAATTCCAGCTGCAGCTCGCCGGCCAGGTACTGGCGCTCGAACTCCTTGTTCTCCCCGACGTACGAGGAAATCATCTTGGCGATCTGGCGCGTCTTGAGCAGTTTGCCGAGGCCGAACTGGTCGACGCCGGCGTTGTTGGAGACGACGGTGAGCCCGTGCACGCCGGAGTCGCACAACGCGAGGATCAGGTTCTCCGGGATGCCGCACAGGCCGAAGCCGCCGCACATCACCGTCATGCCGTCGCGGACGACGTCGGCGAGCGCGGCTTGGGCGCTCGGGTAAACCTTGGCTATGGTCATGCAGGAATTGTAGCAGTGTCAGGCTAAAGCCTGACCCACAGTACTCGTCGTGGGTCAGGCTTCAGCCTGACTCTTCACGCCGCGTCCGCGTCCGAATCAGCCTCGTACCCCAGATTCGGCGACAACCACCGCTGCGCCTCATCCAGCGTGATCTTCTTGCGCGCGGCGTAGTTCTGCACCTGATCCAGATCCACCTTGCCGACCGCGAAGTAACGCGACCCCGGATGCGAGAAGTACCAGCCGCTGACAGCCGCGGTGGGATACATGGCGTAGGACTCGGTGAGCTGGATGCCGGCGTTGTCGGTCGGAGCCAGCAGCTTCCATAGCGTCGCCTTCTCCGTGTGGTCGGGACACGCCGGATAACCGGGAGCCGGGCGAATGCCCCGATAGCCTTCGCGGATCAGCTGCTCGTTGTTCAGCCGCTCCTCGGGCGCATAGCCCCAGAACTCGCGGCGCACGCGCTCGTGCAGGCGTTCGGCGAACGCTTCCGCGAGACGATCGGCGAGCGCCTTGAGCATGATGCTAGAATAGTCGTCGTGGCTCTGCTCGAACCGCTGCAAGTGCGGCTCGATGCCGATGCCGGTGGTCACGGCGAACGCGCCGATGTAGTCGCGACGTCCGGAGCCCTTCGGCGCGATGAAGTCCGCGAGCGCGTCGTGCGACTGACCCGCAGGCTTGCCCTTCTGCTGGCGCAGGAAGTGCAGCCGCGTCAGCACGCGCGTGCGCGATTCATCCGTGTAGACCTCGACGTCGTCGTCATCGACGCTGTTGGCCGGGAACAGGCCGATCACGCCCCGCGCAGTCAACCAGCGCTCGCGGATGGCCTGCTTGAGCAGGCGACGCGCGTCCGCGTACAGGTTGCTCGCCTGCTCGCCGACCTTCGCGTCGGTGAGGATGTCCGGGAACTTGCCGCCGAACTCCCAGGCGTTGAAGAACGGCATCCAGTCGATGTAGCGCGTCAGATCTTCGAGCGAGTAGTCGTCGAAGACACGCACGCCGAGGAAGCGCGGCACCGGCGGCACGTACGTATCCCAGCCGCCGTTGAAACGGTTGGCGCGCGCCTGTGCGATCGTCAGCTGCGGACTCTTGATCTTCTTGCCATGATGCTGCTCGCGCCGCGTCGCGTGCTCGCTCTTGACGCGCGCGATGTACTCGGCACGCTGGTCGCCGGCCACCAGCTGCTGACAGATGCCGACCGACCGCGACGCGTCCTTCACGTACACGACGGGGCCTTCGTACTGCGGATCGATCTTCACCGAGGTGTGCGCGGGCGAAGTGGTCGCGCCACCGATCAGCAGCGGCAGCTCGAAGCCCTGCCGCTTCATTTCCCTGGCAACGTGCACCATCTCGTCGAGCGACGGCGTGATCAGGCCCGACAGGCCGATCATGTCGGCGCCCTCGCGCCGCGCAGTCTCGAGGATGCGCTCGCACGGCACCATTACGCCCAGGTCGATGACCTCGAAGTTGTTGCACTGGAGCACGACGCCGACGATGTTCTTGCCGATGTCGTGCACGTCGCCCTTGACGGTCGCCATGATGATCTTGCCGTTCGAGCGCGAGGCACCGCCGTCGGCTTTCTGCTGCTCGATGTACGGGATCAGGTGCGCGACGGCCTTTTTCATCACGCGCGCGGACTTGACGACCTGGGGCAGGAACATCTTGCCGGAGCCGAACAGGTCGCCGACGATGTTCATGCCGTCCATCAGCGGCCCTTCGATCACCTGCAGCGGACGCTCGAACTGCTGGCGGGCTTCTTCAGTGTCCTGTACTACGAATTCGTCGATGCCTTTGACGAGCGCATGCTCCAGGCGCTTCACGACCGGCCAGCTGCGCCACGCGAGCTCCTCGACCTTGCGCCCTCCCGCCTCGCCCTTGTAGCGCGCCGCGATCTCCAGCAACCGCTCCGTGGCGTCGGGCCGGCGATTCAGGATCACGTCCTCGACGCGCTCGCGCAGCTCCGGGTCGATGTCTTCGTAGATCGCCAGCTGCCCGGCGTTGACGATGCCCATCGTCAGGCCGGCCTTGATGGCGTGATACAGGAATACCGAGTGCATCGCCTCGCGCACCGGGTCGTTGCCGCGGAACGAGAACGAGACGTTGCTGACGCCGCCGCTGATGTGCGCGTGCGGACAACTGCGCTTGATCGCGGCCGTCGCCTCGATGAAATCGTGCGCGTAGTTGTTGTGCTCCTCGATGCCGGTGGCGACCGCGAAGATATTCGGATCGAAGATGATGTCTCCCGGCGGAAAGCCCGCCTGCTCGGTCAGCAGCTTGTAGGAGCGCTCGCAGATCGAGACCTTGCGCGCGACCGTGTCGGCCTGCCCCTTTTCGTCGAAGGCCATGACTACGACTGCAGCGCCGTAGGCGCGCACTTTGCGCGCATAACTCAGGAACGACTCTTCGCCTTCCTTCAGGCTGATCGAGTTGACGATGCCCTTGCCCTGGATGCGCTTCAGCCCGGTCTCGATGACCGACCACTTCGAGGAGTCGATCATGATCGGCACGCGCGCGATGTCCGGCTCGGCGGCGATCAGGTTCAGGAAGCGGCCCATCGCCGCTTCCGAATCGAGCATGCCCTCGTCCATGTTGATGTCGATCGCCTGCGCGCCGCTCGCGACCTGCTGGCGCGCGACGTCGAGCGCCGCGTTGTAGTCGTCCGCCTCGATCAGGCGGCGAAACTTCGCCGAGCCGGTAACGTTGGTGCGCTCGCCGACGTTGAGGAACAGGCTGTCGGGCCCGATGGTGAGCGGCTCGAGGCCTGCCAAGCGCAGGCGCGGCTCGATCTGCGGCGGCTTGCGCGGCGGCAAGCTCGCAACGGCTTCGGCAATGTGACGAATGTGCTCGGGCGTGGTGCCGCAGCAGCCGCCGACGATGTTCACGAAGCCGCTGCTCGCGAACTCGCGAATCAGCTCCGCAGTCTCGCACGCCGCCTCGTCGTACTCGCCGAACGCATTCGGCAAGCCGGCGTTCGGGTACGCGCTGACGTAGACATCGGCGATGCGCGACAGCTCTTCGATGTACGGCCGCAATTGCTTGGCGCCGAGCGCGCAGTTCAGGCCGATAGCCAGCGGCCGCGCGTGGCGCACGGAATTCCAGAACGCCTCGGTCGTCTGTCCCGACAGCGTGCGGCCCGACGCGTCCGTGATCGTGCCGGAGATGACGATCGGCACGTCGATCCCCGACTCGTCGACCGCCTGGCGTGCCGCGAACACTGCAGCTTTGGCGTTGAGAGTGTCGAAGATCGTCTCGATCAGCAGCAGGTCGACGCCGCCCTCGATCAGCGCGCGGGCGCCGTCGAGATAAGTCGCTGCGAGCTGGTCGAAATCGATATTGCGATAAGCCGGATCGTTGACGTTCGGCGACAGCGACGCGGTGCGGTTGGTCGGACCGAGCGCGCCCGCGACGAACTTCACCTTGCCCGTCTGGGCCGTGTACTCGTCCGCCGCGCGCCGCGCGATTTGCGCCGCGGCCAGGTTGATCTCGTGCACGAACTCTTCGGTGCGATAGTCGGCCTGCGAGGAATAGTTCGACGTGAACGTGTTGGTCTCGATGATGTCCGCGCCCGCATCGAGATACGCGCGATGAATCTCGGCGACGATCTTCGGCCGGGTCAGCACGAGAATGTCGTTGTTGCCCTTCAGGTCGCAGGGCCACGACGCGAAGCGCTCGCCGCGATAGTCGCTCTCGGCGAGGCGATAGCCCTGGATCATCGTGCCCATCGCGCCGTCGATCACCAGGATGCGCTGCGTCAGCGCCTGGCGCAGCGCTTCGATCCTTTCCCGTCGATTGTCAGATGTCGGAGCTGTGGACATGCGAGGACTCTCAGCCAGTTGCTGCGCGCGCAGTCGGCGTACGGACGTTGAGCGCGTGACAGATTGCGTAAGTGAGCTCGGAGCGATTCAGCGTATAGAAGTGGAACTCCTCCACGCCGTGCTGCTGCAATGCCTGGACCTGCTCGATCGCGACGGCCGCCGCGATCAGGCGGCGCGTATCCGGATCGTCGTCGAGCCCGGCGAAGCGATGCACCATCGAGTCCGGAACGCTGGCGCCGCAGCGCTGCGCCATCCGCAGCATCTGCGGGAAGCGCGTGATCGGCAGGATGCCCGGCACGATGCTGGCAGTGATGCCTGCGGCCGCGCAACGATCGCGGAAGCGCAGGAATACCTCCGGATCGAAAAAGAACTGGGTGATCGCGCGCGCTGCGCCGGCATCGAGCTTCGCCTTGAGGTTGTCCAGCTCGAACGCCGCGTGCGGCGCTTCGGGATGCGGCTCGGGATAGGTCGCGACCGAGATCTCGAAGTCGCCGACCGATCGCAGACCCTTGACCAGATCGACTGCGTAGGCAAAGCCGGCGGGATGCGGCTCATACTTGCCGCCGCTCTTGCCGTCGCCCTGGGGCGGATCGCCGCGCAGCGCGACGATGTGGCGAATACCGTGCTGCCAGTAGTTGCGAGCGATCTCCAGAATTTCTTCGCGAGGCGCACCGACGCAAGTGAGATGCGGCGCGGCTGTCAGCGAAGTCGACTGCTGGATGCGCGTGACGATGTTGTGGGTACGCGTGCGCGTCGAGCCATCGGCACCGTACGTCACCGAGACGAAGCGCGGCTCCAGCGGCGTGAGGCGCTGCACCGAGGACCACAGCGTGCGCTCCATCTCCTCGTCCTTCGGCGGGAAGAACTCGAAGGACACCGCCGGCCGGCCGCTCAGCCGGCTGGCAGCGGTGCCGATGCGATCTGCAATTTTTTCGCCGGTCATGCGGATTGCCTCGTATCCAGGACCGGCCGCCTGGCGAGCGCGACCAGCAGATGAGCGTCTTCGATATCGAGCGGATGCACGCGCTCGCATTCGAGCCCGGCGCGCGCGAACCATTCGCGCAGGGTCGCAATCGGATTCGCCGCGCCCGCAGCACTCAACGCATCGAAATCCTCGATGACGACGGCGCGCCCGCCGTTCTTCAGCGTGCGCGCGATCTCGCTCAGCGCCGCGGCGGGACGCTGCGCAGTCGCGAGGATGCGATCGACCGTCGCGGTATCGAACAGCGGGCCGGCGAACGGCAGGTCATACATATCGCCACGCTGCAACTCGCAGTGACTGAGCCCGGCGCCATGAACGTTGGTGCGAGCCAGCCGCAGCGCATCGCTCGAAATGTCGATGCCGACAGCACGTGTCGCCTTGGCGCCGAGCAACTCGAGCAGATGACCCGAGCCAGTGCCGACGTCGAGCAGGACGCCGATCGGCTCGTCGGCAAGCTCGCTGAGGATGATCGAATCGACCTCGCTCGACGCCGCGATGCGCGATCCCGCCGGCAGCTGATCGGCCGCGCGCCGGGCACGCTCGCGAATCACCTGCTCCATGCGCTTGCGATCACGGCGCAAAACATCGTCGTCATCGCGAACCATCGCGAGCAGCTGTTGAACGGTGCCGCGCTCGGTCCCGGACGCGGGCGCGCGGTAGTAGACCCAGTGCTGCTCGCGAAAGCGATCCAGCAGTCCGGCGTCGCACAGGAGCTTGAGATGTCGCGACACTCGCGGCTGGCTCTGACCGGTCACTTCGCAGATCTCACCCACCGTCAGCTCAGCGCGGGCGAGCAACGCGAGCAGGCGCAGCCGCGTCGGCTCGGCAGCCGCGCGAAGGGCTGAAACGGCGGGCAGGAAGGAAGTCGGCATCGGCTCAGATCGCGCTTAAGGATATAAAGATGTCCTTATATTCGACGGCACAGTAAGTCGCAAGGCGGCCCGACGGTTCCGCGAGTCCACCCCGGAGTTCGGAGCGGACGCACTAATCGGACCTAACTAGCTGATTTAATGGCGAGTCTCGCTGCCGTCGGCAGCGGGTGTGGTCGCGAACAGCTGTTCGACATCGACCGGATCGAACCGATAGGCGCGGTTGCAGAAGTCGCACCGGACCTCGACCTCGCCCCGCTCGGCCAGGACCGAACGGGTCTCCTCCGGGCCCAGCCCTCGCAGCATCCCGATCACGCGTTCACGCGAACAGCGACAGCGAAAGTACACCGGCGATGACTCGAACAACCGCACGTCATCCTCGGCAAACAGCCGCCGCAGGATCTCGCGATCGCTCAAGGCCTGCAGCTCTTCGGCCCGCAACGTGTCGCCGTGCAGTTGCACGCGACGCCAGGCGTCGTCGATCTCGTCCCGATCCGGCGGCTCGACAGCCCGGTTGACGCTGGTCCGCGCATGTACGCTGTCGTCCGACAACCGCTGCAGCAACAACCCAGAAGCGCCCTTCTCGGTCGCGTGCAACCACAGCCGCGTCGGCAGCTGCTCCGAGGATTCGAAATACTCGCGCAGGCAATCGGCGAGGCGCGCGCCGCTCAGCGGCACGATGCCCTGATAGCGCTGCGAGAGATCTTCGTTCTCCAATGTGACCGTCAGATTCCCTTCGCCGGACAGCGCTGCGAGGTCGCGGCCTTCGGGCGCTTCGCGATAACGCGCGACGGCACGCACGCCGAGCTCGCTGGAACATTGCGCGAGCATCAGATGCATCGGCCCCTGCCCTTGCAGCTGCAGGCTCAGCGTCCCTTCGAACTTCAGCGTCGCGGCGAGCAACACCGACGCTGCGACGGCCTCGCCGAGCGTATCGCGGATCGCCGGCGGGTAATCGCGATGTTCCAGCAGCGCGCGCCACGAGGCATCCAGGTGCACGATGTGCCCCCGGATCGGGTAGCGTTCGAACAGGAAGCGGTGCAGACAGTCGCGGTCGTGCATGGGTAGGACGAGCTTCAGCCTGATAGCTTGCGCTTCAGCAGCTCGTTGACTTGCGCGGGGTTGGCCTTGCCGCCGGTGACCTTCATCACCTGGCCGACGAAGAAGCCGAACAGCTTGTCCTTGCCGGAGCGGTAGTCGGCCAGCTGCCGCGGATTCGCCGCCATCACTTCGTCGATCGTCTTCTCGATCGCGGAGGTGTCGGTGATCTGCCGCAGCCCCTTGGTCTCGATGATCGCGTCGGCGTCCTGGCCCGCGGCCCACATCTGCTCGAATACTTCCTTGGCGATCTTGCCGGAGATCGTCGCGTCGGCGATGCGCGTGAGCAGGCCGGCGAGCCGGGGCGCGTCGATGCGCGACTGCGTGACTTCGATTCCGTCCTTGTTGAGCGCGCCCGAGAGCTCGCCCATCACCCAGTTCGCCGCCAGCTTCTCGTGACCGGGAACGCCCGACACGACGGCCTCGTAGTAGTCGCCCATTTCGCGGCTCGCGGTGAGGACGCCGGCGTCGTACAGCGACAGACCGAACTTCTCCATGTAGCGCGCCGCTTTTTCGTCCGGCAGTTCCGGCAGCGTCGCGCGCACGGCTTCGATGAATGCTTCGTCGAGCGCCACCGGCAACAGATCCGGGTCCGGGAAGTAGCGGTAGTCGTTCGCCTCCTCCTTCGAGCGCAGCGCGCGCGTCTCGCCTTTGTCCGGATCGTACAGACGCGTCTCCTGCCGGATCTTGCCGCCGCTCTCGATCACATCGATCTGGCGCGCGACCTCGTAGTTGATCGCTTTCTCGATGAAGCGGAACGAGTTCAGATTCTTGATCTCGCAGCGCGTGCCGAGCTTCTCCGCGCCGACCTGGCGCACCGAGACGTTGGCGTCGCAGCGGAATGAGCCTTCCTGCATGTTGCCGTCGCAGATCTCCAGATAGCGCACCAGCGTGTGGACCTTCTTCAGGTACGCGACGGCTTCCTTCGCCGAGCGCATGTCGGGTTCGGAAACGATCTCGAGGAGCGGCGTGCCCGCGCGATTCAGGTCGATGCCCGACTGCCCATGAAAGTCCTCGTGCAGCGACTTGCCAGCGTCCTCCTCGAGATGCGCGCGCGTGATGCCGACCATCTTGCGCGTGCCATCGTCGAGCACGATCTCGAGCCGGCCCTGCGCCACGATCGGCATCTCGTACTGGCTGATCTGATAGCCCTTCGGCAGGTCCGGATAGAAGTAGTTCTTGCGCGCAAACACCGAGCGGCGCGCGACCGTCGCGCCGACCGCGAGGCCGAACTTCACCGCCATGCGCACCGCTTCGCGATTCAGCACCGGCAGCACGCCCGGATAGCCGAGATCGACCAGGTTCGCCTGCGTGTTGGGCGCCGCGCCGTAAGCAGTCGGCGCGCTCGAAAAGATCTTGCTGCCCGTGGCGAGCTGCGCGTGGATCTCGAGGCCGATGACTGTTTCCCAAGTCATGCGTAACCCTGCGGAACATGCTTGTGCCACTCGGTCTCGCGCTGATACCAGTGCGCGACGTTGAGCAGCTTCGCTTCGGCGAAATGCGGCCCGATGACCTGCAGCCCGATCGGCAATCCGTCCGACAACCCGCACGGCACCGAAGCGGCCGGCAAGCCGGCGAGGTTCGCGCCGATGGTGTAGATGTCGTTGAGATACATCGTCACCGGATCGTCGACCTTCGCGCCGATGTCGAATGCTGCCGTCGGCGACGTCGGTCCCATCAGCACGTCGACCTGCTTGAAGGCGCGCGCGAAGTCGTCCGTGATCAAGCGCCGCACTTTCTGCGCGCGCAGGTAGTAGGCGTCGTAGTAACCGGCAGAGAGGACGTACGTGCCCGTCATGATGCGTCGCTTGACCTCATCGCCGAAGCCTTCGCCGCGCGAGCGCTTGTACAGGTCCATCAGATCGGTCGGATTCTCGCAGCGATGACCGAAGCGCACGCCGTCGAAGCGTGACAGGTTCGACGAGCACTCTGCGGGTGCGACGACGTAGTACGCCGGCACCGACAGCGGCAGGTTCGGCAGGCTCACTTCGATGAGCTTCGCGCCGAGTTTCTCGTACAGGCGCAACGCGTCGCGCACCAGCTTTTCGCTCGCTGCGTCGAGACCCTTGTCGAAGAACTCTTTGAGGAGACCGACCTTCAGGCCCGCGAGCGGCTGCTCGAGGGCGCCGAGATAGTCGGGCACGGGCGTGTCGACGCTGGTCGAGTCGCGCGGGTCGAAGCCCGCCATGTGCGCGAGCAGCATCGCGGCGTCGCGAACTGTCTGCGTCAGCACGCCGGCCTGATCGAGGCTCGATGCGAACGCGACCATTCCGTAGCGCGACACGCGGCCGTAGGTCGGCTTGAAGCCCGTGAGACCCGTGAGGGCAGCAGGCTGACGGATCGAGCCGCCGGTATCGGTGCCCGTGGCAGCAGGCGTCAGGCGTGCGGCGACCGCAGCCGCCGAGCCGCCGGACGAGCCGCCCGGGACCTTCTGCGGATCCCACGGATTGCGGACCGGTCCGTACCAGCTGTTCTCGTTCGAGGAGCCCATCGCGAACTCGTCCATGTTCGTCTTGCCGAGCGTCACGACGCCGGCCTGGGCGAGCCGCTCGACCACGGCGGCGTCGTACGGCGCGACGAAGTTCGAGAGCATTTTCGAGCCGCAGGTGGTGAGGACACCGTCGGTGCAGAACAGGTCCTTGTGCACGATCGGCAGGCCGGCGAGCGGCAGGGCTTCGCCGGCTGCGAGCAGCTGATCGGCCTTTTGCGCGGCGGCGAGCGCCTGCTCCCCGGTCACGGTGATGAAGGCATTCAGCGCCGGATTGAAGCGCTCGATCCGCGCGAGGAAATGCCGTGCGAGCTCGACGCTCGAAAACCGGCGCGCACGCAGACCCTCGTTGAGCTCTGCGAGCGTCAGGCGATGCAAGTCAGTCATGAAATCGATACCCGCGTCTCATTCGATCACTTTCGGCACGAGGTACAGTCCGGCTGCGACGCGCGCCGCGTTGCGCTGGAATTTCTCGTGCTGGTCGACATCGAGCACCTCGTCGGGGCGCAGGCGCTGCACCTGCTCGGCGAGCGGGTGCGCCATCGGCTCGACGGCGCCGGTGTCGGCAGCGTTGAGCTGTTCGACGAAGCTCAGGATCTTCGACAGGCTGTCGACATAGACAGGCAGCTGGGCCTCGCTGATCGCAAGGCGGGCGAGGTGTGCGATGTTCTCGACATCGCTGCGGGTGAGGCTCATACGCAAACGACTTTCGACGAAGAAAACAGTAGAAAAACCCTGAAAAAACCGCGGCCAATCATACACCTTAAGCTTGTGCAACGGGCGACCCGTTGTTAGAGTACCGCAACTTTTTTGCCCCCCTTCCCTTCACACGACACTCGTTCGACCGACAAGAACCATGTTCAAGAATCTGCGCGGGTATTTCTCGAACGACTTGTCGATCGATCTGGGCACCGCCAACACTCTCATCTACGTCCGCGGCAAGGGCATCGTGCTCAACGAGCCTTCGGTCGTGGCGATCCGCGAGGAGCCGGGCCGCGCCGGCAAGAAGATCGAAGCGGTCGGCCAGGAAGCGAAGAACATGCTCGGGCGCACGCCCGGCCACATCACCGCGATCCGCCCGATGAAGGACGGCGTCATCGCCGACTTCACCGTCACCGAGAAGATGCTGCAGTACTTCATCGAGAAGGTGCACGGCAATCGCCTCATGCGGCCGAGCCCGCGCGTGCTCGTGTGCGTGCCTTACGGATCCACGCAAGTGGAGCGGCGCGCGATTCAGGAGTCGGCGGAAGGTGCCGGTGCGCGTTGGGTGCGCCTCATCGAAGAGCCGATGGCCGCGGCTGTGGGCGCGGGCCTGCCGGTGCACGAGGCACGCGGCTCGATGGTGCTCGACATCGGCGGCGGCACGTCCGAGGTCGCAGTGATCTCGTTGAACGGCATCGTCTACGCGTCGTCGGTGCGTATCGGCGGCGACCGCTTCGACGACGCGATCATCAACTACGTGCGTCGCAACTACGGCATCCTGATCGGCGAGTCGACCGCCGAGAAGATCAAGATCGAGATCGGCTCGGCCTATCCCGGCCAGCAGGTCAACGAGATTTCCGTTAAGGGCCGCAACCTCTCCGAGGGCGTGCCGCGCAGCTTCACGCTGAACTCCAACGAGATCCTCGAAGCGCTGCAGGAGCCGCTCGCGGGCATCGTCGGCGCGGTGAAGGTCGCGCTCGAGCAGACTCCGCCCGAGCTCGGTGCCGACGTCGCGGAGCGCGGCATCGTGCTGACCGGCGGCGGCGCGCTCCTGCGCGACATCGACAAGCTGTTGATGGAAGAGACCGGCCTGCCAGTCGTGGTCGCCGAAGACCCTCTGACCTGTGTCGCCCGCGGCGGCGGGCGTATGCTCGAACTGATCGATGAGCACGGTCCTGCGCTCTTCAACCTGGAATAAGGCTCAGCTGCACATCCACTCGTCGTGGTCACGCTAAGCTCCGACAGCCGCCCGATCATCGGTCGCGGGCCGCCGCTCGGGGCCACCTTGTTCTTTCTCGGCGTCATCTCCGTCATCGTGATGGTTCTCGATCATCGCGGCGGCTACCTCGATACGGCTCGCCTGTGGATGAGCGCCGCGGCCAATCCGATCTACACCGTCGTCCAGACGCCCGGCCAGCTGTGGCGCTGGATCACTGGCAGCTTCGCCGACCGCTCGCAGCTGCGAACCGAGAACGCACAGCTCACCGAGCAACTGCGCATCGCGCGGACCCAGCTGCTGCGGTTCGAGTCGCTCAACGAGGAGAACCGCCGGTTGCGCGAAATCCGCGAGGCCTCGAAGGGAGTGAGCGAGCGCACGCTGATCGCGGAGATCATCAGCGTCTCGGTCAACCCGTTCCGGCACATGGTGGTCATCAACAAAGGCGCGGATGACGGCGTGTTCCGCGGGCAGCCGGTGCTCGACGCCTTCGGCGTCGTCGGGCAGGTGATGCAAGTCGGTAAAACGACCGCGACCTTGATCCTGATCACGGACGCCGAGCACGCAGTGCCGATACAAGTGAACCGCAACGGTATTCGCTCGATCGCCATGGGCACCGGCGAGGCCGCCAAGCTCAGCCTGCCGTACCTGACCGTCGAGTCCGACGTGCGCAAGGGCGACCTGCTGGTGAGCTCGGGCCTGGACGCGATTTTCCCGGCGGGCTATCCGGTGGCCACGGTCACGCGGGTCGAGCGCAACTCGGCCGACACGTTCGCGCTGGTCGAGGCGAAGCCGCTGGCGCAGCTCGACCGCGATCGCGAAGTGCTGCTGCTGTGGGCGAACAAGCCGAAAGTGCCGGCGCCGGAAGAAGCGATCGAGGCGGTCAAGCAATGAGCGTCTCCGACGGACGGATCAGCCGACTGCGCGTCAACGCGACGGTGATCCTCGCCCTCATCCTTGCCGTGCTGCCGCTGCCGCACTGGATGGACATTGCACGTCCATATCTTCTTCTGCTGCTGGTGATCTACTGGTCGCTCAGCGCGCCGCGCATCGCAGGGCTCATGTTCGCCTGGCTGTGCGGGATGGCGATCGATCTCTTGAAGGGCACGACGCTCGGCCAGCACGCCCTCGCCTTTCTCCTCGTCAGCTTCCTGACGCACAAGTTCCAGCTGCGCATGCGCATCTTCCCGTTGTCGCAGCAGACAGTCACCGTCCTCCTGTTGCTGTTCCTGTACGAATTCGTCGTGTTCTGGACCGACGGTATCATCGGCTACCCGGTCACGACCTGGACGCGCTGGATCCCGGTGTTCACCAGCACGCTGCTTTGGCCGGTGCTGGTGGCCATCCTGGATACGTGGAACCGCAGGAGCCGCTGAGGCCATGGCCCGCTCCGTCCGCATCAAGGATCATCACGCCGAGCAGCGGTTGTTCGAGGGCCGTGCCATCGCGGCCGCCGTGATCATGCTGGTCGCGCTCGGCTCGGTGATCGCGCGCCTGGTGTGGCTGCAAGTCGTGCAGTACGACTACTTCGCGGATCTCTCGCAGGGCAACCGCATCAAGGTCGAGCCGATTCCGCCGAATCGCGGGCTGATCCTGGACCGCAACGGCCTGCCGCTCGCGACCAACGCGCCCTCGTATCAGCTGGAGCTGACCCGCGAGCAGGTCACGGACGTCAACGCGACCCTGGTCGGCCTCGCGCAACTCGGGCTGCTCGACAATGCCGACTTCCCGAGCCTGACGAAAGACATCAAGAGCCGGCGCATCTTCGAGGCCGTGCCCGTGAAGCTGCAGCTCACGGAACAGGAGCTGGCGCGCTTCGCCGCCCGTCGCTATCAGTTCCCTGGCGTGGAAATCCGGCCACGCCTGACCCGCTTTTACCCGCTCGGCGCCAGCAGCGTGCACGCGATCGGCTACGTCGGCGCCATCAGCGAAGAAGACGAGAAGACGCTCGATCTCAACGAATACGCAGGCACCACGCTCACTGGCAAGAGCGGCGTCGAGAAGGCGTACGAGCGCGAGCTGCACGGACGGGCCGGCGTCCAACAGTTGCTGGTGAACGCACAAGGCCGCACGGTCGAGCGCATCGGCAAGGATTCAGTGAAGCTCGAGCGGACCGAGCCGGTCGCCGGCAACGACCTGTTCCTGACGATCGACCTGCGCGTACAGCAGGCTGCGGAAGAAGCGTTGCGCGGTCAGCGCGCCGCGGCCGTCGCGATCGATCCGAACAATGGCGACGTGCTGGCATTCGTAAGCACGCCAGCCTTCGATCCGAATCTGTTCGCACGTGGCCTGAGTCGGCCGCAGTACCTGGCGCTGACCGAGGATCCCGACCGTCCGATGTACGACCGCGCGCTGCGTGGCGTGTATCCGCCGGGCTCGACTGTGAAGCCGCTGTACGCGCTCGGTGCCTTGGAAGCGGGTGTCGTAACGCCGAACGACACGCGTTTCTGCCGTGGCATGTGGTCGGCCTCGGGCTATGGCCGCGCGCGACGCGACTGGAAGCCCGGCGGTCACGGCACGGTCGACATGCGTCGCGCGCTTGCGACGTCCTGCGACATCTACTTCTTCGACATGGCCCGCCTGATGGGCATCGATCGCATGGCCGGGTTCGTCTCGAAATTCGGCCTGGGCTCCGCGACCGGCATCGACATCGAAGGCGAGCGGCTCGGCATCGTGCCGTCCACCGAGTGGAAGAAGCGCGCCTACAAGAAACCGGAGTACCAGGTCTGGTTCCCGGGCGACACGATCAGCGTCGGCATCGGCCAGGGCCAGATGCTCGTAACGCCGCTGCAGCTCGCCAACGCGATTGCCGGGCTTGCTGCGAAGGGCAACCGCTACAAACCGCGGCTAGTGCGCGCGGTCCGCGACGTGCAGACCGGCAAGGTGCGCGAGATTCCTCCGCAGCCGCTGCCGAACGTCAAGCTAGCCGACGAGGGCGAATGGGACATCGCGCAGGGCGGCATGTTCGACGTCGTCAACGCGCTGCACGGCACGGCTCGTTACTATCTGCAGCCCGCGCCGGCCTACAAGATGGCGGGCAAGAGCGGCACGGCTCAGGTGTTCAGCGTCGCCATCAACGAGAAGGTGCGCAAAGCCGGCGAGCTCGAAGAGCATCTGCGCGATCACGCCCTGTTCGTTTCGTTCGCGCCCTTCGATGCTCCGAAGATCGCCGTGGCGGTGGTCGTCGAAAACGCGCCGGGCGGCGGCTCGGCCTTTGCTTCGCCGATCGCGCGGCGCATTCTGGACCGCTATCTGCTGACGCCGGAGCAGTGGGCCGAGCAGGAAGCGAAGCGCAAACCGAGCGGGCCGACGTCGACGCCGACGAATACTGAATGAAATGAACTACGAGACCCTGGAGACTTCGCGGACGCAGCGCACCCTCACGGGCGGGACGCAGCTATTGCTGGCCCTCCACCTGGACGGGCCGCTGTTCGTCGCGCTCTGCCTCGTCGGCGGCGTGGGCAGCATCGTGTTGTTCAGCGCTTCGGGGCGCAGCGTGCCGATGCTGGAAGCGCATTTGCTGCGCTTCGCGCTTGGACTGGTCGCGATGATCATGCTGGCGCAGATCCCGCCGCGCCTCATACGCACGATCGCGCCGTGGGCGTACGTCATCGGGCTCGTGCTGCTGTTCGCTGTGATGTTCCTCGGCGACATCTCGATGGGCGCGCAGCGCTGGCTCGATCTGGGCGTCGTGCGCTTTCAACCGTCGGAAATCATGAAGCTCGCGGTGCCGCTCGCCTGCGCCTGGTACTTGCACGAGCGGCCGCTGCCGCCGAGTCTCCTGTCGCTCGCCATCGTCGGGGTCGCCATCGGTGTGCCGACGCTGTTGATCGCCGAGCAGCCGGACCTGGGAACGGCGCTGTTGGTCGCGGCTGCCGGCGGCATGGTGATCCTGCTCGCGGGTCTGCAGCTGCGCTACATCCTCTCGGCCGTCGGCCTGTTGATTCCGCTTGCGTACGGCGCGTGGCGTTTCCTGCTGCACGACTACCAGCGTCAGCGAGTCCTGACGTTCCTCGACCCGCAGAGCGACCCGCTCGGCAGCGGCTATCACATCATCCAGTCGCAGATCGCGATCGGCTCGGGCGGCGTGTTCGGCAAAGGCTATCTCAACGGCAGCCAGGCGCAGCTGGAGTTCCTGCCGGAACGCTCCACCGATTTCATCTTCGCCGTCGTCGGCGAGGAATGGGGCCTGATCGGCCTGACCACCGTGATCTGCCTGTTCATGTTCGTCATCGGCCGCTCGCTGTACCTGGCGGCGACGGCGCAGGACACGTTCGCGCGACTCGCGTCGGGCAGCCTCGCGCTGACGTTCTGCGTCTACGTGTTCGTGAACACCGGCATGGTGACCGGACTGATGCCGGTCGTCGGCGTGCCGCTGCCATTCATCAGCTATGGCGGCACCGCGATGGTGACCCTCATGGCGGGCTTCGGTATTCTCATGTCGCTGTGTGCGAAGAAGAGGCTCGTCAGTCGCTGACGAACAGATGTCGATGACCCGTGATGACCGATAACCTGCCGAAAGCCTGCGCCGCGCTGTTCGCCTGCCTCACCTGCATTCCCTCCGCGTCCGCGCTCGATCTGAAACGCCCCGAGGTGCGCGCGTTCATCGAGGAGAGCATTCGCGACCTCGGCTTCTCGCGCCAGCAACTCGAGTCGCTGCTGGCGCAGGCCGAGACCAAGCAGGCGATCCTGGATGCGATCAGCCGCCCGGCGGAGCGCGTCGTGCCGTGGTGGGAATATCGCGACCGCTTCCTCACGGAAAAACGGATCCTGCAGGGCACCGACTTCTGGATCGCGCACGGCGAGGCGCTGCGGCGCATTCCTGATCCGAACGTCGCGGCGAGCGTCGTCGGCATCCTCGGAGTCGAGACTTCTTTCGGCCGCATCACCGGCCGCTATCGCGTGATCGACGCGCTCTCGACTCTGGCATTCGACTACCCGCCGCGCAGCCAGTTCTTCCGCGGCGAGCTGCAGCAGTTCCTGCTGCTGTCGCGCGAGGAGTCGGTCGATCCGCGCACCGCGCTCGGTTCCTACGCCGGCGCGATGGGCGCACCGCAGTTCGTATCCTCCAGCTATCGCAACTTCGCGATCGACGGCGATGGCAACGGCAAGCGCGATCTGTGGAACAGCTGGGACGACGTCATCGGCTCGGTGGCGAACTACCTGCTCGTGCACGGCTGGCGCGCAGGCGAGCCGGTCGTCGTGGGCGCGACGTTCGAGGGTAACGACCTCAGCCGCTTCAACACCTCGAAGCTGGAGTTGAACGAGACGGTGCAGTCGCTGCGGGACAAGGGCGTGCGCTTCGAGACCACGCTGCCGGCGGACGCACCCGCGCTGCTGATCGTCGCGGAGGGTAAAGACGGCCCGGTGTACCGCGTCGGCTTCAACAACTTCTACGCGCTCACGCGCTACAACCGCAGCCCGATGTACGCAATGGCCGTACACGACCTCGGCGAAGCCGTCATGAACTTCATGCGCGATGCGACACGCTAAGGCAGCTCTTCTTCTGGTCTTCCTTGCGGGCTGTTCCACGGCCCCGATCGTGCCGCCGCCGACGCCTGCCCTGCCGCCTCCCGGCGACCTCGCAACGATCCCCGAACCGATCCCGAAGGTAGAGCCGCGCTCCAAGAAGGGCAATCCGCCGTTCTACACCGTGCTTGGCAAGCGCTACTTCGTGATGGACAAAGCCGAGGGTTATTTCGAGCGCGGCGTCGCATCCTGGTACGGACCAGGCTTTCACGCCGCAGCCACATCCAACGGCGAGCGCTACGACATGTACGCGATGACTGCCGCGCACAAGACCTTGCCGCTGCCGGCGTATGTGCAGGTCACGAACCTTCGCAACGGCCGCAGCGTAGTGGTGCGCGTCAACGATCGTGGGCCTTTCAAGGACGGCCGGATCATCGATCTCTCCTACACCGCCGCGAGCAGGCTCGGCATGCTCAAGGATGGGACGACCTTCGTCGAAGTACGCGCGTTGACGCCGGAGCAGAAGGCCGCGCCACCCACGCCGCCCCCGGCAGCGGAAGCGCTGTACCTCCAGGCTGGTGCCTTCGCCACCGAAGCCAACGCTTCGGGACTGCGCGAGCAGCTGCGCGCGCAAGGCGTTGAAAAAACCTTCATACGCGAGGACCGCGTCGATGGGCGCACGCTGTACCGCGTGCGGGTCGGCCCGCTCCCCAGCGTCGTCGAATTCGACCGCGTCCTGGCCCGCTTGCGCTCGCTGGGACTGTCCGATGCGCAGCTGGCCGCGGACTAGCCTGCCGCCTGCCATCATCGGCCATCATTCGCCTACATTCTCCACGCCGCGCTCGGTAGAATCCGCGGCGTTCAACCTCGAGCCCCGGAAGACTCATGCATCCACGGATCCTGCTGCTGCTCGCTGCCTGTGCGCTCACCCTGGTCGCCTGCTCTGGTTCGGACTCCTCGACGGTGCAGGGAACACGCAGCGTCGCGGCACCGGTCGCCGGCGTCGCACCCGCGGCAACGACCGCACCTGCGCTCAGACCACCGCCGATCCCCGCTGCGCCGCAGGTCAACGCGCGTGGCTATTACCTGATGGACTTCACCAGCGGCCAGGTGCTCGCGGAGATCAACGCGGACCAGCGCCTGGAGCCCGCGAGCCTGACGAAGCTGATGAGCGCGTACGCGGTGTTCCACGCGCTCAAGGACGGCCGCATCAAGATGGATGATCAGGTGCGGGTCAGCGCACACGCGCGCGACCAGGACGGCTCGCGCATGTTCATCGAAGTCGGCACGGTGGTGAGCGTCGAGAACCTGGTCCAGGGCATGATCGTGCAATCCGGCAACGACGCGACCGTCGCGCTCGCGGAGCACGTTGCCGGCAGCGAACCTGTCTTCGTCGACCTGATGAACCAGTACGCGCAGCGGCTCGGGCTCGCGAGCACGCATTTTCAGAACAGCCCGGGCATGCCCTCGCCGGAGCACTACACGACCGCGCGCGACATCGCTGTGCTGTCGGCTGCATTGATTCGCGATTATCCCGAGTACTACAAGTATTACTCGCAGCGCTCATTCACCTGGAACAAGATCACGCAGCCGAATCGCAACGGCCTGCTCGAGCGCGATCCCACCGTCGACGGCCTGAAGACGGGCCACACCGATACGGCCGGCTACTGTCTGGTGTCGTCGGCGAAGCGCGGCGACATGCGCCTGGTTTCCGTCGTGATGGGCTCGCCGAACATCTCGGCACGCGAAGACGCGAGCGCGGCGCTGCTCAACTACGGCTTCAACTTCTATCAATCGCGCAAGCTCTACGACGCGAACGCGACGGTGCTGACGATACCGGTGTGGAAAGGTACGGCCGATACCGTGAAGCTCGGCGTCCCACATGACGTCTACGCCATCGTGCCGCGGGGACAGGACAGCGCGCTCGCCGCTGCTGCCGACGTGCCCGAGCCGCTGTTTGCGCCGCTGGCGCGCAACATCGAAGTCGGCAAGTTGCGCGTGAGCCTGGGCGACAAGACGATCGGCACCTATGCGTTGCATCCCATCGAGGATGTCAGCGAGGCCGGCTTCTTCAGCCGCATGATCGACGACGTGAAACTCTGGATGCACTGACATGGCCGAGCCCTTGCCGATCTGTTATCTCAACGGCGAGTACCAGAAGCTGCGCGACGCGCGCATCTCGCCGCTGGACCGCGCCTTCCTGTTCGGCGACAGCGTCTACGAAGTGCTGCCGGTGTTCGGCGGCCGCATGTTCCGCTTCCGCGAGCATTTCGACCGGCTGGCGCGCAGCCTCAACGAGATCCGCGTGCCTGCGCCGCACACGCATGCTCAGTGGCTCGAGATCCTCGATGACCTGATCCGTCGCAACGGCGGCGGCGACATGTATGTCTACGTGCAGGTCACGCGCGGCATGGAGTACGGCCGCAATCACGCGTTCCCGGAGCCGCCGGTCACCCCCGGCGTGTTTGCGATGGCGTCGCCATTGCCGGTGCTCACCGACGAGCTGCGCGCGAACGGCATGTCTGCAATCACCGTGGAAGATTTTCGCTGGGGTCGCTGCGATATCAAGACCACGGCGCTGCTGGCGAACGTGCTGATGAAGCAGCGCGCCGCCGATGCGGGCGCCCAGGAAGCGATCATCGTGCGCGACGGCGATGTACTCGAGGGTTCCTCGACGAGCATCTTCGTCGTGTCGAAGGGCGCGATCGCAACTCCGCCGAACAGCAGCCGCATCCTGCCGGGCACGACCCGTGACGTCGCGCTGGAGCTTGCCGATGGAGCCATGCAGGTGACCATCAGACGCATCGGAATCGACGAGCTGCGTGGCGCGGATGAAGTGTGGATCTCGGCGGCGACGCGCGACGTGATTCCGGTGACCCGCATCGACGGCCGGCCGGTCGGCACCGGCAAGCCGGGACCGCTGTGGAATCGCATGAACGACTCGTTCAACGCGCTGCGCGAGCGCCTTGCTGGCACGCCGGTGCTATGAGGCTGCGAGGCCTCTTGTTCTCCGCGGCCGAGCCACCACATAGCAGCGCATGACCGAAGCAACGCTGTTCAAGTTTCCCTGCGATTTCCCGCTCAAGGTAATGGGGCGGCGGAGCGACGATTTCCGCAGCATAGTGCTCGGGATCGTGCAGAAGCACGCCGGCGCGATCGATCCCGGTGCCATCGAGGAGCGCCCGAGCCGGGACGGCAACTATCTGAGCCTTACCTGCACGTTCGCGGCGCAGAGCCGCGAGCAGCTGGATGCGCTGTATCAGGAATTGACGTCCTGCGAGCGCGTGCTGGTCGTCCTATAAGGTTGTCGGGCTAAAGCCCGACCTACAAGTCACCTACGACTCGCCGGCTGCAACTCTGATCACGACCTTGCCTTGCGAGCGCCGGCCGTTGAGCACGTCGAGGGCCTCGGCGTAGCGCTCCAGGCCGTCGAGCTCGGTGACATGCGGGCTCAGCTTGCCCGACTCGAACAGCTCGAACAGCGCCTTGAGATTCGCGGCGTGCACCTGCGGCTCGCGCCGCGTGTGCGCGCCCCAGAACACACCGACCAGCGAGCAGCCTTTCAGCAGCGGCAGGTTGAGCGGGATAGCGGGGATCTTGCCGCCGGCGAAGCCGATCACCAGGTAGCGGCCGTTCCACGCCATGCTGCGCACGACTTGCTCGGCGTAGTCCGCGCCGACCGGATCGTAGGCGACATCGATGCCGCGATCGCCGGTGAACTCCATGACCTTCGCCTTGATCGTATCGCGTGTGTAATTGAACACGCCGTCCGCACCATGCCGCTTGGCGAGCTCCAGCTTTTCGTCCGTGCTCGCGGCAGCCAGCACGCGCGCGCCGAGCGCTTTGCCGATCTCCACAGCAGTCAGGCCGACGCCACCCGCGGCGCCGAGCACCAGCAACGTTTCGCCTGCCTTGAGGTTCGCGCGCTGCACGAGTGCGTGATACGTCGTGCCGTAGTTCACGAGAAAGCCCGCGGCAGCGGCCATGCTCATCGATTCCGGCAACGGGATGAGCGCTTCGGCCGAAGCTATGCATTGTTCTGCGAGTCCGCCCTGCCCTGCCATCGCGAGCACGCGGTCACCGGGCTTCACGTTGTGGACGTCGGGCGCCACCTCGGTGACGACACCGGCGGTTTCATTGCCGGGCGTGTACGGCGCTTCGGGCTTGATCTGGTACTTGCCCGCGACCATCAGCGCATCCGGAAACCCGAAGCCGACGGCATGCACGCGCAGGCGCACGTGACCAGGCTTCAGTTGCGGCGGCGGAATCTCCTGCACGCCGAGTTGCGATGGAGGGCCATAACTGCTCAGAACGACAGCGCGCATGCGAGTACCCCGCCGAGGAGATGAAAACTAGACCCAGCGCGCCTCGACTGGCATCCCGAGCGCGCCCAGCAGATGCGGCGCAAGCAACTCGGCGACGTTACGCAGCTCCAGCGAGACGCCGAGCGTGCGCAGATCGGTGACTTCCAGCCCGCGGAAACCGCACGGATTGATGCGGCGAAACGGCTCCAGGTCCATCGCGATATTGAACGCGAGGCCATGATAGCTGCAGCCGCGGCGGATGCGCAGCCCGATGCTGGCGAGCTTGCGGCCCTCGACGTAGATACCGGGCGCATCGCGCCGTCCGACCGCCGTGACGTTCCACGATGCGAGCAACGCGATGATGCCGTTCTCCAGGGCCATCACCAGCTGGCGCACGCCGAGCCCGCGCCGGCGTACATCGACGAGCGGATACACGACGAGCTGGCCGGGACCGTGGTACGTGACCTGACCGCCGCGATCGATCTGCACCAGCGGAATATCGCCGGGCGCGAGCACGTGCTCGCGTGCGGCGTTCATGCCGAGCGTGAACACCGGCGGATGTTCGAGGAACCAAATCTCGTCGGGCGTCTCGGGGCCGCGCTGCTCGGTGAACGCCTGCATCGCGCGCCACGTCGGCTCGTATTCGGCGCGACCCAACCACTTGAGCAGCGGATAACGGATCGCCGACAGCGGATGCTCAGAGACAGCGAGCGACATGAAACTAACCGCTCTTGCGAAGGCCTGCGTTGTTGCGTTCCAGCGCGCGCTCGGCTCGGTAGCTGGAGCGCACCAGGGGGCCCGCGACGCATTCGAGGAAACCTTTGGCGAGCGCCCACTCGCGATAACGCTCGAACTCTTCGGGCGTCACCCAACGCTCGACCGCGAGGTGATTCGCCGTGGGCCGCAGATACTGCCCGAGCGTGAGCAGGTCGACACCCGCCGCGCGGATGTCGTCCAACGTCGCGGCGATCTCTTCCTCGGTCTCGCCCAGACCGAGCATCAGGCTGGTCTTCGTCAGCACGTCGGGACGAAATCGCTTCGCATGCGCGAGCACTTGCAGCGTCTGTTCGTATCCTGCGCGCGGATCGCGGACGGGATGCGTCAAGCGCCGCACCGTCTCGACGTTCTGCGCGAAGACATCCAGGCCGCTGCCGACGACCGTCTCGACGTCGGCAAGCACGCCCTGGAAGTCCGGGGTGAGCGCTTCGACTGCGGTTGTCGGATTGAGGCCCTTGATCTCGCGCACGCAGGCCGCGAAGTGACTCGCCCCGCCATCCGGCAGATCGTCGCGGTTCACCGAGGTGAGCACTACATATTTGAGCCGCATGAGCTGCACCGTGCGTGCACTGTTCGCGGGCTCTTCTGCGTCGAGCCAGCCGCGCGGATTGCCCGTGTCGACGGCACAGAAGCGGCAGGCGCGCGTGCAGACGGCGCCCATGAGCATGAGAGTCGCTGTGCCGGCGTTCCAGCACTCGCCGATGTTCGGGCACTTGGCCTCTTCGCAAACCGTCGCGAGACGATGCTCGCGCACTGTGGCACGAACCGCATCGAACGCTTTGCCTGCAGGCATCGGAGCTCGCAGCCATTGCGGCTTGCGGCCGACCGTCAGCGGCTCGGCTGCAGCAGCGGCTTTGATGCCGTCCTTGATCGCGGTGAAGCCTTGCGGGGTCCGATACTTGTCGCCGCTGCGCGGTTTCGGCTCGGCCGCCGGCACGATGGGAATACCTTTGAACTCGCTCACGGGCGCTATTCTACCCCGAGCCCCAAAAAGCGAAGCCCGGCGTTCAGCCGGGCTTCGTGCGTGAGCTTGGATCCGCGGAGGATCACGCCTGCAGCGTGCGAATCTCCCACAGCTCGGCCAGGTTATGCCACTTCGATTCGGCCTTCACCGTCTTGAACGCCTGGCGGGCGAGATCCTTCTGGTTCTTGCGCAGGTAGGCGATGCCGAGGCTGATCTGCGCCTCGTCGACGTCCGTCACGCCGTTCTTGGCAAGACCTTTCTTCAGGGCGTCGATCGCCTCGTCGAACATGCCATAGCTGAGATACGCCTGGCCCAGTGCCACGTACGCCTGACCCTGCGTGGCCTTCTCGGCTTCCTTCGCCAGCTGTGCCAGCGACGCCTTGTCGGTGGTCGCGGACTTCTTGGCGCCGGCGAGCAGGCGGTCGTAGCGGCCCTGCTTGGTCTTGTCGTCGCTCTTCAGCGTGCCGTTCTGCACGCCCTTCTCCATGACGGCCTGCGCTTCGCCGGGGACGCCGGCGTCGATGGCGAGCTGCGCCGTCTCCATATAGTCGTCATCCTGCTTCAGCGTGCCGACTTCGTTCATCAGCCGGTAGAAGCCGAGCGTGACGCGGTCGCTGGTGTCCCTGCGGCGATAGATGTCGAGCAGGTTCTCCCAGTACTCGGTCTTCGGGTAGTAGCGCACGAGCTTCTTCAGCGCGTCCGCGATGCCGTCCTTGTTGTCGAGCTTGAATTGCGAGCTCAGCACGATCTGCAGCCAGTTCTCGGTCGGCGTGCGGCCGCCCTTCTCTGCTGCGGTGACCACGGCCATCATGGTCGTGGCGGCGTTCTTGTAGTCGTTCAGCACGTAGTACGACTGACCGACCAGCACCGAGATGCCTTCGTCGCCCGGATGCTTGTCGAGATACTTCTTGCCCCACTCGACTGCCTTCTTGTAGTCCTTGTTCTGGAAGTGCAGCTGCGCGACCGTCTTGGTGCGCTCGTCGACCTGGTCAGCAGGCATGAAGCCACTGTTCAGCATGCGCTCGAACACCGGCGTCGCTTCGGAGAACTTCTTCTGCTGGACCAGCACGTAGCTCAGGAATTCGTCGATCTGGTAGGCCTCGAACGGCGTCTTCTTCTCCGACGCCTGGGCCTGCTTGATGGCGGCGAGCGCAGCGTCCCACTGCTTGTTCTTCATCGCCTCCTGCGCCTTCTTCAACGGCTCGGCGACCGCCTTGGTCGTCACCTTGCCGGCCGGCTCTGCAGCCTGCGCAGTCGTTGCGGACAACAGGCCGGCTGCCGACACGGTGCCCATGGCAAGCGTCAGCGCCAGCGCGATACTTCTTGCTCGAGTCATGATGATTCCTGCTACAAACCACACAAGCGTTGAAACTGGCCACTCACGCTCATTGTTCAACTCGGAGCTCAACTCACGCTGAACAATGGGCTCATTACTGCAGAGCAGAGCTGAGCGTAGGCGGCACGTTCCTACATGCCGTCAGCATATCAGCCTGCCGATCAGACGATCACCCGCCGGGCTTCATTCCATGAATTGTTCGTTGCCGACGAAGCCGATGCGCTGCATGTTGTTGCGCTGGGCGAGCGCCAACACCTTGGCGACGGTGTCGTAGGGCGCACGACGGTTGGGTCGCACGTGCACCTCGGGCTGGGGATTCTTGGCAGCCTCGACGCGGAAGTAGCCTTCCAGCGCGTTGAGCTGCACCGGCGTGCCGTTCCAGATCACAGTGCCGTCCCAGTCGACCTCCAACTGGATCGGCTCGATCACGACGTCCGGCGGGGGCTGGTTTTTCGACTGCGGCATGTCGAGCTTCACCGCGTGGGTCATCACGGGCAGGGTGATGATGAACATGATCAGGAGCACCAGCATGACGTCGATCAACGGCGTCGTGTTGATATCCATCATGGGTTCGTCGTCACCGCCGCCGCCAACGCTCATCGCCATAGCGAATTCACCCCTACCAACTAGTACTGACTGCCCGTCGGACCGGGCTCTGTGATGAAGCCGACTTTCTGGATGCCGGCGCGCTGCGCCGTGAGGATCACGCGCCCGACGAACTCGTAGCGCGTCGCTTCATCGGCACGCACGTGCACTTCGGGCTGCGGCTTCTGAACCGCAGCGCTCTTCAGGCGTTCGAGCAGCGCGTTCGTGTCCGGGACCAGCGTCAGGTTCCAGAAGATCTGCCCGTCCCGATTGACCGAGATGTTCACGTTCTCGGGCTTGGTCTGGGTCGCGAGGTTGCGAACCTTCGGCAGATCGAGCGGCACCGTGTGCGTGATGACCGGAATCGTGATCATGAAGACGATCAGCAGCACCAACATGACGTCGACGAGCGGCGTCGTGTTGATCTCGGACATCGCCCGCTCGTCTTCCTCGGCGGGCGGCGCATTCATGGCTGCATACGAAGACATTAGCGGCTCCGGTCAGCAGGCCAGTTACTTGCGAACTGCCGCGCCTGCGGCCGGACGCGCTGCAGCCGGCGCACCGCTGTCGACCCGCGCACCGCTCACGAGATACGAGTGCAGGTCGGCCGCGAAGTAGCGCAGCTTCTCGATAATGTCCTTATTGCGGCGCAACAGCCAGTTGTAACCCATCACGGCCGGCACAGCGACGAACAGACCGATGGCAGTCATGATCAGCGCTTCGCCGATCGGGCCCGCGGTCTTGTCGAGGCTCGCCTGGCCGGCGAGGCTGATCGCGATCAGCGCGTTGTAGATGCCCCAGACCGTGCCGAACAGTCCGATGAACGGAGCCGTCGAGCCGGTCGTCGCGAGCACAGCCATGCCACCCTGCAGACGATTCGAGATGCTGTCGACCGAGCGGTGCAGCGACACGGTGATCCACTCGTGCAGCGGGATCTGGTCGGTGAGCCGACCCTCGTGATGCTGGGCGGCGCGGATACCGTCCTCGGCAATCATCTTGAAGGCGTTGTCCTTGCCGGTCAGCTTGGCGATGCCGTCGCGCAGGTTACCCGCGGTCCAGAAGCCCTTCTCCACTTCCCTGTACGCCTTGCGGATGCGTCGCTGGTCCCACAGCTTGGTCAGCATGACGTACCAGGAGGCGAAGGACATGATGACCAGGACCGCGAAGGTGGACTTCGCCACCACACCGCCCTGGGCTAGCATCTGCTGGATGCCAAACGGGTTTTCTGCGACTACTTGGGTTGGTTCGGCCATGGGAGCGCAATCCTCTACTGTTTAAAGCTATAACCTGAGTCGGGGGGTCGAGTTCGGACTTCCCTTCGGGCTGGTCAGTCCGTCAGTTTGTATGTGACGGCGAACTGCCCCCACATCGGCACCGGCTTGCCGTTCTCGGTTCCAGGCACCAAGCGCCACGAGCGCTTGACCTCTCTCACCGCGGCTTCATCAAGACGCGGGAAACCGCTCGACTGTTTCACCTTCGCCTCGCCGACACGTCCGGTCTCGAGCACATAGACCTCGAGAATCACGGTGCCGGCTTCACCGGCGCGGCGGGAGGAAGGCGGATATTCGGGCTGCGACAGCGGCCGGCGCGTGTCCGATTTCGGTGCAGTGCGCACGACCTGCGTGGGCTGCGCGACCGGCGGCGGCGGCGCGGTCGGGCGCACGTTCGTGACGGTCTGGATCGCAGTGGAGGTGTTGCTCTCCACCGGCAGGTCGATCGACACCTCGGGTGGCGGCACGAACGGCGGCGGGGTTTCGATCTTCGGCGGCGGCGGCGGCGGCGGCTCGTCGGTCTTCGGCGCCTCTTCGATCATGCGGGTCTCGATCGGACCCAGGACCACGTCGACCAGGTGCTTCGACAGACCTGAGTTGAGTACGTAGTACATCCCCAGGTGCAGCCCCACGATCAGGAGGAAAACGAAGCCGCGACGCGTCAAAAAGGAACTATCGTTTGCTGGTGCGTAAGGCATTCTGTGCAGCTCGACAATTGCTCGACTGAATGTAAGCGCGGGGATTCAGCTCAGCCCCGCAGACTTAGTGCGTAACCGCTTGTGTTCGTTCGATTGAGTATGCTCATAGCGGCATACAACCCCCGTTTCCCCGGGCCGAACGAGTAACGCCAGGAGGAGTAGTCCGTAAATTCCGGATTGACGTTACAGTCATCGTAGACCGCAGAAACGCCGCGCAAGGTATAAAGTTTCGACGAGGAAGGCAAGCGCCGCGACAGAACGC
>Ga0134127_10000175_pt1 | contig 75345 bp, 47 predicted proteins | sample KB31753_FD_96459 | JGI IMG/M metagenome (GOLD analysis project Ga0134127, IMG submission 96459) | Terrestrial soil microbial communities with excess Nitrogen fertilizer from Kellogg Biological Station, Michigan, USA - KB3-175-3 | ecosystem: Environmental > Terrestrial > Soil > Unclassified ... | reverse complement strand
GTCCCGCCGCCAAAATAAATGAAGCGCGGCTTGCGCCCACCCACGAACGGTTTGGCGGCGTAAACGGTCAACTCCTGGAGCAACGCATCGAGGTAATTTCGGATCTCCTGGGCGTCCTTGTCGGTATAGACACGGAAGTAGCAGAAGTGGCAGCGTTTCCGGCAAAAGGGGATGTGGACGTAGAGGCCCAGGTCCGTGCCAGGGGCGGGCGCTCGTTCGAGGGCCGCGTGCAACTCGGTCACGCGCTCCTGTTTCCAGTAAGCGAAGGGCGGGTAGTTGGCGACGAAGTAATTTCCTGCCGTCGTTTCTTTCTGGAGGGGTAGGGCGGCGGTCGCGCTCATGCTTGCTCCGAGGATGAAACTCGCGGCAGGAATCGAACAATCACTCCAATTCGAATCCTTCCTCGCTCTGGGCCCCGTGCCAAATGCGCGCGATCTCGACAGTCGGTGTCGGTTGGCTTCGAATCCGGTAGGCAATCCGATACGAGCGAAGGAAAATCTCGCGAATATTCGGGTCTGCAAACTTGTGAATCACCCGACCCCGTTCGGGAAAAGTGGCCAAACTCTCGGCCTTGGCGACGAGCCGACCACCGAAGTGACGCGCGGCGTCCGGGTTGTCCCGGCTGATGTAGCGGACAATTTCGCGCAAGTCCGCCACTGCGCGCGGCGCCCAGATTATTTGGTGTGCCATGAATCGAACTGACGCCTGACCTCGCTGTGCGGGATGCCCTCGCCACGGTCCAGTTCGTCCAGGCCCTCGCGCACCGCTGCCGCGTAGAGCTCCTCGGTAAGCTCGTGCATCGTGACATTATCTGGAAGCTTTTTGATGACATCTAAGGCCAGTTCTTTCGCGCTCATGAACCTACTGTGCTCGCCCCGCACAACGCGGTCAAGATGCACGCATCCGCGTTCCATAGGTTGATGGAACTCATTTCGCTCTTCTTCCTGCCTCGGCGCCCTTAGGCCCGAAGCAATAGACGTTCCCGTCCTCGCATCCGACCACGACCATTCCGTCCACGACCGCGGGCGAACTGGTGATCGGCTGTCCGATTTCGTAGCTCCACAGTTCCTTACCGGCGCTGAGCGACACAACGTAAAGCCGCCCATCGTCGGAGCCGACGACCACCTTGTCGCCGCAGATGGCCGGCGAACTGTCCACCTTGCCGCGCGTGGGGAATGTCCAGAAAACCTTGCCTGTGTCCTTATTGAGGCAATGCAGGCGCTTGTCGCGCCCGCCGAAGACCACACGCTCGCCCACGAGGGCCGGCGAGGAGATGTAGGCGAATCCGCGATCCTTGTAACTCCAAAGGTTCGTGCCGCGCTCCAGATCGACGCAGAAGAAGACGTTTTCGTGGTGGCCGACGTAAGCGCGCCGCGGTTCCATGGCCGGAGAAGCGAGCATCGGCGCGCCAATTTCGACTTCGCCCAGCTTCGCGCCGTTGGTGACGGAGATGACGTGCAACATCGCGTCGCATCCCCCCACAACCGTCAGGCCCCCGGCGACGGCGGGAGTGCCCTTGATGCCGGTGCCGGTCTCGAAGGTCCAATTGCTCCGGCCCGTGGCCGCGTCCAGGCAGTAGAGCCGGCTGTCGAAACTGCCGAACAGGAGCCACCAACCCTTGCCGTCGGCGGGACGGGTGAAATTCGGCGAGCCGGGAATCTTGTCGCCCGTGGGAAAACTCCAGAGCGGCTTGCCCGTGACGGCCTCGAAGGCGCGCATCGCGCCATCGTCGGAGCCGATGAACACCTTGCCTTCGAGCACCAGCGGGGAGGATTCAATCGGTCCACCCGTTTTGAACGACCACAGGTTCGTCCCTTTCGCGAAATCGATCGCGTGAAGCCGCTCATCATCCGACCCAATGAACACGCGCCCATCGGCAACGGATGGCGAAGAACGGACCGCAGCGCCGGTTTTGTAAGTCCAGCGCAGAGTGAGCGGGGTCTCGAGCTTGCTGGCCGCTGTGCCTACGAGTGGCGGACTGCCGCGGAACATGGGCCATTCGGCTTTGGAACCCTCCGGCTGCGAGGCATCGGCACGCACGACCGCCCCCCCCGATATGCCCATTGCGAGGCACGAGGCCAAAAGAAGCGCCCGATAAACGACTGCGCGCATGCAGGGGCAAGTTAGCCGGGCCGGGGAGGAATGGCAACCGAATACTACCTACACGTATCAATTCGCCCGGCCTGCAGGTAGGGCGCGTCGCTCCGCGCACGCTGTGCCACATCCCCAAACGGCGTGCGCGAGCGGCCCGCCCTACCTTCGCTAATCGGGCTTGGAGGCTTTCTCCGCGGCCTTGAAAGGCCAGTGTTCGGATTCGGTGCGCGCGGTCTTCAAGTAGGCTTCCACCTTCGCGACGATTCTGGATTGCGAGGCGGCGACATTATGGATTTCGCCGAGATCGGTTTTGAGATTGTAGAGTTCCAGCGGCGCGCCGGGGGCCAGCCGCACGGCCTTCCAATCCCCCATGCGCACGGCTTGCTTGGAACCCTTCTCGTGGAACTCCCAGTAAAGGAATTCGTGCTGGTTGGTTTGCTTTTTCCCAAGTAGCGCCGGGACGAAGGAAAGGCCGTCGATGCCGCCCGGCAGTTTGACTCCGGCGAGTTCGGCGGCAGTCGGGAGAAAATCCCAGAAGGCCCAGACCTGTTCGCTGGTGACCCCCGCGGGGATTTTTCCAGGCCAGCGCGCGATCATCGGAACGCGGATGCCGCCTTCGTACATGTCGCGTTTGATGCCGCGCAGCGGGCCGGAGCTCTGGAAGAATTGAGCGTTGGCTCCGCCTTCCTTGTGCGGGCCGTTGTCGGAACTGAAAAAGACGACCGTGTTGCTTTCGATTCGCAACGCCTGTAGTTGCGCCAGTATCGAGCCAATGTCGCGGTCCATGCGCGTGATCATCGCGGCCTTGTTCTTCTCCGGCTGCGGCCAGTTCTCGGCGGAGTACGGAGCGTCCGAAGGGACTTGCATTCCCAGTTCCTTCAGCTCGTTGTTGGCGTGAGGAATGGTGTAAGCCAGGTAGAGGAAGAACGGCTTGTATTTGCTGATACGGATGAAGTTGGTGGCGGCCTGGGTAAAAAGGTCATGGACGTACCAGCCCCTGGCGCCGTTTTGGTTTTCGACAATGGGACGGTTCGTGAGTCCCTGCTCGTTGAGGTCCGAACTGCGCCACAAATACGATGGATAATACTCGTGCGCGTGATGCTGGTTGAGAAAGCCGAGCCATTCATCGAAGCCGCGCTGATCGGGCGTGCTCGGCGTGTTCGTTTCGCCGAGGCCCCATTTGCCGATCAAGCCGGTCTGATATCCGGCCCCCTTGAGAACTTCGGCGACGGTCGTTTCATTGGCGGCAAGAGGCACCAGCGCATTGCCGCGGATGCTGACGTGGCCCGTATGCCGGCCGGTCATGAGCGTGGCACGGCTGGGGGCGCAGACGGGGCTGCCCGCGTAACATTGAGTGAAGCGCACCCCTTCGGCGGCAAGGCGATCCAGGTTCGGTGTCTTGATGCGCTTCTGGCCGTAGCAGCCCAGTTCCCCGTAACCCAGGTCGTCGGCGAGGATGAAGATGATGTTCGGCTTGCTATGGAGCGCCGCGAGCTTCCTCTGGAGGACGCTGAGTTCCGTCTCCGCGCTCCGGGCCTGCGCTGCGGCGAACAGCAACAGAATCCAGAGCGGCAGAGCGGCGCTGATTTGCGTGATGGGCGTACGACGGTTCACGATGTCCTGGGTCCCCAATTCTGGGGCAGCTTTACCATAAACTGGATTGAGCACGACCTGCTTGGCCGAATCAAGCCCAGGCTGCGGCGCCTGTGTACGTCGTTCGGCACAGGACTGGCTTATTAGTGGATGGCACGGTGCGGAATCCCCGTTGCGCCGCACGAAAATCCCTGCGGCGCGTGCAAATATGGGACAAGCACCGTCCGGAAAGTGGACAGACGATAAATGCACGCCGGAAATTTCATTGTTGGTTGGGTCGACCTTCTGGTCGTCATTCTTCTTGTCGTCGGCGTCCTCCGGGGCCGCAAACGGGGCATGTCCGAGGAACTTCTCGACGTCATCAAATGGACCCTCATCCTCCTGGTCGCCGGTCTCCTTTACGAGCCCAGCGGCCGATGGTTTTCGCAAGTCACGGTCATCAGCCTGCTTTCGTCCTACATCATCGCCTACATCTCAATCGCGCTGATAATCTTTTCGACCTTCGCGCTGATCCGCAGCCGCATTGGGGAGAAGCTCATCGGTAGCGACGTGTTCGGGCGGTCCGAGTATTACCTCGGCATGGTGGCTGGCGGCTACCGCTACCTCTGCGTGATTCTGGTGGCCATGGCCTTCCTCAACGCACGTTATTACTCGCCGGCGGACATGGACGCGGCCAAAAAGTATCAGGACTGGAATTTCGGGACGAACATCTTCCCGACCCCTGCAGATCTCCAGCAGGAAGTGTTCAACCGCTCGCTTTCCGGTCGCCTGACCCAGGATTATCTGAATGTGATCCTGATCCGCCCCACCGCTCCTGAAGACAAGAACGTCGGCGGCGAAGGCAGCATCCGGCGCCAGCGCGAGCGCGCCATCGACAACATCATGCGCTGAGCCCCTCAGCTGGCGTGGCGCAGAGTTGCACTCTGCTGTATCGCAGGTTTGTAACCTGCGGACCTTACCCCGCAGAGGGACGCCTGCCGACTACAAGTCGGCGATACAGCAGATTGTCAATCTGCGCTACTAGTCGGGCCGTCGGGGATAAAAGGGCGAAACGAAATCCTTGAAAAGCGCTGAGCGCCTCGGCCAGCCTTTGGCATGGCCGGCTTCATTCCGCCCGACAAGCTCGAACAGATTCGTGCGGCGAGCGACATCGTCGATATCATCGGCGCGGCAATCCCGCTTAAGCGCGCCGGGGCCAATTTCGTCGCGCTCTGTCCGTTCCACCGTGAGAAAACTCCCAGCTTCAACGTCAATCCGCATCGCCAGATCTTTCACTGCTTCGGTTGCCACAAAGGCGGCGACGTCTTCGCGTTCATCCGCGAATACGAGAGCATTCCTTTCATCGACGCGGTGAAGCGCCTGGCCGAGCGGGCAAACATTCCGCTCGAATTCGAGAACCAGCCCGGCCAACGGGAGTCCCGCGCGCTCAAGGACACCTTGCTCCAGATGCACGAGCAGATTGCGCAGCGTTGGCAAACGGCCCTGGCCAACGATCCTGCCGGCCAAATCGCGCGCGACTACCTGGCCCAGCGAGGGGTCAGTGCCGAAGCCGTTGAATTGTTCCGACTCGGTTTCGCTCCCGAGGCCTGGGACGACACGGTGAACTGGTCGAAAAGCAAAGGTTACGACCTCGCACTCGTCGAGCAGGCAGGGCTGATTATTCGCAAAGAAGGAACGGATCGCCATTACGACCGGTTTCGCGGCCGTTTGATGTTCCCGATTTGCGATGAGCAGGGACGTGTCGTGGCCTTCAGCGGCCGCGTCTTGAGCGGCGATGAGAAGACCGCCAAGTACGTCAACTCCCCCGAGACGCCGATCTTCACGAAGGGCAGAATCTTTTACGGCCTGGACAAGTCGAAGCGAGCCATTCTCGATGCGGGCTTCGCTGTCATTTGCGAGGGCCAACTCGACCTCATCGCCTGTTTCATGGGCGGCGTGAAGAACATCGTCGCGCCGCAGGGCACCGCGTTCACGGGCGACCACGCCCGCATCCTCAAGCGCTACGTGAACGAAGTGGTGCTCTGCTTCGACTCCGACCAAGCCGGAAAAAATGCTGCAATTCGAGGTCTCGACGGAATTCTGAACTCAGCAGTCTTCCAGCGACCATGGGCCGCTTACGAAGGGGGAAAAGTAGTGGTTCGAGACGCATCGCTCACTTCGCAGCTTGCCATTCGGGTCGCATCGATCCCCACGCCTCATGATCCCGATAGCTACATCAAGGAGTATGGCCCGGAAGCGTTCAGAGAGCTGATTGCCAAGGCAGAGGGTATCTTCGACTTCTATCTTAGACTGCTCTGTGAAACGAACGACGTAACAAGTGACCGCGGTCGAGTCGCTATAGCGAGCGCGATGGGCGAGGCAGTTGCCAAAACGGGCGATCAAATCTTGACCGATACCTACGCGCAGAAAACCGCTCACCGGCTCGGTGTGGACCCCCAAGCCGTCCGCGCCGAGTTCAAAAAGCGTGGACGCGCCAAGCACAACATGGAACAGCCCGAAACGCCCAAGGAATCCAGTCCCACCGCAACCGAGGCGCCGCCTTCGGAATGTGAGTTCTGGCTCCTTCGGTTCCTGCTCCTACATGACGAAGAGATGGACTGGGTTGCGCAGCATCTGGATCTCGACTGGGTAGAGCATCCGACACTAAGGAAGATCCTTGCCGCGCGCCTCACGGCCCACACTAGCGGCAATTGGCGTGGCGTCCCCGGCCTAATCGACGACCTCGACGATCCTTCGGCGGGAGCGCTCCTCACCCAGGCGGCTGCCGAGGACTCCCCCAGAGGCGATAAGGGCCGCAATATCGTCTATGCCGTCAACCTCCTCCGTAACGATCATCTCGATCGCCGCCTTGCCACGCTCAAACTTCGCCTCTCGTCGCCTGGCCTCAGTGCAAGCGACACCGACCAGATCGTTCGAGAGCAAGCAGAATTGCGGCGAGCCCAACAGCACCCAATTGGGCAAACGACTCCCGGTCAGGAGTTACGAGTTCCAAGCGAGAACAGGCGTGCCCAAACCCTTCACAGCGGCCGGAACACGTTGTCGAACACGTAATCCCCGACCTTCCGGCCCAGAATGATGCTCTCGGTCTTGTCGAACGCCCAGTGGATGCCCAGGTAGATGCGGCTCTGGCCGTTCTCCTCCTCCGCCTGGGAGAGATTCTCAAAGCTCCGTGGCAGGAGCGGACGCGTGTTGCCCAGATTATCCTTCGTGATTCCGTTGAATTCGTCGGACACGAAAGTGAACGGGATTTCGTCGGTGCCGTAGAACCGGCGCAGGATTTGGAATAGGGCCGCTCCGAATCCAGCGTGGCCCGAGGGGTAGGCTGGGAAGGGGGGCGTAAAATTCTTGCCACTTGGGACGTTGCTGGCGGGAGCGCCCAGCGGAGAAAAGTTCACGTCGCCGACGGTGTCCGGATTGCCGTCGCCCGCACCGGTCATGCCCGTGCCAGGGTCAGACTCGCGGATCCCGGTAATCGGGCGCCAGAAGTCGTAATAGTATTTCGATTCCCAAATGGCGATGCCCGCGTCGGCCATCGCCACGTTGAGCAAAGCCAGGAGCCGTGCCGTTTCCACAGCACTGGAACCCATTTGGTCGGCAATTTGCACGGCGATCTGATTGTAAAGGCGCGGTGGCGCGCACAGGGTCGGCACTCCGTCGTAAGCCCAGTAAATGCCGGCATGGGTTTGATCCGGCGTGCGCTCCGTGGGCGTGTTCGTGCCGTCGCCACCCAGGCGCTTGACTTCGTTGTAAGCCTCCGTGTAAGCGGCGCTGTTCATGGCCGGGGGCGGAGGCGCCCGAAACTGGCTGCTCGATTCGAGGACGAACGTGCTGCACTCGCTCCAATGCGCACCCAGCGCAAGGGGGATTCCGCTAATCGGATCCTTGCGCCAGTGCCCAGGCTGATTGCTCGTTGCGTATTCACCTGGGCCTGTGCCGACAACCGGTTCGGGGATTTCCGAACCATCGCCCGCCCTGAGAGCCATGCAAACAGCGGCCGCCTTGGTGCCCAGGCGAATGCCACCTGTTCTGGCCGGTCTGTTTTTGATCGCGTTGAGATCCGCTACCAGCAACGAATCCAAGGCCGCCGACTGGGACGGGAAGAGAAGGACCAGCGTATCATGCACAGCCTGCGCGATGGCCGCATCCACGGAGACTGCGCCGTGGGGAGCGCGCAAGCCCGTATAGCTTTCGTAGCGACCAGTCACCGCGGCGACCGCATCGAACATGGCAATGTGAGCAATCGCTATCGCCCGGCTGGCCCGACCCGGCCCGAGTTGCTCGCGCGCAGTGGCGTGGTCGTATCCACTGGCATCATTGGCGATCCGGCTCCAACGCAAAACGGAGTTGAGTCCCTTAGGCATCCCGAGGGTCTGGAGGCCTCCAGGTGCCCCAATGAGCTCGCTTGCCAATCCTCCAAATGGCGGTAGTCCAAGACCAAGAACACCCGCCGCCGTGCCGCCGGTGCGCCACAAAAACTGGCGGCGACTCAGGCTCGAACGATTGGATGTAACTGGTTTTATTTTAGCAGTTTGAGTATGATTGCCAGATGGATTATAGGGTGTTTTCATTTGAACTCAGTTTAGTGGCTTTGGATAAGCTGTAGGGTTTGGCGTGCGCGAAGATAGAAAAACAGGGGAATAAAACGGGCGCGCACGTCTCTTACTCATGGGTGGTATTGGAAATGCAGCACTCTTGGTATCAGAGCCCACAGCTAAGTTCAAGGCTTTTTTCGCTTTCGCGTCGTCCTAGAGGCGTTCCGTAGCCGGTCGAAAACGCTCCACCGGAAGCCCCGTTTACGGTGTCGGCGCAGGCGAGATCGAATTCGTCAGGCGTTCCGCCTGCCGTAGAGCTTGGACCCTGAAGAAATGTTCCCCAACGCCGTTTGTATTTACCCCGAACGACGGGGCTCGATAAACGTTCATCCAGAGCAGCGAATTGGTTGCCCTCACACGGTTGGTCGGGGCGAGATGCGGAAGACTCTGGGCGATGCCCTCCATGGCGGATTCAGGTCCCGACACAAGCAACCGGAGAGCACGGAACTGCAAGGTTGGGTTCGAATCCCGTAACATATTGAGTAACATCGGGACGGCTCGCTCTTCCGGCAACAATGCGGTCATCAAGCTGATTGCGTGATCCGCGACCCTCTCATCCGAATCCTTCTGCAAAGCGAGTATCTGCTCGGCCCAAGGGAGAAGGGTTGGGACACCGAGGTCGATCCCAATCGATCCCGCAGTCCGTAACGACAAATACCGAATGTCCGCATCAGCGTTGGTCAACCCGGTCATGAGCGCGTCCAAAGCTTGCGCGGTATGGATCGACTCCAGAGCTTTCGCAGCGTCGTACCCAAACTGCTTGTCTTGAAGCAAAATGGATAATCGACGAACAGCCGAATTGCCGTTAGTCCGAATGACTGCGAATCCGTGAAGAGCCTGTTCGTGGTTATCGCTTGCGCGAAACTCGTTGATGTACAACTTCGGATACCAATCAATCGGGGCCGTTTTTGATACGAGCCAGTTCCAGGGCTCTGCAACAGGCAGCCAGAATGGATCCTTTGCGGTGAGTTTCTCCAGCAGCGTGGGCACGGCGTTCGATCCAATTCGTCCTATGGCCTTGTCGGCAGCAGCGATATCAGATTGATCACCTACAGCAGCCGTCGCGATGGCCAACCACTGAGTCAAGGTTTTGCCTTCGTGAGTAGGTTCGGTGGAACGGATAAAAAAGCACCAGAGGAACGTTGCCATGACGCCGGCCAGAACGATGGAGTAATACCATCTGCGGCGACGGGACCTGCCGGATCTCACGAATCGAATCTACACGGCTTGCTCGCTTGTGACCAGAATGAGATCGAGATCATCGCTCGGTGCGAGGAAACACATTTGTCACGACGCAGGCGTTCGAATGCTTCGGACCGCACACGAGGGCCAAATCGAGCCGTTGGAGCGTGGCTTCGAGCGCTTCAGCGGCAGTGACATTGCTGAGGGCAAGGGAGAACTTTAAGGGCAGTTTCGCTTCGGCCTTCGGGTGGTAGCGAGGTGCCAGCCCCCCTTGCCCGCTGAGCTTCTCGATAATTTCCCGGGCTGGCGCGTCCTGGAAAGCGACCATCGGTATTCTCTCGCCAGGCATTGACGCGGTCAGGAGTTTGGGCAACCCGGCCTGAAACCACACCACATCGTCGCCGAAGCCGTCGTCGTCCCGACCGTCTTCGCCCGCCGAGTACAGCGCGAAGGAGCCGTCAGGATTCACTGCGAAGAGCAGCGGCCGTCCGGTCATGTAGTCCACGGGTGCTTCGCGCAAGAACTCTGGCACCAGCTTCGCCAGCGAATCGGGGGCGCGACCGTGCTTGAGCCGGTGCCGCTCGATGGCGATGGCAGCGCGCGCCATTTGGATCTGTGACTCCTGGCGAAGCAGCGACTTGAGCGCCCGCTTCCAATTGGGAATGGCCGCCGCGGAGAACTGGTAGCGGAACTCGTCGAACGGGCTGAGATGGGCCAGCGCAACATCCTTTGTTTCCAGCCTCTGGTGCAGTCGCTGCCAGGAACGATTCGTGATTGCGTCGCGAATGCCTTCACCGATGGGCTGAATGGTATGGTGGTAAAGCAACTCGTCCTGCTTCGACCACGCCTTCTGCCAAAGCGGAGCGTAGACCTGATCGTTAAACAACTGCTTCGCGCCGCCCGAAGGCCCACCGAAGACCGGGCTGGGACCGGACCGGTTGGTCCGGGCGAATTGAAACAATTCCGAGCACCAGGCCCGCTCGAGATCAAATCCCGCCGCCATCCGTTTGACCAGTTCGACCTGCGCCCAGGCGGCGTCGAGCGCGGCAAGGCGTGCCTCATCCCAGCCGGGTGCCTGAAGCGCCTCCCAGGTCGCCGCGGTCGCCAACCCCGCAATGGCCGCGCGAATCATCTGGTCGACGAGCAAACCTCCTTCCTCCATGGCCCGCGTGAGCGCGATGAGGGCGTGGATGTTGGTGAGCGCCGCGTCGAGGTCGCCGCGATGCAACTCGTTCATCGTCGCCAGCGACAGGCTTTGCGAGGCCCTGCGAAGCGCGACGAAGTTGAACCCGCCTGGAAGCTTGACCGGGTCGCCATAGTCCGTCGGCGAACCCGCGGGGATGCGCCGCAACAGCTCGTGAAGTTCGCGCAACGCGTCGCCAGTCTCGGCCATTTGCCCGGCGAGCATCTCCCAGGTGTGATTCGTCTTGGGTGTTTGGTTCGCAAACGGCCGTTGCCAGGCCGGCACGGCGTAGCCGGGCGAGATGGAGACCATCAGATCGACCGCACCCGGCGGCACCGGCTGCATGAGGACGCCGTTGGCAGCGGCCTGGAACTGCTTTGCCCACTCCAACTTCTCCTTCGAGAATTTGGGCGCGACTTCGGCCAGGGAAAACTTCACACCGCGGGCGCGCATCTGCGCCTTCCATCGCGCCAATTCGTCCGGCCGCGGCCAGAACAGGTACGCGGCGAACCCGGCGACGAGCAACAGTGCCACGAAGGCGACCGGCAGCCATTTGCGTTTGTGGAAAGCCATTAGTTGACACTGTTCAACGGCATAGGGTCGCAAAGGTTGCGCTACTGCGAGAGAGAATCGTGAGCGGGCAGGTGGGTAAACCGGTGGGTGAGTTGGCCGATCAGCCCGAAGGTCTCACTCGCCGGCTCACCCACTCACTCGCGGACTCCCTCACTCCACGGCCTTCGTCACGCGCAAATCGTCGTAACGAATCGCCGTCCCCGCGTACGGATTGCCCCACAAGCTGGGCCGGCCAGCGGGCGTATCGGATTTCTCAGTGTGCGCGATCTGCCATTGCTTCGGCTCGGCGTCGCCTTGTTTCCACGCCTTGCCTTCGATCGTGAGTTCGCCGTCCTTCGCCTTGCGACTTTGCAAACGCAGCATCGTCCACGAATCGGTAGCCCAAGTATAGGGCGCGCTCGCGACCACTTCATCGCCTTTGTAGAGCTCCAACAGTTTCTTGCCTGGCGAGACCTGCAGGCGATGGCCGCCGACACCGTTGAGCCCCACGCCGAAAGTCGGAAACCGGCGCCCCTTGCCTGTCCCATGAATGCGGATGGAGACGGTCAGCCCGTTGGTTTCGGTCGGTCCGAAGAGCGCGCCAAACGTATCGAGTGGCGCGCCGGGCAGTTCGAGGAACTTGTTTCCGCCCTCTTCCCTCACCGCGAACGCGCCTTCCAGCACGAGCATGTCCTCAGGCACGTTGCCGACGGCTGCCTTCTCAAAATTGTTTTCGTAAATCGGTTTCGAGTCGGCGGCGAAAGTGGCGACTGCGCCAGCAAGCAGCAGGCTGATAAAGTATTTGGTCATGGTCTGTTGTGTCTCGTGTTGCGTGTTGCGTGTTTCGTGTTTCGTGTTGCGTCAAGCAGCGGACTGAGCGCGGGTGAATACTTGACGCTACACGCAACAGGCAACACGTCACTCATTCCTCAACGCATCCAAAAGCCTCCCGCGGAGCGCCAGCCGAATCGCCAGCCACGTCCACACCAACCCGCTCGCCAGCACGCCGGCCAACGTGAGGCCCAGGGCCAACGCGTGCAACCGCGCCCCGGGTGCCAGCAGCACGGGTGCGATGGCCAGCAGCGCGGACACAATCCCGACGACCAAACCGAGGGCCAGCAAGCCGCCGTGTTCGCTCAATATCAGCCAGCGAATGGACCGCCGCGTGAAGCCCACGGCTTGCAACAGGCCCAATTCTCCGCGCCGCTCGAGGACGTTGCGCAACAGCACCACACCCAGCCCTGCGCTGCCCAGCAGCAAACCCAGCCCGCCCAGCACTTGGAACGTGTTGAGATATGTATTCTGCACTGCGTTGAATTCTGCCAGCCGCCGAGTCGCTGGCGTCAGTTCCAGTCCGGCATCCTGCAGCGCCCGGCTCAATGCTGCCGAGACGCGCTCCATGCTGGCAGGGTCGTTCGACGGGGTATCGATAAGAAACATTCGATGGCCAGCCTCACCGGGGAAACGACGCAGGAACTCGGCTTCGTCGATGATGAGGTTGCCCTGGAGAATCGAGTTCGCAACGCCCGCGACGAGGCGGACTTTGAAGGGTTGCCCACGTTCGTCGGTGTAGTCGAGGGTGTCCCCAAGTTTCTTTCCCAGCGCCCACTGGATGGACGCGGCATCGCCGATGGCGGGAATGGCGTCGTCGGAGCGCGGAGCTCCTGCTTGGCGCGATTCAGGATTTACATTCGCGCCGAGCGGGAGCTCAGCGCTCCGCAGCAACTCCCACGGCTTGTCCGCAGGCAAGCCCTTCCACACTTTCGCAAATGTGAACGCCCCGCGCTGTGCCAGCAGGTCGGGATTCACTCCAAGCAACCGCGGCTTCTGCGCCCGGTTCAGGTTCAGGCAACTCGCCTCGTCTCCGTCCCGCACGCGAAAGGGCACGACGCTTACGCCGCGCATCGTGTCCTCGTCGAGCCCATAGAATTCGCGCCCGGCCTTCGTGTTAAGGTCCCGTACGATCGGCAGCGTGGCTTCGCCGAACAGAGCGAAGCCACCGGTGCCCGAACCGCGTTTCGTCGCGTCCCGGCCCGCATCGAGCCGGTTGGCGCCGACGGCGACAATGAGAAAGCTCCCGCACGCCAACAACGCAACGCTGGCCAGACTGCGCAACCGCCGTCGCGTGCAACCCCGCAAGCCCAGCGCCACCAGCGACAGTTTTTGCCCTGCCTCGCTCCGGTCCAACGCCGTGAGCAAGACTGACACGCCCGCCAGTCCCGCGACCAGCAACAGCGCTCCTGCTCCGAAGAACATCGGCGCAGAGGCGCCCTCCCCTCCGGCCAGCGTCCAACCCACCAGTGCGAGTGCTGCAACGCCGAACCCAAGGGTGAGCCACGTAGTTCGATTGCGTCGCGTGTTGTTCGGCCGACTTGCAGCGCTCTCACCCCTCACCCCGGCCCTCTCCCCTTTGAGGGGAGAGGGAGCGCGACCGACGCCGTGGTCGAGAGGTTCGCTCAGTGCCGCGCTCCTTGCTTCTGGATCGTCCGACGATGACGCAGGGACGCGGAGACGCGCAGCGGAAGCGCGCGGAGCGTCCACCGCGACTCCCTCTCCCCTCAAAGGGGAGAGGGCCGGGGTGAGGGGTGAGAGCGTGCTGCTCGCTGCCGCATCAAAATCCGACCCCTCCGCCAACAACTCCCTCGCCGGCCGCCTCGCCTGTCGGCGCAGCACGACCCAGATCGTCACCGCGCAGACGACGACGCTCGCCAGCAGCCCAATTGCGAGCGTTGCGCCGGTGACGTGAAATTGGAGAGCGCTCCCACCCACGGCGTCGCTCCAGAGCGTGCTGAGCAAGTGCAACATGCCCTTCGCATACCCGAGGCCACCCAGCGCACCGAGTACGCCGCCGACAAATGCCACCATGACGCCTTCGCGCAACAACAGGCGCCGCACCTGCCGCGGCGTGAACCCGAGCGCCAGCAACGTGCCCGTCTCCGCGGTGCGCTGCTCGAGGCCGAATTGGAACAGCAACGCCATGAGGATGAGTGCCGCCGCAATGAGAAAGAAGCTGAACCCGAGAAACAATCCGCCGAAATCCTGCGCCTGTTCCGCCGCCGCCAGTGCTTGCGCGCGGACAGGAACAAACACCAAACCGAGCTGCTCCGGCGGAACGGTCTCCATGATTTTCCGTCGGACCGACTCCGCGATGGCCTCCGGACTGGCGGCCGACGGAATGGTCCAGCGGATTCCAGTGACGTTGCCGAAACGACTTCCCCACATCTTTTGGCCAGCCGACAACGTGACAAACCCCTTGGGCGTGCCGCGATAATCCTTCCAATACTTGTCGTCCTGATCGCGGATCTGGTGCACGAGCGGAAAGCCAGCATCCCAGTCGTGGGTGCTCTCCGCTTTGGCGATGCCGGGAAACTCGGGCATGAGCGAGGGGTCGAGCGACGGCCCGCTCATCGGCAGCACGCCGCGCACGCGAAAGCGGTTCGTGGTTTCCACAAGATTCGCGCCGGAGTCGGGCTCGAAGTAGGTCAGTGAAATCTCAGCCCCGGGACGAACCTGGAGGTCGTCGGCGAGCCACTGGTTGATGAGAATCTCGTCGTCCTTCATTTCGGCCGGGACGACCGGCGCGCCCATCGCAGTGACCATCGAGTAAGGCGTGGTCCGCTCCCCGGCGCGGAACTGGTTGACGAGATAGGTCAGGTGCGGAAGGCCGTTGCTGACCGCGAGCCGCCGCGATGAACCTGCGTAGTAAAACACCAAGTTGGTAACCAAGCGCCGCTGTCGCACCCAACCGTCTGCCGTGACGTCGTCGGGCGCGAGGGCCGCCGCGACAATCGGTGGATCGAGGAAAATTCGCGACGAGCGAAGCTCGACCGCGTCACGCCCCTGCACCGGCTCGACCGAAATCTCCGCGTCCTGCGGCTGCCAACGGAGACGGAGCACCGTGGAGTAGAACTGGAGTGCCTCGGCCATGTCGGATGCCTTTTCGCGTTCCGCATGCGAACGCGCCCGGCTTGGCAGAATCTTGTGAACCAACCGGAGAAATTTGTTTACAGTGACCGGCCGATCAGCGGGCATGTCGGACTTCAAAAGCGTTCCCGCAAGCAGCATATTCGCGCGGCCGTTCAGACCCACAGCATTCTGGAGCGCATCGGCGCGCACGAACGCGTTGAATGGCGGAGCCTGGCTTGCCGCGAGGTCGAAGTTGCCCAAGGCGTCCGCGGAAGCGATGGAGTGGACTCGCAGACGCAGGGCCGCCGTGGAGTTGTCGCGGGGCAAGCCGGCGATTTCGCGTGACAACGCCGTGGGCTTTCGGACACGCAGCACGATGTCCTCACCGGGCCTGGCCCGGAGTTGCCCTGCCAGCGCCTCGTTCAAGATCACCTCGTTGGCGGTGAGATTGGTCAGTCCGGGCATACGCGCGAAGTGATCCAGTCCCGGCCCGAGGCTGTACACGTGAACGCGATTCGCGCGTGCCGAGCCGTCCTGCCGGGCAGCCATGCCGGCGAGGCTTAACACAGCAGCGACGTTCGGCCTGTAACCCTCCGAATTAGCAATCCCTTCGATGTCAACCCTGAGTTCATCGCGGAAGAACCTGTCGGCCGGCGCGGCGGCAAACTCAACACCCCCCAATCGCTGAAGGGCCTTCTCGCGCAAGGTCCACCGCACCGAGTCGCCCACGACCAGCGCGCCGATGAGCGCCGCGCTTCCCACCGCCGCGCCCAGCAACACGCCCAGGTGCCCGCGCCAGTGGAAGCGCAGGCTGCGGCGGATGAGCGTTCGCAGCGTCATGGGGGAAGCGTAAAACGCAAAAGGTAAAACGTAAATGTTGCCGGAACGCCCGGAGTTGTTCGCTCAGGCCTTTTCGTTCCCGCGATTCTACGTTTCACGTTTTACGATCCACCATTCACGTTCACGTTTTGCGCCCCCCGAACACCCCCTTGATCAACGCCCACACTGACTTTTTCTTTTCCTTCCCTTGCTCCCACACAATCAACTCCGTGTCCGCGCTGCACTGGGGGCAGAAGTTATGCTCGACGCCGGGGCCGCTCCGAAAGCTGAGGTGATGAATGCAGGAGTCGCAGAACATTTGCTTGCAGCGCGAACAGCGCCGCGTGGCGCGGACGTTCGGGTGGTTCAGGCAGCTCACGGTGCCGTCGTCGAGCGCCACGGATTTTTTCCGCTTGGGCAGTGGCAGTTCCGGGACGCTGACGCGGTCCTCGGAATACTCCAGGCGGCCTTCAATCTCGCCGAAACGCAAGACCTGGCCGGGATGAAGCTCGGACTCGCGGACAGCCTTGCCGTCCACGAAGGTCCCGTTGGTCGAGGCGCAATCGCGCACGACCAGTGAGTCCAGGCCCAGGACCAACTCGCAGTGATGCGTGGAGACCGATGGATGGTCGATGACGAGGTCGTTGTCACGCGCCCGCCCAATGCGCGTGACGCCCCAGTTCAGATCACGAGAACCGAGGCTTCGGTCACCGACTCGAAAATGGATACTGGCCATCGTGCCGCCGTCAAGTGGAGCGGCGGTTAATTGCTAGGGCGGGCGCTGCGCGTTGTCCATCGTTTAAACGTAAAACGTACAAACGTAACAGCGGGGGATCGTTGAATTCCAGCCCGGCTGCCCTCGAAGCCTACGTCGCCGCGTTTCACGTTTTACATTTTACGTTTTCCGCCTCGCGCTCCACCATTCGCGCCGCATACCGTGACCGGCACTCCCGAGACCCGCAACCGTGTCTTCATCGCACTCGCGTGCGCGGCGCTCTTTGCCGCGACCGTTGCGGTGTACTGGCAGACGCGGCACTTCGAGTTCACGCATTACGACGATCAGGAATACGTAACGGACAATCCGCGAGTCACCGGCGGGCTTAGTTTTGCGGGCCTGAAGTGGGCGCTGACAACGCGGCACTTCAGCTACTGGCATCCGGTGACGTGGCTCTCGCACCAGGCCGACTGCCAGTTCTTCGGGCTGGACTCCGGCAAGCATCACCTGGTGAGCGTGTTCATCCACGCGCTGAATGGCGTGCTGTGCTTGCTGACCCTCGGCTGGCTGACGGGCTTCTGGGCGCGCAGCGGGATGGTTGCGGCCGCGTTCGCGCTGCACCCCTTGCACGTCGAATCGGTCGCATGGATTGCGGAGCGCAAGGACGTGCTCAGCGGCTTTTTCTTTTTCGCCACTTTGGCGGCTTACGGCTGGTACGCGCGGCGGGGGGGAACCGGCCGCTACCTCGCGGCGCTGGGGCTGTTCGCGCTGGGCATTGCGGCCAAGCCGATGCTGGTGACGGTGCCGTGCCTGCTGTTCTTGATCGACTATTGGCCCTTGCGCCGTCTGCGGCTGCCGGGCGCGGCGGCGAATTCCCCGGATGCCCCTGCCCTTGTGCCGTGGCGGCGGCTCGTTGTGGAAAAGATTCCTTTCTTCGCGTTCGCGTTGTTCAGCTCCGCGGTCACCTACATCGGGGTGCGCCAGGAGAAGCGCATGCTCGGTGCGGAAACGTTCGGCTGGCTGGAGCGGCTGGCGAATGTGCCTGTGTCCTACGTCCGCTATCTGGGCAAGACGATCGTTCCCGGCGACATGGTGTATCTCTATCCCATCCCCAGCCAGTGGGAATGGTGGCAGGTGGCGGGTGCCTGCGTGGTGCTGGGGTTCATCACGTTGACGGCCGTGGCGTTCCTGCAAAGCGCGCGGTGGTTCGTCGTGGGCTGGCTGTGGTTCATCGGGATGCTGGCGCCGACGCTCAACGTGATCGCCGTCGGCCTGCAATCGATCGCCGATCGTTACACTTACCTGCCGCTGCTTGGGGTGTTCATCATGGTGGTCTGGACGTTCGCGGAAGTTTCGAAACACTGGCCCAAACGGGCTTGGATAGCCGGGGGCGCGGCGCTTCTTGTTTCACTGGCAATGGCCGCAGGCACACGCCGTCAGGCGCAGGTATGGCAGAACAGCCTTGCGCTGTTCAGCCACGCGGTCGAGGCGAGCACGAACAATCCGGTGGCGCATTACAATCTCGGGGTCGAATTGCTGTTGGTTCAAGGGAGGCCCGCAGAGGCCGCGCCTCAGTTCCTCGCGACCCTCCGCGCGCACGAGGCTGGGGCTCGCTACAACGAAGTGCATCGCGCCCACAACAACCTCGGCTACATCCTGAACAACTACGGCCGATGGAATGAAGCTTCGAACTGGCTCGCCCAGGGGTTGGCGCTCCGGCAGGACGACGCAGAATTGAACCTGAACTTCGGCCGCACGCTGCTGGCCTTGACCAATGCACCGGCTGCGGTGCTCCACCTGACCAAAGCGGCCCGGTTGCTCACGAACTCCGCCGAATCCGGCGTGCTCCTGGGCCAGGCGCTGGCTGTGGCAAAACGGCCAGGCGAGGCGGCCGCTCAGTTCCGCTCCACACTCGCCGCGCACACCAATTCCGTGGAGGCACTGAGCGCCTTTGCCTGGCTGCTGGCCACGAGTCCTGACGAGCAAGTTCGCAATGGCGCGGAAGCGGTGCGACTCGCCCGCCGCGCCCGCGCGTTGACGAACTCGCCAGTAACGCTCCTGGCGCTCGCCGCCGCGCTTGCGGAGAACGGCCAGATTCCCGCTGCCCTGGAACAGGCCCGGGCCTGCACGAACGAATTGTCCCATGTCGTATCCAGCCCGGTGCTCGAGAAGGCCGAAGCGCTGCTCCAGGATCTGGAAGCGGGCCGTCCCCATCGCGACAAAAGGCTGTAGCGGGAGACCGGTGTACGCCGGCGATCTTTTTTGCAGAAAGGCGCGGTTGGATTTGGCTTCAAAAAGAAATACGGCGCTCGCCAGGGCGCCGCTACGGGAGACGAGAGCTCCGGCTCACGGCCGATTCTGCTTCTCCATCGTGAAATCCAGGGAGCCGACCTGGGCGACCTTGGTGGCGTCGATGATCTTGACGATCTCGCCAAACGGCGCGTTTCGGTCGGCGCGGACGGAGACTTTAAGCGCGGGATCTTTCTTCACGGCCTCGGATAACTCGGACTGAAGTTTGTCGATCGTCGTGGCCCGCTCGCCGATGAAGAAGTACGGAAAATTGGTCGCCACAAGGATGACGAAAGGCTTTAGCTCGCTGGCCCCGGGCTTGGCTTCCTTCGAGACAGGCAGGTTCAGCTTCAGGGACGGTTCCTTCTTTTTAACGGTCGTCGTGACCATGAGAAAGATGAGCACGACGAGGAGCACGTCGATCAGCGAAACGATGATGACCGCCGGCGTGCGGTTGCGTTTCTTCTCAAGAAAGCGCATGGGTCAATGAGAGCGCGTTGCAGCCAGGGCAGGCGGCGGAGGCGCGGCGACCTCCGCTTCGGCTGCGCCGTAGGGGTTGGCGCTCTCGATGCGGTAGTGCTTGCGGAGGAATTCGTCGCAAAGGGATTCCATGCGCACGGCGAACGTTTCTACCTTGCGACTGTAATAACTCCACGCAATCAGCGCCGGGATCGCGATGAGCAGGCCAAGCAGCGTGGCATACAGCGCGACGCTGATACCCTGGGCGAAGCGTGAATGATCGTTGGCCGCCGCGTCCAGGCCCTGGGCGGCAAACAAGGTGATGAGTCCGAAAATGGTGCCGACCAACCCCATGAGCGGGGCGATGCTGACGATGATTTCCAGAACGACCAGTCCCCGCTCGAGCTTGCTCAACTCGAACCGGGCGCGGGTTTCGACCAGGGAACTGTTTTCGTCCTTCGGCATGTCGAGGTGGTCCGCCGAGAACAGGAGCAGGCGCGAAATGGGCGAGGGGTTTTGCGTGCAGACACTCTTGAGGAGCACCAGATCGCGGGCCCCGGCGTAGTTCAGGACGGCGTCGGTGACCGGCAGAGGAACGACCTTGGCCATACGCAAGGCGAGCCCGCGCTCGACGATGAAAGTCACGGCGGTCAGCGATGTAACGACCAGCGCGATGATAATGAGTGTGTCCATGTGCGATGGGAATGACGGGGGCGAAGCCGCGGGGATTCAGTTGTAGTAGAAGGTGAACCGGATGTCCCGCGGGGCGGAGCCGATCTTGCGGCGCATCTCGTCGGGCCATTCTCTATAGCGCTGGTTGTCTTCAACCGCGTTGCGGCAGAACAGGCCGAGGATGTCGCCGACTTCATTGTCTTGAATCTTCATATCGGTAATGCGGCCATCGTGGGTGAGCTTGAATTCGAGAACCACTTTACCGGCCCGCGGAGTGATCATGTTGTTCTCGATGAGATAATACCAGCGGTTTTGGACAGCTTCAATGAACTGCCGGTCGTATTCGCCGAATTCGGTGGCTTTGGTATCGAAGGCGATGCGGCCTTTGCGTTCGGCGCCGCCTTCCTGCTTGAACACTTTGCCGGAGAGCAACGCTTGCTTCTCACGTGCCTTGGCGTAGGTGCGCGGCCGGTCCGCGGGCGTCGTCACGGTCTGTCCGGCACCGTTATTGACCAACCCTGGGCTGGGAGGCTTGGGGTCGCGAGGCTTGTTTAAAGCCAAATCGCCCGGCTTCGGGGCCTCTTCGACTTTGGGCGCCGGCTGGAGCGGGAAGGGAATCGGCTTTTCCTGAGGGGGCTTTTCCTTTTCCATGACACGCACGACCTGTGTTTGCTCCCCGTCGACCTTTGGCGTCGGCTTGGTGTCGGGTTCGAGGTTGCTGGCCAGCGCGTTCTTGTCGCTGTAAAATTTCGCGTTCTCTGGCGCCCGGTCGACGGCTGTGTCAGGGTCGACTTCAAGAAAGGTGAGGGGGATTTCCCGGTTTTCGGGGGGAGAACTGGGCGGTTTGGGTTGAAGCGGGAACTTGAACCGTGGCTTTGACGCGGTGAGCTTTTCAGTGAGCTTCGCCAGCCACCCCGCCTGATGGTTCCACCAGCCCAGCTTTTTCCCAAGCCGCCACCCACCCAGGAGGCCCAGGTGAATGACAACGGACAAAAGCAATGCAAGCACCAGTGGATTCTGCTCAAACCACCGGCGCCAAGCTTGAGTCCTAGCTGCCGTCATATTGCGAACCATGCCGCAGATCCTACCGGCAGGCAACAGTTTTGGCCCCCGGAATGCCGGCAGCCGTCGCCCGCCGGGCGACAAGCGGTCTTCAATTATATATATCGGCAATCCGGGGCCAGCGGTTACCTCCAGGCCCTCTCAATTTCGTGGGGATCTCCCATTTGACGGATCGGGAAATGGGTATCATGTTAATTATGTCCCCAATCAGACCGGATCAGGCGGCTTGATTGGGGCGTTCGTGTGGGCTGGAAACCGGCTGTTTCACGAAAGGACTCGAGGTCAGTGGCGCAAGACGAGCGCGGTCGGGTGACAGGGGATGCTCGACCTCCCGTTCGGAATTCGATTCAGCTTGCCGGCCCACCGACTTTTGGAACTTTCGGCCCTCCGCGAATCAAACCACGTCAATAGACCTGTACTATAGTCGTTATGAATCCATCCAAAGTGTTCCTCATTCTAGGCGCAGCGGCCGCCTTGAGTTTTCCAGCTGTAGCCGCCGTTTCTGTCACCAGTACCGGCGTCGGGCCATTGGATTTTTCAAGTCCGCCGACCTCGCCGGCGGATTTCTCAACCCTGTCCATAGCTGGCGCTTCAGCCGACATCGAAACGGCCGCCGCGCTGGATGCCGCCGTAATGGCGACGGACGCGTCGGCCGTCACCACTGCCCTCGGCACGACGGCGACTGTGACGCCGGCGATCAGCGCGAACGCCATTGCCCGGCACAACACCACGCTACTGCTGCTTCAAACGCGGCCGACCGGCAACAATTACACGTTGATGATGATGACCATGGTCAATGGGGCCGGCGGCACGATAAGCAGCTTCACGCTGAGTTATGACTACGTCCGGAACTTCGATCCGGCCGCACTGCCCGCCGATTCGATTCCCGGCCATCGGGTGTTCTTCAGCGTGAGCGGTGCGCCCGGAAGCTGGGTGCTTCTCCCGACTCTTTCGGGACTGACTGCCGACACTCCGGGCGCCAGTGCCACCGTCACGGGCATCTCCTGGCCGTTTGGCGCAAACGCTTACATCCTTTGGGCGGACGACAACTCGGAACCCAATCCCGATGAGGGCAACACTGTCGACAATCTCGCCATTTCAGGCGTGTCCACGACGATTGAGCCAACCACCATCGCCATCACCAGCCCCACCGCCGGCCAGAACGTGGCCGTGTACGCGGATTTGACCGTCACGACGACGACGACCGGGGCGATCACGAACGTGGCGTTCGAACTGGACGGAGTCTTTGTGGCAAATGACACGAGCTTCCCCTTCGGTGGAACCGTCATGGTCCCCGGGACGACTCCGCTCGGCCCCCATACCCTGACGGCCAAGGCAACGGATAACACGGGCGCGGTGGTGACCTCCGCACCCGTCACCTTTAACGTCGTCGCGAGTACGCCTCCGACGCTCGCATTGACGAATACCTTCAGCGGCACAGTCACGGGCACGACGTTCCTGGTGGGTTCACCGATTACCGTCCAGGCCGGCTTTTCCGATGATGACGTCATCACGAACATCTCGTGGTTCGTCGATGGCGTGCTCTACCTCACCAACCGGATCAATGGGACCTGGACTTATGTAGATTCCCTGGCGGGCACGCACGTGCTCAAAGGCGAAGCCACCGATCGCGCGGGTAATATGACGATGGCAACGCGCACGATTACCATTACCAACCCGGCGGCCGGCACCTACACGCTGCTGGTTACCAACGGTTCGGAGTGGCGCTACACGGTCGCTTCCACAGCCGAGCCGCCTCCGTTCGGGCTCGAGCCGTGGTACGGTGTCTTCTATGACGACAGCGGCCCTGAATGGGCCTCGGCCTTCGCTGAGTTGGGCAATGGTGACGTCGCCGACGGACACCCCGAAAAGACGATGATCGACATCGGCCCGGCAGGCGCCCGCTACAGCGCGATTTATTTCCGCAAAACTTTCGACGTCGTGAATCCGTCTGCCTTCCCGATCGTTTCCCTTCACTTGCTGAGGGACGACGGCGCAGTCGTTTACCTGAACGGCACGGCGGTCTGGACAAACAACATCGCCGTGACCACCTCTCCGATCGGTTATACCAACCTGGCGAACGCGAGTGACGATGGATTGACCTACCAGGTCCTCAATCTGGACAATCCCCTCATCGCACCCGTGTTGTTGCCAGGAATGAACTTCGTGGCGGTCGAGGTTCATCAGCAAAACGCCACCTCTTCGGACCTGAGCTTCGACTTGATGATTTGGGGCTCGACGATAGGCAACCAGCCGCCTTCGGTCACTCTGACCAATCCGATTCCGGGATCGAACGTGATGGTTGGCGCCTTCATCGACGTGGGGGCCGCTGCAACGGACTCGGACGGGACCGTGGCTCGCGTGGACTTTTTTGATAACGGGGTCCTTCGGATGTCCGACAACGCGGCGCCGTACGGCTTCATTCTGAGTGACTTGACGGCCGGCGCGCACACCATCCGCGCCGTGGCCTTTGACAATTCCGGCTCGAACAGCGCTCCTGCCAACGTCATGATCGTGGTCACCAACCCGCCGGCGCTCACGGCCTTTCTGACCAACGGCGCAGAGTGGAAGTACTTCGACAAAGGAATGGACCTGGGCACCGCGTGGAAGGCACTCGACTTCGTTGATACGGGCTGGTCCAACGGGATTGCCGAGTTGGGTTATGGAGATCTCGCAGGCGAGACGCGCCCCGAACGCACTGTCGTAGAGTTCGGCCCCAATACTGACCTCAAGTTTACGACCACCTACTTCCGCAAGAAGATTAACATCACGAGCCTGGCCGATATTGGCCGCTTGCGGCTGGACGCTATGCGCGACGATGGCATCGTCGTCCACATCAACGGCAGCGAAGTGTTCCGAAATAACTTCACCAACACGACCACTCCGATTCTGTTCGGGGACTTTGCGGAAGCGGCCATCGGCGGCGCCGCCGAGGCGACGTACATCACTTACGAAACCAATATCGCCGCGTCGGGACTGGCGGTGGGTATGAACATCATCGCTGTCGAGATCCATCAAAACTCCACGAACTCTTCGGACATCAGCTTCGACCTGATGCTTTGGGGCACCCCACCCGCACTCACGATCACGGCGGCCGGCGGGAACTTTACGGTCCGCTGGGGCAACGCCCCCAACTATCGCCTCCAGCAAAACTCGAACATCAATCTTCCGGCCGGCTGGACGGATGTCCCCGGCGACCCCGCCAGCCCCTACACGCAGCCGCTGCCAGCCGCACCGAGCCAGCGGTTCTTCCGGCTGCGCCATAGGTGATTCACCGCCACGCCGGGCCTTGCCCGCGCGCTGGCACAGCAACACACGGCCCTGCCTGCTGACCGCAGGCAGGGCTTTTCCTTTCGACACGGGCCCGTTTGACGCCCGTTGGTCTATTCCCTACCCTCGACTGCATGGCGCAAAGAAGCTTCGAGGAAACGGCTGTCCTCCTCCGCCCCGATGACGTCGTGGCTGTGCTCAAAAAGTCTCTGCAAGCCGGTGACGAACTCATCGGACCCGAGTTGCGGGTCACCGCGGCGCAAGCCATTCCGGCCGGACACAAAATCGCGCTGGCCGAAGTGCCCGAGGGAGGCGCCGTGCGAAAGTACGGCCAGATCATTGGTTTCGCCCAAAGCCGCATTCGCCCAGGCGAGCACGTCCACACGCATAACCTCGTCCTGCGCGATTTCAGCCGGGACTATCAGTTTTGCGCGGACGCCCGTCCTTTGCCCCAGCATTCGGAGGGCCGCACCTTCCTGGGTTACGCGCGGCCCGGGGGCACCGCCGGCACGCGCAACTACCTGGCCGTGCTCTCCAGTGTCAATTGCTCCGCGAGCGTTTCCAACTACGTCCGCGATCGCTTCCGCACGCCGGAATTCCGCCGTGACTTTCCAAACGTGGATGGCGTCATCGCCTTCACTCACAAAGGCGGCTGTGCCATGGACCCTGGGCTGCCGCAAGTCGTCCTCCAGCGCGTCCTGGCCGGCATCGCCCGGCACGCGAATGTTTCCGGCTTCGTGATGATTGGTCTGGGCTGCGAGGTCAACCAGGTCGACGCCATCCGCCAGGCCTACAAGCTTGACGCATTGAAACCGGGCGACAACGCCCCGGCTTTCCTGAACATTCAAGCTTCAGGCGGCATCCGCAAGACCGTCGAAGCCGGAGTCGCTGCGGTGCAAAGGCTTCTTCCCGCCGCAAACGCGCTCCAGCGCACTCCGCAACCGCTCTCCAAACTCGTCCTGGCCGAAAACTGCGGCGGCTCTGACGGCAACAGCGGCATTACTGCCAATCCCGCTCTGGGCGTGGCTTCGGATGAACTGGTCCGCCACGGCGGCGCCAGTGTCCTTGCCGAGACACCCGAAATTTACGGCGCCGAGCACCTGCTCACGCGGCGCGCCGTGACCCGGGAAGTCGGCGAGAGGATCGTGGCGCTCATCCATTGGTGGGAGGAGCATGCCCGGCTTCACAAGGCATCCATCGACAACAACCCCTCGTTCGGCAACAAGGCCGGCGGCCTCACCAACATCGTGGAGAAAAGCCTTGGCGCTGTCGCCAAAGGGGGTCAGGCGCCGCTCCAGGCTGTCTACCAATATGCCGAGCCGATTACCGCCAAGGGGTTCTGCTTCATGGACACGCCCGGTTATGATCCCGTGAGCATGACCGGCCTGGTCGCCGGTGGTTGCAACGTGGCCGTCTTCACAACCGGCCGCGGGAGTGTCTACGGCTGCAAGCCGGCGCCCTCGATCAAGGTGGCGACCAATTCCGCGCTCTATCGGTGGATGGAGGAAGACATGGACATCAACGCCGGGACGATCCTCGAAGGCACCGAGACGGTTGAGCAAGTCGGTCAAAGGATTTTCGAGAAGATCGTGGCGGTCGCGTCGGGGGAACGGACCAAGAGCGAATTGGCAGGCGTAGGCGACGAAGAGTTCGCCCCGTGGCAGCTCGGCCCGACGTTTTAGACTGATTGCCAAAAGTCATTTCCGAAATGGTGGGGCAAACCTGCCGGTTTGCCGCGGCGCCCAGCAGGGCGCCGCCCACCATTTCGGAAATGACTTTTGGCAAACACTCTAGCATGGGAGCGCGGAGCGCGGACTGCATGTCCGCGCTCCTAACGCATGGACTTCGACTTCTCCGGCGTCCACGGACTTCCGGCCCGAAAGGCGGCCCGCTCGACCAATTCAGGCGGCGGATCGAAGCTGAGAGGCTCGCGACCTGCAGCCCAAACAGAGCCGCGCCGGATGAGCGCGGCGGCGTTGCGGATGGATTGATCGGCGTGGCCGAGGACAGTTTGGAAAACTCTTCCACGCCCGTAGCTGTAAGCCCACGCCATCGGCTCGTCGCGCCCGGTGATTTGTGATCGGGCTGTGGCGAGCGGCTCGATGGGTTCGTCTCCGGCCTGCTTGAAGTAGAGTTCGTCCACCGTTTCGAAAGCAGCCAGTCCGCGTGTGATCGGGTGCGACGTCGCCGCAATGTCCACGCGGAACGGCCCGAACGCGTCGTGGCCGCTGCCACCCTTATGGTCCCACACGCGCCGGACGACGCGCCGGTACTCCGGCCAATCGGATATTTCTGCGCCTGGGAGGGAAGGATGAAACGCGCCATTGGCGAAGTGAATCACCGCCACGCCGCCCCCATTGCTCAAGTAGCGCGTGAGGTTCGTTTTTGCCGCGTCGCTCAGTCCCGGCCGCTGCCAATTGCAGTAGTTCAAGATGAGCAGCGGGTAATCGCTCAGCCGAGGCGAGGCGAACTCCTCGGGGTTTTCAGTGACCTCGACAAGCGCGCGCGGATCCTGTTCCAGGACGTGCAACAGCGCGGCGCTCGTCGAGCGCCAGTCGTGCGCCGGATGGTTGTGGCCGGTGACGATCAGCGCCCGGAACCGTTCGCCCGGTTCAGAGCGCACGCCCTCCGCGGGCACCTCCAGCCGCGCGGTCCAAGCGATTGCGTTGAGCACCAGGCGCCGAAAATCCGGCAGCCACCAGTTCTTGTAAAAATGCCCGCCAGTAAAGCCGAACCCGCGCCCGCCATCCTGGCGTTCCACCGCCCAGCCCACGGTGTTCGCGAGCATATCGCCGCCGGATTCCTTCAGTAGAATGGGCTTCAAGCGTGGGTCCTTCTCGCGGAAGCGAAGATTGAAGTAAAACTCCTCGGTGACCTTGAACGGCTTCACGCCACGGGCGATCGGATGCTCAGGGGTGGCGACAGCGGTCATCCAATCGCGCGTCTGGATGGCGCTGAACCATTTGTTCGGCGTGTTCCCGGTTTCGTAATCGAAGTAGCCACCGACCCACTCGGTCATCTGTTCGTGAACGCGTCGCGGATTGAACGTGGACCAATGGAACAGCACGAGGCCGCAACCGCGCCGCATCTGTTTGGCAAGCTGATCGAAACGGTCGCCGACGTAGAGCGGATGGTCGGTCTCCTTGCGGTCCGAACCGCCCGAAGTCAGCAGAATCGTCGATGCGTCGTCGAGCGCCGCGGGATTCGTCGGCCAGCCGTTGAAGTGGGCCTCGACCGTCACGCCCTTGAGGTCGGGCGATGTGTCGAGGCAATGCTTGAGCAGGATGACGTTCTTTTCGTACTCGTGCGTCTCGCGGGGATGGCTGTCCAGCGGCCCGGCGATGAGGACGATTTTCTTGGGCGACGCCGCATTCGTGATCGCGGGTGCAAGGCAGCCCAGCAAGGCCACCGTGAGCAGCCGCCCAATGTTTCCCAGCAAAAGCATGACTCACTTCAGCCCGTTTCAAATGGAGCGTCAAGCGGGCAAGCCCGTGGAATCAGGGACGGGGACTTGGGCCTTATTCTCCTTTGGAAAGTCGCTGCGGGATGGATTCTTAGGCAGTCGTTATCTTGCTCACGCGTGGCCCCACGCTGCAACGGCACCCACCTCGTCCTGGGCGACAATGAGCTTGTCCTTGCCTCTGGCCCGATGCCATACATCGAGCCATGAATCCTGACGGCGCTGCGCGCGCACCGTTTACCCGCACTGAGTGGCTCATTCTCATTGTCGCCGCGATAGGGTTTTTGTTCGACACGTACGAGCTGCTGCTGCTGCCGCTCATCGCGGCGCCAGCCATCGCGGAAATCCTTCAGTTGCCGGCTAACAACCCAACCGTCACCGCCTGGGTCGGGCGGCTGCTCTGGCTGGCGGCGCTCAGCGGCGGCGTGTTCGGGTTGCTCGGCGGCTGGCTGGTCGACCGGCTGGGGCGCAAAACGGTGCTCGGCTTGAGCATCGCCGTTTACTCGCTGTCGCCGGTCGCGGCGGCGTTCAGCACCAGCCTCGGGGCGTTTGTCTTCTTCCGCTGCGCCACGTTCGTGGGTGTGTGCGTCGAGTTCGTTGCGGCCATCACCTGGCTGGCGGAACTGTTCCCGGACAAGGGTCGGAAGGAAAGGGTGCTCGGCTGGACGCAGGCTTTCGCCTCGGTGGGCGGGCTCTTCGTGACGCTCGTCAACGGGTGGATTCTCCAACACGCCTCGTCCCTGCCCCGCCTGCCCCTGCCCGAACCGTTCAACGGACACGCGGACTGGCGCTACACGCTCATTACCGGTCTGCTGCCGGCGATTCCCATCGCCTTGATGCTCCCCTTCGTGCCGGAATCGCGCCTCTGGCAGGAAAAACGCAAGGCCGGCACGCTGCGTCGGCCGAGCTTCGGAGCCTTGTTCTCTCCGGAGCTGCGGCGCACCACGCTCGTCACCGCAGCGCTGTCGGCCTGTGCTTACGGCATCGCGTTCGGCGCGTTGCAACTGACCCCGACGCGCATCGTGCCCGGCATCGCCGACCTGGCCGAGCAACAAAAAATCCTCAGGCCATTGCAAGTCGAAGCCGTGCCGCTCAACAAGGCGCTCAGCGAAACCAATGGACCTCTCTTCGCACAGGCCTGCGCGGATGTTCCCGGGCTGCTCCAACTTTCCGGCAGGCGGGCAAAAGTCCGCCTCGAGATGCGCGCCACCTCCAAAGCCGCCGCCGACAAAGACGCGACCGACGCCCAACGGTCCGAGGTGCAGGCCCGGCTCGTGGCCTTGACGAACCAGTTCGCCTCGCTCGAAACGGAGTTGACGACCCTCACCGAAAGCAAACCCGCGGCCCGGGAGGCGTTATTGGGACGCGAAAGGCTTTTCGCCCAACTTGGCGCCAACCGCGCGAAGCAGGAGGTACCCGACAATATCGTCAAAACGCGCGGCAAGGACATACAACTCTGGCAGGAATGCGGCGGACTGCTGGGGCGCATCGCGCTGGCGATCCTGTTGGTCGCGGCGATCAGCAAGGGGAAATTGCTGCGCCTGTTCCAGGCGCCGGGGCTCGTCGCGCTGCCGCTGACCTATTTGTGGTTGTTCCGCGACCACCCGGCGTGGTTTCACTGGGGCATTGCGGTCACGGGTTTTCTGACCGTGGCGCAATTCAGTTACTTCGGCGAGTACCTGCCGAAGGTCTACCCCATTCACTTGCGCGGCACTGGCGGCAGTTTCGCAACCAACGTGGGCGGACGGATGATTGGCACGTCGATGGCGTTCGTGACGACGAACTGGGTCGCGCCGATGCTCGGCGGCAGTGGGCCCGCGCAAGTCGCCACCGCCGCCGCCATCGTCGGCACGAGCATGTTCGTCGTCGGATTGGCGCTCAGTTACCTGCTGCCGGAGCCGAAGAAGGAAGGGGTGGAGTAGCTCGGCCGTTCGTGGCTGCGATCATGAGGTTGCGCGGTGAATTACTTGATTGTGGGCGAAGTCGAGCGCATCGACGAACGTCCAATGTCCTCGTTCGCGACCTCACGGTCGCCGCCACGCGAACTGTGTGCGAGACTGGAACGGCGGTCGCACGCGGCAGATGCTTTCGAGACTATGGCTGGAACAGTAAATAGACGATTCGGGAAGACGCGACGCGGCACTGCTGTGGCGCTCGCCGCGATGGTTCTGTGGCTCGCCACAGCGGTCCGTTCGCAGACTCCGCCTGCGCCGGGCACGCAACCTGCCCCGGCGCCTGCGAAAGCAACGCCAGCGGTCCCAGCGAACACGATTCCCGCGGTCACGAACACACCGCCGCCGAAACCGCCCACGCCCCGCGGAACCCCGCTGTTCGAATCCACTCGCAAGGAAGCCGAAAACGGCAACGCCGCCGCGCAATTCCGACTCGCGATGTTCTTCGCCGCGGGCAAGGAAACGGCGCAGGATCCAACCAACGCTGTGGTCTGGCTTCGCAAGGCAGCCGAGCAGGGAAACATCGCGGCGCAATTCAATCTCGCGGTTTTTGTCTCGCAGGGCGTTGGAGCAACCCAGGATTTCACCGAGGCGGCCACGTGGTTCCGCAAAGCCGCCGATGCGGGCGACAAGGCCGCGCAATACAACCTGGCGGTGCTTTACGTGAACGGCGCAGGCGTGAAGGCCGATCCGGCCGAGGCGGCGAAGCTGTTCCGGCTTGCCGCCGAGCAGGGTGACGTGTCGTCGCAGATGAGCCTGGCGATGCTGCTGGCGACAGGGCAAGGGGTGTCGGCCAATTTGCCGGAGGCATACCTTTGGCTGAGCAAGGCCGCGCGCCAGGAGAACAGCGTGGCCGAAAGCCAGCGGGAGGAATTGATCTCGAAGATGACGGCCGAACAATTGTTCGAGGCGCGCAAGCTGAATGCATCGCGAGGCGACAAGGAGGACCAATTCAACATCGGTCTGGCATTTGCCAAAGGCCAGGGCGTGAAAGCCAACCCGCTCGAAGCCGTGAGCTGGTTCACTCGCGCCGCGACCAACGGGCATCCCGAGGCCCAAATGAAACTGGGGACGTGCTTCGCCGAGGGGCAAGGCGTGCCCGCAAATCCCGCGGCGTCCGTCCAGTGGTTTCGCGCAGCCGCCGAACAAGGCCACATCAAAGCCCAGCATCAACTCGGAGCGGCGTACGCCGAGGGCCGAGGCGTGACGCGCGACGACGCCGAAGCGCTCAAATGGCTCCGGAAATCCGCTAGTCAGGGCGTGGCCGCGGCCCAAGCGTTGCTCGGCTCGATGCTCATCAGTGGCCGGGGTGGGCCGACGAATTTTGTCGAGGCTGCCACCTGGTTCAGCAAATCGGCAGACAAGGAGGATCCGGCTGGGCTGGCGGGCCTCGGCCTGCTTTACGAACGCGGACAGGGCGTCAAATCAAATCTCACGGAAGCGGCGAAACTCTACCGCGCTGCGGCCGAACGCGGGAATACCGAGGCGCAACTCCGCCTTGGCTACTGCCTGGCCGATGGCCGCGGAGTTGGCAAAGATCCCGCCGAAGCCACCAAGTGGTTCCGCAAGGCGGCGGACGCCGGGAACCCGCGTGCGCAAGCCAGTCTGGGCTTCGCCTACACGGCGGGCAACGGCGTGCCGAAAGATCTCGCTCAGGCGCATAAGTGGTTCACCACCGCGGCGGGTAAAGGAGATGCGCAAGCGCAATTCAACCTGGGCGTCCTGCACGAGTCGGGTCTCGGCGTGAAAGCCGACCTGCCCGCCGCTTTGACGTGGTATCGCAAGGCCGCTGAACAAGGCATGAGCGATTCACAAGTGCGGCTTGGGATGTTGGCCGCGCAGGGCCGGGGCGTGCCGCAGGATTTCGCGGAGGCTGCCAAATGGTTTCGCAAGGCGGCGGAACAGGGAGACGCAACTGCGCAGTTGAACCTGGGCATCTCTTACGAAAATGGTCAGGGCGTGCCGAAGGACGCAGCCGTATCGCGCGAGTGGTATCAAAAAGCTGCCGAACAGGGCGAGCCAAAGGCGATGTACCGACTTGGACTGGCCCACTCGCTCGGCAACCCGCCCAATTACGAGGAGGCGTTGAAGTGGTTCGGTAAAGCGGCGGACAAAGGCCACCCGCACGCTGAGTATAACCTTGGCGTGCTCCACGACACCGGTCGCGGCGTGCAACAGGACTTTGCCCAGGCCGCCAAGTGGTATCGGCTCGCAGCGGACCGCGGGCATCCGTTGGCGCAATTGAACCTTGGCAACTTGTACGACGCGGGCCAGGGCGTGCCGAAAAATGTCGCAGAAGCGGTGAATTGGTATCGCAAGGCCGCCTTGCAAAAGGAACCCCAGGCCGAATACGCGCTGGGCATGTGCTATGCGGAAGGGGACGGCGTCGCCCAGGACCTGGTGGAAGCTTGCAAGTGGATTACACTGGCCGCCGCGCACGGCAACACAAACGCGGCGAACCTCAAGCCAGCTCTCGAAAAGAAGTTAAGCCCCGAACAAATGGCCAAGGCACAGCAGGCCGCTCAAGCCGCCCTGGCCGGAACGACGCCACAGCCGTGAAGGGGCACGGAAAGCCATGCCCGTGCGTTTGGGAACCTCACGCTGGATGGTTCCCGAAAACCGAAGTTCGAAATCCGAGATCCGAAAGAAATCCGAAGCCCGAATGCCGAAAGAATGACCCCTGGCCGGAACGGGCACGGATTTGGCCCAATACAGAGTTGCATTTTCGGACCTCGGAATTCGGGCTTCTTTCGGATTTCGGGGAATTCGGATTTCAGTTTTCATGCTCAAATCTGTAGTTTCCTAATATTCCTCTTGCGCGTGGCGACCCAAATCCGTTTTAAGACGCCGCGTGCAATTCAAACTGAAGTCGGTCCCCGGTTCCATCATTGCTCCTCAAGGCTTTCTCGCCAGCGGTGTCTTCTGCGACATCAAACGCCTGGGCACAGGTAAGGGCTCGGCCAAGGGCAAAAAGCGAGACCTGGCGCTGATTGTTTCGGAGGCGCCGGCGACCGTCGCCGGGATGTTCACGACGAATCAGGTCTGCGCTGCGCCGGTCAAAGTCTGCGCCCAACGCGTCAGGTCCGGCGTCGCCCAGGCCATTGTCGTCAATTCGGGAAATGCCAACGCCTGCACCGGACGGCAGGGAATGAAGGACGCACTTGAAATGGCCCGCTTTGCCGCCCGCGCGCTCCATGCGCCGGAAGCCCACGTCCTCGCCGCCAGCACCGGCCGCATCGGAGTAGAGCTGCCCATGGCCAACGTCCGCGCAGGAATCCTCGACGCCTTGTCGCGCCTGAATGACGCCACCGACGCCGCCGCCAATGCCGCCGAAGCCATCATGACGAGCGACACGCGGCCCAAGGCGATCGCCGTCGAATTCAAACTTGCCGGCAAGCCTGTTCGCATCGGCGGCATCTGCAAGGGCGCGGGCATGATTCAACCCGGCTTGAGCGCCACTGGCACGCGTCCGTCCGCCGCGCCGCGCGGTCTTCACGCGACCATGCTTTGCTTCCTGACCAGCGACGTTGCGATTGCCGCAAAGCCGCTTCAGGCAGCGCTTGAAGAGGCGGTAGCACGCAGCTTCAACCGAATCACGGTGGACGGCGACATGAGCACAAATGATACCGTGCTCGTGCTGGCCAATGGTCTGGCTGCAAACAAGCCCCTCACGTCAAGTGAGTCGAGGGATTTCAATGCGTTCCAAGCCGCACTGAACCACGTCTGTCTTGAACTGGCGAAGATGATTGTGCGCGATGGCGAAGGCGTGCATCGCGTCGTCACTGTGCGGGTGGAAGGCGCCCGTTCAGTCGCGGACGCCGAAGCCGCCGCGCGAGCCGTCGCCAACAGTTCGCTGGTGAAGACCAGTTGGCACGGCGGCGACCCCAACTGGGGCCGAATCATGGGCGCGCTGGGCTACAGCGCAGCGACCGTCGTCGAAGAAAAGGTGGACATCGGCTACAGCGCGCCTGGCAGCCGAAAGATTCTCTGGAGCCTTCGTCGCGGGCAGCCGACCGCCGCGAGTTTCAAGCAACTCTGCGCCGCCGCCGCGCCCGGTGAATTCGATCTCCACATTCAATTGAACCTCGGCAAAGCCGGCGCCGTGATGTACGCCGCCGACCTGACCGAGGCCTATGTGGACTTCAACAAAGGCGACGTGACGGATCCGGCGTCGCTGGGGGGCTGAGTCCTACCCTTTCATCGAGTCGACTTGATCCAGGTTCGCCGTCTTGTAATGCCGGTAGATGGAGATGATGAGTGCCAGGCCGACCGCGGCTTCGGCGGCGGCGATGGCGATGGAGAACACCACAAACATGACCCCGCGCAACGCTTCGGGGTTCGGACCGAATCGCCAGAAGGCGATGAAGTTCAGGTTCGCCGCGTTCAGCATCAGTTCCACGCCGACCAGGACGAGGATGGCGTTGCGCCGTGTGAGCGCCCCGGCCAGGCCGACGCTGAAGAGAAGGGCGCTGAGCAAGACGTAGTAGTGAAGTGGAGTCATGCGACGGAAATAACAGGAAAACCGGAAAACCGGAAAACGGGAGTTCTCATCGGCTTCGCTTCTCGTCTTCCGGTCTTCTCGATATCGGATCGGTTCATGGGTTTCGATTCCCTCAGGACGCAGAGCCGTTCCCCGATGCCTTCGACCTCTTCTCCTGCATCGCAATGATCGCCGCGCCGATCATGGCTGCCGTCAGGAGCAAGCCGAGGACCTCGAGGGGAAGCACGTACTCGCCCATTAGCCGCTCGCCCAGCGATTTCACGGAGACGGTTGGAGCAACAGCCGACGGCGGTGCGAAGACCGGAATCGCATCCTTCGCCACCGTTTCAGCGAGGCGCCGCGTGACCTCCGGGGACTTCATCACGGCGCAAGCCATCGTGACGAACGCCGCGACCGCGATGCCCACGCCCCACGGTGTCGCAGTGGCGATGGGCGCCGGTGACGGTGGTTCCGCGCCGCGCGTGAGGAGGATGGCGAAAACAATGAGAACGGCCACCGCGCCGACATAAACAAGGATTTGCACCCATCCGACGAACTCGGCGTTAAGTTGGAGGAACAATCCGGCCATTCCGGCGAAGGTGAGTCCCAGGCAGAGCGCGCAATGCACGCGGTTGCGCAGCGTCATGGCTGCGATGGCGCTGCCGGCGGTGAGGCCGGCGAGAATGGCAAAGGGCCAGGTCATCTGTTAAATCGTTAAACCGCTAAATCGTTAAATCGTTCGACCGAATTGGATTGGCGATCCAACGCCATTTAACCATTTAACCATTTAACATTTTAACCTTTTAACGACTCCTCATTCCGCATACCGATACTCCCTCCTTCCTACCCGCGTCCCGAAGCCGCGTCCCAGCAGCCAATACGGCGCGACCAGCAGCGCGGCGCAAACCAGCCAGCGCGCGCCAAGGTTCCAGCCCTCCCGAAAGGTGAAATGCCAGATGGCGGCGACAAACACGTTTGCCAGCGCCATCGGCAGCAGGAATTTCCAGGCCAGATTCATGAGTTGGTCGGCGCGCAGGCGTGGAATGGTTCCGCGAGTCCAGATGAAAAACGCCAGGAGCGCGAACAGTTTGCCGAAGAACCAAAGCCAGGACGGAATGAAATCCAGAAACGTGACCGGCGCCGTCCAACCCCCGAGAAACAGCGTGATGCCCATGCCGCAAATCGCGAAAAGGCCCAGATACTCTCCGAGGAAAAAGAGCGCGAATTTGAATCCGCTGTATTCCGTGAAATAACCCGCGATCAACTCCGACTCAGCCTCGGGCAGGTCGAAGGGGGTGCGGTTGGACTCCGCCGCCGCAGCCACGAGGAATAGAAGAAACCCTGCAAGCCCCCAGGGCGTGAACACGTGCCATTGGTGCAAGAAACCCCACAACACCTGCTCCTGCCGGCCCACGATGCTCACCAGCGAGAGCGTCCCGGCGAGCATCACCACCGTGAGCGTTGAGAAGATCAGCGGCACTTCGTAGGCGATCATTTGCGCGATCGCCCGCATCGCGCCAAGCAGCGAATACTTGTTCCGGCTCGACCAGCCCGCCATGAACACGCTCAGTTCCGTGGCCGCGCCCACAGCGAAGAAGAACAGCAGCCCGCTCTCCGGCAAATCGAGTGCAACCATGTTCCGGCCGAAGGGCAACACGGCGAACGCCAGCAGCACCGGGATGACCAGCGCCAGCGGCGCCAGGAAATGCACCACGCGGTCAGCCGCGCGCGGCACGATGTCTTCCTTGGTCAGCATCTTGAGGCCATCGGCCACCCACTGTCCGAAGCCGAACAGCCGAATCTTGGTCAGCGGAATGCCGACGCGATTCGGACCAATGCGATTTTGGATCCGCCCCAGGGCCTTGCGTTCAATCACGGTCACGAGGCCGAATAATAACGCGAAGACGCCGATGATCGGCCCGATGCTCAGGAGAATCGACGCCCACGGTTGAAGCCCGGCTGGGCACCAATTCACCACCGTGTGTTTGGCCGTCACGAGAATCTGATCGAGTCCGTTCCACATAATCTCATGTGATGCCTCTAAGAATCTCGCCGCGCACGCGCGGAGTATTGCCAGAGCTCTGGAACTGTTTCAAGGAGCAGCCACGCAGCGGCCAATTTAGACTGATTGCCGTAATTCATTTCCGAATGCCCGGCCCTCTCCCTATCCGACCGACGGGAGGGTTCTATCCGCAATCGGTTTTGGCAACCGTCGGACCCTGCCCCCGGAGCGGCCTTCAGGCCGCTTCGCACACGCACGACGACACGTGAGCACTAGACTGGTTGCCAAAAATCATTTCCGAAATGGTGGGGCAAACCTGCCGGTTTGCCGCGGCGCCCAGCAGGGCGCCGCCCACCATTTCGGAAATGACTTTTGGCAACCAGTCTAGGCCTGTGGGCTTCCGAACGTTGAAGCGGCGTAATCGCCGCGTTCCAAGTAATTGTCAGCACCGAGCTTCGGACGCCGCGAAGTATCAATTGCCACAGCGAGCCTGTTGTAGTAGACTGGTTCTGAAGCAGTTATGCCTGTATTGAGGCCGGTCGGGCCTAGTCAAGCCCAGTCAACCCGAAGGGATTCAATAATCTCAAACAGCTTGTTAGTAACGGCTTACATATACTATGGAGCCGACGTAAGGAACGGAGGGGTAGCCGAAGGTCGGGTGAGGGTTTGGCAAGATTCTCACTTCGCCGGCTTCCCTTGCAGCGACTCCAACGCCCGCCGAGCCGGCACAAAATCGGGCGCCAGCCGCAGGCACTGCCGATATTGCTCCTCCGCTTCCCACCTACGCCCCGACTGCGACAGCGCCTGCCCCAACATCAGCCGGGCAGGCGGCCACTCTGGGAACTTTTCCACTGCGAACTGGAATTGCGCTGTTGCGGTTGTCTGGTCTCCCGTCAGATGCGCCATCATTCCCAAATTGTACTTCAACTGCCAGTCCTCGGGATTCGCCCCGATGGCCGAACGCGCAACTCCCACGGCCCTGGCCAGGTTATTGGTGGTGAACTGCGCCGCCTGCTCGGTTAGAGCCTTTTCCGTCGCCGCCTGGCGCCGGGCGTGATCCATCTGGTCGATGAAAGGCGGTCGCGCCGACTGCCTCAAGATCGCCGAGGCAATCTGCCATTCCTCCCACGCGTTGTAACCGAGCGCCGCCGCACAGTCCTCCAGCGTCGCCACCCCGTTCGTTCGCGGCGCGCCTATCCGCCCCGCCAATGCCTCCATCGTCGATGGCAGGATGAACCGCGCCGCTTTGTAGTCCCCCACAAATCGAAAATGCACGTGATCCAGAAACACCTCGTTGCCCAGCACCCAGTTCCCTGCCAACCCGGCCTCCAGGTCGACGAGTCGAATCGCCGGGAACCGTCCGCCCCTCCCCACTTCGCGGATCACCTCGTTGATCCTTGACGTCGCGCGGAACGGCAACGAGTCCAGATCGCGCGCCCGCGCCAGGTGATTCGACGCCATAACGATTCGGCCGGCTGCCATATGGCCCCGGCCCAACCGGTAATTCAGCTCCGCGTGCTCGCCGTCGACCGCTGCGGCCCGCGCGAAATGGCCGACCGCCTCCTCGATTCGCCCCTCCTCTTCTGAAGCCACGCCTGCCGCAAAGGCATTCGTCCACGAAAGCATTAGTTCACCGCTCAATCCATGCTTGTTCAACGACGCCAGCGGTGGGAAGTGCTGAAGGTTTGCTCCCAACGTCAGCAAGAGCCCCTTGGCGCCCGAGCGTTCAATCGACCGGCAGGTGGCCTCCAGGTTCTTCGCGAAGTGTTCGTAAACTCGAGCGCGCTCCGGATCCCCCGGCGCGATGCGATGCCGGCGGAAGTAATCCATGTCCTGGGTCTCCGGCGCCTCCCGCTTCTTCATCGAGCTGAGCCATTGGCCCAGGCGCGTCCCCTGCAGGCCGTGGAGCGCGCGGCTCAACCAGAGATGCCGATCCACCTGCGACGATTCCGGGTCCGCTCCGTGCAGGCCCACCAATTCATTGTTGCCGGCGTAAATGATGAACAAGTCCGGCTCGTGCCGGGCGCAATCCGCCGCGATGACACGCATGACGTGCGAATTGATGCCGCGCATCGCTGCGTTAAACACCTCGAACCGCTTCTCGGGATATTGCCGGCGCAGCATCACCTCGAGGATCCGTCCGAAACCGAAGGCGGGCGACGGCGTCCCGAGCGCCGCGGACTCGCCAAGGACGAAGATGCGGATGGTGTTCGACCCCTTCGGCTCGGAGAGAAGGAACGGCTGAGAGTTCCCCGGATTCCATTGGGGAAAGAATCGCTTGGAGAACCAGGGATTCACAGTGAAACCCGTGCCCGCCTTGGAACGCACCAGGTACTGGGCAGGACGTCCATAGCCAACAATGCGGAGCAGCAACTCCACGCCGCCCAGCACCAGCAACGGCACCAGGACCAACGCCGCCGCGCGCATCAGCCATTTTTTGCGTCGCGACAGTCGGGCCGGGTGTGTCGCTGCCAAATTCGGAGACGGCGCCGACGCCTGCCCTGCCGCGGGCGCCACAGCCCCCTTCGGGCCGGCACGCTGCTCGCGCCGTTTCTTTTTGGACATAGGCGGATAGTGCGAGCCAATCCCAATCCGGCGCAAGGCCGCACTCGACGGCGAATTCGAGAAGGCTCCATCAAGCCTCCGCCAAGGTGGGGCGAGCGTCCTCGCGAGCCGCCTTTGACAAGAACGAATCCCGGAGGCATTGACAGAGGTTGATGAGCGAGTCAGCCTCCGCGCCAGTATGAGCGCTTTGCCCAACAAAATCGGCAGGGCTGACAACAAGGAACGGTGGCCGCTCCCCAACACTTACTTCAACCAGGCGCGCCTCCAGCATCTCTGCACGTTGGCACTCATTCTGTTGACGAGCACCTACGCGCTCTCGCAACAGCCCGCCGACGACACAAAGCAACCCCCGGCCTTGTCCGAAAAAGCCACCGACCCTCTTCGCTGGGCCAGCAACCAGACCGCCGCGGCCCAGGCCCTTGCCAAGCAAGGCCAATTGAAAGAATCCGAACGCCTGTTCCGCGAAATCATCGCCGTCTACACGGAGAAACTGGGCGCCGAGCACACCAACACGCTCACCAGCCGTCATGGACTTGCCGTCGTCCTGCATAAGCAAGGAAGACTCGCCGAAGCAGAGGCGGAGGGTAAAGCAGTCTTGAAACTGCGCGAGCGCATCCTCGGGCCGGAAGACCCCGAAACGCTCAAGACGCGGGTCAACCTGGCAGGGGTATTACTCGACCAAGGACGCTCCGGTGAAGCGGAAGTGGAACTTCGCTCATTGTTAAGGAGCCATGAGCGCGTTTTCGGTGTCGAACATACCAACACACTAAGCATGCGGAACGCTCTGGCTAAGACACTGCTCAACCAAGGCAAGTACGCCGAAGCGGTGCCTGAGTTGCGGTCGATGCATATGCTCCAGGAGCGCTGCAACGGCCCTGAGCATCCGGACACGCTAGCGAGTCGGATGGAACTGGCCACTGCCTTGTATAACCAAGAGGATTATACCGAGGCAGAGACCGAGTTTCGGGCGGTGCTCAAGGTCCGTGAGCGCGTTTTTGGCTTGGACCATACCAACACCCTTGTCGTGCGGAATAATGTGGCAGGGATGCTGCTCGCTCAAGGCAAGGCTTCCGAGGCAGAGCAGGAGTTGCAGTCGGTGCGTAAGTTGCAGGAGCACATCCTCGGTGCCGAGCACCCCGAAACACTGATGACCCGGATGAATCTAGCGCTCGCCTCCATTGAAAGGCAGAAGTATGCCGAGGCGGAGGCCGAGTTTCGGTCCGTTCTCAAGGCTCGCGAGCGCGTCCTGGGGCTGGGGCACCGCGACACAGTGAAGCTGCAGTACAATCTGGCCCATTGCCTGGACAGGCAGGGCAAGCTGGAGGAGGCGCGGCTGTTTGCAGACCGGGCGGCGGAAGGAGCGCGGAAGGTTCTGGATCCCGACCACCCGGATACAATAGATTACGAAGCCTTTCGCGACCAACTCCAGGGCACGGAAGAGTCCGCCAGCGAGCTTTACAAACGATCCTATGCCGCCTTCAAGCGCAACGAGTATGAGCTGGCCGAACGGCTTGCACTCGTCTCGGTTGACAAGGCCAAACAGGAACAATTCATCGACAAGAGCCAAGTCAAGAGCGCTTTCGATATAGCCGGGCAATGCGCCCTACAGCTCAGCAACGCCGTCGCGGCCCTATCGTACTTCACCAACGCAGCTACCTTCATCGACAAATCGATCGACCCGCTGGGTTGGGCGAACAACCTGTCCGCCCAGGCTAAGGCGCTTGCCGCACACTACCAGTACTCCCAAGCCGAGTCCCTCTGCCGGCAGATCGTGGCAATTCGCACACAGATCCAGTCGGGAGAACATCCGGAGACGCTGACCAGCCAGGACGCATTGGCCAGTCTACTATTCGCGCAGAATAAGTTCGCGGACGCCGAGGCCGAATATCGGGCTCTCGTGAAGACTCAGGAACGCGTCCTGGGTTCCGAGCATCCCGATACGCTCAAGTCCCTGTATGGCGTGGCCGGCTGCTTGACCAAGCAGCACAAATATCCCGAAGCCCTCGAGTTTGCCCGGCGCGCCTACGATGGCGGTCGGAAAACGCTAGGCCTCGTTCACCCAGACACGCGAAGGTACTTGGGCCTTTACGACAGCCTCCTGTCCAAAAAGTGACACGACCGATGGTGCTTCACTCCGCCACGTAAATGTTCTTCAACTCCGTATACCCTTCCATCGCCGCCATTCCAAGGTCGCGGCCGAGACCGCTTTGTTTGAAGCCGCCAAAAGGGGCTTCGACATGGACGCTGGAGTGGCTGTTGATGCTGAGGACGCCGCTCTCGACCTGGCGCGCCACACGCAGCGCGCGGCGCAGGTCGTTCGTCCAAATCGAGCCGCTCAGGCCGTAGGGGGAATCGTTGACCTCGCGCAGCATCTGCTCCTCGTTGTCGAACGGCCGGATGCAAACGACCGGGCCGAAGACTTCCTCCTGCCATACACGGTCGCCGGGCTCCACGCCAAGCAAAACGGCCGGCTCCAAATAATATCCGCGCGGGTGCGGACGCCCTCCGTCGCACGCGACGACGCGGCCGGCACGGCGGGCTTCCTCGATGAACTCTTCGCTCGTCTTGCGTTGCGCGGCGGAAACGAGAGGACCAATTTGCGTGGCCTCCTGCGCCGGGTCGCCCACTTGAAGCTTCCGGGTCGCGGCGACGAATCGCTCGACGAATGCATCGAACACAGGCCGCTCGACGAACACGCGGCTGCGCGCGCAGCAATCCTGGCCGGTATTGGCGAAGACGCTCATGGGCGAACTGCCGGCGGCCTGTTCGAGATCCGCGTCCGCGAAGACAATGTTGGGCGACTTGCCGCCCAGCTCCAACGACACGCGTTTGAGGTCCGGCGCGGCCAGGCCCATGAGCCGCGCGCCAACGGCGGTCGAGCCAGTGAAGGAGATTTTGCGGACCAGCCGATGCGTGGCGAGCGCATCGCCGATGGCGCTCCCCTGCCCTGGCACGACTTGCAGCGCGCCCGACGGCAGGCCGGCGGCGTGGGCCAGTTGCCCAAGGAGAATCGCCGTGAGCGGCGACTGGCTGGCCGGTTTCAGCACGACGGTATTGCCCGCCGCCAACGCGGGCGCGGCTTTCCAACACGCGATGGGGAACGGAAAATTCCAAGGCACGATGGCCGCGATGACGCCCATCGGCTGGCGCAACGTAAAGTCGAGCCCGCCGCGGGCCACGGGGATCGTCTGTCCACAGAATTTCGAGATTGCCCCCGCGTAGTACTCGAAGACGCGCGCGCCGAGGGCGACTTCGTCGCGAGCATCGGTGATGGGCTTGCCGATGTTCCGGCTCTCGGCCTGAGCGAGCAGTTCAAGATTGTCGCGGATGGCCTTGGCGATGCCGAACAGGATGTCCGCGCGCTTGCGGGGCGTCAGATCGCGCCAGCCTTGCGTGAAGGCGCGGTGGGCGCCTTCCACGGCAGTTTGAATGTCGGCAAGACTACCGGCGGCAACTTCGCAGAATACTTCCTCCGTGGCGGGATTGGTTTGCGGCAGAGCGCGTCCGTCGCTGCCGGGGCGAAATTCGCCATTGATGAAAAGCTGGGTCGGAAAGCTGTGAGTCGTGCTCATGGGGTTGGAGTAAAAGCTCAAAACTCAAAGTTCAAAGCTCAAAATAAAAGTTCAAAGCTCAAAGCTCAAAGTTCCAGAAAAGCTCCAAGTCAAAAGTTCCAAGAACAATTGCGGCACGTCGAGCGACTTGGGTGCCGTTGGAACTTGGCCTTTGTGCTTGGAGCTTATTTTGAACTTTGAGCTTCGAACTTACGCTCTGATTTGCGGCGGCCCGCGGAACCGCTTTCGCTCGACGGCGAACCACGCCACTGCCAGCACCGCGAGGGCTCCGCCGACGATCCTCACCGCCTGGTCGTTCGGCGGTTGAACTCCAATGACGATGAGGAACAGGCAGAACAACGCAGACACCACCGCCAGCGGCCGATACCAGCGGCCCAGTTGCCACGGGCCCATCGTCGTCCACGAACGCCCGTGTGCAAAGAATCCCGCGACCGACGGCAGCACGTAGGAAAGGTAGAGAAAGATGACGCACACCGCCGCGATGGTGGTGTAAGGCACGCACGCGATGAACAACACGGCCAGCACCGCCACAGCCCAGATGGCCGCCGACGGTGTGCGCGAGCGCGGGCTCACCCGCCGCAACAGCGCCGGCAATCCGCCGTCGCGCGCGAACGCAAATCCCATGCGCGACGCCGAAGTCAACGCCGCCAACCCGCAGAAGTATTGTGTGAGACCGATCCCAACGTAAAGCGCCGCGGCGAGTGGACGCGGCAGCACGCTATTCATGGTCCAGTAGAAAACATTGGTTCCCTGCGCCGCGGCGTCGCTCATTTTCGGCACGGCCAGCACGATGGCGCAGAGCATGACCCAGCCGAAAATTCCTGATACGAGCACGGAGCGAACTATGCCCTTCGGCACGTTGAGCGACGCGCCGAGGGTTTCCTCGGACGTGTGGGCCGACGCATCGAACCCGGTGATGGTGTAAGCCGGCAGCATGAGGCCCAGCGCAAACAGCCACACGAGACTTTCGACAGGCGGAAACACAGTCGCGCCCCGCGGACCGCTGTAGTTGGTGAACGTCACGAGCCGTGCGAAGTCGAATCCGCCCGCGTAGCAGAGCATCGCGACGGTCAGCGCAATCGCGACCACAAGGATGAGCCAGCCGCTGAAGTCGGTTAGCCGCGTCGTAAGACGGATGCCTTTGTGGTTCAGGATGGCGTGTGAGAAGGTCATCAAACTGACGCCGACGATCTTCGCCGCCGCGCTCGCATTCACAGCGAACGCGCCAACTATGAAATCCCACGCGCCCGCGTTGACCGCCGCGACGACCGTGACGAGGCCGATGAGGTTGAGCCACCCTGTCATCCAACCCCAGCCGCGCCCGCCCAGAATGGACGCCCAGTGATAGAGTCCGCCCGCCGTCGGAAACGCCGACGCCACTTGCGCCATCGTGGCGGCAACCACGAGCGAAAGCAGGCACGACACCGGCCAGCCAATGCCGATGGCTGCGCCGCCAACGGAACAGAAGCCCACGTGGAACGACGTAATGCCGCCGGCGAGAATGCAGATGATCGAAAGGGAGATGGCGTAGTTGGAGAATCCGCTCATGCGCCGGGCCAATTCCTGCTCGTAACCCATGCGCTGGAGTGTCGCTTCGTCCTCTGAGATCGCGGGTTGGGGTTTGATGTCGTCGTTCATTGGGATTGGGCTCGCACCGTGGTATCAGCGCCGGTTGATTCCTGGGGCGAGCGGCTCGCGAGGACGCTCGCCCCACCGAATCGGATTACTGCCCGCGCTCGGCACACCGTTCACATCGATGCTGCGTACAGTGCCCGCAAATCTTCTCGCGTCACGGGCACGGGATTTGTCGCGTGGCAAGGGTCTGCAAACGCTTGTTCCGCCAACTCGTCCAACTGCGAGTCCTTCACGCCGAATGCGCGCAAGCCGTCCCCGAGGCCGGCTTCCCGAATCAGGCCGCGCACGAATCCAATCGTCCGGCGATCCGCCTCGGGGTCGCCTGCTTTCAAAACGTCGAGTCCGGCGGCAACACCGACACGGCGATACAGCCCAGGCTTGCGCTGCGCGTTGAACTCCATCACCGCTGGCAGGCAGACCGCGTTGGCCGTTCCATGGTGCATGCCGCACACGGAGGAAAGCGGGTGCGCCAGGGAGTGCGTGGCGCCGAGATCCTTTTGAAATGCCACGGCGCCCATCGCCGCAGCCACGAGCATCTTGCCGCGCGCGTCGAGATCGTTGCCTTCGCGGTAGGCCCGGGGCAGCGCCTCGACGATGAGGTGGATCCCTTCCAGCGCAATGCCATCGCACAAGGGATGAAAGACCGGCGACGTGAACGATTCAATGCAATGGGTGAGGGCGTCCAGTCCCGTCGCGGCCGTAAGCTTCGGCGGAAGCCCCGTGGTGAGTTCCGGGTCGAGGATGACCAGCCGGGCAAGCAATTCGGGATGGAACAGCACAGCCTTGCGACGCGTCGAGTCGAGCGTGATAACGGAACTGCGACCCACTTCACTGCCCGTACCGGCGGTGGTCGGCACGCAAATGCACGGGGCGAGACCCCGCCAATCGTCGCTGAAGTTGAACGACGCCAGCGCCAGTCGAGGCCGCTTAATGAGCAGCCGGCAGGCCTTGCCCACATCCAGGGCGCTGCCGCCGCCGAAGGCGATGATACAGTCGCAGTTCTTCGCTCCGTACGCCTGGGCCGCCTGCACCACGTCCTGTTCGACGGGATTGGGATGAACCTCCGAAAACACCTCCGCCTGGAGCTGTGTCGAGCCGGCCAACACCTCCTGGAGCATTTCAAAAGCCTGCGTCTTCAGCAGCCCAGCATCGGTCACGACGAGCGGTCGTTGGCAACCGAGTTGCCGGAGGCGCTCCGGCAGTTCGCGGCGGGTGCCGGGCCCGAACCGCGTGGTCGTCGGGAAACTGAAGGTCGCAACGGGAGAACTCATGCGCTTGGTGTAGCAGAGCACCCCGCCATTGGCGCAAGGAAGATTCGCGGCGAAGTGCGCGTGAAATTCTGTTTCCCTTCGCCGCGGCGCTTCGGATACTCCGCAGGCAATGCACAAAGTCTGCATCATCGTCTGGATGCACGCTGCCCGTGAACTGATCTGCTGGGGCGCGGAGCGACGCGCGCGCCGGTGTCTGAACGTCAGCCAAAGCCCGCTCCTCACCGTGGCGGCGCGCGCGGAGCGACGCGCCCTACCATGAACCCCGTGGCCCTCATCACCGGCGGCTCGCGCGGCATCGGCCGAGGCATCGCGCTCGAACTGGCGCGACTGGGCTACAACCTCGTCATCAACTATGCCGGGAACGCCGACGCGGCGCGGGCGACGGCCGCCGACTGTGTGATCGCCGCTGAGGACGCGGGCAAAGCCATTCGCGCCGAACCGGAAAAGGCCGATGTTGGCGCTGCTGCCGATCGACGCCGGTTGATTGACTTCACGCGCGACACCTTCGACAGGCTCGACCTGCTCGTCAACAACGCTGGGATCACTTCGATTGGCCGGGTCGACCTGCTCGAGGCAACGGAGGAGGCGTTTGACAAGCTGATGGCCGTGAATCTGAAAGGTCCTTACTTCCTGACCCAACTGGCCGCTCGCTGGATGATCGAGCAGACAAGCCGGAGTGGCAATGCGACGGAAGCGCCTCCGAGCAAGCCTTCCTCCGCGCCTTCTGGCGAGAGGGCGTACCGTCCAAAGATTATCTCCATCTCCTCCATCAGCGCCTACACCGTCTCGACGAACCGTGGCGATTACTGCATGGCCAAAGCCGCGCTGTCCATGATGACCAAGCTCTACGCCGCGCGCCTGGCGCAACATGGGATTTGCGTGTACGAGATTCGCCCCGGCGTCATTGCCTCCGATATGACCGCGCCCGTGAAAGAGAAATACGACAAGCTCATCGCCGAGGGCCTCACACCGATCCAGCGATGGGGCGCACCCGACGACATTGGCAAGGCCGTCGCCGCCATCGCGCAAGACCTGCTGCCCTTCAGCACGGGGGAAGTCATCAACGTGGATGGAGGGTTTCATTTGAGAAGATTGTGAATCGTTGAATCGTTAAATCGTTAAATCGTTAAATCGTTAAATGGTTGAATCGTTAAATGGTTGAATCGTTGAACCGTGCGAATCCAGTCGCTCAACTCACTGCCATGGAACGATCCTGTCTTTAACGATTTAACATTTTAACAATTTAACGATCCAACGAAACGCCCATGCCGCTCAAAATCGACTCCACGCTGACTGCAAAGAAGCTGCTGCCCCGTCTCGAACGGATGTTCCAACTCTCCGGGGACAAAATCCTGAGCATCGAATCGAGTTGGAAGCCGGAGCAGGGAACGCCCGTGTTTACTATCAAAGGCCATTACACGTCGCGCGGCTGGACGGAATGGACGCAGGGATTCCAGTTCGGCTCGGCGCTGCTGCAATTCGACGCGACGGGCGAGGAGAAATTTCTGGAGATGGGCCGGCGCAACACCATCGAGCGGATGGCCACGCACGTCTCGCACGTCGGCGTGCACGACCACGGATTCAACAACGTCTCGACCTACGGCAACCTGCTGCGCCTGATGCACGAGGGAAAAATCGAGTGGAACGACCGCGAAAAAGATTTCTACGAACTGGCGCTTAAGGTCAGCGGCGCGGTGCAGGCGGCAAGATGGACGGAACTCTCCGCGTCCGCCGGATTTGTATACTCATTCAATGGCCCACATTCGCTCTTCATCGACACGATGAGGACCCTGCGAGTGCTCGCCGTCGCTGACCGTCTCGGCCACGTTGTCATGGGAGAGGGCGATCGGAGAATCTCGTTGCTGCGTCGGCTGATTCAGCACAGCGTAACGACAGCCCGGTATGCTGTTTACTTCGGTAAGTCGCGCGACTCTTACGATGTCCGTGGCCGGGTTGCACACGAGAGCATCTTCAACTCGAAGGACGCCAGCTACCGCTGCCCCAATTCGCAGCAAGGCTACTCGCCGTTCAGCACCTGGACACGAGGCCTGGCCTGGGCCGTCCTTGGTTTTGCAGAAGAGCTGGAGTTTCTGAACACGCTCACCGATGACGAGATGAACCGTGCTTCGTCCGACGATTGGCTTGTCGACACGATCAAGGCGCTCACCAAACCAGGTAAGATTCCCCAATGGCGCAAGTTTCGAAAACAATTGCGCGAAAGGATGGAAGAAGCAGTTCGGGAGGCCTCGGACTCAATGTTCGCTGCCGCTACCGCCACCGCCGACTTCTATCTCGCCCACTGCTGTGCCGATGGCATCCCGATGTGGGACACCGGCGCGCCGAACCTTCATCATCTTCCGGCGAACTATTTGAACAAGCCTTCCAACCCCTTCAACAAATGGGAACCCGTGGACAGCTCTGCCGCCGCCATCGCTGCGCAAGGTCTGATTCGTCTCGGCAATTACCTTCACGCAACACGCAACACGCAACACGCCTCCCGCTACCGCCACGCCGGCCTCACGATCACCCGCACGCTGCTCGACGAGCCGTACCTGTCAACGAAGACAAGGCACCAGGGCTTGCTGCTCCACTCGATCTATCACCGACCGAACGGATGGGACTACATCGCGCCCGGTCAAAAGGTGCCCAACGGTGAAAGTTCCATGTGGGGAGACTACCACCTGCGAGAACTGGCGCTCATGCTCCTGCGTGAAGCCCGGGGCGAGCCGTATCTGACATTCTTCGGCTGCGTGCCACAACCCAAGCCATCGACGTGACCGGAGGTGGACAGCCTTGTCCCCGCGATCCCGAGTGAAGGCATCTGGTAAGTCTCTGCTCTTTCGAACGATGAGGCATTAATGCCGCGCTCCGGCATTGGTAGCGTCGAGTTGCTCCATCGGCTTTCGGAGCTTTTCTTTTTCACGGGTATGTGTATGTTGACTGGCGTCAACCCATTGTCAGCCCTGTGCAAAAGCATGAAGTCGTGTTGTTTTCGCCGGCCAATGAGCGCAACCGGATCGGACCGAGGTTTTGGTGAACCGCAGATGAACGCAAATGAACGCAGATATGACCAAAGCCTTTCAGCGAGCACGTCAGCGAAGGTCGGCGTTCCTCTGCAGCAGACCTGTCCCGAGAACCACCAATAGCTGAAAAGCTCCATGAACCACCACGAGGTCAACATGAAAATCTGCGATTATCCGCGTTCATCTGCGGTTGCATGAGCTGTCTGCTACGACCCACTAATTGTCCAAATCTACTGAACGCATTCCAATGCATCCCCTCCAATTCTTGCGCCTGCTGAACCGGCTCGGTTCAGCCCTCCGTCTCCTCCAGCAACTCTGTGGGCTGGCGGCACTGCTCCCGGTCTTGCTTGCGTCCAGTCTGTCCGCGGCCGACACCGTCACCATCTCCGAAGTCGTATCGAGAAACAGCGGTGGCCTGGCGGATGAAGACAACGAAACGCCGGATTGGATCGAGCTGTTCAACTTCGGCTCCAGCGGCGTGAACCTGCTGGGGTGGTACCTCACCGACGCCCCGGCTGATCTGCACAAGTGGGCATTCCCGGCCACGACCATCCCGCCCCAAGGCTTTCTCATCGTGTTCGCCTCGGGCAAGGACCGCGCGACCAACGGCGCGCCGTTGCACGCCAACTTCAGCCTCGACGAAGACGGCGAGTACCTCGCGCTGATGCATGGGGACACCGTGGTCACCGAGTTTGCGCCGAAACTGCCACCCACCGGGCGGGCGAACTTTTCGTACGGCGCAAGCCAGGGCGTCATGACGAACGTGCTCATCGCCGCGGATGCCGGTGCCCGAGTGTTCATCCCAACCGATGGCTCGCTGGGCCTGAACTGGACGATGGTCGGTTTCAACGATGCGGGCTGGCTCCCTGCGACCAACGGCGTCGGCTACGAAGGCGTGGTGTCGGGCTGGGCTGTGCGTTACTTCAAAGCCAACATCCTGGTCGATGCCCTGGCCAAGGCTGATGGAGTCGTGACGAACCCTGCCCAGCAAAGCGCCGTGGCCTCCGGCAATTTTCCCGTGATCAACTTTTTCGGGACGGGCAGCGAGGCGCATTACGTCAACAATTTTGCGTTCCCCACCCAGATTCCGGGGCAGGACGTGGAGGACTTCGTCGTCGAGGCGAAGGGCACCGTGACGATTCCGGCCGCAGGCGCATGGAGTTTCGGTGTCAACAGCGACGACGGCTTCCGGCTGGACGTCGGGACCAACAGCGTCTCGTTTGCGGTGCCGCGCGGGCCATCCGACACGCTGGCGACATTCACATTCGCACAAGCCGGCGAGTACCCCATCCGGCTCGTCTATTACGAGCGCGGAGGCGGCGCCGGAGTGGAAGTCTTCGCCGCGCAGGGCGCCAGCGCGGTGTGGAACAGCACGTTCCAGCTCGTGGGCGACACGCTGGTCGGCGGCCTCGCGGTTAAGTCGCAAGGCTCCGAGTATCTCAACCGCATCCGCACCGACGTGGGTTCGGTGATGCAGAGCAACAACGCGACGGCCTACCTCCGCGTTCCGTTCAATCTCGCGAACGCCGCTTCGGTCACGCAATTGACGCTGCTCATGAATTACGACGACGGGTTCGTGGCTTATCTCAACGGCCAGGAAATCGCCCGACGCAACGCGCCGGCGTCACCGGCCTGGAATGCCACCGCAACCACCTTCCGATCGAACCAACTGGCGCTCGTGGCGGAGTCCATCAACATCACCGAGCACCTCAACGCGCTGGTCAACGGCGGCAACGTGCTCGCCATCCAGGGATTGAACGACACGGCCAACGGAGTGGACTTCTTCATCGTAGCCGGACTCGTCGAGTACCGTTCCATGCCCGGCACGAACACGTTCTTTGCCACGCCGACACCCGGTTTCTACAACGTCGGGACCGGCGTGGCGGGGTTTGTGGGGAACATCCGGACCAGCTCGGATCGCGGGTTCTACGATGGCCCGTTCTCCCTGTCACTGACCACCGCGACGGCCGGAGCAACCATCCGTTACACGCTGAATGGCAGCGCCCCTTCGCTGGCCAATGGCTTCACCTACACGGCGCCGTTGCTGATCACGAACACGACCACCCTCCGCTCGGTGGCGTTGTTGAACGGGCTTCTTTCTTCGGAGATCGATTGCCAGACCTACCTGCTGCTCGACGATGTCATTCGCCAATCGCCCACGGGCGCCGCGCCCACGCCCGAGTGGCCCGCGCCCCGCACCACAGGAGGCCAGGTGTACGACTACGGGATGGACCCCGACATTGTGAACAGCGTGAGCTGGGGGCCGTTCATGAAGGACGGGCTCAAATCGCTCCCCTCATTCTCGATCGTGATGAACCTGGCCGACCTGTTCAATCCGGCCACCGGCATCTACGCCAACCCGAGCGGGGACGAACTGGCCTGGGAACGGCCGGGTTCGCTGGAGTTGATTCTTCCGAATGGCTCGGAGGGATTCCAGATCAACTGCGGCGTGCGCATTCGCGGCGGGTTCAGCCGCGACGTGAACAATCCCAAGCACGCCTTTCGCTTCTTCTTCCGCCAGCAATACGGGGAATCGAAGCTGCGTTATCCCCTGTTTGGGAACGACGGGGCGGATCGGTTCGACAAGATCGACCTGCGCACGATGCAGAACTATTCCTGGGCTTACCAGAATGACTCGCGCATGATTTGCCTGCGGGACACTTCCTCGCGCGACGCGCAACACGCCATGGGCCAGCCCGCCGAACGCGGCGGCTTCTGCCATCTCTACCTCAATGGCCAATACTGGGGCCTCTACAACGTGGACGAGCGCCCCGAAGCCAGCTACGGCGAAACCTATTTCGGCGGACGAGCCGAGGACTACGACGTTGTGAAGGTCGACCCCGACAACGGTTACAACATCGAACCGACGGACGGTTACCTCGACGCCTGGCTGCGGCTTTGGCAGGCAGCCACCAACGGCTTCGCGAGCGACGCCGACTATTTCCGCGTGCAAGGCCTGAACCCGGACGGAACGCCGAACCCGGCTTACGAAAACCTGCTCGATGTGGACAACCTCATCGACTACATGCTCATCATTCTCTATGGAGGCAATCTGGACGCACCCATTTCGAATTTTCTTGGCAATGACTCCCCGAACAACTGGTTTGGCGTGCGCCATCGCGGCGGTCTTTCCGGCGGCTTCAAGTATTTCGCTCACGATTCCGAACACACGCTACTCAACGTGAACGAGGACCGGAGCGGTTTGCTCGACAACCAGCTCGGCGTCATCAACCCGGACTGGACAGCGGGCAATCCCTTGACCTTAAGCAGTTTCTCCAAGAGCAGTCCGCAGTATCTGTGGTTCCGCCTGGTGCAGAATGCCGAGTTCCGTCTTCGCGCGGCGGACCATATCCAGAAATACTGCTTCAACAACAGCTTGCTCACGCCGCAAGGCATGCGCGCGAACCTGCTCACGCGCAGCAACGAAATCTACCGGGCCATCGTCTGCGAATCGGCCCGATGGGGCGACGCCAAGCGCGCCTCGCCCTACACCCGCACCGACTGGGTCACCGCCATGAATGGTGTCTTCAGCTCGTTTATCCCCACCCGTACGACGGTGTTGCTCAACCAGCTTCGCGCCGACGGGTTCTATCCGAGGGTGGCCGCGCCGGTGTTCAGTCAGCACGGGGGCTTCGTCTCAAACGGCTTCGCGCTGTTCATTTCCAATTCCACTCCGGACAGCCTCGTCTACTACACGAGCGACGGATCCGACCCGCGCCTGCTGGGCGGGGCCGTCAGCGGGAGCGCGCTGGCTTACACGCCAGGCACGCCGCTGCCCATCTTCTCCACAACATTGATCCGCGCGCGCACACTCAGCAATACGGTGTGGAGCGCCATCGTCGAGGCGACGTTCTACCCGATTCAAAATTTGAGCGGCCTGCAAGTCACGGAGATCATGTATCACCCGCCGGACCGTGGCGGATACGACGGGGAAGATTTCGAGTTCTTCGAATTGAAGAACAATGGTTCGGAGATCATCGACTTGTCCGGGTTCCATTTCAGCGAAGGGATCACGTTCAGTTTCACGAATGGCACCCGGCTCAGCCCCGGCCAGTTTTTCGTGCTCGGGCGCAACATGGGCCAGTTGAACACGAACAAGTATCCGGGCTTGGTCGTCAACGGCATTTACCAGGGCCGGCTCGACAACAACGGCGAGGAACTCACGTTGGACCATCCGTTGATCGGCCCAATCCTCTCCTTCAGTTACAACGACGGCGGACGCTGGCCCGTCGCGGCGGACGGACAGGGCTTCTCGCTCGTTCCGGTGAATCCCAATTCGAACATCGCGCCCGGCGATCCCCGAAGCTGGCGCGGCAGCACCCACCCCGGCGGTTCGCCGGGGACCGATGACCCGCCCCCGACAGTCCCGCCAATTCAGATCACCGAGATCCTCACGCACACGACGCCCCCCGAGTTCGACCGCATCGAGCTTTACAACCCGACCCCGAACGCGGTGAACCTGAAAGGCTGGTGGCTCACGGACAATTCGAACCTCCCTTACAAATACCGTTTCAACAACGATACGATGATCGCCGGCCACGGTTTCCTGGTGGTCAGCGAGGCCGCCTTCAATCCCACGCCGGGCACAAATAACAGCTTCGCCCTCGAAGGCGGTGGCGAGGAGGTTTACTTATTATCGGGCGATCCGGGTTCGACCAACCTGACCGGTTACAGCGACGGCTTCGCCTTCGACGCCGCCCCCGAAGGCGTGACCCTCGGCCGTTACATCAACAGCCTGGGCGACGACCATTATGTCTTGCTGGCGACGAACACACTCGGCGGCGCCAACTCCACACCCTTCGTCGGTCCCGTGGTGATCCGCCAAATCATGTATCACCCGCCCGACACCGTCGGCGGTTTGGATAACACGTCCGACGAATACATCGAACTGGTCAACCACAGCACCAGCCCCGTGCCGCTTTACGATCCACTGGCCCCAACGAATATCTGGCACTTGCGCGGCGGGGTATCGCTCGACTTCGGTGGTGTCACGCTCGGTCCCGGCGCCAGCGCGGTTCTCGTGAGTTTTTCGCCCGAGAACCAGTCGTTGGCCGGCGCCTTCCGCTCGAAATTCGGTCACTTCGCCAATACGCCGCTCTTCGGGCCGTACAGCGGCAAGCTCGACAATTCCAGCGACGCCGTGGAAATCAAGGCACCCGATGTGCCAGGGACCAACGGCGTGCCTTACTACACAATAGACCGTGTGGAGTACCGCGACACCTCGCCGTGGCCGACCAACGCCGACGGCCGTGGCGCGGCGCTCGTTCGAGTCGCCCTTTCGTCGTATGGCAACGATCCGACGAACTGGACCTCGATGGTCCCGCTTCACATTGTCCTCCAGCCCGTCAGCAGGAATGTTCGCACGAGGCCCGACCCATTCTCCGGCCCCAACCCAACGACGAACTTCACCGTGCAGGCGGTCAGTTCATCGCCGATTGCGTACCAATGGCGCTTCAAAGGAACCAACCTTTCCTCCGCGCTCAATCCCACCGCCGCGGCCACGAACCTGGTTGTCACAAACCTTTCCATCGCCGATGGCGGGGAGTACGACTGCGCCATCTCCGACGTATCCGGGACCATCTACAGCGCCAAGGCAATACTCACGCCCCTGGTTTCACCCGTCTTCATTCAACGGCCGATCAGCCAGACCAACGCCGCCGGTGCTCCATTTCACGTCAGCGCCGTGATCTCCGGTTCGCCGGAACAATACCTCTATCTGTGGAAGAGCAACTCGCCGGTGATCGGCGCGATTTTTTCCAGCGCCTCGACGAACTACTTCACCATCACGTCCGTTTTGGCAGTCGCAGCGACTCGCTATCAACTGGTGGTCAGTAACGTGGCCTCCATTGGAGCGGGCACGCAGGTTAACTTCACCAATTACACGGTCGCCGACTTCGACGGCGATGGAATGCCTGACTACTTCGAGCAATTGGTGGGCCTGAACACCAATGATCTCTCCGATGCCTCCGGTGACCTGGACGGCGATGGCATGAGCAACCTCGCCGAGTATCTGGCCGGTACCGATGCCAGCGACCCGAACAGTTTCCTGAAAATCGAACAGTCCGTCACCCCGGGCATGGCCCTCGTAAATCTCGCCGCCGTCTCGAACCGGACTTACACCGTGCAGTTTACCGACCGGTTGCCCGCACTTTCCTGGAGCCGGCTTGCCGACGTGTTTGCCCGGCCCACCAACCGCGTCGAATCCATCCCCGACGCGGCGTGGACGACCAACCGATTCTACCGGGTCGTGCTGCCGCGTCAGCCTTAGCACAGACGGCTGGCCAACGAGCTGGAATGAATGAGGCGCCTCGGCTTGCTCAACCCTTGATGGGGCGCTTTGTAACGAGCATTCGCAAGCGATCTCCTGAAGGGAGAGCAGCGTTCAAACCAGCGCGGCGAACGTTGGATGTTCAATGGATTCGTAGACTGTGGATGACCGCACTCGTGCTGGCGGTGGGATGCAGCAAGACGCCGCAGCCTGCAAGCGAAGGCGCGCCACCCGCTACAGGCTCCAACTGGTTCGAGGATGTCACGGCGCGCTCCGGCATCAATTTCACGCACCAGGTCACGACGAGCGGCAACTATCTGTTCTCAGAGTCGATTGGCTCGGGCGGCGCTTTCCTGGACTTCGACAACGATGGGCGGCTCGACGTTTACCTCATCCACAACGTCCATTCGTCCATGCACGCGACCAACCGGCTCTACCACCAGCAGCCCGACGGGCGGTTTGCGGACGTCTCCGCCGGCTCCGGCCTTGATGTGTCCGGCTACGGCAATGGCCTGGCGGTGGGCGACGTGAACAACGACGGACGGCCCGATGTGTTGATGACCGAGTACGACCGGATTCGGCTCTTTCTGAATCAAGGCGGCGGACGATTCACCGACGTCACCGCGGCGGCCGGTCTCACGAACCGCCAGTGGGGTGTGCCAGCGGCGTTCCTCGATTACGACCGGGACGGCTGGCTCGATCTGGTCGTCGGCAATTATCTCGACTTCGATCCCACGCAGCGCTGCCCGGACGCCAAAGGGCAGCCGGATTTTTGCGGGCCGCACGGTTTTCCGTCCACGATCACGCGGTTGTTCCGCAACCTCGGCCCAGGCGCGCCGCTGCCGCGATTCGAAGACGTGACCGTGCGCTCCGGCCTCGCGCGCGCGCGAGGCAAGGCGATGGAAATCGTTTGTGCGGACTTCAACGGCGATCGCTGGCCGGACATCTTCATCACGGACGACGGGCTGCCAAACCGGCTGTTCGTCAACCAGCGCAACGGCACCTTCAAGGAGGAGGCGGTAGCGCGCGGATTGGCCTACACCGCCATGGGCGCCGCCGCCGCGAACATGGGCGTCGCGCTGGGCGACGTCGATGGCGATGGGCTCTTCGACCTGTTCGTGCCGCACCTGGCCGAGGAGAACCACACGCTCTGGCGGCAAAATCCCCGCGGCATCTTCCTGGACGACACGGCGCGCTCCGGCTTGCTCAATCTCGCCTGGCACGGCACGGGTTTCGCCGCCGTATTCGCCGACTTCGACTGGGACGGCGCGCTGGATCTCGCGGTGGCCAATGGCCTCGTCCGCCGGCGAGTGGGAAAGGCTCCTTTGATCCCTGGCATCGCGCCGTTCTGGACGCCGTACGCCGAACCGGCCCAACTGTTCGCAAACGATGGGCGCGGGCGGTTCCACGAAGTCTCTGCTGCCAACCCCGCCTTCTGTGGTGAAGCCCTCGTAGGGCGCGGCCTGCTCTGCGGCGACGTCGACAATGACGGCGCTCTGGACCTCCTCCTAATCGGTATCGCAGGCCCCGCGCGGTTGTATCGCAATGTGGCCGCCACTCGCGGCCACTGGCTGGGCCTGCGCGCCGTGGATCCCGCCCTCGGCGGCCGAGACGCCTACGGCGCGGAAATCGAAGTGCGGGCCGGCGGGCGGAGTTGGTGGCGGCTCGTGCAGCCGGCGCACGGCTACGCCTCCAGCCAGGATCCACGCGCCCACTTCGGCCTCGGCGCCGCTTCAGCCCCGGACTCGATTCGCGTGCGCTGGCCGGACGGCGTTGATGAAGATTTCCCCGGTGGGCCTGTCGATCAATATCGCCTCCTGCGCAAGGGTTCGGGCAAACTGCTGACCCATTGAAATGGTTCTCGCGGTTGGGAAGACGGGATCGCGGAGCGATGCAGCGTGGGTCGCCGTGGGCTTCAGCCCTTGGCACGACGCGGGAGCCGTACGCGTCGCGGAGCGACGCATGAATAGCGTCTGATCGTGCAAAGCCTCTCCAATCCCTCCCGCCGCCGGATGAACTGGCTCGTCGCGGCCCTCGTCGGGTCGGTGCTGGCCGGGGCCTCGCTTTACGCGCTGAAGCACAGGCCGCCGCGTCCGCCTTCCATCTCCACGAGTGGATTGGATCCCGCTGTGGCGAAAGTCATCGACGGCGTTTTGCGCGATGTGCGCGTCGCCCCGCGTTCGGGCGTCGCCTGGGGCAAGCTCGGCTCGGCGCTCATGCACTACGAGTTCCTCCCGGAGGCGAGACTGTGCTTCGACCACGCCGAAAGATTGTCTCCGCGCGACCCCCGGTGGCCTTATCTCCACGCCTTGCTCGTGCTCTCGCGCTTTCCGGCCGAAGCCACGCCCCTGTTGCGCCGCTCGGTCACATTGTGCGGCGAGCAGCCGGACACGCCCCGGCTGCAACTGGCCCAATGGCTCGCTGAACGCGGCGAAGCCATCGAGGCCGGGCAACATTTCCAGATGCTCCTGCAGGGCGCGCCAAATCATGCCCCGGCATTGCTCGGCCTCGCCCGACTGAACCGTGCCCAAGGCCGCCTTGCGGAATGCCAGGGCTTTCTCGAACGCTGCCTCGCCGATCGCCACACGGCCAAGGCCGCCCACGCTTTGCTGGCACAAGTCCGCCAGGCGCTCGGCGACACGCCCGCCGCCGAGACCGCCGCAGGGAAGGCATCCAGCTTGCCCGCCGATGCGCCCTGGCCCGATCCATTTTGGACCGAAGCCTCCGTTTTCCGCGTCGGCCGGAAGGCGATGCTACAGGATGCCTCGGCGTTGCTCGATCAGGATGAATTCTCCCAAGCGCTCGAAATCCTCGCCAATGTGACTCGCGATTACCCCGATGACGACGAGCCGTGGTATCTCATGGGCTGGACGCTCAACCGCGCCCAGCGCAGCGCGGAGGCCGAGCGCCCCTTGCGCGAGCATTTGCGCCGCTCCCCGCAATCGCCCAAGGGCCATGCGCAACTGGCCGTTTCGCTCCTGAATCAAAAGCGGTTCGCCGAAGCGATCGAGGTCCTCGAATCGGCCTTGAAGCTCAAACCCACCTGGCGCGAATTGCATTTCAACTTCGGTTACGCCTGCGCGCAGTTGGGCCGCGACGCGGACGCCATCAGGCACCTGCGCGATGCGCTCGCGCTCGACCCCAACCATATCCCCACCTACACCGCCCTGGCCGAACTGCTCATTCGCCGCGGCGACTCTGTCGAAGCCCGCCGACTGCTGCACCAGGCGCTGGAACTTCAACCCTCAGACAACCGCGCCCGTGTGCTGCTCCAGTCGCTCCCGGCAGGATAACGCCCAAACCAGGATCCAAAGATGCCGTTCCATGAACTTGGTGGGGCGAGCGTACACGCGAGCCGCGCCTGCTGGGCGAAGGAGATCAGAGCCTCCTTACGTCGGCTGCTACGGCTCATGAACCCGGTAGGGCCGACCTGCTGGTCGGCCTGGACGCGCAGCAGCGCGTCCCTACCGGGTTCATAGCCTCCCCCATAGCCTCCCACGAATCATTGTTGACCTGCATGGTTACGGCTGAGGGGTCGTTTTTTGGCGCGCACCGAAACTTAGCCACGCCAACAACGCCCCCAGCACTCCACCGGCGTGGCAGACGGCGATCGGGACGCCAAGCTGCCCGAAATGCAGAGACTCGAACGCAATGTGGCCTGTCACGGCCTCAACCAGGCTTTTGCCCACCACGAGCAACAGGCTGGCGAGTCCCAGGCGCCACAGGGTCTTGTCCGTCGCGCCACGCATCATTTCGAGAGCGGAAACCGCAGCCAGACCGTGCGCGATGCCGGACAAGCCGCACAAGCCGCGCGTTTGAATCATCGGCGCAACCCAAAGAGAGACGAGCAGGCTGCCAGCGCCCGCCGCCAGGAGGAGTGTGAATCGCTCGAACCGCCCTTTGTCGCGCAATTCCGTGTAAAGCAGGAAGAACACCGTGGCGTCGAGGAGCAGGTGATAGAGCGAGACGTGAACGAAGGGATGCGCGGGCACGCGCCACCATTCGCCCGCCTTCACGGCGTCCGGCAGGAATGCAAAGGTCGTGGAGGAGGGACCGAGGAGAAGCGGCAGATTCAATACGCCGATGAGGAGCACAAATGCCGTGAGTTCGATACGCCAGTGCAGGGCCCAGGTCGATCGAGGAAGCGCCCGGCTTGAAGCCAGTGCGCCTGCGACTGTTGCTGTTCGAATCGTCGAATTCATGGATTCGGAGTGGGCCGTGTTGCAGTCCAGTGTCTATTCTCGGTGGGTGAGTGTCCTCGCGAGCCGGTTCGTCGATAACCTCGCCCCGCCAGATTCAAGTCCACATCAGCGGGATGACGGCGCGAAGCCGCCATCCCGCGTGCAAGCTGCGTTCAACTGCGTTTGCTCTTGAACCGCCGCAGCGCCAACAGCGCGACGAGGAACAACGGCCCCACCGGTCCAGACCCGCCCCCGCCGCCGCTATTCCCGACCGACGGGGCATTGTGTTGGAACATCGGCGCAGCCTGGTCCACGCGGTAATTCTTCGCCGGCTGTGACGAGCGCACCGCCTGGGCCCTGCGTTCTTCAGCCACGCGAGTTTGGTTGCGCCGGTCGATGCCGCGTTTTGCGAACGTTTCGTCTGACAGCAGCACCATTGACGTTTCGTCCGTGACGAGTTGATACAGGATGCCGAGCTGGCAAATGGCGTACTTGGCTTCTCCTTCAGGCATGAGCCCCGCATTCTGTTGGTCCTCGATCATTTGGATGCGGTCCAGGGCCCAGAGCCGCTCGATTTCCGGATTGTCCTTGTCGATTTCCGGGAAATCGAACGTGGTCGTGTAGGTCTTATCCGCCCCGGTCATCTTCGCGTTAAGCGTCACAGTGGCTTTGCCGGGTCGGTCGTAGCGACCGAAGATGACGAGTTGCTGGCCTCGATAAACTTTGCCAATCAGGTCATCGGTCTTGTCGAAGACTTTCACACCACTGACCTTGAGCGTGGCGTCGTGGAGACACTCGTGCGTGATCTTGCTGCGGGCGAGCATGAGCTGGCCGAGGATGTCATCGTCATTAGAAATCCCCGCGTAAAAACCTCCAGTGGCGCCACAAATTGTGCGCATAAGCGGCCAATTGGCGCTGTTGCCCATGAGAAAACCAAACACCCGCACGTCATACTGCTTCATTAGTTTGTGGAACTCCGTCGGCGAAACGATGCCTTTGTTGGCTACGCCGTCGGTGACCAAAACGATGCTGGAGGCACGGTCCGCATCCAAAGTTTTCAACCCTTCCTTCAGCCCGCTGTAAACGTCGGTTCCTCCTTCAACCTTGAGGGATTCGACGGTTTGGACCGCGGCGGCGACGTTCTCCGGAGTGGCGTTTTTGAAACCGCCAGTCAGGTCCCGCGCCCGATCGCTGAAGGTCACCAGGCGGAAGCGGTCTTCCGGCTTGAGGGATTGGAGCGCCTTGGTCACGCCGACTCCCAATGTGTGCAGCTTCGCCTGCATGCTCCCGGAAACGTCCAGCACGAAGCAGTAATCCGCCCCGTGCAGAATCGGCTGCAGGTCCAGCCCCGGCGTGATCACCATCATGAACGTGCCCGGCTTGCTCGTGTCCGCCCGATAGGGGATCAGTTCGACGCGACCAGGCAGATTGTCCGCCAGCCGATAGTAGAAAACGAAGTCGCGGTTCAGACTGGCTCCCTGGCGGTCGCACGTGAGCCTGTAGTCGCCTTCGCCAAGCTTCTGCGTGACGGCGGCCTCCAGGCCGGGGGCTCGCACATCGCTGATCGGCCACGCGGACTTCAGCTCCAGATTAATAGAAAACGTGCCCTCTACTTTTTCATTTCGCTCCCAGAAATTACGTGCCGCGTCGTCCGTGCCGCCGTCCTCGAGGGGATAGAGGTAACGGCCGACGCCCGTATCGATTTCCAACGGCTGATAATAGACGAAACGGACGCGCGTCTCGGCCTGCGCCCGCACCGGCGACACGGCGAACTCGAAGGATTGGAAGCCGTTCTTGTCCGCTTTGCCCGTGCTGTTGCCGCTTTGCTTCTCGTCTTCGTAAATGCGGCCAGCCTCTTTCTTCTCCAACACCTCGCCGTGGATCTCCGTTTCACCGACGAAGAGGGTCACTTCGGAGAGACTCGCAGCCTTGGGCAATGGGAAGGAATAAAGGGCTTCCAGGTCGTTGGTGTTCGGGTTAGTGAACGTCTGCTGGACTTCGGTCCGGGCGAAACCGTTATTGATGACGACGTCGACGTGGTGATCCTTGATTTGAATCGGCGATCGAGGTGCGCCTTTCGGCGTCAGGATGCCGGCGGCCTGTATGGATTGGTTGCTGCTTAGCGCGACGAACGTTGCCACGGCGAGCAGCAGCCCGCGAAAATGCGTAAGATGTCGTTTCATAGTTTGGATTTGAGGTTGTTGTTGTCAACTTTGGGAAATGGTCGGGGCGAACGGACGAGATCACTGCTTCAACTTCTGCGGGGATTTCCGCTGAATCTCGATCGCTCGCTTCCGCTGCGTGGAGTTCGGATGAAAGGCATCGACCAGTTGCATCGTGACATCAATCTGCTCGGCCTTTGGATGCTTCTTGAGTTCAGCGGTGTTCCATTTGGAGATGAGGTTCGTGACACCAGCTGCCTCCTGGATTCCCGGAAGATCTCCAGCAATGTGGCTCAGGATATCCTCCACCGGAGCCGTGCCAAAACCTTGCCGGTGCAATCGCGCCTGCCATGCTTGCCCTTCCGCTTCCAACCGGGAAATCTCGCTGACGTTACCCGCTTGCTTCGCCTGTTCAAACTGGCGCGACAGCTCCTTCATTCTCTGTTGCTGAAAACCGGAACCGACATACGCGACAGCGACCGCCCGCGAATCGTAGACGCCAATTCGTTCCGCACCTTTCGCCTTGCTCGCTTGGCCATGTAATGGCTGAGGCAGCGCAGCCAGGACGAGGAACACGGAGATACTCAGGGACCTGATGTGGATTTTCATACTTAATAGGTCAGTTCGGGTGCAGTGTGAGTTTGGGTATTCATGGCCGCGGAGCCGACGGGTTGCCGGCTCTGCCAGAAAAAGGGTCATTCCGCCCGAAGGCGTCGGACGAACTCCTTCCCCAGGCTCAGGGCAAGGTCATCGCGTAGTTTCACGCGGATGGAATCGGCCTTCTCGTCCGTGAAGTTGCTCGGCGCAGTGCCTTGGCGTCCGCGTTCCGTCTCGACCTGGAACCGGACCGCACCGGACTCGACGTCGAGCAGGATCCCAGCGGCCTTGCCTTGCCCGTGAACTCGCGCGCTGGGGAAAATGGCAGTGCCGACAAGCGTGATGTCCAGCGGCGCGAGCACGTTCCGCGTCGTCCAGGTATCGATGCTCCCGCCGAGAATGAGCACCTGGTCTGCTCGCATCGCTTTAGCCAGGGAACGGAGTTCGGCGAGCCGGCTCACAACGGAAGGCGGCTCAGGCGCATTTGCCGACCGCGTGGGATATCGCTCGCGGGATTCGACCGGCGAAGGCAGGGCGACAACGGTGGCGATCAATGCGGGGTGACTCCTGAGTTCGCCGAGTAAATTGGTGGCGGGAGCGACCTCGCCGATTTGGGCCACGGCAAGTCGAATCGGCTTCCGCAGCCCTCCCGTGGGCGCTGCATTTTGCTGCTGGCGGGCCATCTCGTAAACCAGGCGCGAATAGGAACCAGGGCCACTCTCGCGCGAGGAAAGTCCACTCGTGAAACAGCCGGTCAACAGGCAGGCGAACGCGAGACCACACGCCGGACGCCACGCCGTGGCGGCTATTCGTAAGAACGGATTCAGGGCTGACTCGTGACTCATCGCTTCGCAGGCCGGTTTGTCCTCTGCCCGCCGGTACGGTCGGGCGAGGCTGGCCACGGCCGGAACTGTTCGCTAGTCGCGTGCCATGCGGCGAAACTGAGGCGTAAAGCTTTGTGAATAAGATGTATAGGCCAAATAGACGGAGCGCGTTCATTGAGCCAAACCCTCAAGCGAGTGGACAATTAATGCCAGGTGCATTAACAATTTATGTATGGCAACCCAGACCGCCATCTCCCCCAGCGATCGCGAGTTCTTTCAGTGGGTGGGCACCGCCGCGTTTGCAAATCCGTTCAGCGAACAGCGATTCGAACTGGACGTGAAAATTACCGGCCGCTCGTTCAAGGACGAGAACGAGCGTGGGGAGTTTCTCAAACGCGCGGTCACGGAGCGCGTGCATAAGCTGGAGGTCGCGGGCAAGGCGCACTTGCGCTTCTACGCCGCCGCGGAACGCGAACTGATGCGCAATGTGTTTCTCTTCGAGGCCTATCACGAAGTTTACGCGCGCCTCAATGAGTTGATCGACGCGCAAGTCAAGGCGGGCGACTCGCCCGTGCGTATGAGCTTCGCCGGGGAGACGTTGAACCTGCTCCAGCGGCGTGGGTTCACTGCGGTGGATGCGCTCCGGTTCTTCGGCATATTTTTCCAGTTGCGCCGCGCGTTCTATTTCATCTTCCACGGGCTGATTGGCGGCAGCGACTGCATGAAGTCGCTCCGGCGGCACCTTTGGAACAACGTCTTCACCCACGACATTCGCTGGTACGACCGCCATCTGTGGGATCGCATGGAGGATTTCTCGACGCTCCTCTTGGGCGAGACCGGCACGGGCAAGGGCACTTGCGCAGCGTCGATTGGGAGGAGCGGATTCATTCCATTCGACGAGCGGCGGGGTTGCTTCGTCGAGAGTTTCACCCACGGCTTCAACGCGCTGAATCTGTCGCAGTTTCCGGAAACGCTCATCGAATCCGAGTTGTTCGGGCACAAGAAAGGAGCGTTCACGGGAGCGGTCGAGGCGCACGAAGGCGTCTTCGCCCGGTGCAGCCCGCACGGGGCCATATTCCTGGATGAGATCGGCGAGGTTGCGGCCCCCATTCAAATCAAACTGCTTCAGGTGCTCCAGGAACGAACGTTCTCGCCGGTGGGCAGCCACGAGAAGCAACGGTTCCGCGGCCGCGTCATCGCCGCCACCAACCAACCGCTCGACACGCTGCGGCAGAAGGGCCTCTTTCGCGATGATTTCTTCTACCGCCTCTGCTCGGACGTGATCACCGTCCCGCCGCTGCGCCAACGGATTAAGGAATGTCCTGGCGAATTGGATGAACTGGTCCGGCACCTGGTCACACGCACGGCTGGGGAAAAGGCCAACGAACTCGTTGCGCTCGTCCGCGAAGTCCTTGATGCCAGCGTCGGTCCGCGCTACGGCTGGCCGGGTAATGTTCGAGAACTCGAACAGGCCGTCCGCCGCATTCTGCTCACGCGTTGTTACGACGGCGACGTGCGAAGCGTCGCGCCCGACTTGCGCGGCGAACTCATCGCCGGACTCGACCGCGGCACCATCGACGCCAACACGTTGCTCTCAGGGTATTGCGTGCTGATGTATGAACGGCACGGAACGATCGAAGAAGTCGCCCGCCGCACAAACCTGGATCGACGCACGGTGAAGCGATACCTGGGGATGAGGAGCAAGCTCTAGATCTGCGCAGCGCGTCATAGCTGTCCCACTCACGCTTCCCCGCCTCACTCCTTGGTCAACGTCTCGTCCAGATTCAAGATGGCCCGGCTTACCATCGCCCAGGCGGCGACCTTGTGGAGATTCACATCCGGGGGAACATTCGTGAGCCCGGGCACGGCGACCGCCAGCGCGGCGGATGAGCGGTCTTCGAAGTAGCGGTATTGTTCCTCCCAAAAATGAACCAGCTTGCGTAACTCGGTGTCGGTCGGCGCGCGGCCCGTGCAGAGACGGTAGGCATAGCGGGCGCGGCTGGCGTTATCCGAGCCGCCCTCCTTCATCACGCGCAAGCCCATGGCCTGCGCGGCTTCGACGAAGGTCTTTTCGTTCAATGTCGTCAGCGCCTGAAGCGGTGTGTTCGAGCGGACGCGGCGCGGGCAGGAATTCTCGGACGTCGGGGCGTCGAACGCCAACAGCGTCGGAAACGGCAGCGCGCGTTTCCAGAACGTGTAGAGGCCGCGACGGTAGCGATCCTCGCCGGTGCTTTCGGGCCAGGACAACCCGCCATAGACCTGGTCGGCCACGCTGGCCGGAATGGGCGGGCGCACACTCGGGCCGCCGATTTTGGGGTTGAGCAGGCCGCTGGCGGCCAGCGCGATGTCCTGCACGATTTCGCCCTCGACGCGGAAGCGCGGTCCGCGGGCGTACAGGCGGTTGTAGGGATCCCTGGCGTACAATGCCGGTGTGACCTTGCTGCTTTGCCTGTAAGTCGCCGACTTGACGATGAGGCGGTGGATGTGTTTGAAGGACCAAGGCTTCGTTAAATCGTTAAATCGTTGAAACGTTGAAACGTTCGATGCGGAGTCCTTTCCCGATTTAACGATTGAACGAGCTAACGATTCAACGGGTGCCTGCGGCGCCATGAATTCGCACGCAAGCCAGTCGAGCAACTCAGGATGGCTCGGCGCTTCGACGCGCGTGCCGGTGTCCTCGGGCGTCGTGAACAGGCCCCCGCCGAAGTAAGCCTGCCAGGTCCGATTGACGACGACGCGGGCCGTTGTCGGACTGTGGGGATCGACCAGCCATTGCGCGAAGCCAAGCCGGTCGCGCGGCGCGCCATCGGGCCAGGGGTGGAGCACCTTCGGCACGTCGGGGCGTTCAACGAGTTCGCCGGGCTTCTGCCAGTCGCCGCGTTTGAAGACGTGCGTCGCGCGGGGCTCGGCGCGTTTCGAGAGCGCGAGGGTGGTCGGCACGTAAGGCCAGTTCGTCCACGTGTCGGAGATTTCGCGATTCAGCTTCGCCAGCGAAGGCTCGGTGCGGCGGAACACGTTGAACAACTCGCGCTGCTCTTCCTTCGTGCGTTGCGCGGCAGGCTTCGACAGCAGACGCTGGCGTTGTTCGGGCGTGAGCGGATCCACGCGCAGTGGATCGGGCTGCGTCGTCGCGCTCAGCCGGAACCGGCCGAAGGCATGGCAATCCAGGCCGCTGTCCTTGTCCGGCACGATGAACCCGCCCTCCCCGTGGCTGTGTTTCTGATAAATTGAGATTTGAAGGCGTGTGCCGCCTGGGAAACCGGCAATTGGTTCGGCGCACTCGAAGACGCCGCGCTGCTCGGCGTTGCGCTCGACCGGCACGGCGGACGCCGTCCAACCGCCCTTATCCTTGACACCGTCGATGGCATTGGTGACGCCAAAGCCGGCGGCCTCCGAACTGGCCAATGCGCGCTTGAACTTCACCTGGTTCGTCACGGTCGCGTTCGTAATTGCGTAAGCCTCGCACGCGATCTCGCGGAGCAGCCAGCTTCCGCGCCCCACGAGGCCGGGGCCGCCGTAGGGCAGGTTCGGGTGCATCAAGGCTTCAAGGCGGAAGCCGGTAATATTCGTGAGCGGCGTGTCGAACCAGATGTGTGTGACGCCGTACGGCTTCACGTCGCCACCGCCGAGCAACGAATGGTCGCTCTGCTCCTCGTACTTGGTCGCGAAGTTGTGCCACTTTTTCGGGTCGAGCACCGCCCAGTCCCCGACGGTGTTGGCGACATCGTTTTCCCAGGCCGCCATTCGTTCGGTCAAGTTGGTGACACTCTTCATCGCCTTGTCTTCGAGCTTGCGAACCTGGGCACGAACTTCGTCGCGCTTCGTCTCATGCTCGGACGTGGGCACTTCGAGGAACGGTTCGTTGTCGTTGTTCAGGAAGGCGAAGAGGCCGTAATACTCGCGCTGGCTGATGGGATCGTATTTGTGGTTGTGGCACTGCGCGCAGGCGATGGTCAAGCCAAGCCAGGTGCGGCCTACGGCGTCCACGCGGTCGATCATCGCGTCGATGCGGAACTGCTCCGGCTCGATGCCGCCTTCCTGGTTCATCATAGAATTGCGGAGGAAGCCGGTCGCGACGCGCTGGTCCAGCGTCGGGTTTGGCAGCAAATCGCCGGCAAGTTGCTCGAGGGTGAACTGATCGAAGGGCAAATCGCGATTGAACGCATTGATGACGTAATCACGATACGGCCAGATGCTGCGCGGGGCGTCCTTCTCGTAGCCGTTGGAGTCCGCGTAACGGGCCAGGTCCAGCCAATTCCGGCCCCAGCGTTCGCCGTAGTGCGGTGATGCCAGCAGCCGCTCGACCTGCTTTTCGTACGCGTCGGGCGACTTGTCGGCGACGAATTGGTCCACTTCCTTGGGCGTCGGCGGGAGGCCGATGAGATCGAGGGAAAGCCTGCGAATCAACGTGACGCGGCTGGCTTCGGGAGAAGGCTTGAGCCCCTCCTTCTCCAGCCGCGCGAAAACAAAAGCATCGATGGGATTTCGGACCTCGGATTTCGGATTTCGGATTCCGGGCACGGGTGGACGCACGGGCGTCTTGAACGCCCAATGATTGCGCTTGTCATCAAGCTTGACCGAGGCGCTGTCGGGCCACACGGCACCTTGATCGATCCAGGCGCGGATCAAGCCGATTTGTTCGGCCGTCAGCCGCTCGCCTTTCTTCGGCATCACTTTGCCTGCGACCGCCCCGGAGACGAACTGCACGAGCACACTCTCGGCGCTTTTGCCGGGAACAATCGCCGGACCGAGATCGCCGCCGACGAGGGCAACATCCTTCGAGTCGAGACGGAACCCCGCTTCCTGCCGCAACGGTCCGTGGCATCCATAACAGCTATTGGCAAAGATGGGCTGGATATCCTTCGCGAAATCCACCGAGCGCGCGGCGGCAGGCGGCAGCTTGGCCAGGTCAACATCGGCGGCGGCGGAGCAGAGAAGTCCGACGGCAAGCCACCGCACAAAGCCCGGAGTCGCATTGGAAATCACAGCTAGCATGTTCACGGATTTGAGCGGTCTGTGCAGCGAAGGATTGGACCGCTGGCGAAAAGTGGCAATTCAAAAGGGCCTAATCCGGCCGGCCAATTCAAGACCCGTTCAAGCCCGCCCGCAGGCTACGCTGCCTTTGACCTCCATCCTCTTTAGAACTCGTTACTCCTTAATCGGAAAAATCGGCTTGCACCTTCTAAATCGACAAGGACTCGAAAATTGTCGCCAACCATGACTGGGACGTTGGTGACAGTGGACCATACATCGGATGGGAGTTCGCCAGTCGATTCCAATCTGAAGTTCTCCAAGGAAACTGGCCATGACACGGCAGCTTGAGCCTCAAGGCGCGAGATCATTGGTACCGGGCCTGGCCGCAAGCAAAGCGTTCCTTCTCCGCCAAGCACTCCACTAAATGAGTTAACGCCATAACCTGTGATAGCGATGCGTCCCCCTCCGCCTTTTGGATCGCCTACAACATTCGTCCCGCCATGAACGGAGATGAGCCCGGAACCTGCAAACACGCCACCTTTGATGCGAATAAAGACCGCACCTCCGCTGCCCCCGCCGCACCAACGTGTTAGCGCGCTCCCCCCGAGCGACAGCATTTTTCCTTCGAGCAGTAAACTGCCAGCCTCAATGTCGACACGGCCTCCACCGAATCCTCCGAAGCAATCGGTGTCCTCAGCGCCGCCTCCGCTGCCCAGTTCCATAGGAGCGCAAGCGGATCCGTATAAGTCATTGGGCCTGGCCGTATCTACGGCGATTGTTCCTAGTGTGCCATAGCTCCCCCCAGCCCTGCCGGTGCTTCCTCCGATTGTCGTTCCGATGCATTGACCACCCCATGTCTCCCCGTTAACCACAACCGGGTACGCTATTCCACCAGCATATCCTTTTCCTGTGACATCGATGAGGGCGTTGGACTCCACCAAGAACGTTCCGGCGACTTTTAGTTGGACCCCGCGGCAAGACCGAGGTGTATGCGTTACAACAGCTCCGGAGCGGATGGTCACTGCCCCGATCAACTCGTTTGACCGGGTTGCGCCTTTGATCACACCGTCTTGGATCAGTGTCAGCCCGGTTGGAATGACAAGCACATCGGTGGACATCGCGATGACGCCAAGATTATGCACCGTCGAATGATTCGTCGTCGATTCAATGGAAGCCCACGTGCGCGTTTCCCCCGTCAGGATAGTCACCTCAGTTCGATCTAACCGCAGGCTAGCTCCAAGAACTGTGGCACCCAGAGCAAAGACTGTGCCTGCGGGCCCGGTACTTCCTGAGAATTCATTCGTGCCGAATCCCACGATGGCGATTCTACCACCGCCGCCCAAGCCGCCGCTAAATGCCGTTCCCCCCGCTGCTCGAATGACGCCGGTCCCGAACAGCCCACCGCCTGTCACCTTTAGCCAAATCGCTCCTCCTGAGCCAGCCCCGCTGAACGAGCCCACGCTGTGGCCATCGGCTATAATCTGCCCGTCTACAGTGATGCTCATTGCATTGATGTCAACACGACCCCCACCCGCGCCGCCTTGTGAGCCACCACTGCCCAATTCAGCAGGCGCACTCTCAGAGCCATAGAGCGGATTGGATGAATCGCCAAGATTGGGAGCGCCAACGCCAAAACCACCATACGAAGCGCCAGAATAACCATTGGCGGCATTCACGGTTGTCGCTATCCCGCCCGGACTCCAGGTATGTCCCGCCGGATATCCCTTTCCCGTGACATTGATTGCTCCACCGGCCGCGACGATTAATTCACCGGAAATCATGAGTGACAATCCATTAGTATCCCCGGCTGCATGAGTCACTGTTCCTGCAACCGTCATGCTGTTTATTGAATGACTTCCGGCCACTGTCAGAATGGCTCCGGCACTGACAATAACGTCATGGCCTTCGATCGTTGTGAAGTCGGTGAGTCCAACGGCCGTGTCACTGGTGATCGTGACTAAGTTGGCAGCTTCAACCATGCCGTAGTGCTGGAGCAATAAAACGACGGCAATAAAGCAATGCGCTTTCATAGGTGTGATTTCGAGACTCGACCGGCACGCTGTCAGATTCACACCTCTTGTCAATCCATAAACCCCTTTGGGTTCCAACTGGAATGCGGCAGCGCGCAAGGGAACCGTCCAGTCCAGGTTCAGCGACCTGTCTTGGTTAGCGCAACTGGCGCAATTCGCGTTGCAAAAAGGCTCTTCGCCGCTCGATGTAACTTTTGACTCCGGCGATGCCACTGTGAAGATCCTCGCGCACACCCGGCCAGCGGCGCCTGTCCTGCGCGGCGTACGGTTCCAGTTCGGATTCGAGTCGATCGAGCAGAGGAAAGAGCTTCTCCGGCGTAAATTCGCTTTCGAGCAATTCGGCGAGGCGGTCCAGGAACCGCGCGCGCAAGGTGGGCTCGCCGAGAAAGCGATCCTGCAGCCGATTCCAGCCCGTGACGCCCGGCGCCTGCCGTGTTCCCAGCAGAATGGAAAGGTTGGCCGTGTCGAAGGAACGGGTCCAATGATCGCCAAAGGTGCGGTCCAGATCCCACGGCAGGGCAAACCACTTGCCCGAGCCGGTTCGGTCATAAACGAGGAAATGGTTTTTGTTGAAGCAATCCCAATGTTGGACGAGCACGGTGGCGGCCAGGTAATTGATGTATTTGTCGAGATCCACACGGCGCGTGAAGAAGTCGAGCGTGTTGGTCGTGCGGGCCAGTTCGCGGCAGAAGAGTTGGAGTTCGCGGAGGCCGTTGGTTTTCTCCGACTCGTTTTCGTAGTGCGGGGCAAAGGCGGCTTCGCTGCCGAGGTCGCGTTCATCGGCCTGGTTGTCGTCGGATGCAGCTTTGAAGAGCCCTGCGCCCTTGAGGTTGAATCGGCTGAGAAGGGGCTTGTCCACCTGTTCGACTTCGACATAGACGCCGCGAAATTTGCCGTTCAAGTGCAGGCGCACCATGCGCGACTGGGACGCCGGGACATCGCACACCGCATAGACGTGATAGGCGAGGGTCTCCCGGACAAACGCCGGGTCGCGCCAAGCGGAATTCAGGTTCATGCTGTGATGTCCCTGGAAAGGCTTCCCGCGGCTGAAAAAGATCTTCAAGGGCTTCTTGGGCCAACTGCGCGCCCACTCTCCGCGAAAGCGCACCTGCACGTTCGTATGGACCTCGCCCTCGGCGACAAACGTCGCGGGATGCGTCTCGTTTGAGCCAGGGTTGCGATCGAGCGCTGCGAGGCTTTTTGCGTCCATCTTGAGTTCATACAACGGCAACCCGGGAGCGGCCGGCTCTTCTGAACGCGCACCTCCAACTTGGGGTGTAAAGCCCGAATTCTGACTCGCGGGCGGGTTGCGGCTTGGGGTCGGCGATTCCGACTGCCGGTCGCAACCTGCGATGGCCACGCTGAGCAACGCGGCAAGAAGGGATCGCAACAAGCCGCTCCACGCCGTCGCTTGTCGATCGGCAACTCTGCTCTGGTTCAGATGCGTGGCGGCGCTCGCGAAATCAATTGGCAAAGGCATGGCCTTGCAGGGAGCGTAGCGGTGAACAACTGGAGGGCAATCCGAAGTTTCTCCCGCATCTCTCCTTGTGCGGCCGGCGGGACTCAATCTCTCCTCCCTGCTGCCGATTACCCGTGCAGCGTTATGAACACGTTGAAGCGATACGTCGCAATTGTGGTCTGCCTCTTGTTTGGAGGCTTTCTCATCGCCGATGGCTGGAAGGAGCTCCGAAACAGCTGGCGGCTGTCGCGGGAAGGCCGGAGCGTCCAGGGCAAAGTGGTCGACAACGAGACGTTCCAATGGAAGCGGGACACGACCTATTACCTTTCGGCCGAGTTTAAGACGGCGGACGGAATCGTGCATCGAAAGCGACTCGAAGTCAGCTCGGGCGTTTATTACAAGGGCCTGGACGCTGGCACGGTCACCGTCCACTACCTCCCCGCCGACCCGGACATCTGCGTAGCGGGGGATAGAGTCCCCTTGCGCTTCCTATGGCTCCTGGCTGGGCTCGGCATATTCGCAGCTGGGTTGTATCTCATCTGGTTCTTCCACTGGGCGCGGAAGAAGGTGGGTGAACTTTGCATCACGGAGCACGAATACGCGACCGTGGATGCTCGGAAGTTCAAGCATCTCGATCTCGCGTTCTACGAGCAAAGCCAACTCCTCCTAGAAACGCACGGATACCGGTTTTTGGCCGACCGGGAGGACCTGACTCTTCGACGCAATTCGGGCCTGCGCATTCCGCTGCGGGTGATGGTGAGCGGCGACGGGGTCACGGCCGCCGGGATTTATCACCTTCGGCATCGATGGTACTTTCGGTGCCTGGGCGCCAAGGATTCCCAGGTGCTCGACCTGGCATCGAAGTTCTCGAATGGGCAATGGCTCTGCACCAGCAACGCCGAAGCCGCGGGCGCGCTGGAGCAGCCGCCCGGATTGGATGCAATCCACCTGTCCGCGGATACGTGTTTCGAGACGTTGATCGAGTCCCACAGCAAACGTGTGGCGAGCTTCGTGAACCGGCATCGGGGCGTGGAACCCGTGCGCATGGAAACGCTCGAAGATGTCCATCGAATGCTGGCCGAAATCCTGAAAGCCAAGGCGGAGCATCGACGTCAGACGGGATTGACCAATCAGGAATTGCAGCGCATCAGCGGCAAAGGGCCTTCCGCGGAGATGGACATCATTCACGAAGGCATCTCGGGTGGACGGGAAAAGAAAAGGGACAAGGCAGCCTGAGCCTACGGTCTCCTGCAAGCGAGTCGTCTGCGCCACTGCCCTACCTGGAGCCGGGCGACATCATTTTTCGATTCACCAGCAGCATGGCGCGAGAGGCGCTGATCGCGGCGGCGCGATACTCCGAGAACTTGGCCAGTTCCTCGGCGCTCAGGAACGAACCGGCCTTCGCTCCCGCGCGCTCATAGATGCTCTCCAGTAACTTCAGGTTTTTCTCCGCCTCTTCTGCGGAGGCGATGTTGCGGAAATTCAGGATCGGCAGCGTCTGGTAGTCCGGACTCAAGCCGGCCTCCGCCAGCATGTTGAGTGTCTCCTGCTGGAGCAGGCGGGAGAGTTGCATCGCCTGCGCCTCCTTGGTGGCGTTGTCCCCGGTCAACATCTCCTTGAATTCTTCGGCGGAGAACTTGCTCAACAGGTTGCGGCTGTACTCCTGATACTGGGAGACGCCCTCCGGCCCAAGCATCGCCTCCACCTTGTCGCGCAAGGCCGCCTCCTGTCCGGCGAACACGGTCTCCATTTCCTCCGGCGATTTGCGGTCACGCAACAGCGCCGTGATGTGATCCACATTCTCCATGATATCATCCGCCAGGACGTCCGTGAATTTCTCGGTCTGTTCCTTGGGCAGGTTCAACCGTTTGGCAAAGTCCTTGTACAAGATTCCCATCCCCGCCTTCTGTTGAATGCGAAACGCTTTTCGCATTTCAGGATTGTCGGTCAATCCGCTGAGGAGACTGGGACCGGACTTTGCCTCGGTTCCGGCGGCGGCCTTTTCCTGGCGCAACCTCCCGACTTCGCCGCGCAGCTTCAACACCTCGGTGGACGGACCGTTCGAAGGCAGCGACGTCTGGCTTCGGACCCGCGCCAGTTGATTCGACAAGCGCGCTGCCTCGGCCGCGAAATGGTCGGCCTGCTCGACTTGAAGCCGGCGGAGCGCGTCATTTTCCGCACGCAACTTGCTTTGGACTGGATGTTGAACCAGCAGCGTGGCGGTCACGCTGACGGCGACGATTGCGGCGGCGACGAGGGTCTTTTGCAAGGTGGTCATGGCAATGGCTTGAGTTGTAGCAAGAGCGGCGGAAGTTTGAACGGCGGTGGCCGCAAGCGCGGTCGTGGCAACCGTGGCGGCAAGTCCGGAAGGAACGACCGTGGTGGTCGCGGTGATGGCCGTGGCCAGAAGCACCGCGGTGATGCCGACGCCCTGGCGCTCGAAACCGGCGCGAAGCCGTTCGAGGGCACGGTTCACTTTCATGCGCGCCGCGTCCTCGCTGAGGCCGAGTTCGGCGCCGACGTCGCGCAGGGAGCGATTTTCCAGGTAACGCAACACCAGCGCGTCGCGGTCGGCGGGCTCGAGTTCCGCCATGGCTGGTTCGAGGTGTTCGGCAATGCGCGGATCGTCAGGGGCAAGATCAAGGATTTGCATGGCAGCGGCGGTCTGTTCGCGTTCGCGGCGGCGGTGCTCGGCGCGGACGGCGTGTAGAGCGAGATGGCGCGTGGTGTTGTAAAGCCAGCCGCCCACAACCTGGGGCGGGCCGAGGGATTCGGCCTTCTGCGCGAGCGTGGTGAATACGCCTTGGGCCACATCCTCGGCCAGGTGGGGATCGCGCACCAGGCGCCGCGCGGCCGAATAGACCATCGGCAAATGGCGGTAGACAAGTTGCCGAAACGCCTCCTGCGAGCGGCGCTCAGCGTATTCACGCAATAGTTCGCGGTCGTCCATAGCGTTGTTCTGTAAGGTAGTTCCCGCTGGACAACGAAACCGAACAGAAATCTTGCTCTATCCCAAGTCTAGCGTGGGTGGCGCGGGCGACCGTGTTGGTGAACCTCAGATGAACGCAGATGAACGCAGATATGACCAAAGCTTCCTTAGCGAGCACGCCAGCGAGGGTCGGCGTTCCTCTGAGTGCAAATTTGTCCCGAGAACCATCAGCCGCAAGCACCCACAGCTGAAAAGCTTCATGAACCACGAGGTCAATTACATGAACATCTGCGATTATCTGCGTTCATCTGCGGTTTGTATGTGGTTCACTCAAATCACGTCAAATCAGGTCAAGCTCAGACAAGTCAAACTCAGTCAGGCCCAATCAGGCTTTGTCAGGCCGAGTCGGGGTTGGCCAAGCACGGATTACACGGATCCGCGGATGACCTCAATACAGCCATTTCCCAATCTCGCCGCTGGTCTGGAGTGTCACGCCGAGCCGGCGGTACGCCCAGCACATGTAGCTGACGGAGACGAAGTAGGAGGCGGGCAGGCGGTTGATGGCGCAAATCTTGACGCCGAGCAAGGTGGTCTTGCCGCCGAAACCCATCGGGCCGATGCCCAGTTCGTTGGCTGTATTCAGGATGTCCTGCTCCAGCTGGTCCAGTTCGGGCACCGGATTGCGGTCGTCCAGCCGACGGAGGAATTGCCTCTTGGAGAATTCGTAGCCCGTGGACCGGTCTCCCCCAATGCACACGCCGAGGATGCCCGGCCCGCAACCCTTGCCCTGGGCCTGCAAGACGGCGTCGAGGATGACCCGGCGGCATCCGTCGAGATCGCGGTTGGCTTTGAGCTTCTCGTTGGGGAGGGAGTATTGGGCGCCGACGTTTTCGCAACCGCCGCCCTTGAGGACGAGCCGCACTTCGATTTCCGGCGCACGATGTTGGTGGAAATGAATCGTCGGCGAACCGGGGCCGATGTTGGTGCCGTCGTTCACGCCGGTGAGCGAATCGACGGAGTTCTGCCGCAGGAATCCTTTCTTGGTGGCCAGCTTCACGGCGTTCTTCGCCGTTTCTTCGAACGCGACCTGGTCGTACCCCACGGGACAATCGACGTAAAAGAGAATGCTGCCGGTGTCCTGGCAGATGGGCTGGGACTTCTCCTTGGCCATCACGACGTTCCGCTCGATGATTTTCATCGTGCTCTCGGCGATGGTCCCCTGCTTCTCCCGTTCGAGCGACGCCAGGATGCCGGCCTGGACGTCGTCGGGGATTTCCGCCGAAGTGCGTCGAATCAGTTCCAGCAATGAATCACCCAGGATGCTCATCGAATTCACGCTACGGGCTGAAGCCGGGGGTGTCAATGGTGGGGAGCGCTTCCGCGCGCCGTACGTTTGCGCCATCGAGCGCACACGGCCAGCCAAGCGCGGAGAATGCCTTCGTCATAGTTAGGACGTCCGTCGCGCTCCCTGCCCAGTAACCTCCCATCTTGGAAACTCGCAAGTCATTGGAAATCAGGGCAGGCATCCTTTTGTGGTCCAAGCCGGCCAAAAGAGCTCTCGTGAGGTTACGGG
>Ga0134127_10000174_pt1 | contig 75608 bp, 52 predicted proteins | sample KB31753_FD_96459 | JGI IMG/M metagenome (GOLD analysis project Ga0134127, IMG submission 96459) | Terrestrial soil microbial communities with excess Nitrogen fertilizer from Kellogg Biological Station, Michigan, USA - KB3-175-3 | ecosystem: Environmental > Terrestrial > Soil > Unclassified ... | reverse complement strand
TCGAGGAGAGGATGGTAGCGGAACAGGAACGCGCGATAGATGCCGTCCTTACCTAGTACACGTATCTCATTTTCGAAGGGCACCGGGCGCGTGAAAGCTACGCGACGCGCTTCACGTAGCCTTTCCAGATCCTCAGGGTGGTAGATACGAGCACGAAAATCGCCTGTCTGCATCTCCTCTACAGTGAGACCGAGGTAATCCGTGACCCCTTGGTTTCCATACAAGGGCGTTCCATCGGCGCGCATCACACCAATAACGGTGGGGATGGCGTTGATGATTTGGTTCAAATTGCGCTCGCTCGCCTGCAGAGCCTCTTCAGCCTTTTTTCGATCATCGATATCGGTGCTCGTACCGTACCACCTCACGATTTTGCCCGATTCGTCCCTGAACGCCTGGGTGCGAATGAGAAACCAGCGATAAACGTCGTCATGGCGGCGAAGGCGCGCCTCGATCTCGCCTGATTCCCCCGAAACCAACATTTTCTGCCACTTTTCCATTAGCGGTGGCAGGTCGTCCGGGTGGAATGCGGCTTGCCAGCCCCAACCACGCGACACTTCCGGGGACAGACCTGTATATTCGTGCCAACCTTTGTTGAGGAATTCGTTCTGACCATCCGGCAGATTGCACCACGCGAGCGCGGGAATGGCATCAATCACCTGCCGAAGTTTGGGTTCCGACTTTTGGATTTGCTCAAGGGCATTTCTGAGAGCTTCTTGTGACCGCTGGCGTTCAATTGCGATGAGCGCGATACGCGCTACCGCCTCCATCAAAGCAAGGTCCTCAGTCGTCGGCACGCGCGATTCAGCAGAATACACCGCAAACGTTCCGAGGACTTCATTCTCTTTCGACAATATCGGCTGGGACCACCCCGCCCGTATTCCGTTCTTAAGGGCAAGGCCACGGTATTCCTCCAACCAAACGGATTCGGTGGCAACATCCGGCACAATAACTCGCGCCTTCAAGAACCCGGCAGTGCCGCACAGGCCCGTATCTGCAGCCACCGGCAGGGGCGTAATCGCGCGAACCCAGTCCTCGGGCACCTTCGGACCGGCGGTTGGCCACAGTCTTTTTCCATCCGGATCCATCAACAGGATCGTTGTAAACCGCGGAGAAATCTGAGCGTCGATAGAGGTGCAGACGTGATTCAAAATATCCGTAAGACTCGCGCCGTCAGCAATCATCTGGAGGGTCCGCATTTCCGCCGCACGCAACCACTCCGTCTGTTTTCGATCATCGATGTCGAACGCGGCCAGATACCAGCGATCGATTTTTCCCTGCGGATCGAGCAGCGGGTTGTAGCGTATCAGGAACCAGCGATATTTCCCATCCTTCCCGAGCATACGTTGCTCATTTTCAAACGGGACGGGGCGTGTGAGCGCCTCGCTGGACTCTTCGCGCAGCCTTTCCACGTCTTCCGGGTGGAAGACACGAGCGCGATAGTCCTCTTTCCGCACATCTTCCAGAGTCAGGCCGGTGTAACCCAGGACCGTTTGATTGACATACAGCACGGATCCATCGGTCCGCAACACGTGGATAAAAGTGGGGATGACATTGGTAATCAGGCTCAAATTGCGCTCATTCGTTCGCAGAGCCTCTTCCGCCTTTTTGCGATCGCCCGCCAGCGAATCCGTGATGGTTTGCAACAACGTCCCTACATCGAAGTAAATGCGACCCGCCGTGACCTGCCGTTTCGCTGAATCGTATTGATAAACGCCACAACCAGGGAGTTTAATTCGAGCGCCGGTCGCTGCATGGCCGGCGAATAGACCCTTGTGTTGGGCTTCGAAGCTGAATTCAACAACGACCACACCTGGTCCGCAGACCATGTTTTTCACGATGTGGCGGTTTCCCGGAAACGCAGTGGTAAATGGCACAGCGAACTGATCGCGGACAACTTCCTTCCCCTCCATGAGCAAGCCCGGAATTTGAAGTACTACATCTTCCGAGTAGTAGGACATAATGCGATCCAAGTCCGTTCCTCCCCAGGCCTCGTAGTACTCATGGATGAACGATTCGACATCAAAACCAGGTGCCAGCCCAGAAGAGGCTGCCATGGATGCTCCTTCAATGCCCGACTGTTCTCGCGTCACATCGGACGTCACTCCATTCAGGAGCGCCAAGTCCCGACTCCCTTTTTCTTCGGCTCTTCGTTGCATGAATCCGATCGGCTGTGTTTGAGAATGCTGCGGACGGCAAGGCGAGCAAGCCTGTCGGCAACGTTATCACCAATAATCCGGTCAACGACAATTAAATTTCCCCGTCGCCGAAAACAGGTCATTCGACTGTTGAAACTTGGAGGAAGAAGCGAAGGCATTGGCGATTCCACCGGGTCGCCGCGTCTACGACGAGGCGGTCAAGAGCGCTCTGATATTGATCTGGGAAGCCGCTGACCGTATTTGTGGCAAACGTCTCAAGGCGGTAATTCCCATGCTGATCACGGCGATGGAAAGGGTGTCGGCATCTGAGCTTGGAAGGCAAAGTTTGGGAACGGCTGCAGTCGATCAGCGCGGCAACCATTGATCGAGTGTTGACGCCGATACGGGCGAAGAAGACGGCGGACAGCGCGAAAGGTCAAAAGTTGCAATTGCGATCAAACATTCTCGGACTGGCAGGATCCGGAGCCGGGATTTCTGGAGATCGATTTTGTGGTACACGGCGGAGGACCGATGGCAGGAGAATATCTTCACAGTTTCGCGGCGACTGACGTGTGCTCCGGATGGGTGGAAGAGGTTTCACTTTTGGCCCGGGAACAAGGCTTGGTAATCGAAGGGCTGAAGCGAATGCCCGGTCAAGTCGCTGGAAAAGCTCGCCGAGACCAATCGCAATCTGCTGATGCACAATCATTACCGTCGAGGGGCGAAGAATGAGCTTGGGTCGTTAGGCAGCGACGTGCACACCGAGACTACATCACCTGCCTATCGTTGAACTCTTATGCCTGGTGACTGCTCACCGAGCGCGGTCCAAGTAGTCCGCCAGATGCACGGCTTCCACGTCGCGCGCTCCGGCCTCGCGCAGTCCTGCCTGAATCTGGAGTAAACAGCCTGGATTCGTGGTGACGACAATCTTCGCGCCAGTCTGGAGGATGTTCAGGATCTTGCGACGTTGCAGGCGGGCGGCCATTTCGGGTTCGGTCAGGTTGTAGCTGCCGGCGCTGCCGCAACAAAGATCGGATTCAGGGAGTTCGACGAAGTTTTCACCCGCAACAGCCCGGATCAAATCGCGCGGTGCCTTCGTGATGCGCTGGGCGTGGGCCAAGTGACAGGCGTCGTGAAAAGTCACTCTTTGTTCCGAGTGACTTGCGGCCTGTCCAACTCGGAATTCGGAACCCGGAACCCGCCCGTTCGTCAGCCATTCGCTCAGATCCTTCACCTTGCCCGCGAAGGCTGCGGCGCGTCGGGCCCACACGGGATCGCCTTCGAGGAGATGACCGTATTCCTTGAGGGTCGAGCCGCACCCGGCGGCATTGATGATGATGGCGTCGAGGTCCAGCGCGCCGAAGGCGGCGATGTTGCGCCGGGCGGCAGCGCGGGCGGCTTCGAGATTGCCGCCGTGGGCGTACAGCGCGCCACAGCATTCCTGGGTGGGCGGCGTGACGACATCATAGCCGGCGCGGTTGAGCAACCGGACGCTGGCAGCATTCGTGCCGTCGAACAAGACGCTCATGACGCAGCCGCGCACAAAGCCGACACGGCCGCGGCACGGGGCCGTCGCCGGGCAATGTTCGGGAAGCGGCGAAGCTTCGGCGTGACTGGGTATCAGCGCAAGCCCCTCGCGGGCGAAGCGCGGAAGCAACTTGTCCAACCGGAGACGCTTCACGACCCGCGCGGCGCGGAGCGCCAGTTCCAGGCGCTCTGGAAATGGAAAGATCTTCTCGATGGCGACGCGGCGGAGGAAAGTCTGGAAGAGGCCGCGGTCGTGATGGCGTTCAATGTGGTCGCGCGTGGCTTCGAGGAGCGTGCCGTACTGGACGCCACTGGGACAGGCCGCCTCGCAGGCACGGCAGCCGAGGCAGAGGTCGATGTGGCGCACGGCTTGATCCGCCAGCGGCAAGCGGCCGTCCTGCAAGGCGCGCATGAGATAGATTCGACCGCGAGGCGAGTCGTTCTCATTGCCGGTTTCCAGATAGGTCGGACACGAGGAAAGGCAGAGGCCGCAGTGGACGCAGGCCAGTGACTTGTCGTAGTCAAGGAACTGGGACGGCGCGCCTGGCTCCCGGGCGGCAGGACCTGCGAGTCCGGGCGGAGCCGGGCGCTCCGATTGAGGCGCAGTATTCACAATGGGAAATCGGGGAACACGCCTTCCGGGTCGAATGTTTCCTTCACCCGACGCATCAGTTTGTGCTGTGTTGGCCCGGATTGAAGCGATGGCGGCGTGCCCCGATCATGGACGACACCATTCGCGACGCGTGCAACAAACGGGACGTTGCCGAGGCACCGCAGCGTCTCGACAAGGCGCGATGGAAGGAGGGAGACACGGTGAGGCGGCGGCAGGTCGATTGTGTGGAACGCAGCGTCGTACTGGAGTGTCGCCGATTCTGTGAAACCGAGCGAACGCGCCTGGTCGAGCTGCCAGTCGACCGGAGAGCGGGCGCCGGAGAAGCCGAGAATGAGGGAGAGTGTTGAGGCACTTGCGCTGGCTGCGCTGAGATTGTGCAGGTCAAACACGGTCGGCCTCAGTTCAGAGTCGAGGACGGCGGCGATGAGCCGCTCGGCGGGCTCGAGAGTATCGAAGCGGCATTGCACAAAAGCTTCGGCTTCCGGAAGCGGAAGCAGTTTGAACGTGACTTCGACAATGACCCCAAGCGTTCCGCGAGCGCCGATGAATAGCTTCATCAAGTCGTAGCCTGCGACGTTCTTGACGACCTTGCCGCCGGAGCGAATGAGGCGCCCATCGGCCAGCGCGACGCGCAGTCCGATGACGTAGTCGCGGATCGTGCCGAAGCCGGCGCGGCGTGGGCCACTGGCGTTCGTGTCGAGCAATCCGGCGAGCGTGAGTCGCTCTGGATGCGGCGGGTCGACGGGCAGCCACTGGCCGCGAGAGGCAAGCGCGCGCTGGAGCGAAGCAAGCGTCGCACCGGCTTCGACGGTCACGGTCATATCTTCGGGAGCGTGTTCGAGGATACGCGACAGTGCCGAGAGGTCGATCCGTTCGATGCGGCTGGCGGCTTGGCTGGCGTCTCGCAAACTTCGCGCGAGTTCCTCGGCGCTGGAGGGACAGAGTTTCATGTCGAGCCTCGACCTCCAAGCAACGTAGTGGGACGGGCTTCCAGCCTGTCTCCGCGGGCATCCTGCCCGCGAAGGGAACTGGGGCTGGAAGCCCCAGGAGACAGGCTGGAAGCCTTTCCTACTATCCAGCGGTTCATGCGGCGGAAGTTCATGCGGAGGCCTGCTTGCGGGGCGCGAAGTCAGCGCAGCGCTTCGAGCCGGGAAACATCTTGTGCGGATTGCAGCGTCCCTCGGGGTCGAACACGCGGCGCAGTTGGCGCATCGCATCGAGGTCATCCGGCGAAAACTGCTTCGCCATAAAGTCCATTTTTTCAACGCCGATGCCGTGTTCGCCGGTCACGCTGCCGCCCAGCGCGATGCACTTGTCGAGGATGTCGTTGCTCGCCGCGAGCGTGCGGCGCACCTGGTCGGCGTCGCGTTCATCGTAGAGAATCAGCGGATGCAGGTTGCCGTCGCCGGCATGGAACACGTTCGGGATTCGAAGCTGGTACTTGCGGCTGCACTCGGCGATGAAGCGCATCATCTCCGGCAGCTTCGAGCGGGGCACGACGCCGTCCTGCGTGAGATAATTCGGCGAGAGCCGGCCGATGGCGCCGAACGCCCGCTTGCGGCTTTTCCACAACGCGGCCCGTTCCTCTTCCGTGCGGGCGACGCGCACTTCCCGGGCCCTGTTCTTCTTGCAAATCTCCGTGACACGCGCGGCTTGTTCGTCGAGCCCGGGGGACAGCCCGTCCAGTTCCACGATCAGCACGGCGCCGGCGTCGAGCGGGAAGCCGAACTGATACGCGGCCTCGACGGCTTGCGTGATAAGTTGGTCCATCATCTCCAGCGCGCCGGGCACAATGCTGGCGCGGATGATGTCGCTCACGGTCTGGCTGGCGTCGTCAACGTTTTCGAACACGCCCAGCAGCGTCTTGAAAGCCTGCGGTGCGCGCACAAGCCGCAACAAAACACGTGTGACCACGCCGAACATTCCCTCGCTGCCGATGGCCGCGCCGCGCAAGTCATAGCCCTCGACGTCCTCTCCGCCGTCGGGGCACGCGCCGAGCCAGACGATTTCTCCATCGGGGAGAACCAATTCGAAGCCCAGGACGTGGTTCGTCGTGACGCCGTATTTGAGTGTGTGCGGGCCGCCGGAATTGGTGGCCACGTTGCCGCCGATGGTGCAGGCGGACTGGCTTGACGGGTCGGGCGCGTAAAACAACCCGCGCGACTTCACGGCGTTGGTGACCCAGGCGTTGACGCAACCGGCCTCGACGAACGCGCGACGGCTGCGGAAGTCGAGTTCGAGAATGCGCGTCATGCGCGTCAACGCAATCATGACGCCTCCGGTCACCGCGAGCACGCTGCCGCTCAGGCTCGTGCCGGCGCCGCGCGGGATAATGGGCAGATTGTGTTGCGCGCAGAGCTTGACCACGGCGACGACCTCCTCGGTCGTGTGCGGCAGCACGACGACGCCGGGCAGATGTTTTTCCAGCGTGTAGCCGTCGCACTCGTACACCAGCAGTTCCTGCTCGCCCGCGAGCACGCCGTCATTGCCGACAATGGTGCGCAGGGCAGCCACGCATTCTGGCGGAACGGGCGTTTCAACGGCGGCGGACACGGACTGAGAATACGGGTGGCACCGCTCGTGTCGAGTCGCCGCGGGGTCGGCCGCCATGAGAGGGCCGTGGGGGGTTCAACCTGAATCCGGCAGTTACATGGCCGTGAAAGAATGCAAAGAAAGGACTGGAGGCGGCCCCAGCCTCACCCACCTTGCATTACCTCTTACCGCAATCCGACATCGCGCCCTGTTGGAGAATCGCACGCCGCTGCGCTTCGGTGAGCAATCCCGCCTCGACGAAAAGTGAACTCACCTCACTGAGCGCACGGAGGTATGCGCCATGATTAGGCCATGGTCCTTCGCACGGAACCCGTTGCTCGATGCTGCAGCCATTGGCATCGACGATCGCCCCAGCGGGAGTGTTGGGACACGCGTCGTCCGCAGTGGGTACGCCGTCGCCGTCCGAATCGGGTATCCCCGCGCCGATGAAGACATAGGCCGCGCCGGCTTGTGAGGCGCTATTGTCGCTCTGGTCACCGTTGATCCCGGTGGCGCTGCTGGACTCAAGCCCCCCCACCACTACCGTGTCGCCCGACACGGCCACCGCAAAGCCGAATTCATCCCCCGCCCCGGTATTGGAAGCTTTGAGATAGGCTTGCTGGATCCAATTCGTCCCGTTGCACACGAAGACGTAGGCCGCGCCTGAAAGGGGGGCGCTGTTGTTGCTCTGGCTGCCGTTTACTCCGGTGGCGTTGCTCGACTCGTTACGCGCCCCGACCACCATCGTGTCGCCCGACACCGCCACCGAGTAGCCGAATTGGTTGTTCGCTCCGGTGTTGGAGGCTTTGATATAGGCTTGCTGGGCGGGAGTTGCGGCGTCCGCTGCCACCGGCGCAGTCATCGCCGCCCCCGCGAGCACGGTAGCGAGGCGCCCGCTCAAGAGGCAACTGAGACGGAAATCGGATTTCATGGGAACAGCCGAAGTTTTAGTCTCGTACAGCCTGGGATAGACCGATGGAACGCTATCAAAAGCCGGTGACTCTTGCGAGAGGGGAAATTGCGCCTATTCCTTGGCCTTGGTGTCGAGGAGCAGGGTAACAGGGCCGTCATTGATCAGCGCGACCTGCATGTCCGCGCCGAATTCGCCGGTGAGGACCGGCTTGCCGAAGGCGTCGGAGAGCTTTCGGACGAACGCCTCGTAGAGTGGCACGGCCACTTCGGGTCGCGCGGCGCGGATGTACGAAGGACGATTGCCCTTCTTTGTGCTGGCGAACAAGGTGAACTGGCTGACCACCAGAATATCGCCGTTCATTTCCTGCACGCTGCGATTCATCACGCCTTGGTCATCGGGGAAGACGCGCAACCGAACGAGCTTCCCGCTGAGCCATTCGATGTCCTCGGCCGAGTCCGCGTCTTCGACGCCAAGAAGCACCAGCAGGCCGGCCTGAATCGCCGACCTGGTTTGGCCCGCAATGGTGACGGAGGCGGAAGCGACTCTCTGGACGACGGCGCGCATGGGATTCGTTAAATTGTTAAATCGTTAAATCGTTAAATCGGCGAAGCGGCGATGCTCCGGCACGATTTAACCATTTAACGATTCAACGATTCAACGATTCGACTGCGAGAGCGACCCGGGGGTTTTCGCCCTGTTCAGACCAGGCGGAGACTTGTAGAGTCGGCCAGACTGATGAAGAAATACGCCGCCGAGTTTTTGGGAACGTTCGGTTTAGTGTTCGCCGGTACTGGCGCCATTGTCATCAATGGCGTGAGCCACGGGGCAATCTCGCATGTCGGCATTGCGTTGACCTTTGGGCTGGTGGTCCTGGCGATGATTTACACTTTCGGCGATGTCAGCGGAGCACACTTGAACCCCGCCGTCACAACGGCGTTTGCCGTGGCAGGGCGTTTCGGCTGGAAGGAAGTTCCCCGATACGTTGCCGCTCAGGTTGCGGGAGCATTTGCCGCCAGTGGTTTGCTTTATCTGCTATTTCCAACGGACAAAAACCTGGGCACCACTCTCCCGGCCGGAAGCGCATTTCAAAGTTTCATCCTCGAAGTCGTGCTGACGTTTCTCTTGATGCTCGTGATCTTGAGCGTGTCCACAGGAGCGAAGGAAAAGGGCATCACGGCGGGAATCGCAATCGGGTCTGTCATTGCTTTGGAAGCCATGTTTGCGGGTCCGATTTGCGGGGCGTCAATGAATCCCGCCCGCTCGCTGGCTCCTGCGATTGTCAGCTGTCAAACACAGTTTCTTTGGGTCTACCTTCTTGCACCGGTGATCGGCGCCGTGCTTGCCGTTCCCGCCTGCTGTGCGTTCAGGGAACGAGGCTGTTGTTCAATGTCACCTACGAACCCATGAAAAAACGCGTCTTGTTCGTCTGCATCCATAACAGTGCCCGCAGTCAAATGGCCGAGGCGTTCCTGAACCAAACCTGCGGGGAGTTTTTTGAGGCCAGCAGTGCAGGAATTGAACCCGGAAAACTCAACCCGACGGTGGTGGAGGCCATGCGGGAAATCGGGATCGATATTTCCAGAAACCAGACCAAGGCGGTTTCGGATTTCGTCAAATCGGGCCAAACGTTTTCTTACGTCGTCACGGTTTGCGACGAAACGAGTGCGGAGCGTTGCCCGATATTTCCGGGGAACACAACTCGCCTGCATTGGGGGTTTGTTGACCCTTCAAGTTTCCAAGGTTCGCCCGCAGAAAAACTGGCAAAGACCCGTGAGGTGCGGGACGCCATCAAAGCCAAGGTTGAAGAATGGTGCGGTGAGATTTGCGGAGTCAGTGCCGCTTGATCGCTCTCGCCCTCCGGGGTGAAAAAGCCACAGCTTCAACCCTTCAACGCTTCTACGAACTCCATCAAGCGATGATCTCAGGGATGAGTTCCCCATGCACATCGGTCAGTCGGCGGTCGATGCCTCCGTGGCGGAAGGTGAGCTTCTCATGGTCGATGCCGAGCAGATGGAGCACGGTGGCGTGGATGTCATAAACCGTCGTGGGATGCTCGCGATCGAGCGGCTTGTAACCCCACTCGTCGCTCGAGCCGTGGGCGATGCCGCCCCGAATGCCGCCGCCACACAACCAGTTGGTGAAGCAAAATGGATTATGGTCGCGGCCTTTGCCGCCCTGCGAGCTGGGCATGCGGCCGAATTCCGTGGTCCAAAGGATCACCGTGTCGTCGAGCAGGCCGCGCTGCTTGAGGTCCTGGATCAGCGCCGACGCGCCGCGGGCGAAGCCGCGCGCGAGCGGTTCGTGGTCGCGGCGGACGTCCTCGTGTGAATCCCAGTTGCGGCGCGGGAATGCGTTGTCATTGCCGCTCCAGATTTGCACGAAGCGCACGCCCCGCTCGATCAGGCGCCGGGCGGCAAGGCATTTGCGGCCGAAGTAATCTATCTCCTCCCGCGCGTTGATTTCCTTCGGCCACGTTTTCGTTGAACGGTCGATGCCGTAGGCGTCGAGGACATAGTCCGGCTCGCCCGAGAGATCGAGGGCTTCGGGCGCGGCGAGTTGCATGCGAGCGGCCAGTTCGTAGCTGCGGATGCGGGCATCGAGGCGGGCGTCGTCCGCGCGCGGGGCGGCGTGCTGACGATTGAGTTGGGTCAGGAGCGCGTGCGCGGCGGATTCGCTGCGCGGGTTGATGAACTCGCCGCGCTTGTCGGCGAAGAGGTCGTTGATGGGATTCTCGCGGCCGGGATAAATCGTCGTCCCCGCGTGCTGCGGCGGCAGGAAAGCCGCGTCCCAGTTCTTCGGCCCGTTCGAAGCGAAGCCCCGATGGTCGGGCAGCACGACGAACGTCGGGAGGTTTTCGTTCATGCTCCCCAGGCCGTAGCTGACCCAGCAGCCCATGCCGGGGAAACCGGGCAATTGAAAGCCAGTCGCCTGAAGATAGGTCGCCTGACTATGGACACCGGTCTTGCCGACGAGATTGTGAACGAACGCGATGTCGTCCGCGACCGGGCCCAGGTCGGCCACGATGTCGCTGAGAAGCTTGCCGCAGCGGCCATAGGGCTTGAAGTCCCAGAGCGGTTTCATCCACGGGCCGAGTCCGTCCTGAAACGCCTCGACGTGCTCGCCGAAGTCGCTCTTCTGCCCGTCGCGCTTCACCAGTTCGGGCTTGAAATCGAACATGTCAATGTGGCTCGCCGCGCCGGCCATGAACAGTTGGATGACCCGTTTGGCGCGGGGCGGACGATGGGGCAACGGGACGTGTTTCTTGTTGTGTGTTCCGTGGTCCGGTTCGGCTGCCAGGAGCAAGTTGTCCCGCCGAAACAAACTCGTCAGCGCAATGCCGCCCAGGCCGCCGCCCGAACGCCAGAGGAACTCACGGCGGGTCAAGGGCGAACAGAGCCTGGACGTCCGATGAAAAGGCGAGTCGTCGCTGATCATTTTTCTGGCGGCTTCGCTGACTGCTTCCTTCGACGTTCCAGAATCCCCTGAAGCTCGGCGACTACGGGCAGGTCCTTGGGTCGTCCGGCGGCGCGCTTCAACACTATGAGCTTGTCCAAATCCACCAACCGAAACCGCACGCCGAACCCGCTCACCTCTTTGCTGTGGGCAAACAGGTCGGAGTAAGTGCCGCCGCCTGTGACTTCGCCGAGCAAGTCCAGGTCTCCGAAAGCGGTCGTGAGCGTAAAGTTGAGCCCGTTTCGAATCGTTTGTTCATCCCACTTGAAAGGAAGCCCTGCCGGGGCATTGCGAAGATAAGGCGAATGAGGCTGCAATGCCGCGGCCAGTCGCCGGATGTTCTCCCGCGTACGGGCGTAGACCACATCAAGGTCTTGCGTGATGAACGCCGAACCGTGCAGCGTGCCGGCCACGCCCCCGATGACGATGAATTCAACATGGTGCTCCATGAAAACCGCCAGGGCCTTCTCGAAATCGGTAATCATAACGAAGCCGTCGGATCCTCGTCGGTGACCAACGGCCTGAACTTCGCGATGAATCGAGTCGCATTGACCAGCTGTTGCGCCCGCTCGTCGGTCGTGAGCCGCAAGTTTTTTTCGACGAGGCTAAAGTCGATGTCGCGTTTGAACGCTTCGAGCACGGGGTCGGGGGCGTCTGCGGTGGGAAGCAACGCCGCTCCGTATGGCGTGGCCTGCTCACGCAGTTCGTCAAGTGAATGGGTGTTCATGGAAGCAGCGTAACACGTGCGATTCAATCGACGAAACTGAACTCATTCAAATTGAACAGCACGCGGCACAAGTTGGCCAGTCCGTGCTCCTGCGCATAGGCTGTCAGAGCTTGCTCCTCCGCCTCCGTCGGCGGGCGGCCAAGGGCCTCGTAGTGCGCGCGGCGGACACGGGTCGGCAAGTCGGCTTCGGCCCGCTCCAGCTTCGCCGAGAAGTGACGGGGCATTGCTACCATCAACGCGTTGTTCAGCAGCGCCAGGGCTTGCAGCGGCGAGACACTCTCGTTGCGCCGACCGACTTGCATCGACGGATCGGCGCAGTCCAGCGTGGTCATAAAGGGTTGGGGCTGTGAGCGCACGATGAAGCGGTAGATCGAACGCTGGTGGGCCTTCGGATCCTCCGGATCGTGCAAATGATATTCGTAGTGCGGGGAATGTTCGGGCTTGTCGATTACGAAGTCGCGGAAGCCTGGCCCGCCCATCCGCGTGTCGAGCTTGCCGGAAACGAACAGTACCGCGTCACGCACCGCTTCCGCCTCGAGCTTGCGCCGGTTCTGTCTCCAAAGCAGACGATTGTCAGGGTCGAGTTCGCGTGCGCGATCCCCGTTATCCAGCTTTCTAGCATTTCCGCTTGCCTCATTTCCGCTTGTCCCCATGACCGAAGTCTGCCGGTACGTCGCGCTCGTCACGATGAGTCGGTGCAGCGCTTTCAGCGACTGCCCGCCGTCGCGGAATTCGCACGCCAGCCAGTCGAGCAACTCGGGATGAGAAGGCGGCGAACCCATTCGGCCGAAATCATTCGGCGTCTCCGCCAACCCGCGTCCAAAGTGGTATTGCCAGACGCGGTTGACGATAGAACGCCAGGTCAGAGGGTTGTTCGTCGAGGTCAACCAGTGGGCCAGCGCGGCGCGTCGGTCACCCTCGGCGTGCGAAGCGGGAAGCGAAAAGCGTGACGGGAAACCGGCGACGCAAGATAACGCGCCCGGCCCGACTTCGCGGCCCGGCGTCTGCACGTTGCCGCGATTGAGGACGTAAATTGGCCTCGGCGCTCCGCCCTTGGTGCCCGTGCCGGCGAAGGAACCGGAGCCGGTATGCACCGCGCCCACGTAGGCCACGCTCTGGGGCGGCAGATTGCTCAGTTGGGTTCTGAGGCCCGCAAGCGACTTCGCCAACTCATCAAGGACTGCTTGCTCATCCGGCAGCGCGGTTTGCGCGAGCAACTTCGCTCGCTGCGCGCGCAATGCCGCGAGTTCGGCACTCTCCCCCGCGCGCACGCCCGGATACCAGCCGTCCGTCAAATTGCTCTTGCGCCATCGCGGCGGCGCTTCGATGGAGTCCAACCCGGTCACGCGCGCACCCAGCGCCACATTCGTCCCGCCCGATGTGAGCGCCTCCAACTCTGCGAGCGCGAAGATGTAGTCATTCTGTCGCAAGGCAAGCCTGGTGGCCGTGACGCGGATGAAACGAGCCGCGCGCCCACCCGCGTCAAAGCTTTGAGACGCGATCCCCGGGTTCGAGAAGTCCGCATCGGTCCGCCCGGCGACCCTCTGGACCACCGCCTGATTGAATTCCGCATCGTCCGACAGCTCAATCTTGAAGCGGGCCGGGAATCCGAAGCCCTCGCCAATGCCATTGAAGTCGTCTTTGCACGGGTGCAGTACGACGCGGTCCAGGGCAATGGAACGACCGAGGTCCACCTGCACCCATTTGGCGGCATCCTGCGTGCTCTCGATGCTGCTGTGATAGCCGAACGCGTCGCCCTTCTTGGCCGTCGCTTGGGCGGCGGCGATTGCCTGGTCGAGCTCCGTAAGCGACGCGCCGGCACGGACGGCGATCGTCTCGTCGAGTTGCTTCCGGCGCGACAGCAGGTTTGCCTGCTCCGCTTCGAGCGCACGGCGCTTCATCGCGACGGCGGGATCGATGTCGTACTTCTTGTCCGTCCGGTCCAGCGCTGCAAAGACGGCTTGCAGACTGTAGTAATCCTCCTGCGGGATGGGATCGAATTTGTGATTGTGACATTGGGCGCATTGGACCGTGAGGCTGTTGAAGGTCTGGAGAGTGTTGGCGACCATGTCGTCGCGGTCGAGGTGACGGGCGATCTTGCCGTCTATCTTTGATTCGGGCACCTCTTCGTGCCCGATGAAGTCCCACGGGCCGGCTGCAATGAACCCGAGCGCCTCGATCCCATCGCGCGTGCCGGAAAACAGGATGTCCCCCGCCACCTGCTCCTGCACAAAGCGGGCGTAAGGTTTGTCCTCGTTGAACGCGCGGATGACGTAATCGCGGTAGGGCCACGCGTTCGGGCGCGGTTTGTCCTTGTCGTATCCGTGCGTTTCGCCGAAGTGGACGACATCCAGCCAGTGCCGCGCCCAGCGTTCACCATGGCGCGGGGAAGCCAGGAGCCGATTCACGAGGTTTTCGTACGCCTGCGGATCTTTGTCGGCGAGGAACGATTCAATCTCCTCCGGCGTCGGCGGCAAACCGACCAAATCGAAGGAGAGCCGGCGAATCAGCGTTGGCCGGTCAGTTTCCGTCGAAGGGCGAAGCCCCTTGCTGTCCAGTGTCGACCTGATGAACGCGTCGATCGGATTCGTTGAAGCGTTGAAGCGTTGCAGTGTTGAAGCGGGCACGGCAGGGCGAACGAGCGGTTTCAGCGACCACCAGTCCGACGGACCCGGGGCATTCGTCGTCGCTGGATTTGCGCTCGAACTAAACGCGGTCAGGAGCAGACTGAACGCCGTGGCGCATGCCTTAGCCCAATGGAGGGCTTGAGCGCGAGGCAACTGTTGGCCAAAACGATGCGTCATTGCGTGTGCCGGAGGCGTGTCCGCCGGCAATTCGGCCGGCTCGTGACGCCTACAGGCTCAGTTTTTAGACTGACCGGCTGGGGCAATTCGAGACACAATTTGTCCGTGCCATGACGACTTGATTCCTGCTCCCACAGGCGCTAGGCTAGCGACGCTCCCAATACCTCAACTGGCTCTCGTGTCCCGTAAGAACGCCATGAACTCATTAGCGACAGGTTCGGCCCTTTCCCTCCGCTTGGCCGGGTTGGTCTTCTTGACCCTCGTCCAAACGGCCTTACTCCATGCGAGCGATAGTCCCAGCATCAAGTGGCTGCTGGGCGGGCACACTCGCGAGATCAATAGCGTCGCCTTTTCTCCGGATGGTTCCATGGTGGCTTCAGCGAGTGATGATTTCACCATCAAGTTTTGGCGCGTGTCGGACAATGTCCTGGTGCGCACGCTCGTTGGCCATACCGAGGACGTTCGTTCAGCAGCCTTTTCCCCGGATGGCTCACTGTTGGTCTCCGCCAGCCAGGACAGAACGGTCCGGATTTGGCGCGTCGCGGACGGCGCGCTGCTGCGGACCATTGCCGACAGCAGGGACGTTCGCCAAGCGGCCTTTTCCCCAGACGGCCGGCATTTAGTAGCAGGAAACGATCGAGGCCTAGTGCGGATACTGCGGACATCGGATTGGACCACCAACCGAACCCTCCAGGTCGGTACGGGTCTGGAGGCGTTTGCCATCTCCCCGGATGGGGCGACCCTGGCAGTGGCGTTTGAGGTGCCGGCCCGCATCAATTTGTGGGGCATTTCAAACGGTTTCCTCACGCTGGCATTGGGCCCTGGAACAAACATCGTGCGTTCGCTCGCCTACTCCCCCGACGGCCAATGGCTAGCTTCCGCGGGCACTCGCGGGCCCAACCAGAACCTGGATCCGGGGGCCGTGGACCTGTGGCGTTTGGCTGACGGCGTCCTCGCCACAAACTTGGTGGGACACACCGCACAGGTCCGGTCGGTGGCTTTCACACGGGACAGTAAGTTCCTGGCGTCGGCGAGTTTCGATAGCACGGTCAAACTGTGGGACCCAGGCACGGGGGCGCTTTTGTGGTCAGTGACCAACGACATGCCTGAGTCCAACGTGCGCGAAACTGAGATGCGGGCTGTGGCCTTCTCGCCGAATGGCCAACTACTGGCCACGGGCGACAAGAGCGACCGGGTGAAGCTCTGGCAGGCTTCCGATGGCTCTTTAAAGGCGGTCTTGACGGGTCACTCAGGATCGATTGAGTCAGTAGCGCTCTCAGCCAATGGACAATACTTGGCGACCGGGGCCTCGGGCCACGACGACCGCGTGAAGCTTTGGCGAATTAGCGACCGGGCTTTGGTCCGCACCATTCCCGGTTATCTTGGCTTCGAAAGGTCGGTCGCGCTCTCACCCGATGGCACACTCCTGGCCGTATCCAGTTTTAACCTCACGAATTTTGCCCGAAGTGTGAGGGTCTGGAAAACGGCAGATGGCTCATTGCGGCATGATTTGAGGGTGCAGGACCGAGTGTCGGGACCGGGAGCCCTGGCTTTCTCGTTTGATGGCACCCGACTGGCTTCGGCAAACCCGGGCAGCACGCTTGATGTGTGGGACGTGGCGTCGGGGACATTGGCCTTTACCGCAACAAACGCAGTTGTTCGCGGCGACTTTTACTCCGTTGCCTGGTCCCCCGATGGGAACCTGCTGGCAACAGCCAGCGGTACCCAGCCCTTTACAATAGATCACTCGGTTGCATTGTGGGAGGCATCCGGCGGCAAGTTGCTGCGATTGCTAATTCAGAACGAGAGACCTGTCCCAGCGCTCGCGTTTTCACCGGACAGCACGACGCTTGCGAGTGGGGGGACCGAATTCGTCGCCGGTGTGCCTGTGCTGCAACTCTGGAAAGTCACTGATGGCACGTTGATCCGAGTCCTGCGAGGTCAGGTCTCCAACACGGTGGGCGTCGCCTTTTCACCCGATGGCCAGGTCCTGGCCTCGGCCAACACCGACAACACACTGCGGTTCTGGCGCGTGTCCGACGGCGCGCTGCTGCACACGCTCGGGGAGGAGATGTACAACATTCTAGTGCTGGGAGCGTCCACGGAATTTCTGGCGGTCGGCCGCGATGACGCCACGGCAGTGCTTCTGGACTGGCCCGTGATTTTCGCAAGAACTGAACTGCTGCCGGACGGTCGTCTGGCGCTCGGATGGCTTGGCGCAAAGGGTCCATACCAACTCCAAGTTCGCACTAACTTCACTTCCGATAACTGGCGCAACGCCGGCTCACGGCAAGCGGCAAACTCGTTCACGAACCCGATCAGAGGCTCTGCTTCATTCTTTCGCGTGTTTGGGCGGACAGACTGAAGTCGCAACGATCCCGCGGCGCCAAGTTCGGAGTTGACCGGACCGGGCGGGTCCGATTTCGTTCCGGCGCTCCCGCATGACAGAAACTCGTCCGCTCCCGAAGAACCGCGGTCCGATGCTGGCCCTGGTGGCCGCGTTCCTGGGCTGGATGTTCGACGGCATGGAGATGGGTATCTTCCCACTCGTCGCCCGGCCCGCGCTCCAGGAGATGCAAGAGACGCAGGGCATCGTCGGCGAAGGATTCGTGCAGAATTGGATGGGCATTGTCACCGCGCTGTTCCTGCTCGGCGCGGCGGGCGGCGGGTTTGTGTTCGGCTGGCTTGGCGACCGCATTGGACGCGTGAAGGCGATGACGTGGAGCATCCTCTGCTACTCGGCCTTCACGGGCCTGTGCTATTTCGCAAAGGAACCGTGGCACCTGGGTACCTTGCGGTTCATCGCCGCGCTCGGCATGGGCGGCGAATGGGCGCTGGGTGTCGCGTTGGTCATGGAGACCTGGCCGGAAAAGCGCCGTCCGTTGATGGCAGGGTTGATCGGAGCGGCGGCCAATTTCGGTTATAGCCTGATCGCGGTGATCGCCATCGCGTTTCCCATCGCCAAGGACTCGTGGCGTTGGGTGATGCTGGTGGGCGCGGTGCCAGCGGCACTCACGTTCTTCATCCGTCTCTTCGTGCCGGAATCAGAGCGTTGGAAAGCTTCCGCGCGGCAGCCCGGCCGCTCTCCTGCGCTGGAGGTCTTCGGCCGTGGCCTGCGAAAGACTACGCTGCTGGCGATTGCATTCGCGGCGGTGGCGCTCATCGCGACGTGGGGCATCGTGCAGTGGATTCCGCTTTGGGCCGATCAAATGACCGGAGGCACACGCACAGCCATCAAGGCGTGGAGCCAGTTCTATCAATCGATCGGAGCCTGTGTGGGTTGCTACCTGGCCGCATTATTGGGCGGGACGCTGGGCCGAAGGCGGACCTATTTTTTCCTCTGTCTCGCCTCGCTGGGCGTCTGCCAATGGTTGTTCCGCGGGTTCAGCGCGGTCGGGCCCGGGTTCTTCTGCGTCGTCTTTCTCGTCGGCCTGTGCACCGCTTCATTCTACGGCTGGCTGCCGCTTTACCTGCCCGAACTGTTTCCGACGCGCGTGCGCGCGACGGGGCAAGGGGTTGCCTTCAACTCCGGTCGAATCCTCGCGGCGCTGGGAGCATGGCAAAGCCCGGCAGTGATGGCGTTTTTCGACAAGAGCTATCCCAAAGCCGGCGAAACCATCGTCCTGATTTACCTGGTGGGCATGGCGCTGATTTGGTTTGCGCCAGAGACGAAGGGGAAGCCGTTGCCTGAGTAACGTGTTCCGTGTTGCGCAGCGCGCAAGCAGCAATCGGATTCCCACCCGCTTTCTGACTCCTGCATTTGACCATGGAACACGTCCCCCTTTTCACTTGGCTTCCCCTCCGCCTAGCCAGTTTACTCACGCCCCAGATGACTCAGAAAGCTTACGCCCGTGCCGGCGTGGACATCGACCTGGGCAATCGGGTCAAGGCCACGTTGCCCGAGTTGCTCGCCTCGACCCGGCGCCGCGAAGTGCTCGGAAAGGTCGGCGGATTCGGCGGACTCTTCGCGCTCGATACGCGACGGCACCGTCAGCCCGTGTTGGTCTCCAGCGTGGATGGAGTCGGGACGAAGTTGAAGATCGCCTTCGCGATGGATCGGCACGACACCATCGGCGAAGACCTCGTGAACCACTGCGTGAATGACATCGCCGTGCTCGGCGCCGAGCCCTTGTTCTTTCTCGATTACCTGGGCGCCGGCAAGCTGGAGCCGCGCGTGTTCACGGAAATCATTCAAGGTTTCGCGCGCGGGTGCACAGCCAACCACTGCGCGCTCATTGGCGGGGAAACGGCCCAGATGCCCGGCTTCTACCAGCCGGGTGAATACGACTTGAGCGGCACCATCGTGGGCGTGGTCGAGAAGTCCCGCATGCTCGATGGAAAAACCATCAGGCCCGGCGACGCCGTCCTCGGCATCGCATCGAGCGGCCTTCATACGAACGGCTACTCGCTCGCGCGAAAAATCTTCTTCGAGGAGATGAATCTCAAACCCGCGAGCCGTGTCGCGGAGTTGGGCAACACGATTGGCGATGAGTTGCTCAAGGTCCACGTCACCTATGGCCCGCTGATTCAGGGGTTGCTAAGACGTTTCAACAAATCCGCAATCCGCAATCCGCAATTTGCAATCAAAGGCCTGGCCCACATCACCGGCGGCGGTTTCGTCGACAACATCCCCCGTGTGCTGCCGAGGAATTGCGATGCCATCGTCCGCAAGGGCTCCTGGGAAATGCTCCCGATCTTCAAGCTCATTGAAGCTCGCGGGGGAGTGCCCGAGGCCGAACTCTACCAGGTGTTCAACATGGGCATCGGCATGGTGTTCATTATCGCCGCCGACAAGGCGGATTCCGTCCTCAGGGCCATCCGCGCCGCGAAGCACAAAGCTTGGATCATTGGTGAAGTCCGAAAGGGCAGGGGCTTGGCGCAGGTCGCGAGCTGATGGTTCCACTGCCTGGACCAGGCGTGAACTCAAGCCGACGTCGTGGAAGTGATCCGCGACATCGGCTTGTGTAGTTTGGCGCCGGGAGGAGGCCACTGCGCCGTCAAGGCCGTTCCGCTGGCTGCGGGCTGGCTTGCGAAAAGAACCTTTTCGCAAGCATCCGCACTGCTTCCTCATAGCTCTGGTACTTCCCCTCCGCGATTTCCGCCTCGGTTTGCCTCATCATCGCCGCCGCTTTCCGGAAAGCGGGCTCCGCTTCACCTTCACCGTCGTCAATCCCTGGGGCATCTTCATCCGACAACTTCCAAACACCCTTTACCCGGACCATGTGAGTGGTGTGCGGTTTGTCCGGCCGCGAGCGGCTCGGCAGACGAACCACCGCGTGGTCCGCATCGGTGTAGGTGACCGCGTCACTCAAGTCTTCGCCTCTTTTGAATGCGGCCTGACCGAAATTGATGTTAATCACGGTCACCTGTTTCTTGCCAAACCGGGCGGCAACCGTGCGTTTGAGGTCGCGCTCAACGGCCACGGCTTCGCCCAGCGCAGCGGTAATCCGGCGCGCCACGGGCGAATCGGCCTGCATCGCGGCCATCACGCGGTTGCTGTCGGATTGCTCGAGCGCGTCCGCAAAGTCCTTCAACGCGCCGAGCGGTGTAGAGCGGTCGAACAGCCCGGCGGACGCCGGTGCGCCGGGGGTCGGCTTGCCGGGGGTCGGCTTGCCGGGGGCCGGCGCGCCAAGGGGCGGCGCGCCGGTTTTCGGCTTCGCGGCTTGCTGGGCGAGGATGGTGCCGGCGCCTGCGGCGGCCAGGAGGAGGATTCCGGCGATTGCGCCGGCAGTTTGCAATTTGGAATAGAACATGGCTTTCATGGTGGTTTGAACGAGCGGCAGGTTGAGTGTGGAAACGCCGTGGGCCGCCAACGCGGCGTTGACGGCTGAAAGAATTGAAGGGGGGGCGGCCTGAGCCGCATGGGATGCGAGCGCGCCCGTCACTGCGGCGGTGGACAGCACGACGCCGCGCCGCGTGAAGAAGGTCCGAAGTTTTTCCACGGCTCGGGCCACGCGTTTTTTCGCCGCTTCCTCGGTGCTGCCGAGAGCGTGGCCAACTTCCCGGAGTTCTTTGCGCTCGAAGTAGCGGAGCAGGATGGCGTGGCGGTCGGTCTCGCCGAGGTTCGCGATGGCGTCGTCGAGGACGGGGGTGATTTCTTCCCACGCGGGTTCGGATGCGGGTGGTTCCATGAGAGCGGCCTCCTGTTCGCGGCGTTGGCGCCGTTGTTCTCCGCGCACGGCACGCGCGGCGGCGAATCGCGTCGTGCGGAAAAGCCATCCGGAGAGCAACGTGCCATCACGCAGCGTGCCGGCCTTGCGTGCAAGGATGACGAACACGGCTTGCGTAACCTCTTCGGCCAGATGCGGGTCGCGCACTTGACGCAAGGCCGCGCCATACACCAGACCAAGGTGCCGCTGCACAACCGCGGAGAAGGCCTCCTCGGAGCCGTCGGCGGCGTATGCCCGGAGTAATTGCAAGTCAGGTGTCATCGTTCAACAGATAATCCCCGCCGGCGCCAGGAGGGGACAACTCTTTTGAAGCCTCACTAAGGTGGGACCGGACGTGTTCTCGCTAAACTCAAGCTTGGCCGCAAACGATCCCTCGCGCATTTTCCCGGTGTCGCGCTTTGCAACCATCCTATCAACATCCGCCCGATGTCCGCCGGCTTTGGCGCGGCCTGGTAAATCCATTGCTCAAAAATCGGGCTTCGCCATTCTATGTCTTCTCGGTCGCTCCCGTTCAGCAGGCCCTCGCCGAGTTGGACCGGCACTTTGGCCATCTGCCCATTCGCCATTGGCTCTCTTGCAAGACGCAGCCGCTGCGGCCGCTCCTGCAATGGTGGCGGCGGGCCGGGCGGCCCATTGAAGTCGTCAGTGAGTTCGAACTCCGTGCTGCGCTGGCCGAAGGTTTCCCGCCGGAACGCATCCTGATCAACGGCCCCGCCAAGCAACGCTGGCTGCCAAAGGTCGCGCGGCGAGGTTTGCTGGTAAACTTCGATTCGCCCGCTGAAGCGCGCCAACTCGCGCCCCTGGCGAAGCGTCTGGGCTGGACGTGCGGGGTGCGCCTGCTGACACGCGAGGAATTCGATCCGGAGTCGCCGGATTTCGCGACGCAATTCGGCTTCGCGCCGGAAGAAGCGGTTGAAGCGATCGAAGCCTTGAGACGCGCCAACGTTCAGCTCGAAACCATTCACTTTCATTTGCGCACGAATGTCGCCTCGCATGCGGTCTACGAGCGCGCCTTGTTGCACGCGGCGGAGATCTGCCGGGCCGCAGGCTTCGCGCCGCGTTTCGTGGATCTGGGCGGTGGCTTCCCACCCCCGGGCGTGCTGACCCGCGGAGGCAAGGCGGTCGACGCGCAGTTCGACTTGTGCGCGATGGCCGGCGTGTACGAACGGGCGCTCCAGCTTTTTCCGTCCGCGCAAGAACTCTGGTTGGAGAACGGCCGCTGGCTGTTGGCGCGCAGCGGCGTGCTCGTGGTGAAAATTCTCGATGTCAAGGAGCGCCCAAAAGTTCGCGCGCTGATTTGCGACGGCGGACGCACGATGAACGCGCTGGTCTCGAACTGGGAGGTCCACGAGTTGCAGACACTCCCTGAACGCGGTGGACCGACAACGCCGACGACCGTGCATGGCCCAACCTGCATGGCGTTCGACCAACTCGTCCGCGGGCCATTGCCCAAGGCGCTGCGTGTGGGAGATCGTCTCCTCTGGCTGGATGCGGGCGCCTATCACCTGCCGTGGGAGACGGCCTTTTCCCACGGCCGGGCAGCGGTCTATTGGCATGATGGCCGGCGCACCCGGCTCGTGCGCCGGGCTGAGCCATTTCGCGTCTGGTGGGGCCAGTGGGGGCAGGGTTGATCGCCGGAGAGAGCCCTGTAGCGACTCGTCAAAGCGTTGCCTTTCTCAAGTCTGCGGCCCTCTCACGAGACGCCGCTGCACACGTTTGGATGCTCCGCTTTTGCCTTTCCTGCCCCGCGCCGTTCCTTCTAAATCGCCGCGCATGATCATCGCCCGTTCCCCCCTGCGCATCAGCCTCGGCGGAGGCGGCACGGATCTGTCGAGCTACTACGAACGTTTCGGGGGATTCCTTATCGCGGCGGCTATCGACAAATACGTCTACATCACGGTGCACGAAATATTCGTCCCGGAGTTCATCATCAAATACTCCAAGCTCGAGCGGGTGACGAAAGTGGACGACATCGAGCACCCGATTATCCGCGAAGCGCTCAAGCTGGTGGGCATCCACCATGCCTCGCTCGAATTGACCAGCATGGCCGACATCCCGGCCGGCACGGGTTTGGGCAGCTCCGGGAGCTTCACGACCGCGCTGCTCAAGGCGCTCCACGCGTACCAGAAGAATCTCATTCCCAATACGGAGATCGCCGCGCAAGCCTGCGACATCGAAATCAACCGGCTGCGCGAACCCGTCGGCAAGCAGGACCAATACATCGCAGCGCTGGGAGGTATTACCTGCTTCCACTTCCACAAGGACGGCCGAGTGGAAGCCTGCCCCGCAAAAATTTCCGAGGAAACCCGCTATAACCTGGAGGACAATCTGTTGATGTTCTTCACAGGGTATAGCCGGAGCGCAGGTTCGATTCTGAAGGACCAAAACGACAAGTCGAAGCAGGACGACAAGGCGATGTTGGAGAATTTGCATCACACCAAGGAACTGGGGCATGCCAGCCAGAATGCCATCGAGTCTGGGAACCTGCGGGAGTTCGCGCGCCTGATGGACGAGCATTGGCAGCGCAAGCGCGCCCGCAGCTTGGGCATGAGCAATCCAAAGATTAACGAGTGGTACGACCTGGCGATGGCCAGCGGCGCGCTGGGGGGCAAGCTCATCGGGGCGGGCGGCGGCGGTTTCCTCATGTTCTACGCCGAGGAGGGCAAGGCCCGTTTGCGCCACGCACTGCGCGAAGCAGGGTTGAAGGAAGTACGCTTCCGATTCGACTTCGAGGGGACGAAACTGGTGGGATCGTAGTTCAGTGGTTCGCGTGCTCGGCCCATGAGTGACGAAATTCCACCTAAGGCGACACCGAAGATGAATCTCTTCCTGAAGCTCATGGATCGGCTCCGTTCTATTTCTGCGCATCGGGAAGACCGGGTCGATTACTTCGCCTTCCTCGACTTGCTACAACAAATCCCCGCGGGCGCCAAGCAGGCGGAATGGGACAAAGTATTGAAACACGCCCGAGTCATGTTTGATCTCGATGAAGGGTCGAGTGGGTTATGCAACATCTATTATGAGTTGTTCGACCTCGGTCTGCCGTTGACGAGGGTACAGTACGAAGGCCTTGAGCGTTTTGGGCGTCGGTGGGGCTTTCATGCCACACATTGGGAAGACCTGTTGCCGCACGTAAAGTAGCGCCAAGCACTTCTGCCACCGTTCAAATGCCCGTATCCAATTATCCCGTCGCCATCCTCGCCGGCGGTCTCGCCACGCGGCTTCGTCCGCTCACCGACAAGATTCCCAAAGTGCTCCTGCCGGTAGCGGGCAGACCCTTCCTCGCCCATCAACTCGAACTGCTGAGGCGACAGGGCATCACGCGCGTCGTGCTTTGCCTCGGGCATCTTGGTGAAATGGTACGCGAACAGTTTGGCGACGGCTCGGCGCACGGCGTGCAGCTGGACTACTCCTTTGACGGGCCTGCGCTGCTTGGGACCGGCGGCGCGCTCAAACAGGCCTTGCCCCGGCTCGGCGAAAAATTCTTCGTCCTCTACGGGGACTCGTATTTGCCGATCGAATTCGCGCCGGTCGCGGAGACCTTCGAGCGCAGTGGCAAGCTGGGGTTGATGACCGTCTACCGGAACGAAGGCCGTTATGACACGAGCAATGTCGTGTTCGCCGACGGCGAGATTCGGGTCTATGACAAGAAGTCGCGGCTCCCCGAGATGCGTCACATCGATTATGGCTTGAGTGTGTTCCGCGCCGAGGCATTGGATGAGTACCCTGCCGGCGTGAAATTCGATCTCGCCGAACTGATGCAGCGCCTCGTGGCCCGACGGCAACTCGCCGGCCACGAAGTTTTGGAGCGCTTCTACGAGATCGGCAGCCCTGGCGGGTTGGCGGAATTGGAGGCACGGTTGGCAGGAAATGCGAGGATTCAGTAATCGGCAGCGACTTCCTCCTTCACATGCCCGGCCAACCGGTGTCTCATCCCTCAGTGACGTTCACACAACAATACCTCGAAGAAACTCAAAAAGTCGCGGCCAGCCTGAACGCGGCGGCCATCGAAAAATCGGTCGATGAATTGGCGCGCGTGCGCGTGCGCGGCGGGCGGCTCTTCATCCTCGGCGTCGGCGGCAGCGCGGCCAACGCCAGCCATGCCGTGAATGACTTCCGCAAGATCTGCGGCTTCGAAGCCTACGCGCCCACCGACAACGTCTCCGAACTCACCGCGCGCACCAACGACGAGGGCTGGGCCTCTGTCCTCAGCGAGTGGCTCAAGGGCAGCCGCCTCGGCGCCAAGGACGGTTTGCTCATTTTTTCCGTCGGCGGCGGGAATGTGGAAAAGAACGTCAGCCCGAACCTCGTCACCGCGATTCAACTCGCCAAGTCTGTTGGCGCCTCCGTCGTGGGCATCGTTGGCCGCGACGGCGGTTACACGGCGAAGGAAGCGACATCCTGCGTGGTTGTCCCCACGGTGAACCCCGATCACGTCACGCCACACTCGGAGGCCTTTCAGGCCGTTATTTGGCATCTGTTCGTGTCCCATCCGAAGCTCAAGGTTAACAAGACCAAGTGGGAAGCGACGAAGTGACCTGAAATGATCCATTCTCAGGGTGACAATTGCGTGCTAATCGACTAGTTTTGACAACGTGAGTGGGACTGACTTCAACAATGCTGTAGCGAGATTGAGCGAAGGCCAGCGGGAGCGGGCGCTTCAACTCAAGGCACGGATCGAGGCGCTTGAAGTCGAGCTTCGATCCATGTTGGGAATGCAACAGGCATCCAATGGCGCGGTTGATCTCCCGCCTCGTGGCATTGATAAACTTCAGGCCGCCGACCTTCGCTCCCGACTGAAGGCCTTCGCCGAAGACTGGGACCGCCCCGAGGCTTCTATCTACGATGAAGACCCGGCGCGGTGACGTCGTTCTGGTGTTATTTCCGAATTCTGACCTTCGCACCGCCAAGCGTCGCCCCGCCCTTGTCCTTCAACGCGACGCTCTGGGAAGTGGCCTCGAGCAAACCATTGTCGCGATGATTTCGAGCAATCTCGCCCGCCGCGGTCATGACAGCCGGGTGTTTGTTTCGAAAGCATCACCGGAAGGCCGCGCGGCGGGTTTGCGGCTCGATTCGGTGGTGATGACCGACAACCTTGCCACAGTGTTGGATACCGAGGTCGATTCGTTGCTGGGCCGCTTGTCGAAATTTCGACACTGTCGACAAAGCGCTCAAGCACACGCTTGGCTTGGGATAAATGACGAATTATCTGCCGCCTGCTATGAGCAGGCTTCGCTGCCGACTGTCTGTAGGTCCGGAGAGAGTCTAATCAGGCTGTCGACGTTGGTTGCGACATCGGCAACGCGCCGATCCGGGGTGTTAAGCGGAGTTGACCCCATCCCGCCGTTGAAATCTAATGGTTTCGTGCCCTCGACACCGCGCAACTCAAGCAACTCGGCCTGGCGTTTCGCTGCCGCAGGCGCGTTCGTGCTCCCAACGCTTCTGTTCCTCGCGGGTTGCGCGAATTCCAATACTGAGACCAGTTCCAAGTCGCCCTCCGGAGACCTCGTGTTTTACTCCGTGCCCTTTCGGTGACCGGCGGCACCGGAGATCGGTTGCGGCAGCCGTGCCAAGCCGATTCTCCAGGAACTGGAGCGTGTCTCCGGCATCAGTGAGGCGTGGTTGAACCGGGGTGGAACACAACTGGCAGTCGTGTGGTCGGATACTGGCACCGCTGAAAGGCGGGACGAAAAAATTCAGACGGTTCTGAAGAAACACAAGCTCGCAGCAAGTGATCTAACGCGCTCGGAGCGCGCGAAGGCGTTGAAGCAATTTCGCTCGGGGACAGGTTGGCACCGGGCCGACGCCATGGACCAACTCAGCGAGGAAGAAGCCGATATTATCGCCAGGCGGCTTCTGCGACGGGTTCAAGCGAAGACGCCCCTTCCCGAGTCAAAAGCGGCCACCCTGAAAAGCTCGCTCATCAGCACGCTGAAGGAACGCTTCGTCGGTTCGCAGGCACGGGCTTCAGGCACGCCAGAACAGGCACGAGACGAATTCCTGGAGAAGGCCGCCAGCTATTTGAACGAGGTGGAACTGGCGGCGTTACGTCAAGCATTTGCCTCTGGCTTGCGGCCGTTGCCCGGCGAACAATGAGGGGTCATGAATGCTGACGAACATGCGGAGCTTCGTGGAATGCTCTTGGCGGAAGGAACCTGGTGAACCAGAGGAGAGCAACGCCCGCTGTTTTCCTCGACCGCGATGGCGTCATCAACCGCGCCTTGAATCGCGACAGCAAGCCTTACCCGCCGAGGAGCCTCGCAGAGTTCGAAATCCTGCCTGGTGTAACCGAGGCTTGCGCGAAGCTCAAACAAGCCGGCTTTCTCCTGGTCGTCGTCACCAACCAGCCCGATGTCGGCCGGGGCACATTGAAGCAGGAAGTCGTCGAGGCGATTCACGCGCAGATGTGCCGCGAGTTGCCCATCGAACGCGTGGAAGTCTGCTACCATCCGGGCGGAGAAGCTTCCGAATGCGACTGCCGCAAACCCAAGCCCGGCATGTTGCTTCGCGCGGCGCGGGCATTGAGCATCGACCTGGCCCGCAGCTTCATGGTCGGCGACCGTTGGAGGGACATCGATTGTGGACGCGCCGCCGGTGTCACCACGATTCTCATTGACTACGGTTACGCCGAACCGTTGCGCCAGGCGCCGCATCACCGGGTGGGCAATCTGCTGGAAGGGGCTAATCTCATCCTTGACCTCGCCGCAGAATGGGAGGATTGATGAGGGAGCGATTCTTAACCGCACGAATTTATGCAAACTCTGCTTCAGAAACTTACCGTAAAGCTTTTTGCTGACGGCGCCGACAAGGCCGGCATTCTCAGCCTCAACGCCAACCCGCTCATCCAGGGCCTGACCACCAACCCCTCCCTCATGCGCAAGGCCGGCGTGACCAATTACGAAGCCTTCGCGAAGGAAGTGCTCCAGAGCGTCACGGACAAACCGATCTCCTTCGAAGTCTTCTCCGACGATTTTTCCGAGATGCGCCGCCAAGCCTTGAAGATCGCCAAGTGGGGCAAGAACGTCTACGTGAAAATTCCGATCACCAACTCGCGCAGCGAATCCTCCCTGTCGCTCGTGAAGGAGCTCGCCCGCGACGGCGTGCAGCTCAATATCACCGCCCTGCTCACGCTCCACCAGGTACGTTGCGTGAGTGAAGCGCTCAGCCCGACGGTTCCTTCGGTCGTCAGCGTCTTTGCTGGCCGGATTGCCGACACAGGCGTCGATCCGGAACCGATGATGCGCGCCTGCGTCGCCTTGGTGCACAACCTGCCCAGGGCCGAACTGCTCTGGGCCAGCGTCCGCGAAGTGCTCAATATCTTCCAGGCGGACCGCTGCGGCTGTCACATCGTGACGGTGCCCCACGACGTCCTCGCCAAGGCGATCAAGATGGCCGGCCTGGATCTCACAGCCGTTTCACTCGACACGGTGAAGACCTTCGCCAAGGACGCTAGCGAAGCGGGATTCACGGTCTGACCGGAGCGCGGTCGCGCTCCGTCTGGATTCACTTTGCCCACTCCGGCGGGTTGTTGTACAACTTAAGCGCGATGAAGATCGCGCTCGCACAACTCAACACCACGGTCGGCGACCTTCCGGGGAACGAGGCAAAGATCCTTGCCGCATATCAGCAAGGCGCTTCGGCGGGTGTTGATTTGGTGATGGTGCCGGAACTGGCGGTGTGCGGCTATCCACCGCGCGACCTGCTTCACAAGGGCCGTTTCATTGAAGGCTGTTGGGCCGTGGTCGAGCGGCTTGCCAAAAGCAGCAGCCGGACCGGCTTGCTGGTGGGCTTTCCCGGTCGGAGCGACCGGCGCCCTGGCCGTGAGTTCACGAATGCTTGCGCGCTGCTTCAGCACGGCAAAGTGCAGGCCACGCGTGTCAAGACGCTGTTGCCCACCTACGACGTGTTCGATGAAGATCGCTACTTCGAACCCGCAACGGAGAATGCGCCGGTCGAATTCAATGGCCACAAGCTCGGCCTGACCATTTGCGAGGACGTGTGGAATGACGAGGGGTTCTGGCGGGAGCGCCGTTATTCGCGCGATCCCGCCGCAGAACTCATCAGCGCCGGCGCCCAAATTCTTTTGAACATCTCCGCGTCACCGTGGCACCTCGGCAAGAACCGCACCCGCCGCGACATGCTGTCGAATCTGGCCAGCAAATCGAAAGTTCCTGTGCTCTACTGCAACCTGGCGGGAGGAAACGATGAACTCGTCTTCGACGGGACGAGCCTGGCCTGGGACGATCGCGGCCAACTCATTGGCGAAGGCGCGATGTTCGCCGAGGACTTTCTGGTTATCGACACCGCGAATGCGCCGGCCGCCCAGCACCATTCGCTCCCGGACGAGGAGAAGGTCTACAAGGCGCTCGTGCTCGGCCTGCGCGACTACTTGCACAAGTGCGGCTTCCAGTCCGCGGTGCTCGGTCTGTCCGGCGGCATCGACTCGGCGTTGACGGCCGTTATCGCCGCCGACGCCCTCGGGCCCGAGAACGTGCGGGGCGTATCGCTGCCGTCGGAGTTCAGTTCCCCCGGCAGCCTTAACGACGCGCGCCGGCTCGCAAAGAACCTGGGCATTCCGTACGACGTGATCCCGATTCAACCCCCGTTCCTCGCGGTAAAGGAGCAATTAAGGTCGGTCTTCGCCGGCCGGGCCGAGGATACGACCGAGGAAAACATCCAGGCTCGATTGCGCGGCGTCATACTCATGGCGCTGTCCAACAAGTTCGGCTCTCTTCTCCTGACCACCGGAAACAAAAGCGAACTGGCCGTGGGCTATTGCACCCTCTATGGAGACATGTGCGGCGGCCTGGCCGTCATCAGCGATGTGCCGAAGACCATGGTCTACCGCATCGCCCAATGGGTGAATCGCGAGCACGAAATCATCCCATCGGACTCCATTACCAAACCGCCCTCGGCCGAACTCCGCCCGAACCAGACCGACCAGGATTCGCTGCCGCCCTACGAAGTGCTCGACGCGATCCTGGAGCAATATGTGGTGCAGTGCCGCTCGGCCGCCGAGATCATCAAGCAAGGGTTCGATGAAGCGATCGTCCGCAAAATCGTACGCTTGATCGACTTCAATGAATACAAACGTCGCCAGGCCGCGCCGGGACTCAAAGTCACGAGCAAGGCATTCGGCGTCGGGCGTCGCATCCCCATCGCGCAACGATTCCGGGAGTGACCCATAACCGTGGGCCAACCGCAGAAACAATATTCAAGTCAGCTCGCTGCGGTCGCCCTCCTGCCTCGCGGCCAAAGGCATGTCAACAGCACTCCGGTCAGACCGATGATCGCGCTGACTTTGCCTGCCGGCAGGAATCGAGGTTCGTAGCGAAGGACGATCGTGCGCGCCGAGGCGGGCACGTCGAGCCGTGTGAAGCAGGGCTCGGCGGGGCGCAGTGACAATGGTGTGCCATCGGTGGACGCCTTCCATCCGGGGTAACGCGTGTCGGACCACAGGAGGGTGCCCGCAACTCCGGGCTGCATGAGCAGATGAATCTCGTTCAGGCCCTTTTGCTCGACGGTGAAGACCCGCCGGTCCTGGCCTTCCCATTGAAAGCGCGCCAGACCCGGCGTCGCGTTCGTACGGAGCTGACCAACGGCCATGCCGCGTTGAGGACTCTCGTAAATCCAATCCGCCAGTTGAGGCTTCCATCGTTCGCGCGCATCGGGCGAGAGCGTATGGAGGCTCCGAGGGAACAAAGTCGCATAAGCGTGAACCACCCGCACGCGCTGCAAGTGCGATAACCCCAACGGGAATACTTGTTCGTAGGATCCAGAAGCCACTTCGAACAACCGCTGTGGGGTGTCACCCAGCAAGTGTTGCAGGCGTTGTTGCTCAGGGCCGCCCGCCAGAAGTTGCCGCCAAAGCTCGACCGGGTGTCGCGGCACGAACCTCCGAGCGTAGTGCACTACCGGAACCAGGTTCAGTACGAGCAAACAGGCCAGCAACGGCACACGACCTCGCGCTGGTGGACGCAGGAGCCACAGGCCCAAGGCTGCCAGAGCAAGGAAGCCAGCCACGGTTTCCATGTTCCGGAACGAGATTTCCGTCGGAAGTGCCTCTATTTGGAACGCGCGAACATCCTCAGCCCGTTCCAGGTCGCCCATGGACTGCTCGTGCTTGTGCTTCGCCACGAGCTGTTTGACCTTTGGCACCAATTGGGGATACACGGTAAAGGCGAAAATGTTCGTACTGATCGCGGCGGCTAGCGCAACCGCGAGGACGCACCACCCGGCGCACCGGCGCGCCTGACCATTGGCTGCCAGGGCTTCGGCGCCCAGAGCGGCTAGAAATACTAGCGCCATGGCTCCCAACGCGGCGACGCGCATGTAGAGAAAATTGACCAGTGGAGTCGAGATGATGAACAAGTAGCCGGCGAGGAGCCAGAGCGCTGTGCGTTTGAACGGCCGGCGCTCATCCGAGGGCCTTACCCTCGTACCTAACAAGGCCAGCACGAAACCCGCGCAGCCAATGAACACGGCGAAGCCCAGCGCGTGTTGCGTCACCAGCCGGCTCAGATCGAACGTGCGGAACGTGCCCAGTCCCCAAGGATAGACCCCGGCAAGCGACCCGAAGGCGCTCAGCCAAATCAAGGATTCGGAGAAACGCTGGACATTGCGCGCTCTCAGCGCAAATTCTTCGAGTTGCGAGCCTAGAGCCGGTCCGGCCAGGCATGCACCCAGCAGCCCGGTCACCATCAGCACAACCGCGATGCGCACTGCCTTCCGCAGGTCCCCACCAGCGTATCCCAGAAGAAACGCGAGCGCGAAAACCACGACGTACGAGTGTGATTGCAAATTACCGGCGAGAAAGACCCCAGCGACGAGCAGCGGCGCCAAGGCCATGCCCCAGCGTTGACCACGGGCGCACACCGCATCCCAGGCAAGCCAAAGGAATGGATAGTAGAGAAAGGCGGCTTGAACCCAGGTTTGAGGGAAAAACAGGAGATGTGCGCCAGCAAACTGGTAAGCCACAGCCAGAGGCAGGCTGAGCCAAAGGGCAAATCCGGCCCTCCAGAGCAACAACAACATCCCCAGGCCAGTGAAGAGCGAGTGGAGGATGCGAACCCAATTGTAGGCCATCTCGAAGGAAAGCCACGAGTTGAGCAGTAGCCGAATGGGATCCGTTCCGCTAATCGACGCGTCCGCCAGAAACGGCCGTCCGCCCAGCGTGTAGGGATCCCACCAGGGCGCTTCGCCTCGACGCATGGTTTGGTGGATAGTGTAGTGGAGCGGCAGGTCGTAAGTAAGTTGATCGATGATATGATGGTTGGCCGGAACGCCCGAAGAACCTGGATCCAAGGCGCGATACTTCGGGAAGAGGGCCGGCGCGATATCTATTGGCGCCAGCAGAGAACTGCCCCAGAGCCCTCCTTGGAAAACAACCGTCAACACCACCACCTGGGCAAGGGCAAATCCGGCAAGCCAACTCCACAACGACCGCTCCCGACCAGCCGAGCCTGCGGCATTCGGGACTTGGACGCTTTCAGTTAGGGCCGGCATTTTCGGTGATGGGTTGGCCTCCACGACTCGAGCGAATTGTCTGATGGAACTCGTCAGGGGCCTGGAACATCGGGCGGATCAACGTAATGGCGTCGTCGGAGCGGGTCGAGGAGAAAGCCGGAACGAGTCCGTCCAAAGGGCGTCCCCCGCGCTGTCTGGCGGGGGGCGGACTTTCGGGCCGCTTCAGCATCAGAATGGCGCGAGTGTCGCGACAGCTTAAGGGCTTGCGGACAGTGAAGCGCTGAACGCCGTGCTCCGTTGCGATGGAATGGCACGCCCGCGGCAGTGCGTCAGTGAATGCCTTTGGGCACAGGGCCGCCCGGCTTGTAGCCGGTGCGTTTGACTTCCCCATAAATCCAGCGATAGGTCTTCTCCAAGCCGTCGCGAAGTCGGGTCGAAGGCGCCCAGCCGAGCAACTTCTTGATCAGTGTGTTGTCGCTGTTGCGGCCATTGACGCCTTTGGGAGCCTTGAGATTGTAGTTGCGCTTGAGCTTCACACCGGCGATGCCCTCGACGATATCCACAAGCTGATTGATGGAAACGAGTTCGTCGCTGCCCAGGTTCAGGGGTTCAACGATGTCGCTCTTCATCAACTTGTCGATCCCGTAGAGGCAGTCGTCGATGTACATAAAGCTGCGGGTCTGGTGGCCGTCGCCCCAGATCTCGATTTCATGTTTGTCGGAGATTTGTGCCTCAATGACCTTGCGGCAGATGGCGGCAGGGGCCTTTTCCCGCCCGCCCACCCAGGTGCCGCTCGGTCCATAGACGTTGTGGAAGCGGAACACGCGCGTCTGCACACCGAAGTCTTCGCGGAAATGGCGGCACATGCGTTCGCTGAAAAGCTTTTCCCAACCGTAGCCATCCTCCGGCAGCGCCGGATAAGCATCCTCCTCCTTGAGTGCCGTGACGTTTGGATCGCGTTGCTTGTCCGCGTTGTAGACGCACGCGGAGGAGGCATAGAAAAAGCCCTGCACGCCGGACTGCTTGGCGGCCATGAGCAGGTGCGTGTTGATGAGCACCGAGAGCATGCACAGGCAGCGGTTATTCTCGATGAAGCCCATTCCGCCCATGTCGGCGGCCAGGTTGTAAACCACGCGGGCGCCGCGCACCGCTGTTTCGCAAGCGGCCTTGTCTTGCAAATCCAGTTGCAGGCACTCGACGCCGGCGGGTTGCTGATACCATTCTTCGAACGGTTTGATGTCCACGGCGCGCACACTGCGATGACCTTTGCGCAGAAGCTCGGCGACGAGGTGCCCTCCAATGAAACCCCCGCCGCCGCAAACCACGATTGTTTCCGAATTCATGTTTCGCGAATAATAATCGGATCGAGAGGAAAAGTCTAAAGATTAGCCGGGGTGCGGGCCGGAGCGCGACGAGGCCGTTCGGCTCCATCTTGACAGAACCGAACAGCCTCCCGCTCGTTAACGGACCCACCGAAACGTGGGCTGTGCGGCGTGAAAAGTGGTCCGCGCCTTGGGGCTGGCCTTGGTGTAAATGGCATAGTCGTAGGGCGCGCGGCGACGGTAATGACCGGCCAGCAACCGACGCAACCGGAAGTGCGCGACGAGCAGCGGCCTGCTGCGGCGCAACCATACTGGCGCCCTGCCGAACAACTCGGCTTTCTCGCGGACCGCGTTGGGACGCAGATTCATATTGTCTCCGGTGTCCGTAAAGGCGGAGGTGAAGCGGTCGAGCACCGCCATCGAAACGCGGTTCTCAATGAGCTTGAGCACCCAAAGCGCGTCGCTCACATCGCGGTGGTCCGCGTCAAACCAAAGGCCTCGATCCGTGATGAGGGAGCGGCGGTAGAACGTGGCTGCCGTGAGGATTGCGAGACTTCCGCTCACCCACGAGTGCCACCGCCCCGGGAGACATGCCCGCCGCTCGCAGCGATAGTCGCCATCAGGGCCGATAACGATGGAATGGGCAAAGGCCACCTCAACCTTCGGATGCGATTGAAAGAACTCCCAGACTGCCGGAAGCGTGCCAGGCAAGTACTGTTCATCACAGTTGATGTAGGCAAGGATCTCACCCTTGGCGCGACGAAACCCCCGATTGACCGCATCATACATGCCGCGGTCCTTTTCGAAGAACGCGGTGACGCGCGGGTCATGCGGCAGCCACTCCTGCGTTCCGTCATCCGAGCAGGCATCCTGCACGATATGCTCCGACTCGACGCCCTGATCGGCCACCGAAGCAATGCACAGCTTGAGCCAATCGGAGTTTCGGAAACTGGGAGTGATGATGGAAAAACGCATTTGCGGATTGAACCTACGCCTCAAGGTCGCCTGGCCAGAACGTTGAATTCGACTGGCAGCCACGGGGCCTGAGAGGTCCAAAACGAAGGATACAATTCGACCAGCCGCAATCCGGACTGGTTCAGCAGGGTCAGCAGACGTGTCAACGGTTCGGTGTCATCGCGACGCCGCACAAGAGAAAGTTCAATGACCAGCGATCGGGTCGCGCACAGCGCCTTGGCCGCGCCCTCCAAAGTTTCGAACTCGAAGCCCTCAACGTCGATCTTGAGCAGGTCGATGGCCTGGATGCCATGCTCGGTGCAGAGATCGTCGAGTGTGCGCACCTGGCAGGCAATTGTTTGCGTCGGCTTGGCGCTGGGATTCGCGCTCAGGTATTCCTGGCTGAAATCGGCAAGGCTGCTGATGGCGTCGTGCTGGGGATCGACGTGTAGCATGGCCTTGCCGGGCTTGCTGCCGAGGGCGCAAGGAGCAAGCCGCCAGCGGTGAGCACGCTCACGGCAGCGGCGCTCCAGATCCGGATGAAGCGCGGGGAGCGGTTCGACCAGCAGCACCTGTGCCTCAGGATGGCATGCGCTGGCCGCTTGCGCAAAGTCACCATGATTGGCCCCGACATCGACAATCCAGCCGGCGCTTGGCAACCCGAGCCGTCTAATCCAGAGGACGAACTGATTGTAGGCCGCTCGATTCGCGGGCGCACGCCGCCAGAGCGATTTCGGGATGAGAGGAAGGCCGTGCAGGTTTGGCCCACGCAGAGCAGCGGCGGCTTGCGCGTACAGGCCGAGTTTGGAAAGCCAATTCATGACGGGGAGTGTCGGCTGGGCCGGCGCGAACGGTCAACGCCGGACCAGCCCGCGGCCGGCAAAGAACGGCGCTGGGCGAGTCACGGGCGAGGGCTGCGGTTCCGGAGCTGGCTCGGCTTGCTGGCGGGGCTTCGACTCCCCCCCATTGATGGCGATGCTCATCCCCACGAATCCAGCAAAAACCGCAAAGTCGGTGTGTATCTGGCCGAACACGGCGAGGAACATAACGACCTTCGCGATGAAGCTGGAAAGGAGAAATATGTTGGCCTTCCGCAAGGCCGGGTCACCGTGCCGATAGTTGTTCCAGAGCACTCGGAATCCGGCTCCGATTAGAAACAGGAATGCCAGCCCCCCCCAGATCCCATACGGCAGCAGCACGGAGAACGGGCCGTTGTGATAGTCTCCCGAGACAATTGCCCCTTCGTAACCCTGAGCCAGACCCCGCCGCACGGACTCGTTGACCAGATAGTGGTCACTGGAGGTGGTTGTGTGCCCCTTACCCACCCAGAAATACCTCGGGATCTCCGGCCAAAGGACCTGCCACATTTGAAGCCGCCACTCCGTCGAATTCGCTGTATCCATTCTGACCGCCGGATGCAAATCCAACGGCAGAATTGAAAGCGCCCGTTGCATGGACAGGGGGAGCTTGTTGGCGAATGGAGCCAGTGCCGCCAGGCCCAGCACCCCTGCCACGAGCAGCACGAGGAGCAACCGGGTCCGGTGAAGCCCCTCGAGAAAGAATTGGAGGGTGAAGAGCAACCCCAATCCGATGATCACCGACCGAAAGCCGCCCAGCGAGCTCAAGACCACGAGCCCAAGGAACAGCAGCAACCGCCAGGGCTTGGTCCAGTCGAAGATCCCGGCGACACCGTACCGCGCCATCATGAACGACATCGCGGCCGCCCCGCCCACCGAAAACCCGCCAATCCTTCCGAATTTGGTCGAGGTCGGATCCAAGGAGGAGTCTTCCATGGCCTGGCCAATGGCGAAGTCAACGGAGAACACGTAGTAAAGCCTCCAAAAGGCGGGGCCCAGGCTGTAGACGAGGCTGGCCAGCACGGATACTAAACTGGAAATCAGGAAAGCCTGCAAAAACGCGTTCCCATGTTTCAGCGGAATCCGCCGCGTGCTCAACGCGAGATAGGCAACAATCGCCAATAGAATATAGAAGTATTTCTTCCCGCCATACGAGGATCCCCCAAGCGAGCTCAGTCCCAAGCCGGCGCCGGTCATCTTCATCGTGAAGAGAATCACCGCCGCCCATACCACCATCACCCAATTCATCACCGGTACCTGGAGGAGCTTCTGCTCCTTGTCGAGACCCGTACCCAACACCGTGATGCCAAGACTGATCAATGCCAGCAACATCCAAAGCGGCGGAGTGCCGGGAAGGAAGAAGACGATCACCGGAAGATTCCAACTGAAGACCAGCAATGGATGATGCCACTTCAGGAGCACCGGCACCAGTAACAGCCCGCACAGGCCGATGAAGAATGCCATCGAGAGAGAGTCCGGCGACACCAGCAGATAGCCGATCAGCGCCGCCAGCGGGAGCACGATCCCGAGAACGATGAATCTTCGTGGCAATCCAATCTGGTCTGTCATACTCTGCAAAAGGCCCGGCAGTCTAAGGCAAGCGCCAACAGGTGCACAACGATTCTTCGCACCCGGCGTGGCACCAGGGAGTTAGCTCTTGGACCGGAGTGGGCCCTCTGGCGTTCATTGTTCATGACTGGCGTTGGGCCAGCGCCACCTCGTAGGCTGCGGAAAAGTTCTGTGCCATCCGCTCCGGTGACAAATACTCCCGCATTCGCCGGCAAGTCTCCTCGTTCACCCGTCCCTGACCGAAAAGCGGGTGCCGGGCCGCTTGGCGCAAGGCCTGCGTCAGACCGTCCAGATCCTCCGAATCGACGAGCAGGCCGTTTTCGCCGTCGATCACGTAGTCAACCACCCCGCCCACGCGCGTCGCCACGACAGGCACGCCCGCCACCACGGCCTCCTTGACCGCGTTGGGGCTTGTGTCCGCGCGGGTTGGCAACACCGAAATGGTCGCGGTGGCGAGCTCTTCAGCGACCTGGGAAGGACTCAGATGCTTTATGAATTGGATTCGCCCCCATAAAGCCGCTGGCAATTCAGAACGCAGCGTGGCCAGGAACGCGTAGTCGGTCGCTCCGACCACTCTCAGTTCAAAGGGAAACTCATTGACCAACCTCCCAAGCGCCCGGAGCAACAAATCGCTCCCCTTGCGATGGTTCACCGTGCCCACCGCGATAAATCGAACCGGAACCGTTTGCGGACGGCGTTCCAGACGGTGGAACAGCCAATTCGGCGCGTGTTCCGCCTGGCGCACCTCCAGGCGCGGATAGCGTTGGCGGAGGTAATTGACCGCAAAGTTCGATTCCGTCGTCACAACCCTGGCCCGCCGCAGGCTCACCCGCTCCAAACGGGCGACCACCCGGTCGTACAAATGCAGCGGAACCAACTCTTCGTACCACGAGAGAAGACCCTGCATCGTGACGACCGATGGCCAGTCAAGCCGGGATGCCACCAGGGCCGCGCCCCGTTCGGTGCCCCATGCGTGAACCAGGTCCGGCTTGAGGCGCCGAAGCGCCCGACGAATCAACACCGTGTCCGTCCAGAACAGCGACGGCGCTCGCAGCCCGCCGCGGGACTTGAGCACGTGGAACCGCACTCCGCCGCGCTCCAACTCGAGGTCTCGCGGCGCGGTATTGCGCAAAACGAGGACATGCACCTTCAGATCGGCCCGCCTTTGCAATTCCTCGAGCAACACCGGCATCCAGGTCATGGGATGCTGCTTGGGGATCCTCTGCATCTCGGGCGGCGGCTCGGCCATCCACTCGATGGGATAATCAGAAATCCAGGCGACGGTCATGGCCGCTGAGGCAAGGCAGCCGACTGCGCCGCCCAGGTTTCTGGCCTTTGCAATCTGTGGCGCCTGACATTGAAATTCATTTGCTGTCGCAAGCCATATCGTCAACAGAAGTCATGCGATTAGCCTTTGAGTAGTCATTTGCGGTTGCAATGCCAAAGGTGTCCAAATACCAGCGACAGCGTCCAGCCGCAATGCGGGGATGCATGCCGCCAGACCAAACGGGCCGAAGGCCCGACTTTGCAAAGTTCAGTCCCGGTCTGGTAGGCTGCGAAAAGCATGTTTGCCTCACCGACTCCTCCGGCCCCGTCCGGCAACTTCGTCGTCGGAACGCCCCTCCGAACCACCGCTGTTCCGTTTGCCTGTGTACTCCAGGGCTTGGGAAAACTCCGCCTTCTGGGTTTGGGAACACGGCGTGGCGCGGATGGGATCCCGGCGGAACGGACCCGGCTGCTGCCGGCCTTTGGTTTGGCGAACTACGCGGGCACCTTGCTGTTGCCGGCCTTTCGCGCGGAGTCCTTCCGTTTTTGGATGCACCCGTTCTTTGACCGTTGGGTGCTGCGGCAGCTTGTGCCCGGCGACCATGCCCTCTCCAGCTTTGGCTACCTCAACGCGTGTTTCAAATTCGTACGCCGGCACGGTGGGAGCACGTTTCTGGACGGGGGCAACTCCCATCCAGAAAACTTTTGGAGCATCCTGACGGAGGAACACCGTCGTTGGAATTGCCCGACTCCGCCGGTCGCCCAGCACCACTACGAACGGGCGCGGGCCATGATGGAGGACGTGGACTACGTGTTATCCCCGAGTTCCTACGTCAGCCAATCCTTCCTGGCCCGCGGCTTCAAGCCGGCCCAAATCCTCAAAAACGTTTATCCGGTTGATATTGGCTGCTTCAAGCCGGCTGCCGAGCCGCCAGACAAGAACCGGCCGTTGACGATGATTAGCACCGGCAGCCTGTCGCTGCGCAAAGGCACCCCCTACCTGCTGGAGGCCTACCGGATCATTCGCCGTCAACATCCCTCGGCCCGCCTCAAGCTTATTCGCATCATTCAGGATGATGTGAGACCTGTCCTGGCCAAGTACCGGGACCTCCCCATAGAATGGTCATCCCCACAACCCCACCCGCAACTGGCAGAACTCCTCCGGAGCGCAGATATCTTTGTCCTGCCGTCCCTGGAGGAGGGCCTTGCGCGCGCAGCCATTGAGGCGATGGCATGCGGCTTGCCGGTCGTGCTCACCACCCATACCGGCGCCAATGACTTCGTAACATCCGGGATCAATGGCGAAATTGTTCCCATCCGCGATGCAGCAGCCACGGCCGAGGCAATCCTGAAATGTTGGGCCAGGCTCCAGGAAGGACACCATCCACCCATCGCTGACCTGAAACGACAGCTTTCTTTCGAGACTTTCAAACAGGATTTCATCGCGCAACTGGTTGCCTTGGGATACATCGACTCCGTGCCGCAGCCGGCAGGTTGATCGGCACGCAAGCTCAAGCCGTGCCATGCCTGGCTCACCGTCGCACAAGCCGCCTGATGCCCCGACGGAACAATCCCAGCCGCGCCACCCAGTTCAGGGGAAGGTGTTCGATGGGCCACGGCGGCCTCGATATCTGTTCTTGGGAAATTCGGGGAGCAGCTCCGACCCTTCCCACAAACGCGGCGAATTCCGTGATGTAATTGGCGCCCAGATATGGACTGACCGCCTGTTGGCAACGGCTGCGCAGGCCATCAACCTGGTCCTGACTCCATTTGCCGAACTCCCCGAGAAACGCCGCCACGTGGCCAAAATCTTCCGGTTCGTAGAGTAGCTCGGGCCCGACCGCGGCGACGACCGCGTCCCCGCCACTGTTGATGCGTGGATAGATTGGAATGACGCCCATGCTCATGGCCTCCAGCAGCGCAATCGGAGTTCCTTCAAAATCGCTCACGAAGGCAATCGCGTCCCATCGATCGAGTTGGTGCCAATAGTCGTCACCGGCCTTGCGTCCGTGGAAAACGAACTTCAAAGGGTCGGCCAAACGGGTCTCCAGCCAGCCTCGTTCAGGACCGTCCCCCAGAAACTCAAAGCGATAGTCCAGACCGGCCTGATCCAATCGCGCACACAACGCCGGCAAACGTTCCACGCGCTTTTGCTCGAACATCAGCCGGCCGCAGAAGCCAATCACCAGACTGCGATTGTTTAGCGGCGGTTTCGACGAGGCCTTGACTCGAGGCAAAACCGGGTAATGCAGCAATCCCACCCGGTCCGCTCCCAGATGCGGAAGCCACTCGGCAACCTTCTGGCGTAATACCTCGCTCACGCACAGCAGGCCGTCGATCAATCCCCCTCTGGGGCGCAACGATTCCTCCAGCCCCGGGAAGTCCGAGTGCAGCACCAGGATGCGTCGCTGCGCTCCATCCAGGTCAGCCCAATAGGACATGCCCCAGACACTGTGGTAAACGGCGACTTCAGGGGACGCCTGGGCGACTGCCGCTTTCATTTTCATGCGCGCCCGGTGGATGGAACAGCGTTGGTCGAGGCCGAGGAACACAACCCGCTCGACCGCTGTACTGGCATCCTCCTGATAAACGACAAATTGCGATTCGATCTTCTGGCCTGCATCCGCCTGGTGATGATGGCGGAGCACAGATTCCACGCCACCCATGGAGCGAAAGACCTGGGCTAGGTGCGTGAGCCGGGTCATTAATCCAAAGCGAAGATGGAGAAGTTTAGCATCGCACGATGTTCGGCAACCACAGCGTCACCTGGATCCCACCTTGCCCACTGCGAAAGCCATTTTCTGCGGATGATGCCTGTTCCGAGCAGGCAGGTCAACCCCGGGTGGAATAGTGCGGCGCTTCCTCTGGCTCCGCGGCAGCATGTGGCTTGAAGAGGCTCAGTCGATTCCTATACTGCCGAAAATGAACGTCGAGAATTTTTATGACTCGTACTGGGCCAGCGGGCTGCACGTCAGTCCCGAATGGGATGAGCGGCGCTTTCGCTCGACTCTCGCGCCGCTCATTGGCAAGGAGCGCGTGCTGGATTACGGGTGCGGTATGGGAGACGCCTATCAGCGGCAGTTGGTCAAGGCGGTCGGAAGCTACGTCGGCGCGGACGTCGGCGAGTTGGCGCTCGACGCCACGCGCAAGAAAGGGCTCCCTGCTTTGAAGATTGATCCAGACAAAGGGAGCACCGACTCGGCGACCCACGCGTTCGATGGAGCGGTGTGCAGCGAGGTATTTGAACACCTGTTCGATCCGTTGCAGTCGGCAAGGGAGATTTGCCGTGTGCTCAAGCCTGGAGGCGTCCTGGTCTGCACGGTCCCCAACTTTGGCTATCATCCGTGGCGGCTGTTGGCGTTCCTGCGCGCGCAAGTGCCCTCCGAGCCGGAAAACCCCCGGCTGAACCGCTACAACGGCGTTCACATCCGGTTCTTCAGCAAGCTGATGCTCAAGCGCCTGCTGCGCGATGCCGGCTTCGTGGACATCAAGATTGGCAGTTACGACGATTCCTCCGTGTGGGATATCTTCCACTGCGCCGGACATATAGCCTGGATCAGCAATTTCGCCCGAGATCACTTCCCCAGTTTTTTACACCTGCGTTTCCTCCAACATGTCTGGCCGAACGTGTTGGCAAAACGCCTGCGCGGCATCGCCTACAAGCCGAAGTGACCCGCGGCAGCGGCGCATTGGAATCGTGCCGGCCTGTGCTCAAGGCTTGGTCGCGAATGCCAACGAAGTGCCGTGAATGCGCACGGGCTTGAACGGACACTCTAACAAATAACGGACGACCGCCGGGTCCTCCGCTCGGGAATCATGCCACACCACAATCCCGCCCGGCCGGGTCATGCCCCAGGCCTTTTCCGAGTCGTTGCGAACGTAGGCTTCGTTGTGGGCGCCATCGACGAACACCAGATCCATTTGCCCTGCTAACGGCTTCTCGTCAAATGCAGCCGAATCTTGTTTCAGGAACTGAATGCGATGCCGCACGTCCGCCGGAACCACTTCCCCTTTGCCCTTTTCGTGCGCTAAATCGACATCTTCCGGGTCCGTAATCGCGAATGCGCTTCGCGGCTCGTCGTCCGGCAGATCCAAGGTGTAGATGCGGCTGTTCTCGGGCATGTTCAAGGCCAACTGGGTGATGGAGATTCCCTTGTAAGTGCCAAACTCGAAGATGTTCCGGGCACCGACCTTCTTGAGCAACAGGATCAGGCTGATGCACTCAAGGACGGAGATGGAGGCGCTGCTCTGGGGTATGAGCGCCAGGGTGGCCCGAAGATCGGTTCCGGCAGGGGGCAGTAATTCCTCGACGGTAAGCTTTGGCAGGCGCTCCAGATCATACGCCCTGTCTGCAACACCCTCTGCGGCGGCCAACGCACTACCGAAGATATGCGCCAGCCGCTTTGGGTTGCCAACGGCGGTCCTCGCCATCAACCGTGTGAAGCGGCCCAATTTGCGGATTCTGCTCATCGGGCGCCAGAGGCGCCGACAGCCAGGCCGACGGCGAGTTCGCCACCACCGGACACGCCCTCTGTCAACTGAGACAAGTGCCGAGAATGGAACGGCGCGCTTGGCCCGACCTCGAACATCAGTGCGAACTTGTCCGCTGCGTTCATTGGGCCGGAACGTTACACGAGGTGGTCGCATCGTCCAGCCTTTTGACCCTTTGAGGCACTGGGTGACGATTCGACGACTGCGACGCAGGGCAGGAACGGCGAGGTTCTTGACATCAGATGCGGCCCAACAGCCAGCCTACCATTGGTCTCAGCGTGACTGGAACGCGTTCGTGCAACTCGCGCCGCAACTGCGGCTCCAGTCCCACGCGCAATAGCAACGCCCCGCCCACGCCCACGGCCGTCAGCCCGCAAACCAGCAACTGCGCGCCCGCGGGCCAGGGGCGCGACAACCACCATACCACCATCGCCAGCGGCGCCACCCAGGCGGCTAGTCGCAACCCGGGGCGTGACCATTCCCACAACACCTCCTTCCATTTCAGGCCGAACTGCTGTTGCGTCCGCCAGAGCGAGTAGGGAAAACTGCACATCAGGCCTGCCGCCACGGAGGATGCCACCATCGCCATCAGTCCACCCGAGGGCATCGTCAGCACGGCCAATCCGACGAACAGGATACCCTCCAGGAAGAATATCCAACGAAGGAATCGAAATTGTTTTGTCTGCCCTACGAGCCCGACGTGCGGGTGGCTCACTACACAGATGACCAGCCACAGCGACAGCAGCGCATTATTGCCCGTCGGCCACTGGACCCGGCCGGCCGTCCACCATGCCACGAACGCACTATTGCAGGTCAGCAACGACACCGCCGCCAGCAGGCCCATTGAGGTCGAGAGCACAACTATCGAGCGGAACCGCCCAAACAGGCGATCCCGCTCCCCGCGGACGAGCATCTCCGCCAGCACCGGGCACGATAAATCGAAAAAGCGGTAAATGACTTGCGTCGCAAGGGTGACGGTGCGCGAGCAGATGGTCCAGATCGCGCCCGTTTCCAGCCCAAGTATCCGCGTCACTAGAATCGCCTGGCTCGCATAGACCAGTTGGGCGCCGACGCTGATCAGAAACACGTCCCTGCCCAAAGCGAACAACTCGCGAAACCGCTCCCACGTCGCCATCCCCCACTGGCCCGCTTCTGGAAACAGGCGCAGCCGCACGCATGCCGCTGCGGTGATGAGCGTGGTCACTCCCGCTCCCGCGGCCAGGCCCCACAACATGCTCAACACGCCCCCTCCTGCCGCAAGGCTCAACCACATCACACCGAAGTTTGCGACGAAAGACAACGCCGATGCGCCATTTGCGATGTCGTAGCGTTGGTGTGCCACCAGCAGGTGGCTCATGATGCGCACCGCGAAATTCACTGCCAACAGGAGGCATTGCCCCACCATCAGCCAGCGGAACTGCTGCGCGAACTCCGGTTCTATGCCCAGGAAACGGACCGGCACGAACGCCACAGCGAAGGACACCAGTGCCAGGAACGCGCCCTGCACGCAGTTCACCAGCAGCCCGGTCTTGATCAAACTGCCGTAACCGCCGGACGCCCGGTCGTCCTTGTACTCGACCAGAATTCGTGAAATGGACCCCGCCATCCCCAGGTCAACCAGCCCAATGAAACCCGCCACTTGCAAACTGAAGGCCCACAGCCCGAACTCCGCCTTCGACAGATAATGCAGTGCCAAAGGCACCGAGGCCAGAGTGAACGCCAGATTGGTGGCCACCAACGCGTAGCCCCCTACCAGCGAGTAAGTGAATCGCTTCAGTCGGGCCATTAGCAACCGAAAGTCGAGGCGGAACCGTCCGTCAAACGGGTGGGAGTGCGAGTCGCGCCGCCAACTGCATTTGTGTAATTGGTTTCAATCATCGCTGGTTCGCCGGCGGCACAGGCCCACAACGGCAATCGTCAGGCTTCAGACAGGTCGACGTGCGAGGCGTTCGTTCTTTCCGCTAGCCTGTGCATGCGGGGGGGCGACTGGCCTTCCTCGCACGCCGATGAATCCATACCATGCCATGTCGATGAAGGGAATCATCCTCGCCGGAGGGGCCGCTTGCGACAATGGCCGATGCTCGTGGCCGGAAGCAACTCCCGTTGGTTTGCGATGGACCGACCCAATTTCCGGTTTGCGCCGTGGCGATGGAGAGCCGGCTAATGGAGCCACAATCTCTGGGCGTGCGTTTGGGAAGTGGAATCGGGATAGCCGTCGTGCTCCATCGTCCACGTTGGAAGGCGAGTGCGGGGGCCTCACTTGCGGAAGTGAAACAGAGACCGACGTTGTTCGCTCGCTTTCGGACACACTATGGCATCGAGCCCGCCGTCGTCCAGAGGGATTGAAGGGATGAAAGGATTCGCAATGCTGCCGCAACCTTGAGTTCCAATCCGCACATGGATTCGTATCCTTCCCCCCATGAAAGGCATAATCCTCGCCGGGGGCGCCGGCTCGCGACTCTACCCGCTCACGCTCGTGGCCAGCAAGCAACTCCAGCCGGTGTACGACAAGCCGATGGTGTACTACCCACTGACCACGCTGATGGCCAGCGGCGTGCGCGAATTTTGCCTCATCTCGACGCCGGAAGACTTGCCGCGCTATCGGCAATTGCTCGGCGACGGCAGGCAGTGGGGCACTTCCATCGAGCATCGCGAGCAACCCGAACGCGGCGGCATCGCCCAAGCATTCCTCATCGCCGAATCGTTTATCGGTCCGGATCCAGTCGCCTTGATTCTCGGCGACAACGTCTTTTTTGGCAGCGACGACATCCCGCGGGCAATTGCCGGGTTCAAGAGTGGCGCCACGGTATTCGGTTACTCCGTTCGCGATCCCGAACGTTACGGGGTTGTGGAGTTCGACGCCGAGGGACGCGCCGTGTCCGTCGAAGAAAAGCCCCTCAAACCCAGAAGCCATTACGCCATCGCGGGGCTTTACATTTACGACAACGAGGTTGTGTCGATTGCGAAAGGGTTGAAGCCATCGGTCCGCGGCGAGATGGAAATTACGGACGTCAACATCGCCTACCTCCGGCGCGGCCAATTGAGAGTCATTCGGCTGAGCCGCGGCGTCGCCTGGCTCGACGCCGGTACCAGCAGCAGTCTTCACGAAGCCAGCGCGTACGTTCAGACCATTGAAAAACGACAAGGGATCAAGATCGGCTGTCCCGAAGAGGCGGCATTCCGACGCGGCTTTTTGGCCGTCGACCAGTTCGAGGCGCTCATCGCAAGCATGCCGGTGTGCGAATACCGGGATTACCTCGACTCCGTGCTCGCGGAGGCCCGGCGCCTCCAGTAAGTTGGCCTGTCATGATTCTGCTCCTGGGCGCCAGTGGCTATGTTGGTCGCGCTTTCGCACGCGAACTGACGCGGCGCCAGTGGGACTTCCGCCCGCTCTCCCGGAAGCAGGCGGACTATTCGAGGTTCGAGGCGCTGCTCGAATTCCTTCGCTCGAACAAGCCTTCGTTCGTTCTCAATGCCGCCGGTTTCGCAGGCCGCCCGAACGTCGACGCCTGCGAAACTGCCCAGGCCGACACACTCCAGGGCAACACGCTGCTTCCCGTCACCATCGCGGACGCCTGCGCCGCCACCGGCACGCCATGGGGACACGTTTCCAGCGGCTGCATCTATTCCGGCGCGCATATTTTCGAGGACGGGCGAAACAGGATCGAGCGGGACCTGACACAACCCGGCATGCGGGACTTGCTGGAACGATGTTCCACGGCGCTCCGCGGTTTCACCGAGGAAGACGAGCCGAATTTCACCTTCCGCCATCCGCCGTGCAGTTTTTACAGCGGCACCAAGGCGCTGGCAGAGGAAGCCCTTCGACGGCACTCCAACGGCTTCCTTTGGCGGCTGCGCATGCCATTCGACGAATTTGACGAGCCGAAGAACTACCTCAGCAAACTGCTCCATTACCCGCGCCTCTACGACAATTTCAACTCGCTCTCCCACCGCGGCGATTTCGCACGCGCATGCCTGGATTTGTGGGAACGTCGCGCGCCCTTCGGCACGTACAACGTCACCAACCCCGGCTTCGTCTCCACGCGACAAGTGGCAGGTCTCCTACAGAAATTCCTCAAACCCACTCGCGACTTTGAGTTTTTCGCCAGCGACGAGGAGTTCTACCGGATTGGAGTCAAGGCGCCGCGCTCCAACTGCGTCCTCGACGTTTCCAAGTTGCTTGGCGCCGGAGCGAAGATGCGTCCTGTCGAAGAGGCGCTGGCGGAAGCCATCAAGCACTGGGGCAGGCGCCCGGCTTGACCGGCAGTCGCTCGAAGATGTAGCTGCGACCGTGAGGTCGCAGGCCGGAGTCTCAAGCGGGGGCGAAAGGTTTCAGCAGGAGAACCCCTTGGGCTCACTTCCCGCGACTTCACGGTCGCAGCTACCTCCTCTCCACGACCCTCCCCTCCTCAGAGGAGAGAGAGACTTTACGCTCTGCACTGGGTGCTTTGACAGCTTGAGCGCACCGCCAGAATGCCCGATTGTCTTTGGATGAATCTGCTCCTGACCGGCGGCGCCGGGTTCATTGGGTCAAACGTCATCCGGCACATCGTCGACAAGCCGGAGATTGCCCGGCTCGTGAACCTCGATTGCCTCACCTATGCCGGCTCTTTGGAGAACCTCCGAGGCATCTCCAACCATCCGAAGTACGTCTTCGAAAAGGTCGACCTGCGCGACAAGCCTGAGGTGGTTCGCGTCGTGCGGCAACACGCCATCACGCATGTCCTGCACCTGGCGGCGGAGTCGCACGTCGATCGTTCGATCGCCGGCCCGGGCGACTTCATCCACACCAACATCGTCGGCACGTTCAACCTGCTCGAAGCCTGCCGCGCCTGCTGGTTCGACGCGGAATCCGGGACGCGCGACGCCAAACGCAGCCACCGTTTCCATCACGTCTCGACGGACGAAGTCTACGGCAGCCTTGGCCCTGCCGGCCTGTTCACCGAATCGACCGCTTACGCCCCAAACTCGCCCTACTCTGCCAGCAAGGCCGCTGGCGACATGCTCGTGCGCGCCGGCCACCACACGCATGGCCTCAACACGATCATCACCAATTGCTCGAACAACTACGGCCCATTCCAATTTCCCGAGAAACTCATCCCCGTTGTCATCCAGAGCGTGGTGGCCCGAAAGCCCGTCCCGATCTATGGCGACGGCTTGCACGTCCGGGACTGGCTGTTCGTCCGTGACCACGCCGAAGCACTCTGGCTTGCCCTCACGCGGGGCCGGGCGGGCGAGACCTACAACGTTGGCGGTCACAATGAGTGGGCCAACCTCCGCGTCGTGGAACTGATTTGCGATCTTATTGACGAGATGGCCCCGCACCTCGGAGGCCACTCCCGGAAGCTCATCTCGTTCGTACAGGACCGCCCGGGGCACGATCGCCGCTACGCCATCGACGCCTCAAAAATCCAGCGCGAACTGGGCTGGCGCCCCGCCCACACTTTCGAGTCGGGGATTCGGGAGACGGTGCGGTGGTATCTGGAGAATCAGGAGTGGGTGGGGAAGGTGCAGGCGCATGGCGTGAAACGTGAAGCGTAAGGAGTTGGAGGTCGGATGAGAACGAGCGAACGATTCGCCTGCTCTTACGTTTTCACATATTGCGTTTTACGCTTCACGTTTCACTTTCACGACAAGCACCCCCTTGCGCTCCGCCGCCGCCCACCGTACGCTCCTCCCATGCCTTCATTCGACATCGTCTCCCAGGTGAACTCGATGGAAATCGAGAACGGCGTGAACATCGCGAAGAAAGAACTCGCCAATCGGTTCGATTTCAAGGGCACCAAGGCCGAAATTGTTCTCGATAAGAACGAAATCAAGCTGACCGCCGACGACCAGTTCAAGATCAAGGCGCTCGCTGAAATTGTCCTCGGCAAGCTCGCGAAGCGAAACATCAGTCTCAAAAGCATCGAGCAGAAAGACCCGGACATTTCGCCCCTGGGCCATGCCCGACAAGTCATTCGAATCAAACAGGGCATCGAGCCTCAAGTCGCAAAGGATATCGCTGCGTACGTCCGCGGCCTGAACCTGAAAGTCACTGCGCAGATTCAAGCGGAAGAGGTTCGCGTCAGCGGCAAAAGCAGGGATGACCTTCAGTCGGTTATCGCCGCTCTCCGAAGCCACGACTTCCCCGTCGCCTTGCAATTCCAGAACTTCCGCGATTGACCGGCCCCGAGGGGCGCAACTTCGGGGCCTGTTGCCCAATCGGAAAAGGTAAGGCGCGCCGCTATCCAAACTTACTGCGCGACCGGTTCGACTCAGCGGTCCACGGGCAATACGCGATAGAATCGTTTCTTTCCGCCCACACCGCATTCCGCGGTCGCGTCGGTGAACTCAAAGTTACCGCTGGCGGAAGTGATATTGGTCAGCGTTTGCCACGAGGGCGGAACGAGCACGGGCGTCCACTCGACCGCGTATCGCTGCGTGGGCGGGCCGTTCCAGCACATGCGGAATCCGGACGGACCACATTCCAGGCAAGTCAGTGCGACGCTGGTGTTCACGACCTTCGGGCCAGGGCCTTCCTTGATGCGGAAGAAGTGGAAGGCATCCGGTCGGTTCGTGCACCACATCGACTCGAAACCCGGGGAAGGACCAATCACAGTCGGTGAAAACGCCACCCAATTCGTCGAGCCCAGGTGACTCAGGGCCTGAACGTGGTACAACACCGCGGGCAGCGTGTTGGTCCACAAGATGCAGAGCCAGTTGGTGGCCAGGCTGATGCTGCTGATGCGCAGGCGCGGGTCATCCGGGCCGCTCTGGATGACGCAAAGCGAGTAGCTCACAGCCATCGCGTTGGTGTTGACCACGGCGATGTACCAATTGCCCGGCTGGAGCACGACGGGGTTCGTGGCGTTGACGCTCAGCGAAATGAACTCCTCACAGGTGCCCGGGTTGTCACTCAACGCGTCGTAATCTGTCAGCGTGGGTAGGGGCAAGTCGCGGCGGATAACCAGGGTCAGATCACCGGTCAAGTCGAGCAACTCGAAGTACGCGCGCGCGGCGCCATTGGTGACGGTAATGACCCAGTAGTCGATGGCCGGGCTCCCCAGGGTGTTGGTTCCAGCATTCACACCCAGGTCGCAGCCGCTGTCTGGCAAACTCGTGACCGCGCCAGGTGTGCCGAAACCGTTGATGATGTACTCCGTCACGCGCACGTTGTAGCTGACCGGTGAAGAGAGCCGATTCGCAATGCTGATATACCAGTCCCCGGCTTCGAGGGCCACCGGGGCGGAGTTGGTGGTGAGCACGATCAGCTCGTTGGTCGCCCCGCCATTCAGGCTGGCGCCATCCGCGGCGGCTTCGGTGGTGCTCTCCGTCGCCAAAGGCACAGTGCGGCGGATGAACAAATCGACGTTTCCGTTGGCGCCAAACGTCTCGAAGTTGGCCTGCACCCCATTGCTCGAAACGGTGTAAATGTAGAACTGGCGCTCCGTAAGCGGCATGGGGCCGGTTCCTGGGGCCGTGTTGCGGTAGGCCACGCCATTGGCCAGTCGGACGATGCCTCCGGAATTGGTGGCGCCGACGACGTACTCGGTGACGCAAATCGTATAGGTTGCCGTGGGGCTGTTGGAGTGGTTGACGACGGCAACATACCAGTCACCTGGCGTCAGCGGCGGCCCGTTCAGCGGCGGCATGTTCGTAGCAAATGGGGCGGTGAGGCTGCCCAATATGGGCCCCCCAGCAGTACCAAACGACATCCCCAGAAAGCCATTGGTCGGCGAAGGCAAGGGCAGGCTGTTAGCGAAGTAAACGTCGATGTCCCCGTTCACATCGAAGACCTTGAACGCCACTTCCACAGCGTTGGATGGGACGTGGTAGACGAAGTAATCCACTCCCTGGCAGCTCATTGCATCCTGAGGCGGGAGGGTTCTGCTGACGCACACCTCGTTGTTCAGACGCGTGACATTGGGGGTCCCGACTTCCTGGATGCGGACGAAGTAAGTGGAGGTCTGGCCCAGGAAGCCGGGGTTCTCGACGGCCAGGAACCAGAGGCCCGGTGCCAGCGGCGTCGGGACGGTGTTGCTATTTACGATAAAGTACTTCGGCCCCGGGACGGTCGCGGCGTAGTCGAAATGGTCCGAGCGCGGCAGAAGCAATTCGTGGGTCAAGTATGCGTTCACCTCGTTGGTCAACGGCCCAACCTCGAAGCGTATTTCGGCGGTGTTGGTCGTGACTTCGAAGACGTAGTAATCCAGGAAAGCTCCCAGAACCAGGTTCGTAGGCCCTGCGCGGTTGGTGTAAACCAGGCAACTGGTGAGTGGGGTGACATCGGTATCGAGGAATTCGGTCAGCCGGATGACGTAGTCCAGCGGCGCCAGGAGCGGATCGTGATTGACGACCGCGAAATACCAATCGCCCGGCTCCAACGGCACAGGCGCCGAATTGGTGGCGATAAACAGGCGGTCAGCGTTGGTGCCCAGATTGGTGCTCGCATACGGAAAGAGCGTTGGCTCCATCCAGCACAACCCGCGTTGCGCGTAAAGGTCGGCATTGCCGTTCAGGAACACGAGTTCGACATTAATCTGAATGGCATTGGTCGCGACACGGTAACGGTAGTAATCGACGCCCACGCCGGCCATTCCGTTGGTTGGATCCAGCGTAACCAGACGATTGGGCAACCGATTCTCCAGGTCCGTGATCTCCGTGTCGAGCACCTCGAGCACGCGCACGCAATAATCGACGGGGCGGTTGTTCGTATCACGGTTCACGACGGCCAGGTACCAATCGCCACCTTGCAACGGCACGGGGAGTGAGTTGGTCACCACGCAGATCGTCTCAGTATTCGTATAGAGATTGGTGCTGGCGTAGGGATAGAATATCAGCGCGGTATTGGTGAAGATATTGGTGCTGAGGTAGGGATAATTCGTCACCGCGCCCATGTGGATCGAGAAGTTCGTCAGGCACAGGCCGTATTGGAGGTAGGCATCGACATTGCCATTGGTGCTGGTGACTTCGAAGGTCGCCACCACGGCGTTGCTCGACACGGGGAAGCGATAAAAGTGGACGCCCGCATTGCCCGGCCCATTCGTTGTGCCGACGGTGTTGCACGTCTGGATACCATTGGCCAGCACCAGCACGTCGTTCGAAAGGAGTTGCGTCGCGCGGATGCAGTAGGCGCCCTGGCGGCGCACGGCGACGAACCAGTCCCCGTTGGTCAGCGCCACCGGTGCGGAATTGGTGACCACGCACACGTGCTCCGTCACGTTGCTCGGCTGCAGGCTGGAGTACGGATAGTTGGTCGAACCGGGCTGGAATGTGGCGAAATCCGGGAAGCAGGGGCCGTAACTGACGAACTGGTCGACGGCGGCATTGGTCGCTGGAAACGTCTCGAACACCACCTGCACGGCCGCCGTGCTCACCTCGAAAACATAGTAGTCGGTGGAGAAGCCCCCGGCGGGAGAAGCAGGCACACAACTCATCACGCCATCGGTCAACCGGACCACGTTGGTGTCGAACACCTGGCTGGCGCGGACGCAATAACTGGCCGCAACGTTGGTCGCGCGGTTGACCACGGCTATCATCCAATTACCCGCGGCCAATGGGACGGGCCCGGAGTTCGTCGCCACGCAAATCCACTCCCGGGTCGGGCCAGGATTCGTGCTCGCGTAGGGATAGTTGGTGGTCGAGGCGTCGAAGGTCACGAAATTCGGCAGGCAAAGGTCGCGCTGGATATAGAGATCCACGTTCCCGTTGGCGGGGCCGATGTTGAACGCTTCGAAGTTGGCCGCGATGGCGTTCGTGTCGACTTCGAAAACAAAGTAGCGCACGCCGCTGCCCACAAGGGAAGTCGGCTCACCAAGCTGCGGCTCGCACCAAGCCACTCCGTTCGTCAAGCGCGTAAAGTCGGTGGCCCGAAGCTGCGTCGCCCGCAGGCAGTAGTGTGCGGGATTGCCATTCGTGTCGCGGTTGACGGCCGTGACAAACCACAACCCGGCGGCCAGCGGCGCCGGGGCCGAGTTCGTCGAGATGCAGATCGACTCGTTCGTCGCACCCTGGTTCGTGCTGGCGTACGGGTAACCCGACGCGTCACCGGTGTAAGTCGTGAAGTTCGTCAACGGCGGCGAGCGCTGGACGAACAAATCGACGTTGTTCGTGAGGCTGTGGAGTTCGAACGTCACCTGCACGGCATTGGTTGCGGCGAGGAACGTAAAGAATTGCACGCCCGAATTCGGCATCTGAGCGTTCAGCGGCTCGAGGTCGCCGCACACGTTGGTCGATTGGGTCAGACGGTTGACGTCCTCCCGCTCGATCATGCAAACGCGCACCGCATAGTCAGCCTTGGTGGAGGGCGTGTTGTTGACGACCGAGAGGAACCAAAAACCTGGCCGCAACAGCGTCGGATAATTCGTCACCGCGACGATGTACTCCGCCTCCGTGCCCGAATTCGTGCTCGCGTAATCGAAATTCCCCGGGCCGGGGATGGGCACGGGCGTGGCGTACTTGAGGTACAAGTCGACGTTCGTGTTCATCCCAAAGACCTCGAACGCCGCCTGAATGACGTTGTTCGACACCACGATCTGATAAACGTCCACGCCGCCCGCCGTGGTGATTGTGTTGGTGAGCGGGACGCAGTTGGTGAGTTGCGTGAAGCTGAAGCAGTTCGTTTCCTGGGTGATGTCGACGGTGTAAGTGACGGGCGTGGCCGTGGGATTCACGACCGCCATGATCCAGCAACCTTCGGTCAACGCGTTGGTCGGCGCGAAGGCACTGACCTGGACGCAGTCCGGCGCGCTGCCCGCGTTGGTGCTTAGCAGGAGGGTGTTCGTCGGAACGGTGTTCACCGGAAGGATGTAATCCTTGGCAACGTAGACGTTGACGTCTCCATTGGTCGGGAAGGCGCAGAACAAGGCCGAACAGGCGTTCGAGAGGATGTTGACCTTGTAATACTGAACGCCCATGGGCCCGACCGTATTGGTCGCAGTGCCCCCAGACCCGATTTGCGTGACATCCCCGGTAATCTGGCTGACGCAAAGCTGGTAAAAGGAATCCGCTCCGGTGGGATTGTGGACTCCAATGTACCAGCGCCCGGGCAACACCATTCCCGAGAAATCCACAATATCGATCGCTTCATTGGCCGTGCCCGGATTATCGCTCCTGGCGTAATAGAAATTGTAAATGGGGAATGGAAAGCCTTGCTTGGTCACCAGGGCGAGATTGCCGCCCAGCATGCCAAGATCCATGTGCAGCGCGATGGCGTTGGAAACGACATCGTACTGGTAGTAATCATACAAATTGGTCGCACCTATCGTACCGGTCACGCAGGGATTGGTGATGGTTCCGACGGTCAGGAGGTTGGGATCAGTCCGGTCAAAGTCCACGCGCACGCAATAATCGACTGGCGTGTCCGTACGGTTTCGAACGGCCAGGTAATAGCGGCGGCCGGGACGAATGCGCTGCGGACCAAGGTCAATGAGCGTTCCGGTGAGGTCGAAGCTGTTCCAGCCGTTGGTGGCCAGGAGCGTGTAACCGTCCGGCCGACTGGAGAGGAAGTTGGTATCGCCGGGCGAGACCAGGGGCACGCCCGTGGCATTGTAAACGAGATCGACGTCACCGGACGCCATGAGGCTGTTTGTGGCGACGCTGGCAGAGAGGGGCACCTGGACCACGAAGTAGGCCGCTTCGTTGGTGCCGACCGTTCCGCAGTATTCCATTGCATTGGTGAGCGCCAGGACCGGCGGGTTCGTGTTCACGAACGTAATATTGAGCCGCCAGGCCGTCAGCACGTTCGACAGCGAGGAGCCCACACGGCTGTCCCAAATCTCCAGCCTCCAGTCGCCGAAGGCATTCTCGCCGCGGAAGACGCTGAGAGGTTCCTCCGGTTGGAAGTAAATGCCTTGTTGAATCACGGTCGTCACTTGTTCGACTCGCACGTCGTCGAAGAACACGCCGGCCGAGGCGTTCGTGCCAGCGCCGGACGTCAACGAGGCGATGTCCATAACCGTCGTGTCCGAAGTCGCCGTAAAAGTGAACAGGTTGGTCTGCCAAACACCCGGGCTGCCTCGCACCGCCAGCACGTTCACCGTCCGGACCGGCAGCCCGCCTTGGTCGGTAAGGCGCACTTCCGCCTCCGTGTTGGTCGTGTTCACGGGATTGTGGGCATAGGCGTAGCTGACGCGGTATTCGAGGCCCGGGACAGTCGGGAAATTCGTCTGGAGGGTGCCGCTGAAGGTGTCGCCGTTGATGTCGAGGAAACGCCGGCCCTCGTAAGGAGCGGTCAGCCAGGGCGCGTTGGTCGCGCCCACACCCATCGTGTTCACCTCGCCATCCGTCAGCAACCACCCGGTGATGTACTGGCCGAAGGGCGTGTAGAGGAATTCCGGCTCGGTCCGCCCGTCTTCGAAGCCGTCGGCCACGAGCGTAGCATTGGTCAGATAATTGGTGGCCGAGAAGGTGAAGTTCGTGAAGGGCGGCAATTCGAACTTAATCGGCAGCCGGGCCAGGTTCGTGTTGTCCGTGAAGTTGGCATAGGTGACGCCGGTGAGGATCTTCGCCGTGATGGTCCAGGCGGTGTTGCCATTGTTGTTGCCGCCCTCGTTCATGACTATGGTGATATTGGTCGAAGCGCCCGAGAAATCCACCGCATAGGTGCCGCCACCGCTGACCAGTCCGGAATCGAACAACAGTTCTCCCTCGTAGTAGATCGTCATGCGGTCCGGGATGCCAAAAAAGTCGTAATCCACTTCCAGGGTGCCGTCGGGGCTGTTCAAGTTGAGGAGGATGTTCGTTTGGGCCGGCCCGCCGATGGCACTGATGGGAACGACCGTAAGCTGCGGCAGGCCGAAGCCAAAGTCCACTCCGTCCGGCCCGCCCCGGTTCTCGGCCAGCATGACCCGCGTTCCGGACGGGCTCACCAGGTGCAGCACGAGGTCCGACACACGCGGGTGGTTCAGCCGCACGCCGACGCGCACGTCGGCGACGAGTTGATTGCGGAACACGTGGATGATGGAATTGGTAATCGCATCGTCGAGAAGGCCTTGCGAGCCCCCGGAGCGGAACGAAAACGCCGACGCGCGCTGCAAGTCCCGCTCGATAAGCACGCGGATGCGCACGGTCACCGCCCCGGCACCCGGGTTGAAAATCCCGATGAAGTAGCGCCCTGCCGACAGTGGCGGCGAATCGCGTTTGCTCAGGCTCACGCAGTCGCCCGGCGGAGCGATGAAACCGAACGCGTCGTAGTCCGTGCGCGTCGGAAACGCCCCACGCTTCAAGAACGCCTCGACCGGTCCGAAATCCGTGCCGACACACACGCTGAGGTTGGTGGCATCGGGGGGCACATCCACCACCGTGTAGAAGATGCCCAGGGGTGGGATCGTCCGAACGATGCCCACGCCATTGAGCAGGTCGTCCCGGCGCGGTTCGATGCTCAGGACCAGGCTGTCCACACGTCCGGTGAAGAACTGCGAGCTGTCCACCATGGTCAACTGCCACGCGCCCAGGCCTTCTTCACCGACGAAACTGCGAAGCGAACCGGGCGGGTCGGTCGTCACGGCGCCAGGTGTCGTATTGACGTCGTCGAACACCCATTCAATGAAGCCAGGATAGTTCGGAGGATTGCCCTGATTGTTGTTGAGCACTGCAAAGATCTGGTTGTGCTCGAGTATACCTTGCAGGTCGCCCAGATTCTCGTGGGTCACCACATTGGTCACGATGACATTCTGTATCGTCACCTGCTCGGTCACGAAGGCGAAGACCAGCGCCGCTTGCGGATTGTCCGGCGCGCCGTCAGGGATTTCAGCCGGCAATACGTAACCCTGCGCGATGATATTGCCGTTGTTGGTGTCCATGGAACTGAACGGCGCGTCACTCGACACGGCGAAGAAACCGAATTCGCCCGATTGCTGATCCTCGGATTTCACGCCCGCGTAATAGATGGTCCCGGGCACCACGTTGGGCAGCACCACAGACTCCGTGCCGCCACGCTTCAGCGAGCGGAACGACGTTTCGATGGCGAACGGGTCGAGATTGGTAATGGCGGGATTGTCGCTGACGTAGAGATCCAGATCGGCATTGTTCGTTCGCGGCCAGGAGAGATTGGGCGCCTGGAACACCGCGAAGGCAATGTTGCTGGCCGTGCCACTCGTCGCCGTGTTCGTCCCGTTCGTGGAGGCCACGGTGGGCAACTGGTTCGTGACGATGAAGAAATGCCACTGGTTGGTCGTGCCATTGGTGGAGACGAGCAGCGGATTGTTTGCCCCCACGCGCTGGTGGAGCAACGGCCTGCCGTTGGTGATCGTCGTGACGTGCGGCGTGAGATCGGTCGCGGTGGACGGGAGGCTCACGGCCAAAGCCGTGGCCGTGGGAATGCCGCTGGAAATGACCAACGCGTAGTCCTGGGCCACGCCTCTCTCCTGGGCGGTGACGGAGTTCACGTTGACCCGCCGTGCGCGAACGGTCACCGAGTAGCTGGGGCTGAGCCGCTGTGGAAACGAGTTGAGGTAGACGTTCTCCACGTTGTTCACGATATCCATCGGAAGTGGCGCATTGGTCGGCGAAGCCGGGGTGAAGACGCCCTCGAAGTTGTTCCCCACATAGACCTGGCCGGTGACGAGGTTGGTCACGATGAGATCGAGGTCGTTCACCAGCTTGGGTCCGACGACGGGATTGCCGGGCGGATCGGTCCACGCCAGCGTGATCCGCAGGGGGAAATTTGTGGCCGCCGCGCTCAGCGTCACCGTCCGGGTCGCGCTCTCGCCGGTGACGAGCGCGCGTTCCGGGTCCTGGTCGATGAACACCAGGGGTCCATTGACGGCCGCGGCTCCACCATCGACCGCGTTGATTTCCGGGATGCTGTTGGTGATGTTCACCAGGCCCCAACCCTGCAAGTTGCCGGCGCCGGAAACCACGAACGACGACAAACTCCCCAGGGTGCGTGCGCCGTTGATGAGCAGCGCCTTCATGAGCGCAGGGCTGTTCGTCCGTCCCAATCGCGAGGTGAAATATTCCTGCATCAACGCCAGCACGCCGGACACCGCCGCGGCGGATTGGCTCGTGCCCGATTCGTAGCGGTACCACGGCAGGAGCTTTGCATTCAAGTCTTTGAGGACCTCGAAGTAATCGCCGGTATCGTTGGTGAGGAACAACGTGTAGCGCACGTCGTAGCGGACCTCGAAGTTGTTCGGGTTGCCTATCGAGAAGTAGGTGGTGCCGGGCATGACGTTGACGAACGCGAAGCTGTCACCCGCGAAGTCCGCGTCCGTCGGCGGCGAACCGTCCCGGATGTGAATCGGCAGCGCCGGGAAGGGCGAAGGCGAAAAGCGATTGGTCAGCACCTCGATGTACAGCGCGATGCCATCGGGTGGCACAGCGACCTGGTATTGATTGGTCGTCTGCGCCGGCAGGTTCTGGAACGGGATCAGCAAGGTCGAAGCCGGAACGAAGCCGCCAGGATCCTCGTAAGGCAAGTTTCCTGAGCGACAGGAGACGATGAAGGTGCCCGGCGCGACCACGTCCGGCTTGAAGCGCCCGGCGAGGCCTTCCAGGCCGACACCGACGTTGCCGCGGGACGAAAAGGCAGCGACTTGGTTGGAACTGTCGGTCATGCCCAGCCAGGGCTGCACCAGGTCTCCATTGAGGATCACTTCATTGGTCACCCGCCGGCGGTTCTCGCAGGCGCCCACGGAGATGACGTTCTTGGCGGTCGCGGGCGCAACGATTGTTCCACCCAGGAAATCGAAGAGGCCTGCTTCCACCACGCCGGAGTTGCCCGCGGCGAACACGAGGGTGAGCGGTTGCGAACCCTGGATCCCGGTCAGCGCGTCGCGGGCCGCGGAATCCCAGATGGCCGAAGCCACGTTGTAATCGTTGTCGCCAACGTAACCCCAACTGTTGTTGACGATCCGCGCGTCGACCGCCGCCGCGCCCTCGATCAGCGACGTGTCCGTGGGGACGGGGCCAAAGAACGAATCGATCAACTGTGACCAGAGCGCCGCCCCCGGGGCCATGCCGCGGAAGTTGGCATTGGTCACCGAACCGAGAGCGTTGGTGCCATTGGGCCCGCTGGCGCCGGAACTTCCGATGATTCCCCCGACATGCGTACCATGGCCTGTCAAATCGACCGTAAAACCGAAAGTGTTGGCCGCGAGGTCTGGATGCCCGGCATCAATTCCATCGTCGTTCACCGCCACGATCACGCCCGCGCCGGAAAGGTCGAGGTAATTGGCGGCCGTGATGGTGTTCGTGGAGACACGGAGCCGCGCGCGCGTCATGTCATTGGCGCTGCGGCGCGCGAAATGGCGCTCGATGGCCTGAACCGCCGGCAGCGCGGCCAGTTCGACGAGGCGGTTCGTCGGCGCCAGCACCGTCAGCAGCGGGCCGAACGGCGAATCTTGTTCCCCGGTCACACTCACGCCGAGCGTGTCGAACGCAGCCTGCACTGAAGCCCGTTCGCCGGGGAACAGCAACAGATTGAGTTCGCCGTTCGGCATCGGTTTATGTTCGACCGCCAGGCCAAGCAGAATGGGGTCGAGTTTGAAGTAGGGTTCCCATGGCACGACGGCCAGAGTACCGGGCAGCGCCTTGAGTTGTTGGGCGGCGGCGCTTGAAGCGTGGACCAAAAGCGCGTTGTTCGGCACGTAGCTGACGATTTCAGCGGAGGCCGCCGCGAGTTGGGCGCGGAACGCATCGGTAATCGGGCCGCGGGCCTGAACCACATAGGCCCCCGGCTCGCCGGAGGCGCGGAGGTGAGCCGGGATCGCCAGAGGCGTTGGGTTCATCGAGTCGATGCGCGCGTTGCGCAGAAGGAGCGCTTCGTCCGCACGCACGAGGTCGTCCAGGCTCCGCCACGTGTTGGTGAGTTGATGCTTGTACAATTCCTTGCCGAGCGCGTTCAACGAGTTGGTCTTGTTCGTGACGGTGGCCGAAGCCGGAGCGGCACCCGAGGTCGGCCCTGATGTTGCGTTGGCCGGTTGCGTGGCGCCTGCGGATCCGTTGGTTGCCTGATTTTGAGCACGAGCCTTGGCCCGGGCGTCCAGAAACTCGCCGAGTTGCCAAAAAAACGCCGCTGCCAGGAAGCAGAGTACGCTAATTATGACCCAGGTACGGGTTTGCAAGTGCATACGTCAGTTAAGCACACAATTGCCCTTCAGCGAAGGGAGAAATCCAGCGAGACCGATTGAAATTCTTTCCGCCGCGGGCACTTGGCGCGCCCTTCCCCGTCACCCCAGTCCCTGTTTAGCGTGAGCGGCACAGGCGACCCGCCCAACGGAACGGAGAGGTGGTTCGCCCCCGCTGAGAGGGGCCGCGGTGGGGAATAAAGCCTTTGGGTGTCCCTTACTCGTTCGGCAGAATGTTGAAATTCTCGACTACAGCGTGAGGCCGGTTGAACAGGCTCTGGCCCGTCATCGAATCCCGCTCGAACTCGACGCGCACGACCGCCCGCGTGGCCAGCTCGCCCGTGATCTGATAGTTGCGAGTGAGCTTCGTGCCCGCATCGATGCCAACGCCGATGCCAGGCACGTAGTCGGCAGGCTTGAGCGACTGGCCCCACGCGTATACCACGTATCGCGGTTCGCCCAATTTGACTAGCGAAAGTATTTGCTGCGGAAGCCGTTCATAGTCCGAGTCCATCAGGGAGAACTGGACGCTTTGTTTGATGGAAGGGTCGAAGCTGGCGAAGAACGGCGAGCCGATGGTCAGGTTGGTCACCATCATGAATTCGCTGAGCTTCCTGAATTGGCCGCCGAACACGTTGGCGCGGGTCTGGTTGATGCTCTCGACGATCGAGGCCAGCGGAGTGTCCACCGAACTGGGCTGGACGTTCGTCTCGAAGGCCGGCGGGAAGCCGCTGCCGGTATTCAGGGCGGCGGTCACGGGCACGCCGGCAAAGACGGCCGACCAGGCGGCGGGATTGGTCTGGTTGATTGAGAGCCGGCCGCGCGTGGCGTTGGGATGGATCGCCGCGGTGAACACATCGAGCAGGCGCCAGTCGTTCGTCGGGAAGGTTTCCGGCATGAACGCCGCGCCGGTGTGCAAGGCCCAATCGTCCATGGTGTAGTTCGCGTCGGGCGCTTTGAGGTAAATGGTCTGCCACGGTGTGCCCCGGTGGACGCGGCCCAGCCAGCCGAGCGAGGGGAAGTGTTGCGTCGGAAAATCCCAATTGTCAGCGACGTAAACGCCCGGATCCTTCTCAGCGAAACGGAACTTTTCCGGAGGCGTCGAAGGGTCTGGCAGTACGCCGCCCCAGGGATCGTAGCGCTTGTTGCCCAGCGCGTATCCGGGTGAGGACAAGATGGGACTCAACTCGTTGGTAAAGATGTTGGATTGGGCGCGGGGGATGAGGCGGGCGGTTGCGGAGTTGGGGGCCGATGCGTTGCTGACCGATCCGCCGCCGCCCGGAGCGCCTGCCGTTCCGGGGCTTCCGACCAAATCATAAACCGTATAATGCACCAACGGGTCATTGGCTTCCCACGAGCTGACTTGCAGGATCCGGATGTTCGGGCTGAACCCCGCCTGCATGATTTGCTGCGTCGCAGTGCGAGTGGGGTCCATGAACGCATTGAACCCGGCGGTCGCTGCCTGGATCGTGCTGAAGCCGGCCAGGTCCGCATAGTCCACCCACTCGTTGCCGTTCGGCACGGGGCCTCTGGAGGTCGAGATTTGGTTCTGGATTCCGTTCGTCGGGTCCCACATCCGGAGGAAGGCCGAGGAACTGCCGCGGGCGGCGTTGTCCAATTCCCGGCTCAAATCCACGCGGGAATTCATGCGGGCGGAAGCGTAGCAGTCGATCAACCGCCCATTGTCGAACAGGAAGCAGAGCACGCGGTTGCTGACCGACAAGCCCCAGCGGTTGGGGCTGCTTCCATCGACAAGTTCGAAGGCGTTGTTGGCGCTCGTGGTCTGGTCGAACAGTTTGAAGGTGCGTGTAGAGCTGGAGTAAATGGACGGAGCCAGGGCGGTATTGTTCATCACTTGCGTCAAACGGTAGGCGTAGGGTGCGCCGTTGGACCAACTCAACGCGGGATACGTGGCGGGATACCCGCTGACGTTGACCGAGATGCCCTGGAACGGGTTGTTATTGGTCAGCAGCGCCGTGGAGACGACGCCGACACTCAGTTCCAGGGGCCGCGGATACGGCACCTGCGCGGTCAGGGAATTCGAGTAGGAGTTCCAGAACTCGCAGATAAAGGAGTTCGAAATGCTCATGATGAGCATCTGGTTGGTGGCCACGAGCCGCGTCAGGGTCGGGTCCCGCTCGACCTGCACCTTGCGGGTGAAGTGGGCGACCGTGTTCATGGTGAACTCGTTGAAGTTCGGGATGCCCTTGCGCGCGCCGAACAGAATCGGGATGTCGTAAAACTTGTCCGTCGTCCCAATCGACGGCGGGGGATTATTCAACTCGTACCAGCCGCCATTCAGCGCCTGCCGAAGGTCGACGCCGGTTTCATTCTGATACCGGACGATGTAGATGTCATCGCCCCGTCGCTCGAAGACGGGCCGCAGAACAGTCGGCAGCATCGGATAGGCGAACGAAGGGTCGTTGGTGCGGGTCGCCTCGTAAATGTTCAGCGTCATCTGCAGCAACTGTTGGATGCGCGGATTGTAGATGGGCGGTTTGCGCGGGTTGCCTTCGATGAACAGCGAGCCGTTGGTGTAGACGGGAATGCCCAAGCGAGGCGGATTGGCGCTAGGGTCGAACCCAATGTGCTGGATCCCGTAAGGGAAAAACTCGTTCGTCATGATCCGATCCACGGCCGAGTGGAAAAACTCCGTGGCGGTCCACGGCTCGACGTTGGTCGCCAGGGCGCTCCTGGAATAGTTCGTCGGCGACATGCCAATCGACACCTTGGTGTCGTTTGTGACGTTGCGGTAATTGATGTTCAGCCGGTCGTCCCTCTCGGGAACCGAATCGGTGCCGAGCTGGGCCAGGATGCGATAGTAGGTGTAACGGTCCTCGGAGTTGCCGCGAGCAGAGGCCGCTTTGAGGCGCTTTATGAAACCGGGCTCGACTTGGCCGTTACTCGCCTGGCGGTCGTTTTCGATCGACCACTTCCACAGGTCATGTATCGTGGAGAAGTGCGTCGCGCTGCCTGACCCTAACCAGGGAACGGACGGCGCTTCGGTGTTCACCAGTCGGGCCGTCAGTTCGCTGCTTCCGAAAGGCACCATCGGGCCGTTGCAATAGAGGTCGATTGAGTCGAAGGCGAAAAGATTCTGCTGCAACGCCAGCGGCGCGAAGTAAGACCTGCAAGACCTCATCGCCGATCTATCCCCGAATTGGAGACGGGGAAAGCGATAGCAGAGCAACTCCTTCGCATCCGCAAAAGCAACCCCTTGACCCCGGATCATCGCCGGGTTGTTTGTAGGAGTGTACTCGTAGAGTGAAACAGAAACAGGAAGGGCAGGCGGTGGCGGTGAGGGAGGCTGGACATTGCTGTTCCAGTAGTTCGGATTCACATCTGCGAGAAACGCGGCCAGATTCATCTCCCAGGGTCCAACGCCCTGGTGCCGGAAATAGCCGTCACGACCGAATTGGCTCAAGATGGCCTGATTATGAATCCAGTTGATGTCCAGCGAGCGGCCGGCGGGCAGGATGAGGTAGGCGTACCGGGCGATGAACGGGTTGTCCGGGCTGTGCGGCCGGTTCGGGTCGCGCAGCAGCCCAATCCACTGCGGGTCGCCGATGTGCCATCGGAGCACTGGGTTGCCGCTGGGGTCGAGGATCACATTGCCGTTATCGTCCTCTTCGGGAACGTAGCCGGTGGGTTCGAGCCGTAGGTTGCGATTCAGATCGATCCACGAACGATCCTCGACCGCACTGGGGTTGTTGATCGCCTTGTTGGTCCAGATAAAGACCGGGGGACTCGGATTCCTGATCATACCCAGCGACCCGTTCGGAAACAGAGGCGACGGAGCGCGGTTGGTGTCCACCGGCACGGACACCATCATTTCCGGGCCCATCAAGTCGTTGTTGGTCCCGTAGGGCATGCCAGGCCGCGTATTGCGGAATGCGATCTGAGCCAGCGATTGAGCGATGGCGCGATTGAAGCCGGCATCGGCCGCGTACTCGGCTGTGATGGTGCTGCCCGAGCCGCTGACGGCGATCGTCTCGCGATGGCTCAACGACAGAAACGCCACCGCCAGCGTGGTGATGACCACCAGCAGGATGAGCGTGACAACCAGGGCGACCCCGCGCTCACTGGGACGCCGCAAGGTAGGGCGCGTCGCTCCGCGCGCGCCGCGGACATTGGAAACGCCGCCAGATTCGGTATTTCCCTGGCGCGGCGCGCGCGGCGCGCGCGGCGCGACGCGCCCTACCAGGTTTACGGTGTCAGATCGAAACAGCTTGGTGTTCATACGCGGCAAGGTGGAAAGGGTTCACTGCTCGTACTCCGCCGGGGCCGAGGCCGAACGAATGGGCACGCGTTGGCGGAAGACGTGGGTGCGGGAAGCCTGGTTGCCCAGGTAGGTGGTCGCCTGGGCCGGGTTGGCGTCGTAGCGATAACGGAACTTATCCAATGGCACGGGTTCGAGGACCGCCAGCTCCAGGTCGATGTAAGAGGGCAGCGTCCCGTTCGTGACGGCGTAGCCCAGGTTCGCCGGATAAGCGTTGTTGTCCGGATGCAGGAGCATTCCGTTGGTGTCGTAAAGGTTGACCGCGAAGTGAACGACGCCGTCCATCACGCGCCGGAAGTTGGTATTGTTGTAGGGGGTCGACGTGGCCAACACGTTGGCCAGGAGCGCCAGGTTGGTCGACGGCTGGCGCTCCACCAGCCGGTAAAGGGTGCCGACACCGGAAACGGCGTTGCTCATCCGGTAAGCGGTGCCGATCCATTCGTCGTCGTTCACGCGTGAGAGGAAAAAGAAGTCGCGCAGAAAATTCTGCCGGATCTCGTTCCCGGGGAGCTGCTGCTGGCTGGCGGTGGTCGGGCCGGGGGAGTTATTCGGAGCCTGGACGGGGACGACCACGGCCATGTTGGTGACGCCCTCCAACTGCGTGGCTGTGGCTTCCTGGGCTTCGCGAACAATCTGGCTCGTGCCGGACCGGCCGCTTTCCATCACGTCCACTTGCGCCGTGCCGCTGCGAAAGGCGCGCTGCACCTGGTAGAACATGGCCAGCAGACCCACGATAATGACCGCCAGCAATGCCACCGACACCATGATCTCCAGCAGCGAGAAGCCCCGCTGCCGGGCGGAGCGCGGACAGCTTTGTCCGCGAGACCGTATTGCTCGGGTCAGGAACCGCGGCCTCCCTCTTCCCTCAACGGGGAGAGGGATTGAGGGTGAGGGGTGAAACGTTTCAAGCCAAGGTCCGACAGCCTTTGCGTACTGAATTGCCAATGAAAATGCATTCTGATTCGCGCATGGGTTGGCGTTCTCACCCCTCACCCCTGCCCTCTCCCCATTAAGGGGAGAGGGAGTCGCGTCGCGCGCCTCGTATCCGACTACGTTATCTGGCCTCAAGCCAGAGCAGCGAGGCCCCCTGTTGGGAATAGCGGTCTTCACGGAGTAAGGTAGTAGTAGCCGACCCCTCCGGGGCCGGGCGGCGTTTCCACGAGGTATCGGCTGGCCATCGCCCGAAACGTCTTCTGCCGGGTGCCCTTGGTATTGTTGCCGAAGACGGGCCAGTTGAACCGAAGCTGGATATCGTAGAGCGTCAACAAAGGCTCGGCCGCGGTGCCGGCGACGGCGAAGTTGAAGTCCTGCACCGTGTTCGTATCGATCACGGCAACGGCCGACGTCATGCGATACTTAAAGGCCAGTTCCGCACCCGCCGAAGTGGTTGTGTTGGGCTTTTCCGTTGCCGGGCCGCTCAAGGTGCGGACGATGGCTTCGACGTTGGTCGTGTTGAGGGCCGGAGTGCTGAGCAAACCGATAATCTCAGCGCCCGTAGAGAAGACATTCCCAGACCCCCCGGGCAGGTTGGCATTCACAAACTCAATGGAACCGGGCTGAGGGTCCGTCCAGTAGATGGTGATCTTTTCGACGTAATTCGTGAGGTCGTTCAGCCCCTGGGAACCGCCGCGGATTGCTTCGAGCCAGTAGGTGGCGTCCTGGTTGACGATGGTTTCGGCCCGGTTGTCGCGCTGGACATTCATGCCGATGGGCAGCACGCCGATGATGGCCACGAGCGCAAAAGCGATGACGGCAAGCGCGATGGCGATCTCAATCATGGTGAAGCCGCGCTCACGGCGCTTGGGGTAGGACGAGCCCGATTCAGACTCAAGCGCGGTCTCACCCCTCACCCCAGCCCTCGTTCTCCCTCTCCCCTCAAAGGGGAGAGGGCCGGGGTGAGGGGTGAGGCGGTTCGTTGGTCGTGCCCTGCGCAGAAAATCAAGGACCCCCTCAATGCATCGGCTCCGCAGGAGCGCCCTACCGGGGTCTTGGACGTGCAGCTTCATTGGATTTGGGGCTGTTCGACCCGCGCGCGGCCGGTGAGGCCGTCAATGCGGATGCGGTTGTAATTGTCCTTCGAGTTGTTGGGAGGACTTTCGCGCACGTCAAATTCGACCAGCGCTCCCGAGACATTGCGTTGCGCCAGGACGCTGGCCCGGGCGAGGTTGATCACTTCGTCCTGAAAAACTCGATCGCCTCTTGAGTCTTTGACCAGCAGTTCCCCCTTCGTCGTGAACGACAGGTACGGCACAGGGTAACGGTTGCCGTGGACGGTTGGGAACGGGAAGCCCGGCGGTTCACGAAGCGGATCCCGATACTTGAAGGCCCGGTCCACTTCGGGCGTGTTGTTCCACTCGTTGGCGGTCAGCACATTGAATTCCCAGGCGGCAATAATGATGCCCTCCGGCAGGGTGCGCCACTGGCCAATGTATCGAGGGTGCCACTGATTGGTTCCAGGCTGGTCGCCGACGCTGCGTTCCACGTACAGCGCGTAGCTGGAGTAGGGATGCGTCAGGAGGTTTGTCCACGTCACGCGGTCCTTGAAACCGCCCGGATCGGAAGCGGTGCTCGGAGTCAGGTCCAGGATGTTCGGCGGGACGAAAATCACATGGACGGTCGTCTGCTCCCGGATGGCGGTTTGCCGGGCCAGCGCCAGATCGCTGATGAGCTGCTGCGTGGCGTTGGAAATCGTGTTGGACTTTTGGATGCCTTTCATCGCCGGCAACGCGATGGCGGCGAGCAGCCCCATGATTGCAAGGACGATGAGCAGTTCCATCAGCGTGAAGGCGCCGGCTGGCCGGGCCAGGGCTGAGGAGGGCCCGCTCGCCTTCGCCTTCACCTTCACCTGGGAATACCTGACCGCGTTGGCCTTCATAACACGCCTATTGCCAGCTCAGCACATTGTCCTTGTTAACCCCTTGCTTGGCAGGAACCGCGACGTCGGCCTTTCCATCGGGTCCGAACGACCAAATCATGACCGAGCGTTTGAGTTCCCACACGTTGGGGTTGACCGACGTGTTGAGCACGAGGCCGACTTTTTCGAACTCCGACGGAACCTTTCGATAGAAGCCGTCCCAGATGGCATCGTCGTCGTTGAGGTCCAGGCTGATGATGTAAGGATTGCCCCAGGGATCGCGCAGGACGAAATCGGGAGTCGTGCCGGTGGTGCAGACCCCGCTGATGGCACCTTCGACTTCCTTGGCGTGGAACAACTGGAGTTTGCGTGGGTTGCGCGCGTGCCCCATGTTGCAGCCGAACTCGCGGTCCAGCAGGATGGACATCACCACGGAGTTGTTGTCCTCCGCCAAACCGCCGACGCCCGTGGCGATTAGGGGATAACCGGCAGTGGTCAGGCCGGTCGTGCCGTAGGTCACGTCGGGATTCGTCGGTACGCTGGCCCCTTCGGCATCCTTGTGCGCCGGAGGCCGATGGTACTCGGCCTCGTACTGTTTGATGGCCGCTTCGAGGTTGGCCATCTCCAGTTTGGTCTGGGCAATCTTCGCCTTGGTCTTCGCGTGCGAGAGCACCGGGAGCAGGATGCCGGCAAGGATCGCGATGATGGCAATGACGACGAGCATCTCCACGAGCGTGAAGCCGCCGTGGGTTTTACTGGGTTTGACTGGATTTGTTTTCATTGTGGATCGCATGGGTCGAAAGTCGCGCACGGGGTTCAAAGCTCATTCCTTCCAGTTTCCGATCACGATGGCCTTGTTACCCACCTGCAGTTCCGCCCAGAGGTCGAATCCCTCGGGGTTATGCTGCGGGTTGGAAGACCGGTAGTGCCAGGGATTGAAATCGCCGCCGGGGCCTTTGTAGGGCGCGACCAGCAAACGAATGTCGTCACCCGTGCCAGGGATTTTTTCGCAAGCCTTGGGTTTGAGATTCGGCAAAAAATTCTGGCGGCTTTCTTGATCGGGGTTCTGGTAATCGATGGAATTCAGGAAGCCGCTCGTGCCGAAGTACGTGCCAATCGTATTGCTCGTCAGCTGGGTATTGTCTCTGTCAATGAAGATGGGCGGGTTCACCTTCTGGTTGCGCACAGTTCCGGTCAGTTCGTAGAAAAGCGCATTCGTGCCTGTTCCCGCTGAATCCGGCGGGTAGAACCCTATCTTTGCTTTGTAGCCTTCAATCGCCATCACGAGCATGGCCAGCTCCGTCTTCACACGACCGCGCACCTGCTTCTCCTTCACGCCAGGAAGCAGGTATACGATCAGGCCGGCAAGAATGCCGATGATGGCGATGACCACCATCAGCTCGATCAGGGTAAACGCCGTCGGCCGGCTTCGCGGAGAACTCTTCATAGTCGTTGTCTCATACCCGGCTCGCGCAGTTCGCCTTCCATGCGCTCACTGAGCCATTGCTTTATCATACTTTGGTAGTTCAAGAAGCGGGACCGCGCCAGCCTTTTGATGCGCGCGAGCATCCGCGGATCCATCCGCAGGGTAATCGTCACGGACTCGGACAGCTCGGAGCCCGCGACGAGCGCCGCCTCCATGAGGCGGAGGTCGGGCCGGTTGTCCGCCCAAAAGGCGGCCTCGGCCTGCTCGCTGTCGAACAGCGGCACGTCGTCCCAATTGGAAAGGGTGTTCATGGCCGTGTCACGGGTTGCCCAGGGTCTGGTCCAACTTGCGCTGGTAGAAGAACTTCTCCTCGTTCTCGAACGGCCGGGCATGAATGACCCGGACGGATTTGCCGTTGGTGCGGTAGACGCTGAAAATGCCTGCGCCACTGGCAGAACAACCGAGGTTGAAGTATCGGGCCTGAGTGGTAAAACGGGAGGAATCGGGCAAGAGCTTGACGGCGAACGGATCTTCGAAGGACTCCTCGATGTCCTTGATGGCAATCGAGCGGTTCAAGTTGAATGGAGGGTTGTTCCAGTCGAAGTCCATGGCGTCATGCCCTGTATATCCATGAGCGATTCATTGTATATACTTTGTATTTACGTGTTACAGCTACCGCCCTTCGTTAGGTCTGTCAAAGACTATTTTGATGTTCTTGGTCGGCCGTGAGCCCGCTGAAGTCGCTCCGCCTCCTCACGTCGGCGGCTACGAGAACGCTCGCCGGGGTCCGGCGGCCGTTCCTGGTTTGAAAAAAAGTAAGAGCGCGATTACTTCGCCTCTTCTGTTCCCGCTGCCCGTTCGGCATCCGGTTCGCCGACCTGTTCCATCAGTTTGATGAGCGGCAGGAACAGCGCGATGACGATGCTGCCGACGATGACGGCCAGAAAGACAATCATGACCGGCTCGAGCAGGGAGGTCATGGCCGCGACGGCGTTGTCGACTTCGTCGTCGTAGTTGTCGGCGATCTTCATGAGCATTTCGGGCAGGGCGCCGGTCTGCTCGCCAACGTCGACCATGCTGATGACCATCGGGGGAAAGACCCCGGAGGCTTCGAGCGGGGCTGTGATGGTTTCGCCTTCCTTGACGCTTTCATGAACGGCCCCGACGGCGCCGCCGACGATCACATTGCCGGAGGTTTCCTTGACGATGGTCAACGCCTGAAGAATCGGCACGCCGCTGCTGACGAGCGTGCCCAGGGTTCGCGTGAATCGGGAAATGGCCACCTTGCTGATCACAGGACCCAACAGGGGCATGTTGAGCTTGAACTTGTCGAAGGCGCGCCGGCCGAAGCGCGTGCGCGTAAACGCAATGAAGGCCGCGATCACCACCACGGTCCCGACCGCCGTCCAGACGAAATGGTTGGCCACCGCGTCGCTGACGCCCAGCACGAAGCGGGTGAAGCCCGGCAATTGCTGGCCGGGCAACATGTCTTTGAAAATCTCCTTAAACTTCGGCACCACCCAGACCATGAGGACGGCCAGGATGACGACCGCGACCGTGATGACCGCGGTCGGATAAAACATGGCGGCGATGACCTTGCCTTTGATCTTCTGGGCCTTTTCCATGAACTCCGCCAGGCGGGCCAGCACCACCTCGAGCACGCCGCCCAGTTCGCCGGCCTTGACCATGTTCACGAAAAGCCGGTTGAACACCTTCGGGTGCTGCGCCAGGCCTTCGGAGAACGTGCTGCCGCCTTCGATGGAGTAACCCAACTGGTTGATGATGTCCCTGAGCGTGACGTTTTTCTCCTGCTTCTCCAGCACCCGCAAGCCGCGCAACAATGGCAGACCGGCGTCCACCAGCGTGGCCAGCTGGCGGGTGAACGCCGTCAGAACCTTGGGCTTCACCCGGCCGCTGAGGCCGGGAATCTTGATCTGAATGTCCAAGGCGCCCTTGGCGGCCTTTTTCTGACCGGGCCTGCCGGGGGCGGCCTTGGCCTTGGTGTCCGGCTTGGCGGCTTTTTCTTCGACGACTTTCGTCGGGAAGAAGCCCATTTCCTTGAGCCGTCCGATGGCCTCGTTTTGGTTGGCGACGTCCAGCGTTCCCTTGGTCTCCTTGCCGCGGGAATCCATGGCCACGTAACTGTATTTGGGCATAACTGAGCCTGGGTTCAGGTGTATTTCACGACTTCTTCGATGGTGGTATCACCATCGAAGATGGTGCGCAAGCCGTCTTCGCGCAAGGTCACCATGCCCAATTCCACTGCCTTCTGGCGCAGGACGACGGCGGGGGCACGTTCATTGATTAGATTGCGCAGCGCCTCGCTAATCACGAGCAATTCGAAGATGCCCTTGCGGCCCCGGTAGCCGGTGTCGTTGCAGTTGGAACAGCCGCGGCCATAGTAGAACACCTTGTCGCCGATGTCGTGCGGGGACAAGTTCAACAACGAAAGCTGGCTCTCCGTCGGCTCGAAGGGCGTGCGGCACTTCTTGCAAACCGTACGCACCAGCCGCTGGGCCAGCACGGCCATGAGGGTCGACGAAATCAGGAATGGCTCGACGCCCATGTCGACCAGACGGGTGACGGCGCCGGGGGCGTCGTTGGTGTGCAGGGTGGACAGCACCAGGTGACCCGTGAGCGAGGATTGGATGGCGATTTGCGCCGTCTCGAGATCGCGCATTTCGCCGATCATGATGACGTCCGGATCCTGCCGGAGGAACGAGCGCAGCGCCTTGCCGAAGGTCATCCCTTGCGCGTCGTTGATGGCAACCTGGATGATGCCTTCGATGTCGTATTCGACGGGGTCCTCCGCCGTGAGCAACTTGACGTCGATGCCGTTGACCTTGCGAAGGCAGGAGTAAAGCGTGGTTGTCTTGCCGGAACCCGTGGGGCCGGTGACGACAAAGATGCCGTTGGGTTGCTGGATGGCCTCACTGATGTAATCGGAGACGTACTTCGGGAGGCCCAGGGATTCCAATTCGAGATTCACGCTCGACCGATCCAGCACGCGCAGCACGACGGACTCGCCGAATTGCGTGGGCAACGTCGAGACACGCAGATCGATCTGACGGTTGGCGATGGTAAAGTTGATGCGCCCGTCCTGCGGCAGGCGCCGTTCCGAGATGTTCAGGTTCGACATGACCTTGAGCCGCGAGATGACCGGCAGCGCCAGGTGCTTGGGCGGCGGGGCCATTTCATACAAGGCGCCGTCGACGCGGTAGCGAATCTTGAATTCGTCCTCGAACGGCTCGAAGTGGATGTCGCTCGCCCGATCCTGGATGGCCTGAAAGATGACCAGGTTGACGAAGCGTACAATGGGCACTTCGTTGGCCAGGTCCACCATTTCGGCGGCGTCTTCGAGATTGGCCGCGGCGCTGGCTTCCTTGCCGATCTCCGTGTCGGCGCCCAGCTCCTTCAGGATGTCCCCGACGCTTTCGCTGTCGTCGCCGTAATGTTTGCTGATGACCTTTTCAATGACGGTGGGATCGGCGACGACGAGTTGCACTTCCTTGGCGACGATGTAGGCAATTTCGTCGACCGCCGCCGGGTTGAGCGGGTTGGCCATCGCGACGCGCACAGCGGTGCCATAGTCCGCCACGGGGATGCACTGGTACATCCGCGCCGTCGCGGAAGGGATGTTTTTGAGCAGGTCGGGCGTGAACTCGATCCCGTCGAGGTTGACGACCTCCGTGCCCAGGTGCTCGGCCATCACTTGCAACTGCGTCTCGATGTCGACCAGGCCGAAGTCCGCCAGCACCTGCCCGAACGACTTGCCCGTCCGGGACTGCTCCTGCGTCACTTCCTCGAACTGGAGGTCGTCGATCAGCCCGCGCTCCTTGATGAGCGCCAGCAATGGATCGGAAATGTAGTCGGACATACCCTAGCGTTTCGGGGGCGGCGGGGGCAGTCCGCCTCCAGGGGGCGGTGGCGGCACGGCGCCGGGCATCTGGCCCATGGGCCCGCCGCCTGTCGCGGCGCCGACGGCCCGGGCCAGTTCGTATTCCTGCAATTTGGCCTGCGCGGTCACTGGATCCTGCGCCTTCGTGATAACTTCCTCGCGTGAGATGAAGCCCGCCATGTATTTCTCCATCAGGAACCCGTCGAGCGTGACCATGCCGTACTTCGCGCCCGTCTGGATGTCCGAGTTGATGCGGAACGTCTTGTTGTCGCGGATGAGCGCGGCAACCGAAGGCGTATTAATCATGACTTCGAACACGGCGACGCGGCCCGGCTTGTCATGGCGCGGGATGAGCAACTGGGAGATCACCGCCTGCAACACCGTGGAAAGCTGGATACGGATTTGCTCCTGCTGATTGACCGGAAACGCGTTCACGATACGGTCAATCGTCTTGGCCGCCCCGGTCGTGTGCAGCGTGCCGAAGACCAAGTGGCCCGTTTCAGCGGCGGTGATCGCCGCGTCAATCGTCTCCAGGTCGCGCATTTCGCCGACCAGAATCACATCCGGGTCCTGGCGCAACGCGCGGCGCAGCGCCTCGGCAAAGTTCGGCACATCGACGTGGATTTCCCGCTGAGTGACGATGGACTTCTTGTGCGTGTGGTAATACTCGATGGGGTCTTCGATCGTGATGATGTGCGCGTCGTCGCGCTCCATGTTGATGATGTTAATCATCGACGCGAGCGTGGTCGTCTTGCCGGAGCCGGTCGGGCCGGTGACCAGCACCAGTCCGCGGGGCTTGTAGAGCAGTTCCTTCACCGAAAGCGGGATGCCGATTTGTTCGAGGGTCAGCAGCTTGCTGGGAATTTGCCGCTGCACGACGCCGAAGTTGCCCTTCTCCTTGAACACGCTCACGCGGAAGCGGGCCATCTCGCCGAAGGCAAACCCGAAGTCGGCGCCGCCCCGTTCGCGCACGTGCTGGATGTGGTCCTCCGAAGTGATGGAGCGCATCAATTCCTCGGTGTCCTCCGGCGTCAGCGGCGGGCCTTCGATGCGGTTGAGGATGCCGTGGATGCGCAATACGGGCGGGGCGCCCACCCGCAAGTGGAGGTCGGAGGCATTCTCGGACACCACCAACTGCAGCAAATCGGACATCGAATAGGCCATACGCAGGAGTCTTCTGTTCGCTTAATCAGGAAAAGTAAAAACCAAAAGCGGAATCAATCCACGTCCCCCACAGTCGCTCGGACGACTTCCTCGGCCGTCGTCAGGCCCGCCACCACTTTGCGCGCGCCATCCTCGCGCAGCGTGCGCATGCCCATCTCACGGGCGCGGATCCGCAGCACGCTTGAGGGGACCTTGTCGTAAATCAATTTCCGCGCTTCGTCGTCGATGACGAATACCTCGAAGATGCCCATGCGACCGCGGTGCCCGCTCTTGGCGCAGTCTGAGCATCCCTTGCCTTTCATGAAATTGGCGTTCTGGATCGCCTTCACATCCAGGCCCAGCGGCTTCAACTCCGACTCCGTCGGCTGATACGGGGCGATGCACTTCTTGCACAGCTTGCGCACCAATCGCTGCGCCATCAGCGCCCGCGTGGACGACGCCACGAGGAACGGCTTCACTCCAATGTCGATGAGACGCGTGACCGCGCTGGGCGCGTCGTTGGTGTGAAGCGTGGAGAAAACAAGGTGGCCTGTGAGCGAAGCGTTGATGGCGATGCTGGCGGTCTCCAGGTCGCGAATTTCCCCCAGCATGATGACGTTGGGCGCCTGGCGCAGCATCGAGCGGAGCGCCGCGGAGAAGGTCAGCCCGACCAGTTCGCTGACCTGCACCTGGTTGATGCCGGCCAGGACGTATTCGACGGGATCTTCGACCGTGATGATTTTCCGATCCGGCCGGTTGATGAAATTGAGGCACGAGTAGAGCGTCGTCGTCTTGCCCGAGCCGGTCGGGCCGGTGACCAGGAGAATGCCGTCCGGCAGGCCGATGAGCCGCTCGAAGGTCTGCTGGTCGTCGGTGAAGAAACCCAGTTCGGCCAGACCGAGCTTCAAGCCCTCCTTGTCGAGAATACGCATGACGATGCTCTCGCCGTGGTTGGTCGGCAGGCAGGAGACGCGCAAGTCGATGAGCTTGCCGGAGACCTGCGTCTGGATGCGGCCGTCCTGCGGGATGCGCTTCTCGGCAATCGACATGTTCGACTGGATCTTCAGCCGGGAAATGATCGCCGCTTGCAGGCGTTTGGGCGGCGAGCGCTGTTCGTGCAGAACGCCGTCAATGCGGTAGCGCACGCGGAACGTCTTGCCCATCGGCTCGAGGTGAATGTCCGACGCGCGCATGCGGAAGGCCTCGACGATGAGGCCGTTTACCAGTTTGATGATCGGCGCGTCGGCGTCCACGGTTGCCCCGTCGTCGATCGCCCCGTCCTTGGGCCCGGAGGTGATCTCGACTTCGCCCTCCGTGATATCCTGGATCATCTTCGAGACGGAATCATCAGCCGCGCCGTAATACTTGTTGAGCGCCGCCTCGATTTCCTCTTCCGTGGCCACCCGCGGGTCGATGTCCATCTTTAGCAGATGGTGCAGCGCATCGATCGTCCCGAGTTCCGAGGGATCGCTCAACGCGACGGCCAGATGGTTGCCGTGTTTGAAAATGGGCACCACGCGGTATCGCTTGGCGACATGCCGGGGAACGGACGAGATCACTTCGTCCTCGAGACGAACTTCGGCGAGGTTGACGACCTCCATACCGAAGTGCGCCGCCTTGGCCTGAGTGAGGATGGCGGAGGTAATGACTTTGCGCTCGAGCAACAAGTCCACGACGCCCGTCCCGCCGGCGGCTGCTTCACCGCGGACCTCCTCGACCTGATCCGAGGTCAGGTAACCCAACTCGATCAAGTTATCGAGCAAATAATCGTCTTTCGCAGCCACAATGCTTGGAAGTGCTTCGCAATATGCATGAGGCCCCTTGGGCAAGTCAACGCGCAGGTATGCAGGTGGTGTCCGGAGGAAGCCTACTTGTTTCCACCCGCGCCGGAAGGTGACAAAGCGGTCATGGAACGCGGGTTGAGCCGGGCGTCCCTTTCCTTCAGGCACAAGGAGAAAGGGGGCGGCGCCTCGGACGGACCGCATTGCGCTCCCGCGGCGGACCGCAACGGCGACGGCCGACTGGCCCGCCACGAGTCTCCCTGCCCAGTAACCTCCCATCTTGGAAACTCGCAAGTCATTGGAAATCAGGGCAGGCATCCTTTTGTGGTCCAAGCCGGCCAAAAGAGCTCTCGTGAGGTTACGGGGCGCAATGCGCG